>Ga0209935_1000106_pt1 | contig 344661 bp, 349 predicted proteins | sample ThiBio_1000_plan_2_FD_183958 | JGI IMG/M metagenome (GOLD analysis project Ga0209935, IMG submission 183958) | Wastewater bioreactor microbial communities from Cape Town, South Africa - Thiocy_cont_1000_plan (SPAdes) | ecosystem: Engineered > Bioreactor > Thiocyanate-remediating >...
CCGTCAGCGACGGGCAGGGTGAACTCGTCGTCGCGCCCTGGTGCCGACCCATCCGCCGCACAGACGGCCTTGAGGGACCCTGACCGTCCCCAAGACTGCATACAGCGCTAATTCAGGAGCCTCCTAGGCGGCGCTCCGCCCGGCGTGATCACGTGGCGCGTCACAGCAGGCCGCTCACCGTGGCCGACGGGCCGGCCGGTTCCAGTGCCTTCAGCCACTCGATGTCGCCCCCGCCGTAGACCGCGACGGCGCCGGCGAGCAGCCAGACCAGCGTGGCCAGGAAGTCGTCCTGCAGCGCGGGGCGATAGGTGGTGATCTCCCCCGCCCCGTCCTCGCTCTCCAGCGCCGACGCAGTGTAGCGGGCGCGGGCCCGGTAGCGCTTCCCGAGGTTCTCCTCGATCCAGGCCAGCACCTCGTCCACGCGCTGCGGACGGTCGGCCAGCTCCTCGCGGGCCAGCCCGAGCCAGCGCGAGAGCGTCAGCGTGGCCAGGAGCTGGGCCGGGCCGCTGACGGAGTCGGGGGCCGCGGAGCGGTCGATGGACAGGAACTCGCCGACCGCCTCCCGCGACGGCACCGGCGAGGGCTCCGTGACGGTGGCCTCGACGGCCCGCATCAGCAGCCCGCCGATCGCCTCGGCGGCCTGCTCGACCTCACGCAACTCCTGCTTGCTCGCCATGGGAGCACCCTAGAACCCGGGTCGTGCGCGGATATCGGTGCCCTGACCCTGATATCCGCGCACGGGCGGCGTCAGCCGCAGACGGCGCCCTGCGCCGCCGAACCCACCAGCTTCGCGTACTTGCCCAGAACCCCGCGGCGCAGCTCCGGGGTCGGGGTGGGCGGGGCCCAGCCGGCGCGACGCTTCTCCAGCTCCTCCTCGTCCACCAGCAGGTCCAGCGTCCGCGCCGCGACGTCGAGGACGATGCGGTCGCCGTCCCGGATGAACGCGATGGGGCCGCCGTCCACCGCCTCCGGTGCGACGTGCCCGACGCACAGGCCCGTCGTCGCGCCGGAGAAGCGGCCGTCGGTGAGCAGCAGCACGTCCTTGCCGAGACCGGCGCCCTTGATCGCCCCGGTGACGGCGAGCATCTCCCGCATGCCCGGGCCGCCGCGGGGGCCCTCGTAGCGGATCACCACGACGTCGCCGGGCTGCAGGTCGGGCACCGCCGCCATGGCCCCGGCCTCGCCGTCGAACACGCGCGCGGTGCCCTCGAAGCGCGTGGAGTCGAACCCCGCGCTCTTGACGACGGCCCCCTCAGGCGCGAGCGAGCCGCGCAGGATCGTGATGCCGCCGGTGGGATGGATGGGGTTGCCCAGCGCCCGCAGGACGTCGCCGTCGAGGCCGGGCGGGTCGATCGAGGCCAGGTTCTCCGCCACCGTCGAGCCGGTGCAGGTCAGCACGTCGCCGTGCAGGAGGCCGGCCTCCAGCAGCGCCTTCATCACCACGGGCACGCCGCCGACCTGGTCGATCGTGCTCATGACGTAGCGCCCGAACGGCTTGACGTCGGCGAGGTGGGGCACCTTCGAGCCGATGCGCGTGAAGTCGTCGAGCTCCAGCGGCACCCCGGCCTCCCACGCGATGGCCAGCAGGTGCAGCACCGCGTTGGTGGACCCGCCGAACGCCATCACCACCGCTATCGCGTTCTCGAACGCCTCCTTGGTGAGGATCTGCTGGGCCGTGATGCCCTTCTCGATCATCCCGATCACGGCCTCGCCGGACGCGCGGGCGATGCCGTCGCGGCGCCGGTCGACGGCGGGCGGGGCGGCCGAGCCGGGCAGCGCCATGCCCAGCGCCTCGGCCGCGCTCGCCATCGTGTTGGCGGTGTACATGCCGCCGCAGGCGCCCTCGCCGGGGCAGATCGCGCGCTCGATGGCGTCGACCTCCTCCCGCGTGATCAGCCCCCGCTGGCAGGCCCCCACGGCCTCGAACGCGTCGGCGATGTTGACCTCCCGGTCGCCGATGTGGCCGGGCAGGATCGAGCCCGCGTAGACGAACACCGCGGCGAGGTCGAGGCGCGCCGCCGCCATCAGCATGCCGGGCAGGCTCTTGTCGCAGCCCGCGAGCAGCACGGTGCCGTCGAGCCGCTCGGCCTGCACGACGGTCTCCACGGAGTCGGCGATGATCTCGCGGCTCACCAGCGACCAGTGCATACCGACATGGCCCATCGAGATCCCGTCGGAGACCGAGATCGTGCCGAACTCCATGGGGAACCCGCCCGCGCGGTGCACGCCCTCCTTCGCGGCGATGCCGAGCCGCTGCAGCGACAGGTTGCACGGCGTGATCTCGTTCCAGCTCGACGCGATGCCGATCTGGGGCTTGCGGAAGTCCTCGTCGCGCATGCCGACGGCGCGCAGCATCCCGCGGGCCGCGGTGCGCTCCAGTCCGTCGGTGACCTCGTGGCTGCGTGGTTTGAGATCGCTCATCCGCCCACCCTCTCGTATCCGGCCGGGAATGACGTATCCGATCACGAAACGGACCGGTTCGACTCCGCACCGTCACCCCCGAATCCGTGCCTCGTTGCGCGGATCGGGGAACAGGAGAGGACCGGGATGACAACGACACGACGGCTGGGCCGCACCGCGGCACTGGTCGCCATCGGCGCGACGGCGGCACTCGCGCTGGCCGGCACGGCGCTGGCCGCGGAGGGTGGCGACGACGGGCTCGTCGACGGCACCCCCTGCACCTACACGGCGCGGGCCTGCGTCGACCTCGCGACGAACACCGCCTGGCTGATCCACGACGGGTCGGTCACCCGTGGCCCCGTGGGCGTCAGCCACGGCGGCAAGGGCGAGGAGACCCCCACGGGGGTGTTCCACGTGCAGTGGAAGGACCAGAACCACAAGAGCGCGGAGTACAACAACGCGCCCATGCCGTTCTCGGTGTTCTTCGCCGACGGCGGCATCGCCTTCCACGAGGGCAACCCCAAGAACCAGTCGGCCGGCTGCGTGCACCTGGCCCACGACGACGCCGTCGCCTGGTTCGACGACCTCCAGGTCGGCGACGAGGTCCAGATCCACTGACGGCCCGGCTACCCCGCCGCGCAGGTCCAGAACGCGCGCATCAGCGCCGGCGGGGTGGGGCCGGTCATCGCCACCTGGCTGAACAGCACGGTCACGGTGCCGGTGGCCGGGACGACGTGCGTGGCAGTGCCCGTGCCACCGACCCAGCCGTAGCGGCCGGCCACGTTCCACGGGTCGACCGCCGCGACGTCGACCGAACCGCCGAACCCCCATCCCTGGCCCTCCAGGAACAGGGTGCTCGCGTCGCGCTGCGCACCCGTCAGGTGGTCGGTGGTCATCAGCCGCACGGACTCCGGTGAGAGCACGTCGGCGCCGTCGGCCAGGAGCATGCGGCCGAACGCCCACCAGTCGTCGACGGTGGAGACCAGCCCGCCCGCGCCGGACGCGAACGCCGGCGGGCGGCTCCACACGTCCCCGTCGTCGACGAGCTCGCGGCCGCCGTCCGGCGTGGGCCGGAAGTAGTCCACCAGCCGGTCGGCCGCCGACGTCGTGAACCCGGTGTCGGCCATGCCCAGCGGCCCGAACAGCCGCTCCGCGAGGAAGCCGGCGAACGGCTGCCCCGCCACCCGCTCCACCAGCACCCCGAGCACGTCGGCGCAGGTGTTGTAGAGCCAGGTCTCGCCGGGCTGGTGCAGCAGCGGGATATCCGCCAGCGTCGCGAGCCACGCGTCGGAACCGGCGTCCGCGCGCAACGGGTCGCCGTTCATCATCGCGAGCAGCGGCGCCACGGCCGGCCGGGAGAAGTCGGACGGGAAGCCCCACCCGGCCCGGAACGTGAGCAGGTCGGCCACCGTGATCGGGCGGTGCGCCGCCACCACGTCGTCCACCGGGCTCGCCGGTGTGCGCACGACGCCCGGCGACGCCAGCTCCGGCAACCAGGTGCGGATCTCGTCGTCGAGCGCGATGCGGCCGTCGTCCACCAGCATCATCACCGCGGCGGCCGTGACCGGTTTGGTGGACGAGGCGATCCGGAAGACCGAGTCGCGGGCCATCGGACCGGCCACGGCCACCTCGGCCCGGTCGCCGCGCGCGACCAGCGCCACCGCGCCGGGCACCGTTCCGTCGTCGACGGCGGCCTGGAGCACTTCCTGCAGATCGGACATGGGCCCTCCCTCTCCTCGGAGGGCAGACCGGCGCCGGCGCCGGGATTCATCGGTACGACGGGGAAGGGCCCCTCCCGCGTGCTGCGGGAAGGGCCCTCCGACGGAGCGCGGGTCAGTCGCGGGGGCGGCCGCCACCGGAGCCGGCGCCGGCGAAGCCGCGGTCGCGGCGCACGTTGGCCCGGCGGCCCTTGAGGGTGGTGGTGCCCTTCAGGCTGCGCAGCACGTCGTCGGCGGCGTGCTCCGGGATCTCCACCAGCGCGTGGCGCTCGTGGATCTGGATGGCCCCGATGTCGCGCCCGGTGAGGTTCGACTCGTTGGCCAGCGCACCCACGATGTCCTGCGGGCGCACGCCGCTGGCGCGCCCGGCGTTGACGAACAACCGGGTGGTGCCGGCCTTCGGCGCGCGGGTACCGGCGGCGGCACCACCGCGGCCGCGGGGCTCGCGGTCACGGTCCCGCGGACCGCTGCCCCGGCCGGCCGTGACGACGGGGATGTCCTCGCCGTCATCCGGCGACCCGGCGGCCTCGCTCATCAGCCGCACCGCGGCCGCGGCGACGTCGATGGCCCCGAAGTCGGCGGCCAGCTCGACGAGCATGGCGCGCACGCCGTCGGCGTCGCTCGGGTCGTCGGTGGCCGCGGAGGCGTCCAGGTCGGCGACCAGCTTCTCCCGCAGCGTGGCGGCGGTGCGGGCGAGCCGTGCGGTGCGCAGGTCGGCGGCGGTGGGCACCGGTGCGAACTCGACCGGCTGCCCGGTGAGCCGCTCGACGGCCCGCATCGCGTGCACCTTCGACGGCGGCACCAGTGTGATAGCGACGCCCTCGCGCCCGGCCCGGCCGACGCGGCCGATGCGGTGGACGTAGGCCTCGGAGCTCTGCGGCACGTCGTGGTTCACGACGTGGGTGAGCAGGTCGATGTCGAGGCCGCGGGCGGCGACGTCGGTGGCCACGAGCAGCTCGGTGCGGCCGGAGCGCAGGCGCTCGACCACGCGGGTGCGGTGCTCCTGGTCCATGCCGCCGTGCAGCGCCTCGGCGCGCAGGCCGCGGCCCGTGAGCGTCTCGGTGACGGCGTCGACGTCGAGGCGGGTGCGGCAGAAGACGATGGCGGCGGTGGGCCGCTCGGCCTCCAGCACGCGTCCGAGCGCGGCGGTGGTGTGGGTGCGCGGCACGAGGTACGCGGTCTGGCGGACCTTGGGGGCCTCGCCCTCCGGCACCTCCTCACGGCGGATCCGGATGGTGACCGGCTCATCGAGGTACTTCTGGGCCAGCGTCTCGATCCGGCGCGGCATGGTGGCGCTGAACAGCACCGCCTGCCGGGTGTCGGGGGTGGCGTCCAGCAGCGTCTCGATGTCCTCGACGAAGCCCATGTCGAGCATCTCGTCGGCCTCGTCGAGGACGATCATCTCGAGCGCGTCGAGCTTGAGCGCGCCGCGGTTGAGCAGGTCGATGGCGCGGCCGGGCGTGGCCACGACGATGTCGACGCCCTGGTGCAGGCCCTTGAGCTGCGGGCCGACGGGCGCGCCGCCGTAGACGGTGAGGACGCGGGCCCGCAGGTGCGACCCGTAGCGCGTGACGGCCTCGGACACCTGCAGCGCGAGCTCGCGGGTGGGGGCCAGGATCAGGCCGAACGGGGACGAGCCGCGGGCGCGGTCGGGCCGCAGGTCGGCCATGCGCTCCAGCATCGGCAGCGCGAACGCGGCCGTCTTGCCGGTGCCGGTGGCGGCCTGACCGAGCAGGTCGCGGCCCTCCACCAGCGGGATGATGGACTGCGCCTGGATCGGGCTGGGGTGGGTGTAGCCCAGCTCGTCGACGACGGCCAGGAGCTCCGCACGGAGCGGGAGATCGGAGAAGGCGGGCAGGTCGAGCTCGTGCTCGTTCAGTGTCAACTCAAGACTTTCGTCGCAGCGAGCGGGAGCACGGATGCGTGTCCCACAGGGCGAGCCCGCGGGCCCTCTGCACGAAATCTGCCTGGCCGGTGCGGTCTCTGATGGCTCTCAACGCACCATCGACTGGTAATACTCCCAGGTGACGCCGCTCACCGCTACGCCGGGGTCCGCTGAGTCCCTGATCACGATGTCGCCCTCCGTTCATCTCACGAGGTGATCCTCGGGAGGGTGACGAACACCGACGCTCCGGCGAACCTGCGTGACCTGCGCGGCCTGCGCACCGACGACGGCCGCATCGTGCGTCGCGGGGTGCTCTACCGCAGCGAGGCCCTGCGCTCCCGCGATGTCACCGGCACCGACGTCGCGGTGTGGCCGCCCACCACCGTGATCGACCTGCGCGCGCCCGAGGAGTACTTCGCCGCGCACCCCCTCGACGTCGACGGCACCGTGGTGCACGCGGTCCCGCTCGGCACGCGCCTGGCTCCCGCGCTGGCCGCCGCGGGCCACGACCGGCCGGGGCTCGCCATCGCCTACCGGCACCTGGCGGAGGACGCGGCCGACGAGATCGCGCGCATCGTCGGCATCGTGGCCCGCGCGAACGGGCCGGTGCTCGTGCACTGCACCGCGGGCAAGGACCGCACCGGCATCGTCGTGGCCGTCCTGCTGCGGGCGGTGGGCGTGCGCCGCGAGGACGTCCTGGCCGACTACCTGCACACCGGGGCCAACCTGCCCCGGCTGTGGGCCGCGCTCACCGCGGCGGGTGTCCCGACGCCCCGCAACACCGCGCTGCTGGGGGTGCAGGCCGAGGCACTGGAGGGGGTGCTGGACGAGGTCGACGCCACCGACGGCGGGGCCACGGGCTGGCTCGTGGAGCACGGGGCGGACCCCGCCGACGTCGAGCGGCTCGCGACGCGGCTGCTCAGCGCGGCGTACGTACCGGCCGGGTAGCGCGGACGCGGGCGACCAGCGCCCGCAGGTCGCCTCCGACGGTGTGCCGCGCGCCCGCGGCACCCGGACGGCTGTCGACGCCGTAGCGCGGCGCCGCGAGGGCCACGGCGACCAGAACGATGAGGATCACGAGACCTGTCATGCATCCAGGTTCGGCGTAAGGGGTGGCCCCGGGCATCAGAGGTTCACGTCGCTCTCCGAGACCCCTCACTGGCAGGATCGGTGGACGTGACCCGCCTGCTGCTCTGGGACGTCGACCGCACGCTGCTCGTCGGGGGAGGTGTCGGCGTCGAGGCCTACGCGGCGGCGTTCACCGCCGTCACCGGCCTGGAGTGGGTCGGGAGCCTCGTCGCCGCCGGCCGCACCGACCTCTCGATCACCCCGGAGCTGTTCGCCCAGCACGGCATCGCCGACCACACGCCCTACCTGGGCGCGTTCTTCGCCCGCTACGCCGACGAGTTCGCCGCACGCGGCGACGCGATGGCGGCGCACGGGCGCGTCCTGCCGGGCGTCCCCGAGGTGCTGGCGGCGCTGCACGCGGACCCCGGTGTGGTGCAGACCCTGGTCACGGGCAACATCGCGGCGGTCGGGGTCGCCAAGGTGGCCGCGTTCGGGCTCGACCGCTTCTTCGACACCCGCATCGGCGGGTACGGCGACGACCACCCGGTGCGCTCGGAGCTGGTCGGCCGGGCCCGGGAGCGCGCCGAAGCCGTGCACGGCCCCTTCGCCGACGGCGACGTGCTGGTCATCGGCGACACGGTGCTCGACGTGGGCGCGGCACTGGCCGCCGGCGTCGTCGCGGTGGGGGTGGCCACGGGACCGTCCACGACGCAGGAGCTGGCGGCCGCCGGTGCCCACCACGTGCTGGAGGACCTCAGCGACGTCGCGGCGACGATCGCACTGCTGTCCGGGTGACGTCGGGGCCGCGGTGGCACCACCCACCGGAGCGGCCCGGTCCCCGACCGGTTCGGGACCTCCCCGGGACAGCGGGGTACCCGATGACCGCGGTCGTTCCACGGCCCGCGACGGTGGCCGAGCCACCCCGGCTGCCGGAGGGACGGTGCTGCGGAAGCTGCTGCGCACGAGGGACCCCACGGACATCGGGACCATGTACCTGGTCTCGACGCTCGGGTGCCGGGGCAGCAGTTCCCGTCCGACGAGCGGTACGACGTCGCGGAGCTGCCGCGCACCCGGTCGGGGTGTCCGGCGTGCGGGCCGCACCACCCGCACCGGGTCGCGCAGCTGCGGGCGGAGAACCACGTCGGCAAGGCCCGTCTCCCGGTCGCGGGCGGGGGCGGGGGCGGTCGAGGCGCCCCCGCCCGCGGGGCGTCACTTCTTGTCGCCCGCCAGCCCGGCCCGGCGCAGCGCGTCGGCCATCGCGCTGTTGCCCAGCCCTCCCCCGCCGCTGCCGGCGCTCTCACGCTGGGGGCGGCCGCCGCCGCGCCGCTCCTGCTGGCCCCCCTTGGGTGCCCCCTTGCCGCCACGCGGGCCACCGCCCCTGGGCTCGGGCCGCCCGCCGCCGCGGCGCTCGGGCCCCCGCTCGGGCCGCCCCTTCCCCGCGCCGGGCTCGTCGTCGAGGCGCAGCGTGAGCGAGATGCGCTTGCGTGCCTCGTCGACCTCCATCACCTTGACCCGCACCACGTCACCGGTCTTGACGACCTCGCTGGGATCGGACACGAACTGCTTCGACATCGCCGAGACGTGCACGAGTCCGTCCTGGTGCACGCCCACGTCGACGAACGCGCCGAACGCGGCCACGTTGGTGACCTGGCCCTCCAGCAGCATGCCGACCTTCAGGTCGGAGATCTTGTGGACGCCCTCGGCGAACGTGGCCGTGCGGAACGCCGGGCGCGGGTCGCGGCCGGGCTTCTCCAGCTCGGTGAGGATGTCGGTGACGGTGGGCAGCCCGAACGTCTCGTCGACGAACTGCTTGGGCTGCAACGACTTCAGCTTCGGCGCGTTGCCGATCAGCGCGCCGATGTCGACCTTGGCGCGCTCCAGGATGCGGTGCACCACGGGGTAGGCCTCGGGGTGCACGCCGGAGACGTCGAGGGGGTTGTCGCCGCCGCGGATGCGCAGGAAGCCCGCGCACTGCTCGAACGCCTTGGGCCCCAGCCTCGGCACGTCGGCCAGCGCCGTCCGCGTGCGGAAGGGCCCGTTGGTGTCGCGGTGGGCCACGATCTGGGCGGCGAGGCCCTCGGTGATGCCCGAGACCCGGCGCAGCAGCGGCACCGACGCGGTGTTGACGTCCACCCCGACGGCGTTCACGCAGTCCTCGACCACGGCGTCGAGCGAGCGCGAGAGCGCCGACTCGGCCAGGTCGTGCTGGTACTGCCCGACGCCGATGGACTTGGGGTCGATCTTGACGAGCTCCGCCAGCGGATCCTGCAGCCGCCGGGCGATGGACACGGCGCCGCGGATGGAGACGTCGAGGTCGGGCAGCTCGGCCGAGGCGTACGCCGACGCCGAGTACACCGACGCCCCCGCCTCGCTGACGACCACGGGCACGAGCTTGAGCGCCGGGTTCTTCGCGGCGAGCTCGCGGGCGAGCTGGTCGGTCTCGCGCGACGCGGTGCCGTTGCCGATCGCGACCAGCTCGACGTCGTGGGCCGCGGCGAGCTTCGTCAGCGTGGCGAGCGAGGCGTCCCAGGCCTTCCGCGGCTCGTGCGGGTAGATCGTGTCGGTGGCGACGACCTTGCCCGTGGCGTCGACGACCGCGACCTTGACGCCGGTGCGCAGGCCCGGGTCGAGGCCCATCGTGGCGCGGCTGCCGGCGGGGGCGGCGAGCAGCAGGTCGCGCAGGTTGGTGGCGAAGACGCCGATGGCGCCCTCCTCCGCCACCGTGCGCAGCCGGACGCGGATGTCGATGCCCAGGTGCATCAGGATCCGGGTGCGCCAGGCCCAGCGCACGACGTCGCCGAGCCACTTGTCAGCCGGCCGGCCCTGGTCGGCGATCCCGAACGCGGCCGCGATGGTGCGCTCGAAGTCGGCGGTGTCGCTCTCGTCGGCCGAGGGCAGGAGGTCGACGTCGAGCACCTCCTCCTTCTCCCCGCGGAACGCCGCGAGGATGCGGTGCGACGGCAGCTTGGTGAAGGGCTCGGAGAAGTCGAAGTAGTCGGAGAACTTGGCCCCGTCCGTCTCCTTGCCCTCCCGGACCTTCGTGACCAGCCGGCCGTTGCTCCACATCCGCTCGCGCAGCCCGCCGATGAGGTCGGCGTCCTCGGAGAAGCGCTCGACGAGGATCGACCGGGCACCCTCGAGGGCCGCGGCCGCGTCGGCGACGGTCTCGTTCACGTAGCCGGCTGCGGTGGCCTGCGGGTCGAGCGTCGGGTCGCCGAGCAGTGCGTCGGCCAGCGGCTCCAGGCCGGCCTCGCGGGCCGCCATCGCCTTGGTGCGCCGCTTCGGCTTGAACGGCAGGTAGATGTCCTCCAGCCGCGCCTTGGACTCGGCGGCGCGGATCCGCTCCTCCAGTGCCTCGTCGAGCTTGCCCTGCTTGCGGATCTCGTCCAGCACGGCCGTGCGGCGGTCCTCCAGCTCCCGCAGGTAGCCCAGCCGCTCCTCGAGCGTGCGCAGCTGCGCGTCGTCGAGGGTGCCGGTGGCCTCCTTGCGGTACCGGGCGATGAACGGCACGGTGGAGCCACCGTCGAGGAGTTCGACGGCCGCGCTCACCTGGTGCGGCCGGACGCCCAGCTCGTCGGCGATGCGCTGCTCGATGGTGTGTGGGGTGCCCGTCGTCCGTGTCACCCGTACATGGTGGCGGGTCGGGCACCGGGCGCCGCGAGGGGGCCCGCACGGGCCCTGCAGATAGACTGCAGACGACATGATCGGGTACGAGACGGGTGGCGACGCGCGGAGGGGTGAGTGGCGGAGATCCCGGTCGGCCGCTGCTCCCACGGCCACGCCGTCGACCAGCGCGCGGCGGTGCTGCGCGCACTGAGCCCCGTCCTCGACGCCGTCGGCCGCATGAACGCCAGCGCCGACCTGACCACCTCGTTGCAGTCGGTGGTCGAGGGGATCATCGAGGCCACCGGCTTCGGGGCCGGCGTGATCGACTACGTGCGGACGGACGGCACGATGGAGATCGTCGCGGTGGCGGGGCCGCCCGGGGCCCGGGAGGCGCTGCTCGGCAAGGAGGTGCCCGCAGGGGTGCTCGACCACGAGCTGGAGCTGGCGCAGCGGTGGGGCCGCCTGCGGTTCCTGCCCCACGGCACGGTCACCAACGACGTGCCCTACGTCTGGACCCCCGACATCCCCCTGCCCGAGACCCCCGACGGCTGGCATCCCGACGACTGCCTGCTCGCCCCGCTCTACGCGGGCGCCGGCGAGCTGATCGGGGTGCTGTCGGTCGACATGCCGGTCAACGGCCGGCGCCCCGACGCGTTCCAGCGCCAGCTGCTCGAGCTGCTCGCCGGGCAGGCCGAGACCGCCCTGCAGAACGCCCGCCGGGCGAGCCGCCTGCGCGCCAGCGAGGAGTCGTTCCGGCTGGCCTTCGAGGCCACCGCCGTGGGCATGGGCATGATCAGCCTCGACCACCGCGGGCCGCTGCGGCTGCTGCAGGCCAACCGGGCCCTGGGCCGGATCGCCGAGGCCGCCGGGCACGAGCCGGTCGGGGTGCTGAGCGACCTGCTGGACCCGTCCGATCCCGATCACGACCCCGACCACTGGGGTCGCGCCATCCGCTCCGCGCCCGCGGGGGTCTACCGCGCGGAGAAGCAGCTGCGCGGCGGCTCCGGGGAGCGGCCGTGGGTGCAGGTGGTCGCCACGGTCCTGCCGCTGCACACCACCGAGACGGGCCGGGCGATCGTCCAGGTCGAGGACATCACCGAGCGCCGCCACCGCGCCGCCAGCGACCCCCTCACCGGCCTGGCCAACCGGGCCCGCCTCGACGACGGCGTCACCGCCGCCATCGAGGCCGTGCGCGCCGGCGCTCCCCCGGGCGCGCTGCTGTTCTGCGATCTCGACGACTTCAAGTCGATCAACGACGTGTTTGGGCACCTGGCCGGTGACGCCGTGCTGAGGGCCTGCGCCGGACGTCTGGCCGCCCAGGTCCGCACCGGCGACAGCGTGTTCCGGATGGGCGGCGACGAGTTCGCGATCGTCCTGCGCGCCGTGCCCCCCGGGGAACTGGACCCGCTCGTCGACCGGATCAAGAAGATGGTCGCCGGCCCGATCGACCACGAGGGCCGCCGCCTCGCGGTCACGATGAGCGTGGGCGCGGCGGTCATCGACGGCTCCGTGTGCTCGGTCGACGGCCTGCTCGCCGCGGCCGACTCGGCGATGTACGCGGACAAGCGCCGCCCGGTCTGACCGATTCCCATTCGGGAGTCGCACGGCCGTCACCTGCGCAGCGCCCTGCTGACCCGTTCGTGACACCGACGACATCAGCGCTGGTCACCCTCGGTAGGCACCTCCCCGCCCCCGCACCCAGGGAGACCAGGATGACCGCGACAACCGACCCACCCGGGGCCACGGCGCTGACCGAGCGTCCCGCCGAACACGGCAGGCTCACCGACGGCGCCCTCGGGCTGCCGTCCGTGCTGTTCTGCATCGTCACCGGTGCCGCACCGCTGACGGCCATGCTGTTCAACGTCCCCGTCGCCGTGCAGGGCGGGGGCTACGCCGCACCGGCCGCGTTCCTCATCGCCACCGTGGCCCTGACGATCTTCTCGGTCGGCTACACCGCGATGAGCCGCCGCGTGACGTCGGCGGGCGGCTTCTACACGTTCGTCAGCCGGGGACTCGGCCGGGTCACCGGGGTCGGGGCCGGGTTGCTGATCGGGCTCTGCTACATCGTCTTCGTCGCGGCGGTGATCAGCGTGATGGGCTACTTCGCCGCCACGTCGATCCAGACGTGGACCGGGCTCGAGCTACCGGCCTGGGTGTACATGGCCGTCGGCCTCGCGGTCATGAGCGCGCTGGCCTGGTTCCACATCGAGCTGACGGCCAAGGTGCTCGGCGTGATGCTGGTGGCCGAGGTGCTGGCGCCGCTGGTGCTGGGCGTCTCGATCCTGGTCCACGGCGGCGCCCAGGGCCTCTCGCCCGCCCCCCTCGACCCGGCCGAGGTGCTCGGCAACGCCGGTGCGATCAAGGCCTTCGGCTCGGCCGCCACCGGTATCGCACTGTTCGCGGCGTTCTGGTCGTGGGTCGGGTTCGAGATGGCGCCCAACTACGCCGAGGAGTCCCGCGACCCGGTGCGCATCGCGAAGATCGCCACCTACGGCTCGGTGATCGGGCTCGGCGTCTTCTACATGTTCGTCTCCTACGCCTACGTCGTCGGCTGGGGGCCCGACGCGTCGGTCCAGGCGGTGTCCGACCAGTTCAGCGGCGCGTTCGCCTCCGCGTTCTACCCGCTGTCGGACAAGTACGTGGGCACGCCGCTGACCACCGTGATCCAGCTGCTCGCGATCACCAGCTCGTTCGCCTGCGCCATGGCGTTCTTCAACACCGGGGCGCGCTACCTGTTCGCGCTGGGCCGCGAGCACGTGCTGCCGCCCGTGCTGGGGTCGGTGTCGAAGCGCCACAACCCGGCCGTCGCGTCCATGACGGTGACCGTGATCGTCGCGCTGTACATCGTCGGGTTCACGGTCTACGACCCGTCGACGGAGGGGGCGCTGCTCAAGCTGGGCACCTGGTCGCCGCTACTCGGGGTGCTCGGCATCCTCGCGGTGCAGGCGCTCGTGTGCGTCGCGATCATCCGCTACTTCCTGACGACGGCCCGCGACGGCTTCCACTGGTTCACCACACTCGTCGCGCCCGTGCTCGGCGGCCTGGCGATGGCGGGCGCGTGCTACCTGCTGATCGCCAACCGGTCGACGCTCGCCGCGGCCGAGGACGTCCCGTTCATCACGCTGCTGCCATGGGCGGTGCTGGCGATGTTCGTCGCCGGCCTGGTGATCGCGCTGGTGATGCGCAGCCGCCGCCCGGACCGCTACGCCCGTCTGGGTCACTTCACGCTCGAGCTGGAGGATGCATGACCACCGTCTCCGAACCCACGACCTCCGTCTCCCACCCCTCGAGCCCCTGACGGCCGACGAGATCACCGGCGAGGTCGTCGAGGTCACCGACACCGGCGTCGTCCCGTTCCCGACCCGGGGCGGCAACTACGAGGAGCCGTGGATCTCCGAGCCCGGCAACGTGCCGGCGTTCGACGGCGTGCGCACCGACGTCAGGCCGATCGAGATCACGCAGCCCGAGGGCCCCAGCTTCACCGTCGACGACCACGCCGTGGCCTGGCAGAAGTGGACGCTGCGGATCGGGTTCACCCCGCGCGAGGGCCCGGTGCTGCACCAGGTGGCCTACGCCGGGCGGCCGATCATGTACCGGGCGTCGCTGGCGGAGATGTACGTGCCCTACGGCGACCCGGCGCCCACCCACCGGTTCAAGAACGTGTTCGACCAGGGCGAGTACGGCGTCGGCTGGCTGGCCAACTCGCTGACGCTGGGGAGTGACTGCGTCGGGCACATCCGGTACTTCGACGGCGTCGTCAACGACAACGACGGCGCGCCCGTCGTCATCCCGAACGCCGTCTGCATGCACGAGGAGGACGCCGGGATCGCGTGGAAGCACACGGACTTCCGCACCGGACCGGAGAACCCGCACGGCAACGCGTGGGAGGTGCACAGGACGGTGCTGGGCTCGGAGGCCGTCGCGCAGCGCGACACCGACGCGGCGAGGGCCCGGTTCTGGAAGATCGAGAGTGCGACGGAGACGTCCGCGCTCGGGGCGCCCACGGCCTACGCGCTGATGCCGGGCGCCACGGTGGCGCCGATGTACTCCCCCGAGGCGCTGTTCGCGCCGAGGGCGGGGTTCACGAACCACCAGCTGTGGGTCACCGCCCACGACGAGAAGCAGCGGTTCGCGGCGGGCGACTACCCCAACCAGCACCCCGGCGGCCGGGGCCTGCCCTCCTACGTCGAGGGTGACCGTCCGCTCGAGGGCGAGGACGTGGTGGTCTGGTACACCTTCGGCGCCCACCACATCGTGCGCCCGGAGGACTGGCCGGTGATGCCGGTGAGCACCATCGGTTTCATGCTCAAGCCGAGCGGCTTCTTCGACGGCAACCCGGCCCTGGACCTCCCCGCGACGGACGCCCACTGCCACGGCACCTGACCGGACCCCCGCGAGTCGGGGTCTCCGTGCGACCGGGTCGGGGCGTCGGGGCGACGTCCCGATCCGGGAGGACGCACCGAGGCCCCGACTCGCGCGCGCTCAGAGCCCGACTCGCGGGGGTGGGTGGCAGGCTGGGGCCATGCGCGTGCTTCCTCTGCTGCTCGGCTCCGCCGGGCTCGCCGCCGCCGTGGTGCGGGTCGGGAGGCGGACCGGGGTCACCGACGACGAGCTGGCGGCCGTGCTCCCCGGCGACGACGTCGTGCCCGGCGCACGGGTCGTCATGGACCGGGCCACCACGCTGCCCGCGCCGCCCGAACAGGTCTGGCCGTGGCTCGTGCAGCTGGGCAAGCAGCGGTCGGGCTGGTACCTGCCGGCCTGGCTGGAGACCGCGATCCCGTGGGCCCGGCGCGGGATCCGCACGATCGACCCCCGCTGGCAGGGCCTGACCGTCGGCGACGTCATCCCGGACTGGGGCGGCGCCGACGCCACCTTCGAGGTCGTCGTGCTCGACGCACCCCGCGCGCTCGTGCACCGCTCCACGCGCCCCCGCCGCCACGGGGGGACGCTGCAGGTGAGCTGGGCGCTCGTGCTCACCCCGGTGCCCGGCGGCCGGACGCGCCTGCACCTGCGGCTGCGCATCAGCGAGCTCGGCCACCGGGCGCCTGCGCTGATCACCGCCGTCGGCGGGCTGATGGACGAGGCGACCGTGCGCCCGATGTTCGCGGGGCTCCGGGAACGGCTGGCCTACTCGAGGAAGCCGACCGTGCCCGTGACCGACGCCGGCTGACCCGGCACCCCGGCCGCGAGCTCGCCCCGCACGTCCCCGTCCGCGACGATCGGGACCCCCGCGAACGCCGGGCTGCGCAGCCGGTAGGAGAAGCCCGCCACCTGCCGCTCGGGGGCGAACCGCCGGGGCAGCTCCAGCAGCAGCAGCGCCAGCAGCGGGCCGTGCACCACCAGCCCCGGATACCCCTCGACTCCCGTGACGTAGGGCTGGTCGTAGTGGATGCGGTGGGTGTTGTAGGTCAGCGCGCTGAAGCGGAACAGCATCCGTGGGTCGGGGTCGATGCGGGCCCGCCACCCGCCCGTCGGCTCCGGCTCGGCCGCGACGGGGGCCTCGGGGGCGAGGCCGCGCACCGACCCCGCGGGCTGGCTGCGGTAGGCGTAGTCCTGCTCCTCGATCAGCGCCACCACGCCGGCACGTCGGTACTCGTGCTGCTCGGTGACGAACACCATCGCCCCGCTGCGGCCCGTCTTGGGCGTGACCGACACCAGCGACGACCGGCGCGTGACCTCGTCACCGATCCGCAACGGCTCGCGCACCTGCAGCCGGCCGCCCGCGAACATCCGGCGCCGGTCGGGCAGCGGCGGCAGGAACGCGCCGTGGGCGGGATGGCCGTCCTCGCCCAGGTCGGCCTGCGCGGGATGGGCGAGCAGGTGGAACCAGTGCCACATCGGCGGCAGCGGGTCCCCCTCCCCCGTGCCGGGCGACGGCTGGTCGAGCAGCCCCGCGAACGCCTCGGTGGGGCAGGCGTCGATGCGCCCCGCCGTCTCGACGGGCGCGGGGGCCCACCCGGTCAGGTGGGAGGAGAGGTCGTCCACTGCCCGATCATCCCGCAACGAGCAGGGCCACGCACTCGAAGTGGTGGGTCATCGGGAACGCGTCGAAGGCGCGGAGCTTCTCGAGCCGGTAGCCGCGGGCGGCGAACAGGGAGACGTCGCGGGCCAGCGCGGCCGGGTCGCAGGCCACGTGCACGATGCGCTGCGGTGCCCGGGCGCACAGGGCGTCGACGAGCTCGCGCCCCAGCCCCTTGCGCGGCGGGTCGGCGACGATCACGTCCGGTTGCCCGTCCAGGCTGCCGACCAGCTTCTCGACCCGCCCCGCGCGCCACCCGATCTGCGTCAGGTCGGCCAGCGCGGCCCGCCCGTCGGCCACGGCCTGCCGCGACGACTCGACGACGGTGACGCCGCCCGTCGGCCCGACCTGCCCGGCCAGCACGGACGCGAACAGCCCGACCCCGCCGTAGAGATCCCACGCCACCCCGCCCTCCGGCGCGGCCGCCCACTCCCCCACGACCGCGGCGAGCGTGTCCGGCAGCGCCGGGTGGACCTGCCAGAACACCCCGGGCGACAGGCGCCACTCGCGCCCGGCCGCCCGCTGCACGACGGGCCCGGTGTCCACGTGCACCACGTCGTCGGCGTCGACGGTGACCTCCACCTCGCGGCCGGGCTCGAAGGTCCGCTCCAGCACCGGCGCGAGGGTGCCCGCGGGCGCCAGCGGGCAGTCGGCGATCGGCAGCACGTCGTGGCTGCGGTGGGCGCGCAACCCGGCGTGGCCCGTCTCGTCGACGGCCAGCCGCACGCGCCGGCGCCACCCCAGCGCCCCGCCGGGCAGCTCCTCGACGGGCACGCGCAGCCCGATGCCGGCGAGCCGCTGCAGCTGCTCGGCCAGCACGTCGGCCTTGAGCGAGCGCTGGGCGGCGGGGTCGATGTGCTGCAGGTCGCAGCCCCCGCACCCGCCGGCGCGGGCCCAGCTGCACGGCGCGGGCACCCGGTCGGGCGACGCCGTGAGCACCACGACGGCGTCGGCGCGGCAGAACGAGCCGCCGGAGTCCTCGTCGACGACGGCGCGCACCCGCTCCCCCGGCAGGGCGTGGCGGACGAACACCACCCGCCCCTCGTGCCGGGCGACGCAGTGCCCGCCGTGGGCGATCGGCCCGACGTCGAGGTCGAGGACGCGGTCGGTCCAGTCGAGCGTGGGGGTGGCCGTCATCGGGGCAGCTTGTCAGGCAGTGTCGGCGCGGCCGACGGGGACGGCGCCGCGGCCGTGTTGTCCTCGCCGGGGCGCACCTCGTAGCCACGGCGGGTGGAGCCGGGAGGGGTCTCCGGACGACGGGACTTCACGCGCTCCGACGACTCCAGCTGCCACGGCACGCTCGTGACCATGACGCCCGGCTGGAACAGCAGCCGGCCCTTGAGCCGCAGCGCGCTCTGGTTGTGCAGGATCTGCTCCCACCAGTGCCCGACGACGTACTCGGGGATGAACACGGTGACCACGTCGCGCGGGTTGGACGTGCGGATCCGCTTGACGTAGTCCAGCACCGGCTTGGTGATCTCGCGGTAGGGCGACTCGATGACCTTCAACGGCACCGGGAGCTTGCGCAGCTCCCAGTCGCGCATGAGCTTCTTGGTGTCGGCCTCGTCGACGTTGACGGTCAGTCCCTCCAGGACGTCCGGCCTGGTGGCGCGGGCGTAGGCGATGGCGCGCAGCGCGGGCTTGTGCAGCGTGGAGACCAGCACGATCGCGTGGTTGCGCGAGGGCAGCACCCCGTCGACGTCGCCGGCGACGAGCTCCTCGCTGACCCGGTCGTAGTGCTTCTGGATGGCCTTCATCAGCACGAAGAACCCGGCCATCGCGGCGATCGCGATCCACGCCCCGAGCGTGAACTTGGTGATCAGCACCGTGACCAGGACGACGCCGGTCATCGCCGCGCCGAACCCGTTGATGGCCTGCGCGCGGCGCATCCGGCGCCGGGCCGGGACCTCGGTCTCGGTGCGCAGCAGCCGTCGCCAGTGCAGGACCATGCCCGTCTGGCTCAGCGTGAACGACACGAACACGCCCACGGTGTAGAGCGGGATCAGCCGCGTGACCTCGGCCTGGAATCCCACCACCAGCACCACCGCGAACGCGGCGAGGATCAGGATGCCGTTGGAGAACGCGAGCCGGTCACCGCGGGTGTGCAGCTGGCGGGGCAGGTAGCGGTCCTGGGCCAGGATCGAGCCCAGAACCGGGAAGCCGTTGAACGCGGTGTTGGCCGCGAGCGCCAGGATCAGCGCCGTCATGACGACGACGAAGAAGAACCCGGGTCGGAAGCTGGAGAACACCGCGTCGGCGAGCTGCGCCACCATCGTCTGCTGGACGTAGCCGGCCGGGGCGTTCGGGAACTGCATGGCGGGGTCCTCGGCGATCTTGGCGCCGGTCAGCGTGGCCAGCGCGATCAGACCCATGAACATGCTGACCGAGATCACGCCGAGCAGCAGCAGCGTGGTGGCCGCGTTGCGCGACTTGGGCTTCTGGAACGCCGGGACACCGTTGCTGATGGCCTCGACGCCGGTCAGCGCCGCCGCGCCCTGGGTGAACGAGCGCAGCACCAGCAGGACGAGGGCGAGCCCCGTGAACGAGTCGCCCTCGGCGATCAGCTGGAGGTTGGCGCTGGCCGCGTGCACCGGGTCGCCCAGGATCAGGATGCGCGTCAGGCCCCAGATGATCATGGTGACGATACCGAGCATGAACGCGTAGACGGGCACCGCGAACGCGGCTCCCGACTCCCGGATCCCGCGCAGGTTGACGGCCGTGAGCAGCGCGATCGCCAGCACCGCGAACGGCACCTTGTGGTCGGCGACGAACGGGATCAGCGCCCCGATGTTGGCCGCCGCCGCGGAGATCGACACCGCCACGGTGAGCGTGTAGTCCACCAGCAGCGCGCTCGCCACCGTCAGCCCGGCGTTGCGGCCGAGGTTGACCGTGGCCACCTCGTAGTCGCCCCCACCCGAGGGATAGGCGTGCACGTTCTGGCGGTAGCTCGTCACCACCGTCAGCAGCACCACCACGATCGCGACGCCGATCCAGGGCGCGAGCGCGTAGAACCCCACGCCCCCGACGGACAGCGTGAGGAAGATCTCCTCGGGCGCGTAGGCCACCGACGACATGGCGTCCGAGGCGAAGACGGGCAGCGCGATGCGCTTGGGCAGCAGGTTGTGGGACAGGCGGTCGCTGCGCTGCGGCCGCCCGACGATGACACGCTTCAGGGCGACGCCGAGCTTGGGCACGGCGGAAGCGTAAGCGGTGCGAGCCCGGTCGCAGCACGGGTGCTGCGATACCGTGCGCGCGACTCGTGTCGAGGGTAGGGGTGAGGACCGGCGTGTACGTCGTGATCATGGGGTGCGGGCGGGTCGGCTCGTCACTGGCCGCAGGCCTGGAACGGCTCGGCCACGACGTGGCGGTGATCGACAAGGACCCCCAGGCCTTCCGCAGGCTGAGCCCGGAGTTCCGGGGCAAGCAGGTGGTCGGCCAGGGCTTCCACCGCGACGTCCTGATCGCGGCGGGGGTGGAGAGGGCGCAGGCGTTCGCCGCGGTCTCCAGCGGCGACAACTCCAACATCATCTCCGCGCGTGTCGCACGCGAGTCGTTCGGCATCGAGCTCGTCGTGGCCCGCATCTACGACGCCAAGCGCGCCGCGGTCTACGAGCGGCTCGGCATCCCCACCGTCGCCACGGTGCCGTGGAGCACCGACCGGCTGATGCGCATGCTGCTGCCGGACGGCGTCGCCTCCGCCTGGCGCGAGCCCACCGGCACCGTCGCGATCCTCCCGCTGCCCGTCCACGAGTCGTGGGTCGGGCGGCCCGTCAAGGAGCTGGAGGCGGCCACCGGCAGCCGGGTGGCGTTCATCGTCCGGTTCGGCACCGGCGTGCTGCCGAAGCCGGACACGTCCGTGCAGGCCGAGGACACCGTCTACGTGGCCGCCGTGTCCGGCACCGTCAGCGACGTCACGGCCGCCGCCGCGGCCCCGCCCCAGGAAGGCTGAGCAGATGCGGGTCGCGATCGCGGGTGCGGGCGCCGTCGGGCGTTCCATCGCGCTGGAGCTGGTGGAGAACAAGCACCAGGTCATGCTCATCGAGCGGAACCTGGCCAACATCGAGCCCGAGTCGGTGGAGGCGGCCGAGTGGGTGCACGCCGACGCCTGCGAGCTGGCCTCGCTCGAGGAGGCGGGCGTCGAGAGCTGCGACGTGGTCATCGCCGCCACCGGCGACGACAAGGTCAACCTCGTGGTGTCGCTGCTGGCCAAGACGGAGTTCGCGGTGCGCCGCGTCGTCGCGCGCGTCAACGACCCCCGCAACGAGTGGCTGTTCGGCGAGAACTGGGGCGTCGACGTGGCCGTGTCCACGCCCCGCCTGCTGGCCGCGCTCGTCGAGGAGGCGGTGGCCGTCGGCGACCTCGTGCGACTGCTGACGTTCCGGCAGGGTCAGGCCAACCTGGTGGAGGTCACGCTCACCTCCGACACGCCGCTGGCCGGCAAGCCCGTCCGCTCGCTGCACCTGCCCGCCGACTCCGCGCTGGTGGCCATCCTGCGCGGCGGACGCGTCATCGTGCCGCAGGCCGACGACGCCCTCGAACCCGGCGACGAGCTGCTGTTCGTGGCCACCACGGCGGTGGAGGAGGACATCCGGGCGGCGCTGGGCTACTGATCACCGGCACCCGGCCCGGCGACGCCACCACGTCGACACCCACCGCCGTCTCCACCACCACGGCCCCGGCCGCGACCAGGTAGCCCGCGCACCCGAGCGCGACGACACGGACCCGGCGGGACTCCGACCAGCCCGTCCGCGCCGCCAGCCAGGCCAGCACCGGCAGGACCAGCATGCCGTGCATCGTGGCGGCGTGGCCGGACGTGAGGTTCCCGGTGGCGGCGTAGGCGGCGGCGAGCGACACCGTGCGGCTCCGCACCACCCCGATCGCGATCATCGCGGCCCCGATCAGCAGCGCCGCGGCGAACGACACGAACCCCGCCCGGACGGCCAGCCGCATGCTCGGGGCGAGTGCTGGATTCGGGCGGAACGCCGCGAGCCACCCGGCGCGGAAGCGCGACGTCAGGTACCCGGTGACCCACGTGATCGTCGCGAGGATGACCCCGAACGCCAGCCCGAACGTGAACGGTTTGCGCCCCGACACCGGGCCCGACCACGCGCCACCGAGGACCAGCCACACCACCAGGTGCACGAGCCCGGACGCGACGAGCAGCCCCGACAGCGCGTACAGCCGGCGGTCGCTCACCGTGCGCGCACCGTGGCCGACGCACCGGCGACGAGCGCCACGGCCAGCCCGACCACCTCGATCACCGACCCCACGAACGGCCCCACCGCGGCCGGGGTGGCCAGCATCGCCGCGGTCGCCCCGGCCAGCACGGCCCCGACGCTCAGGAAGGCCGCCGCCAGCAGGCCCAGCACCGGCGCCCAGCGCCACGGCAGGAACGCCACGAGGCCGGCGGCGACGAGCAGGATGATCGGGCCCGGCGGGATCAGGGGGGAAGCGGGGGACCCCGACCAGGATCAGCACGATCACCCCAGCGCGGCGGTGACCAGGCCCGCGACGAGCACGGTGCGGGCGGGGGTGCGACGGACGCTCTCGACGATTGTCTGGACCCATGACCGTGCCGCTTCCCCCGGCGGGCGCCGCCTTCCTGCTCGCCCAGCTCGGCGCCCACGCCGCGGCCCGCTACGGCGAGCGCGTCGCGGCCCTGGACCTCACGCCGGCCCAGACCGGCCTGCTGCGCCTGGTCATGACCGAACCCGGCCTCAACCAGCGCGACCTCGCGACGCGGCTCGGCGTCGGCGCGAGCACGGCGGTGGCACTCGTCGACGGTCTGGAGTCCCGTGACCTGCTGGAACGGCGGCGCGGCCCCCACGACCGCCGCCTCCACGCCCTGCACCTCACCGACGCCGGGACGAGGGCGATGGCGGAGGTCCGGACGGTGGCGATGGACCACGACGCCGACATGACCGCCGCCCTGGACGACGACGAACGGCGCACCCTCGTCGCCCTGTTGCGGCGGGTGGCCGACCAGCAGGGCCTCCCGCCCGGCGTGCATCCCGGCTACCGGGCGCTGCGGCGCCAGGCCCGGTGAGCAGCGCCGGTGTGATCAGCGCCGGGGTACGTCCCGGCTGATCTACGCGGCGTGCTTGGGGGCCTGGCGGGCGCGGCTCACGGCCCAGATCGTGCCGAGCAGGGCCACGCCGATCAGCGGGTAGCCCATCGCGAGCCGGGCGATGCCCAGCCACGTGGCCTCGTCGGCCTGGTACAGCAGGCCCTGCACCACGAGCCGGGCGGCGAACACGAGCGTCCACAGCAGGCTGGCGTAGGTGTACGCGCGCAGCAGGCGGGGGTCCTTGCGCCACGACTGGCCGTCGCCGTTGATGCCGTGCCACACGACGCCGGCCAGCGGCCGGCGCACGATCACCGACACGAGGAACGCCAGCGCGAACACCGCGCTGTAGATCAGCCCGGGCAGGTAGAACCCGCGGGCCTCACCGGTGCGGTAGGCGATGAACGCGGCCACGCCGACGCCGAACAGGCCGGACACGGCGGGTTGCAGCGGCTGCTTGCGGGCGATGCGCCAGACCGCGATGACCACCCCGGCCGCCAGCGCCGCGATCAGCGCGGGCTGCAGCGACGTGATGATGTTGACGACGACGAAGACCGCTACCGGGATGGAGGACGCGACGATGCCCTGCACCCCGCCCATCTGCTCGAGCAACGTGGGCACCGTGCGCTCGGCCGGGACCGCGTCGGGTTCGCGGTCGGGGTGGCGATCCGGGCTCGAGGGGGAACCTGAGGTCACGCTGCTCCAAGTCCGGCTACTGGGCCTGACAGATCTCGTAGTAGGGGTTGTAGAGCACCTTGCGCCCCTCGCGGACGGCCAGCCGCCCCCGCACCCGCATGGTGCGACCCGGCTCGATGCCCGCGATACGACGGCGGCCCAGCCAGATCAGCGTGATGCCGTCGGTGCCGTCGAAGAGCTCGGCCTCCAGGGACGCCTCGGCGTCCTGGGGGCAGAACTCGACGCTGCGTAGCCTACCGAACACGGTGACCTCCTGGCCGCACGCGCACTCCGACGCGGCCTGGGCCCCCGACTTCTCGGAGTCCTGGGAGAGGTCGTCGGCGTCGAGCACGTCGACATCGCTGGTCAGCTTGCGCAGCATGCGGCGGAACGTGCCGCCCTCGGTGCCGCCCATGACATCTCCCTGACATCCTCCGGGTCCTCCGATGGACCCGATAACCTTTCCAGGGTAACCCGCCCGAAACGTCGTTCGCTGACTGGAAACGAGGGAGATCACACGCGTCGAGCCGCTTGTCGCCTGCCGTGCGCCGAACGGTCGGGCGACCTCCCCGAATGCGGCGTCGTGCTGCCCGGCTCCGGTTCGGACGAGGTGTTCGTGCGCGCCGTGTTCGCCGAGCCGCTCCGGGCGGTCGGCCTCGACCTCGTCGCACCGGGCCCCCGGCCCGGCCCGGCCGTCGTCCGCGGCTACCGGGACGCGCTCGACGCCGCCCTGGCCGCGGCCAGCGGCCCTCTCCTGGTCGGGGGGATCTCGCTCGGGGCGCACGTCGCCGCGGAGTGGGCCGTCGAGCAGCGGCCCGGCGCCGTCGCGGGACTGCTGCTCGCCCTGCCTGCGTGGACGGGCCCACCGAACGGCGCACCGGCCGCGCTCGCCGCCCGGGCCACCGCCGCCCTGGTCCGCGCCGAGGGGCTGGAGGCCGCGCTCGCCCCGGCCCGTGCGTCCGCCCCGCCCTGGCTGGCGACCGAGCTGGGCCGGGCCTGGGCGGGCTACGGCGACGGGCTCGCCGCCTCCCTGGAGTGCGCGGCCGCCACCCCGGCCCCCGACGAGGCCCGGCTTCGGGGCTCGACGGTGCCCGCCGGGATCGCCGGGCTCGTGGACGACCCGGTGCACCCGCTCGCGGTGGCGCGGCGGTGGCGGGCCCTGCTCCCCCGCTCGGCCCTGCTGACCACCTCGCTCGCCACCTTCGGCGCCGACCCCCGGGCCGTCGGCCGGGCGGCCGTGCTCGGCTGGCTGCGGGCGAGGGACGGGGATCAGTCCAGGCGGTGGTGACGACCCGTCGGACGTTCCGCGGCGGGCGGCGGCAGGGGTAGCGGTTCCGTGACCAACCCCGAGACCGCCTGCTGGGGCATCGACGGCTGGGACACCGGCGGCCGCAGGGTCTCGGTCATCGGGTCGGGCGCGGGGCCGGACCGGGACGCGTGGAGTGCCACCCACGGCCGGGTCTCCGCGCCGCGGCCGGTGCCCGTCCCGTGGCCGTTCCGGTCCGGCGGGGGCTCCACCGCGGCGTGCCGGCCCACCCGCAGCACCTCGGGCACCGCCGCACCTCGGGCGGGAGCCGACGCCGCGGTCAGGGCCGGCTCGGCCAGGCGCCGGCGACCCGCCCGGGGCGGAGCGGGCACCGGACCGGGCCGCACCGCGTCGCGGGCCGGGCCGGACGGGTGTTCGGTTCCCTCCCCCGGACCGGCCGGGGACTGCACCACGGGTCGGCGACCGGAGCGGGAGCCGATTGTCGGCGAGCCGTCCACCGCGCGCCGGCCGTCCGGCCGGCGCGCGGGGTCGACCGCCCGGCCCGACCCGGTCGAGCTGTCGGGCCACGGGGCCCAGGGCCCGGTGAGGCCGGGGCTGACCGGCAGGTGCTCGCCCGGCTCCCGCAGGCGACGGCGCCCCCCGCCCGGGATCGGCGGGGGCAGCACCCAGGGCGCGGTCTCGGAGCCGCGCGGGCTCGCGGCGGGCGGCATCCGGGCGGCGGACCGGCGCCCGTCCACCACGGTGGGCCGGACGTCGGTGGGCCGGACGTCGGTGGGCCGGACGTCGGGGTCGACGGCACGGTGCCCCGGATCCGCCCACGCGGGTGCGCCGTGGGCCGGGGGGCCGGGCCGGGCCGTGATCGGCGGGGCCGCGTCCACGGGGAGCGGACCGTTCACCGCAGGCGCGCGGCGCACCGGGATCGCCGTGGTCGGGGGAGAGAGGTCCGGCGCCGAGAGATCATCGACCGGCGACCACCCGGCCGCCCGGCTCGCAGCCGGCCCGGCCACCGGCAGGGCCGTCGTGGGCTGGGCCGTCGTCGACCGGGAGGCCGCAGGGGCGGGCGCGGCCTCGGCCGGGTACGCCGCGGTGGGTGCGCTCCGGTAACCGTCGTCGGCGGACGGCCGCAGCTCCACGACCGACCCGGTCGCCGCCGGCGCGGCGGTCCCGGTATCGGCGGTCCCGGTGTCGGCGGTCCCGGTGTCGGCGGTCCCGGTGTCGGCGGTCCCGGTGTCGGCGGTCGCCACCGCCAGGTGCTCGGGCACCTCCAGCGGCAGGACGGTCCGCACGGGGTAGGGCGAGCGGCCCCGCACCACGATCGTGCCGCGCATCATGCGACGCAGCTGCGCGTCGAGGGCATCGGCGTCCCGGGTCGGCCCGGTGGCGACCCCGTAGAGCATCCACCGCGCGCCGTCGACGCCGACGAACAGCGAGGTGGCGGCCCCGCTCGTGGCGTGCAGCTCGCGGCCCCAGTCGCCCTGGAACGACCGGACCCGGGCCCCGCCCTCGCGCAGCGAGGCGTCGATCTCCTTGACCAGGTCCGGCCACAGCCGCGACGACTTCGGCGCGGCCAGCGCGCTCACCGACAGCCGCCCCTCGGGCACGGCGACGTGCACCGCCTGCATGCGGCCCTTCTCCGCCGGGTCGACGTCGACGGTGCCGCGCTCGGGCACGGGCACGCGCACCGCGCCGAAGTCGACGGTGCCCGCGGCGAGCGTCACCTCCGGGTCCAGGTCCTCGACGTCGTGCGGGCCGTCGCCGGGGACGTGCACGGGCTCGTACGCGGCCTCGTCCCCGGCGTCGAGCCAGTCCTGCTGCTGGGCGGTCACCGGGCGCCCAGCCGTTCGTGGCCCCCGGTGGACCCGTGCCCGCCCAGGCCGCGCTCGGACGCGGGCAGCTCCGCGACCTCGACGAACCGCACCTGCTCCACCCGCTGGACGACGAGCTGGGCGATGCGGTCGCCGCGGCGCAGCACGATGTCGTCGCGGGGGTCGAGGTTGACCAGGCAGACGAGGATCTCGCCCCGGTAGCCCGCGTCGACGGTGCCGGGCGCGTTCACGATCGACAGGCCCGTGCGGGCGGCCAGCCCGGAGCGGGGGTGCACGAAACCCGCGTAACCGGACGGCAGCGCGATCGCGACGCCCGTGCCGACCAGCGCCCGCTCCCCGGGGGCCAGCACGACGTCGGCCGCGGCGCACAGGTCGGCGCCGGCGTCACCGGGCCGGGCGTAGGCGGGGACGTCGGTCGCGGGGTCGAGCCTGCGCAGGAGCACGTCGACCGGGCGCCCGGGCTCGTCGGCGGCGGGCAGGACGGTGGACGCCTCGGGCTGGGGAGCTGCAGGGCCGGGCACGACGGTTGAGGCTACCCTCGGGTCTCGTGACCGAACATCCGTCGCCCACCCCACCTGCGACGTCCGGCAGCTCCGGATTCGACGAGCGGTTGTCCGTGCCGTGGTTCTGGTACCTGCTGGCCGCCGGGATCGGCGTGCTGCTGGGCGCCGAGATCCACATGGGCTACCCCGGGATCCGGTCCTGGATCGGGTACGTGGTGCTCATCCCGCTGTTCGTGGGGGCCGTGTACTGGCTGGGCCGCACCCGCGTGCAGGTGGCCGGCGGGGAGCTGCGTGTCGGCAAGGCCTCGGTGCCGCTGCGCCACATCGGGCGCGTGGAGACCGTGACGAAGCAGGACAAGCAGGAGGCCCTGGGTCCGCAGCTCGACCCGGAGGCCTACCTCATGCACCGCGGCTGGATCGGCCCGCTGGTGCGCGTGGAGATCACCGACCCCGAGGACCCCACGCCCTACTGGATCTTCAGCGCGCGGCACCCGGACAAGCTCGTGACCGCGCTGGGACGGTGACGCCCCAGCGCGGTGCGCCGGTGGATCAGGCCGCCCGGAGTCAGGCGGCGCAGTCGCGGCAGATGTACTGCGTGCCGTGGGTCTCGGCCAGCCTGCTGCGGTGGTGCACCAGGAAGCAGCTGGCACACGTGAACTCGTCGGCCTGCTTCGGGAGCACCTTGACGGTGAGCTCCTCGCCGGACAGGTCGGCGCCGGGCAGCTCGAAGCTCTCCGCCGTGTCCGTCTCGTCGACATCGACGACGGACGACTGGGCCTCGTTGCGACGGGCCTTCAGCTCGTCGAGCGAGTCCTCGGCCATGTCGTCGGTCTCGTTGCGCCGTGGTGCGTCGTAGTCGGTCGCCATCGTTCCCACCCTCTTGACATGCATATGTGTCTTCGTCGTGCCGCTGGACAACGTCACAGCGACGGTGTTTGTGCCCGGCGATCGAGTGACGCAGGTCTCAATCGGTTGCGGAGTCCCGGATCGGGTCCCGAGACGATCGACTCCCTCTGGGGCGCGCAGACGATAGCCCACGCGCCCCGGACGCGCGCAGCGCCCCGGTCGGCAGCACGCCCGGAGGCCACCCGACCACTAGGGTTCCCAGCGTGGCAGCACCTTCCGAGCCCCGTCCCGACACCGCACCCACCCATCCGGGGGCCGATCCGGCCACCATCGGGGCCTGGCTGGCCGACCGACTCGGCGATCCGGGCTGGCGGAAGTGTGACCTCGCCCCGATCGGGGCGGGTCGCTCGAATCTCACCTATCGGGTGACGAGCGCGGCGGGATCCGTGGTGCTGCGCAGGCCGCCGGTCGGCGAGGTGGCGGCCACGGCGCACGACATGGGCCGCGAACGCCGGGTGATCTCCGCGCTCGCCGGCACGCCGGTGCCGGTGCCGCGGGTGCTCGCGTTCTCCGAGGGCGGCCCGCCGGTGGACGCGCCGTGCTTCGTGATGGAGCTCGTCGACGGCGTGGTGCCGCTGGGCGAGCTGCCCCCCGGGTGGGCCACCGAACCGGCCGACCGCCGCCGCCTCGGCGAGGCGCTCGTGGAGACCCTCGCCGACCTGCACACCGTCGACCCCGCCGCGGTCGGCCTCGGCGACTTCGGGCGCCCCGAGGGCTTCATGGCCCGCCAGGTGCGGCGCTGGGTCACGCAGTGGGAGAAGGCGGGCGAGGCCGGCCACCGCGCCGCGGACGCCGCCGACGTCACCGAGCTGGCCGCGACGCTCGCGGCCGCCGTGCCCACCACGCAGCGGCACGCGATCGTGCACGGCGACTACCGCATCGACAACTGCCTGTTCGACCACGCCGACCCCGGCCGCATCACCGCGGTGCTCGACTGGGAGATGTCCACGCTGGGCGACCCGATGGCCGACCTCGGCCTGCTGCTCGTCTACTGGTCGCAGGCCGACGACGACGCGGTGTGGAGCGCCGGACGCTACATCGACGGCCCCACCCGGCTGCCCGGCTTCCCCACCCGCGCGGAGCTCGCCACCGCCTACGCGCAGCGCTCCGGGCTCGACCTGGACCCCCTGCCCTGGTACGTGGCGTTCGGGGCGTTCAAGCTGGCCGTCGTGCTCGACGGCATCCTCGCGCGCGTGCACGCCGGGATGGTCCCGGCCTCCATGGCCGAGGGCCTCGACGGCAGCGCCGGGCCGCTCGCCGCGCTGGGGCGGCACGTGCTCGCCGAGGGGGTCGGCGCGTGAGACAACGTCCCTACCAGCGTCGGCGCCGCGGCCCGATCCTCACCCTGGTCGTCGTGCTGGCCGTCGCCGCCGTGGCCACCTGGACCACGGTGCTGGTCACCGCGAGCTCCAGCAGCGGCGGCGTCGCCTGCCCCACGCCGACCGCGGGCCCGCCGCCCGGCACGGTCCTGCCCCCCGACGCGCTCGACGCGGTCGCGCCGGTGCCGCCGTCCACGGTGAAGGTGCGGGTGCTCAACGCCGGCGGGCAGCGCGGGCAGGCCAACCTGGTCGCCGCGCAGTTCGGCGACCTCGGGTTCGCCCAGGGTGCCGCGCCGGAGAACGACCCGCTGTTCCCCGACGGGAACATGACCTGCAAGGGCCAGATCCGGTTCGGCCCCGCCGGGGAGGGCGCCGCGAGCACGGTGGCGCTGGCGGTGCCGTGCGTCGAGCTCGTACGTGACGCCCGGACCGACGCCGGCGTCGACGTCGCGGTGGGCACCGCGTTCGGCGACGTGAACCCGGCCAAGGCCGCCCGCGCGGTCCTCGACCGGCTGGCCGCCCCCGCCACGGGCGACGGCGGGGCCAGCAACGCCCCTCCCGCCGCCCCCACGGTCGACCAGGCCACCCTGAAGACGGCCCGCGACGTCTCCTGCTGACGCGGGCGGTCAGACGCCGGCGGCGCCGTGCTCCCGGGCCAGCGCCGCCAGCTCCACGGCGATGCCGGGGGCGGCCGCGAACACCGCGTCGGCCCCGAGCCCGTCGTCGGGCGGGACGCTGCCGGTGGGGCCCGGCACGCGGACCACCGCGCCGGCCTCCGACGCCACGAGCGCACCGGCGGCCCAGTCCCACCAGTTGCACCCGTGCTCGAGGTAGGCGTCCACCCAGCCCGCGGCCACCGCGCACAGGTCCAGCGACGCCGAGCCGGCCCGCCGGATGTCGCGCACCCGCGGGAGCAGCCCGGCCACCATCGCGGCCTGCCGCGTCCGGCGCTGCGGGCTGTAGGAGAACCCGGTGCCCAGCAGCGCCAGCGCGGGGTCGGAGACCCCCGACGCGCGCAGCGGGCGGCCGTCGCACGTGGCCCCGTGCCCGAGCGCCGCGCTCCACACCCGTCCCGATGCGGGCTCGACGACGGCCCCGGCGAGCGACACCCCGTCGCGGACGGCCGCGAGCGACACGGCGTACCAGGGCATGCCGTAGAGGAAGTTCACGGTCCCGTCGATGGGGTCGACGACCCAGGCCACGCCCGTCGCGGCCACCTCCCCGCCGTGCTCCTCCCCCACCACCGCGTCCCCCGGTCGGAGGTGCGCGATCCTGTCGCGCACGAGCGTCTCCACCGCGGTGTCCGACGCGGTGACGACGTCGGTCGGCGTGCTCTTCGTCGACACGCCGTGCCCGGGTTCCCCGTCCCACGGACGGGGCAGCCCCCGCAGGAACGCGGCCGCATCGCCGGCCACCAGCTCCGCGGTCCGTCGCAGCTCACGGGGGTCGTCGGCACCGGGCCGCGCTGCTGCACCGGGGTTCTCTCCAGGGGACTCAGTCACCACCCCATCCGACCACAGGGCCCCCGGCGGGGGGCACCTCGGCACTGCTCGGGGACGCGCGGGGGCAGCAAGGCGCGAACCACCCGGAACACGCAGCTACAATGGCCCGGTACCTCGCTCCGGCACCGCCTCCGACCATCCTGTCGGACGACGATCCGGCGGGTACCTTCGAACCGATCTCGACAGATGGCCGGGTCACGCCTTTCACGTCCGGCCCTGGCAGAGCGCACAGTAGCGAGAGGGCCTAGTGGCAGCCGCAGACTCCGCAAGCCGCACCGACACGACCGTCGACCCGACGGCCGCCGTTCCCACCCGACCCCGCAGTGCGCGGGCCTCAGGTTCTACGGGCACGGCGACTTCTACGGGCACGGCGACGAAGACCGCCTCGAAGGCGGCCCCCCGGGCTCGTACGGCCGCCGCCAAGGGTGGCGCCGCGACGAAGAAGAAGGCCTCGCCCGGCGTCGAGGGCGGCGAACCCACCGACCTCGACGGTGAGCTCGACGGCGCCCCCGAGGTCGGCGACCTCGAGGAGGTCGACGTCACCGCCGATCTCGAGGCCGATCTGGTCGTCGACGGCCCCGAGACGGCCGAGGTCGCCACGGACGACGATGACGACGATGACGACGATGACGACGACGAGGTGGCCAACACCGGCGCCAACCGTCGCAGCCCGTCGTCGCGCCAGCCGTCGTCCACGCCGCAGAAGGGCTCCGACTTCGTCTGGGACGAGGAGGAGTCCGAGGCGCTGCGCCAGGCCCGCAAGGACGCCGAGCTCACCGCCTCGGCCGACTCGGTCCGCGCCTACCTCAAGCAGATCGGCAAGGTCGCGCTGCTCAACGCGGAGGAGGAGGTCGAGCTCGCCAAGCGCATCGAGGCCGGCCTCTACGCCGCGGAGCGCATGCGCCGCTCGATCGACGCCGGCGAGAAGGTCTCCCCGCAGATGCGCCGGGACCTGCGCTGGATCGTCCGCGACGGCGAGCGCGCCAAGAACCACCTGCTCGAGGCCAACCTGCGCCTCGTGGTCTCGCTGGCCAAGCGCTACACCGGCCGCGGCATGGCGTTCCTGGACCTGATCCAGGAGGGCAACCTGGGCCTGATCCGCGCGGTCGAGAAGTTCGACTACACCAAGGGCTACAAGTTCTCCACCTACGCCACGTGGTGGATCCGCCAGGCCATCACGCGCGCCATGGCCGACCAGGCCCGCACCATCCGCATCCCGGTGCACATGGTCGAGGTCATCAACAAGCTCGGCCGCATACAGCGCGAACTCCTCCAGGACCTGGGCCGCGAGCCCACGCCCGAGGAGCTCGCCAAGGAAATGGACATCACCCCGGAGAAGGTGCTGGAGATCCAGCAGTACGCCCGGGAGCCCATCTCGCTCGACCAGACCATCGGCGACGAGGGCGACAGCCAGCTCGGTGACTTCATCGAGGACTCCGAGGCGGTCGTCGCGGTCGACGCCGTGTCATTCACGCTGCTGCAGGACCAGCTCCAGTCGGTGCTGGCCACGCTGAGCGAGCGCGAGGCGGGCGTGGTGCGGCTGCGCTTCGGCCTCACCGACGGCCAGCCCCGCACGCTGGACGAGATCGGCCAGGTCTACGGGGTCACCCGCGAGCGGATCCGGCAGATCGAGTCCAAGACGATGTCGAAGCTGCGCCACCCGAGCCGGTCGCAGGTCCTGCGCGACTACCTCGACTGACAGCCGAACACGCCGCGGGCCCCGAGCAGCAGCTCGGGGCCCGCGGCGTTTCCGCGGTCGGACGGCACCTGGTTGCCGTCCGCCGGGCCCCGAGCAGCCGTGGTGTGCCGTTCGAGCGACGGCGTGTCCCCCGATCGCCCGACACCCGCATCATCCGGTGCGGGGCCCGGCCGGCCGACGGTGCAACGGGCCGGATCGGAAGAACCTTGAGGCATCGGAGCAACCGCCCCGGACACCTCGAAGGGAACCGATCATCATGAGCACCACCCAGACCCCCGCCGTCCAGACCCCCGCCGTCCAGACCTCCGCCGCCACCTCCCGCACCCGCACCGTCGTACTCGCCACCGCCGCCCTGCTGGCCGGCGCGGGCATCACCGCGGGCGTCGTCCTCGGCCTCGGGAGCACCGCCCCCGCCGCCTCCGTCCCGGCCGCCGCGCCGAGCTCGTCGGCCCAGGTCGTCGTGCCGTCCGGGTCGGGCACGCACCACCACGTCACTCCGGTCACGCCCGTGCACCCCGTCGCCCCGTCGGCCGCGATCGAGACCCTGCAGCGCGAGCTCGGGCAGCTGAACTACTACGAGGGCCCCGTCACCGGCACGATGACGAGCCAGACGACGCAGGCCATCACCTACCTGCAGCGCGACGCCCACCTGCCGCAGACGGGCACCATGAACGCCGCCACGCAGGCCGCGCTGGCCAACTTCCTGGCGAACGGCAACAACCAGATGGGGAACTGATCACTCCACCAGGCCCTGCCGCATCGCCACGGCGACGGCGGCGGCCCGGTCGGAGACGCCGAGCTTCTCGTAGAGCCGCTGGGTGTGGGTCTTCACCGTGCTCACCCCGATGAACAGCTCGGCCGCCACCTGCGGCACCGACAGCCCGCGGGCGAAGGCCTGCAGCACCTGGCGCTCGCGCTCGCTGAGCACCGGGCCCTGCGCCGCCGCACGCAGCCGGATCTCCCCCGCCAGCCCGGCGGCGAGCTCCGCGGGCACCACCGTCCGGCCGTGCGCCACGTCGATCACCGCCTCGACGATCTCGGCGCGGCGCGCGTCCTTGGACAGGTAACCGGCCGCCCCCTCCTGCAGCGCCTGGAACACCACGGCGCTCTCCGTGTGGGCCGACAGCAGCAGGACGCGCGTGGCCAGCCCGTCGCGGACGGCGGCGCGGACCACCCCGAGACCGTCGATGTCGGGCATCTCGTAGTCGACGAGCGCCACGTCCGGGGTGTCGCGGCGGATCACGTCGAGGGCCTCGCGCCCGTCACCGACCGCCGCCACCACCTCGATGCGGCCGCTCTGCGTGAGCCCGCGGGCGACGCCGTCGCGGAAGAACGGGTGGTCGTCGGCCACCACCACGCGCACCAGGGGATCACCGCCTCGACCAGCGCTCACGGAGTGGAGCATAGGTGCCACCATGTCCCGATGACATCGCCCGAGGTCGTCGAGCCCGTTGTCGAGCCCGTTGTCGACCCCGTTGTCGACCCCGTTGTCGAAGTGGCCGTCGAGCACGCCCGGCGCGGCGTGCGGTTGCAGGTGGCCCTGCGCTGGGTGCTTCTGGCGTTCCTCGTCCTGACGCTGGTCACCGTGCCGCCGGCGGCGGGCCGCACCGCCTGCGTCGTGATCCTCGCGGGCTATGCACTGTGGACGCTCACCGTCGCGGTCTGGACGCGGCAGGCCCGCGCGTCGGACCTGCGGCTGGCGTGGCTCGCGCTGTTCGTCGACGTGCTGGTGCTGGGTGCGCTCACCCTGATCACCGGCATCGCCACCCCCGACAGCTGGACCTCCGACGTCGTCACCGTCGGGTTCCTGCTGGTCCCGGTGCTGGCCGCCACCCAGCTGCGGCCGCTGGTGTGCGCGGCGGTGGTCGTCCCGACCGTGCTCGTGTACCTGGTGGCGGGCATCGCCACGCGCGAGTCGAACGTCGAGCCGTGGGCGTCGGTGCTGCTGCGGACGGCGATCGCGGCGGGGGTGGCGGCGGGCTGTGTCGGGCTCTCCCGCATCCAGCGCTCCCGCGTGCGGACGATCGGCGGGCTCGTCGCCACCCGTACGCAGCTGCTCGCCGAGCTGGCCGGCATCGAGCAGCGGGAACGCCGTGAGCTCTCGGAGCACCTGCACGACGGCGCCCTGCAGTACGTGCTGGCCGCGCGCCACGACCTCGAGGACGCCCGCGAGAGCGGCGACCAGGAGGCGTTCGCGCGGCTGGAGCAGGCGCTGGGCGAGTCGGTCCGCCTGCTGCGCTCGACGGTCGCGGAGCTGCACCCGGCCGTGCTCGCCCGGGCCGGGCTGCCGGCCGCCGTGCGCGACCTGGCCCGGGAGGCCGCCGCCCGTGGCGGGTTCAGCGCCGAGGTCGACACGACGGGCTGGCCCGACGACCTGCGCACCCCGGTCGACGCGCTGCTCTTCCGCACCGCGCGGGAGCTGCTGGCCAACGTGGCCGAGCACGCGAAGGCCCGCACCGCCACCGTCACCGTGTCCACTGTGGATGGAAAGGCCCGGCTGGTCGTGGCGGACGACGGCGTCGGGATGCCGGAACGCCCGGCCGAGGAGGCGCTGGGCCGCGGCCACATCGGGCTCGCCTCCCACACCGTCCGGATCGACGCCGCCGGCGGCCGGCTGTGGGCCGAACCGGGAAACCCGGGCACGGTCATGACGGTGGAGCTGCCCTGTCCCCCGATCGGTGGACCCCCGGCTCGCCCCGCATGAGGCCCGGCCGGCCGACGGTGGCGGCCCGGGATCGGGCGCATCGTGGAGTCATCGGGGCAGCGAGCCCCACCGGAACCCCACGAAGAGAGACACCGTCATGACCACCGCGACCGCCGTCACCAGCACCGACGCCCCCACCGTCCGCATCCCCCGCGCGACCGCCGCGCCCGTCCTCGACGCCACCCGGCTCTGGACCGGCGGCCTCGCCACTGCGGTGGTCGCCGCGCTCATCGGCCTCGTCGGCACGCTCGTCGTGCGCGTCACCGCCCGCACCGCCGCCCTCACCACCCCGATCGGCGGCGCCGCGCTCGACACGCACGCCACCGTCCTGCTGTGCTTGTCCGCCGCCGGCGCGGCCCTGGTCGCCACCGGGCTCGCCCACCTGCTGATGGTCTCGACCCCGCGCCCGCTGGCCTACCTCGGCTGGATCGTCGGCCTCGCCACCGCCGCCGCGACCGTCCTGCCCCTGGCCGTCGGCGGCCCGCTCGCCGCCGCGGCCGCCGCGGGTGTCATCCACCTGGTGATCGGCCTGGCGATCGGGAGCCTCGTCGCCGGCGCGGCGACCGCCGCCGCCCGCCGCTGACCGCCGCCGACCGCCCCTGACGATCCGGGCCCGGACCACCGGACCCGGATCGTCAGCATGTCGCGAACAGGCGCATCTGCAGTGCGAGCGTGGCGTAGTAGCCGACCAGGGTGGACAGCTCGAAGACCTGCCGCTCCCCCAGCACCCCGGCCAGCGCCTCGTAGTCGGCGTCCGCGAGGCGGCCGCCGGCCAGCAGCGCGCGGGTCAGGTCCAGCGCGGCCCGCTCGACCGGATCGGCCAGGGCCGGCACCGCGCCGTCGCGCAGGGCCGCCAGCTCGTCCTCGGTGAGGCCGACGTGCCGGCCGACCGCCTCGTGGGCCTCCCGCTCGAACGCGCTGTCCCACGCCGCGGCCACGGCGAGCACCGCCATCTCCCGGACCCGCGGCGCCAACGACGACCCGTACCGCAGGGCCACGCCGAGCGCCTGCAACGGTCCGCCGACGGCGGGGCTGCGCAGCATCGCCTCGAACGGGCCGCGCAGCCCGCCGTCGGCGTCGACCAGCGGGAACAGCTGCGGCCCCTGCGCCCGTGGACCGCCGGTCACGGCGTCGTAGAGGGCCCGTTCGGGGCCGTCGAGATCGGCGGGGCGGCGTGGTGACAGGCGCGGCATCGGGCTCTCCCTCGTGACCGGCACGGACGGTACCGTCAGCGATCGTGGACGACCTCGTCACCCTGCTGCGGGAGATGTTCGAGAGCGACGGGGCGAGCGCGTACCTCGGGGAGGACGTCACCCAGGCCGTGCACATGCTGCAGGCCGGTGCGCTGGCCCTGGCGGCCGGTGCACCCGACCACCTCGTCGTCGCCGCCGTGCTGCACGACGTGGGCCACTTCGGCGCGGCCGATCCGATGGGCGGGCACGACAACCACCACGACGACGCGGGCGCCGAGCTGCTCGCCCGCTGGTTCCCGCCGTCGGTCACCGAGCCGGTGCGGCTGCACGTGGCCGCGAAGCGTTATCTCTGCGCCGTCGACCCCGCGTACGCCGCCGTGCTCTCCCCCGCCTCGGTGCACAGCCTGGCGTTGCAGGGCGGGCCGATGGGCGACGCCGAGCGGGCGGCGTTCGAGGCGAACCCGCACCACGCCGACGCGGTGGCCGTGCGGCGCTGGGACGACGCGGCCAAGGACCACGACGCCCCGGTGCCGCCGTTCGACGCGTTCGCGGCGGCCGTCGTGTCCGTGGCCCGTGCGGCTACGGTGACGCCGTGATCACCGACGACGAGCGCATCGCGCTGTTCCTCGACTACGAGAACCTCGCGATCGGCGCCCGCGAGGGGCTGGGCGTGTCCCCGTTCGCCTTCGGTCCCATCGCCGACGCGCTGGCCGAGCGGGGGCGCGTGGTGGCACGGCGCGCCTACGCCGACTGGTCCTACTTCGACGAGGACCGCCGCCTGCTCGCCCGCGCGCAGGTCGAGCTGATCGAGATCCCGCAGAAGGTCGGCGGCTCCCGTAAGAACGCCGCCGACATCAAGATGGCCGTCGACGCCGTCGAGATGGCGTTCGAGCGCGGCTTCATCACCACGTTCGCGATCTGCACCGGCGACTCCGACTTCACCCCGCTCGTGCACAAGCTGCGCGAGCTGGACAAGCGGGTGATCGGCATCGGCGTGCAGTCCTCCACGTCGGCGCTGCTGCCTCCGGCGTGCGACGAGTTCCTGTTCTACGACCGGCTGCCCGGCGTCGAGCCGACGCAGGAACCCCGCAAGCCCGGACGCCGCGAGCGGCCCGCGCCGCGCGAGCGGGTCGAGGTCGTCACCCCCGAACCGGAGCCCGCCCCGGTCGAGGAGCCGGCCCTCCCGGCCGAGGACCGCGAGGTCGGCCCGCTCGTCATCAGCACCCTGACGGGCCTGCAGCGCCACGCCGACGGGCCCGTGCTGGCGTCGCGGCTCAAGCGGGCCATCCTGCGCAAGGACCCCACGTTCGACGAGGCCGACCACGGCTTCCGCGGGTTCGGCGAGCTGCTGCGCAACCTGGAGACCCAGCAGGTGGTGGAGCTGCGCAAGGGCAGTGCGCAGGGCGATCCCGAGGTCACGCTGCCCGAGCACTCCTCCGCCGACGAGGACGCGTTCCGGCTGCTCGTCGACGTGGTGGGCGAGCTGCAGACGCCGTCCACGGGCCCGCAGCTGTCCGGGCTCAAGGACCAGCTGCGCAAGCGGCAGCCCGGGTTCAGCGAGAAGCGCTTCGGCTTCAACACGTTCCTGTCGTTCGCCAAGGCCGCCCGGGCCCGCGAGCTGGTGACGATGGACTGGAACGAGGACATGGGCGACTACCTGCTGCGCGTGCCCGACTGACGCGACTTTGTCGGTGCGTCGTGCGAACATCTGTTCGTGTCCCGAGACGCCACCATCCTGCACGCCGACCTCGACGCGTTCTACGCGTCGGTCGAGCAGCGCGACAACCCCCGGCTGCGCGGCCGCCCGGTCATCGTCGGCGGCGGGGTGGTCCTCGCGGCCAGCTACGAGGCCAAGGCCCGGGGGGTGCGCACGGCCATGAACGGGCGGCAGGCGCGGCAGCTGTGCCCGTCCGCGATCGTGGTGCCGCCGCGCATGGAGGCGTACTCGGCGGCGAGCAGGGCCGTGTTCGAGGTGTTCGCCCACACCACGCCGCTGGTGCAGGGCATCTCCATCGACGAGGCGTTCCTCGAGGTCGGCGGCCTGCTGAAGATCGCCGGGCCGCCGATCGACATCGCCACGGCGCTGCGCCGCGACGTGCTGGAGCAGGTGGGGCTGGCCATCACGGTGGGCATCGCGCGCACCAAGTTCCTGGCCAAGGTGGCCAGCGGCGTGGCCAAGCCCGACGGGCTGCTGCTGGTGCCGCCCGACGGCGAGCTGGCGTTCCTGCGCCCGCTGCCCGTGGAGCGGCTGTGGGGCGTCGGGCGGGTCACCACGGGCAAGCTGCACGCGCTGGGCATCCGCACGGTCGCCGACGTCGCGGATCTGGGCGAGGCCACGCTGGTGTCGGTGCTCGGCCGGGCCGCGGGGCGCCACCTGCACGCGCTGGCGCACAACCACGACCCCCGCCCCGTCGAGACGGGCGGGCGACGCCACTCCATCGGCTCGCAGCAGGCGCTGGGGCGGGGCCTGCGCAGCCCCGAGGAGCTCGACGCGATCCTCGCGGGCACGCTCGACCGTCTCGGCCGCCGGTTGCGCGCCGGCCGGCGCACCTGCCGCACCGTGATGCTGCGGCTGCGCTTCGCCGACTTCACCCGGGCCACCCGGTCGCACTCAATGCCGGAGGCCACCGCCCACACGGCCACACTGCTCGACGCCGCCCGCGGGCTGCTCGCCACGGCGCTACCGATGATCATCGAGCAGGGCATCACGCTGCTCGGGGTGTCGCTGGGCAACCTCGAGGACGACCGCTCGGTGCAGCTCGCCCTGCCGTTCGACGCGCAGTCGGGGCCGGAGCTGGACGTCACGCTCGACGCGGTGCACAAGCGCTTCGGGTCGCGCGCGGTCACCCGCGGCACGCAGCTCGGTCGCCGACCGGCGCTGGAGGTGCCCCTGCTCCCCGACGACGGGTGACTAGCCGGCCTTCTTCTCCGTGCTCACGGGCTCCACCACCGGGGCCGGGGTGGCCACCACCGGCGTCACCGGCGGAATGGCCGCGGGCGGGGCCTGCGCCGCGGGCGGGGCCGGCTCGTCCTTCGACTCCGGGTGCAGCTCCTTGACCTCCGACTTGAGGATGCGCGCCGAACGCCCGAGGCTCCGCGCCGCATCAGGCAGCCGCTTGGCGCCGAACAGCAGCACCAGGACGGCCACGATGATCAGCCAGTGGGTGGGGCTGAGAGCGCCCATGATCGCACCTATCTCCTCGACGGGCCGCAGTGGAAACCGCAGCGTGTCCCTGTAGCCAACGAACGTACGGGGCAGACGGTTCGGATTCCAGCCGACCCACCCCCACACGAAGGTGTGTATCGGACACCGGGAACGTACCGGTCACCCCGATTTGCCGGTGCCCTCCCACCGTCCGAACCTCCCCGGTAGGCGCCACCGTCGGCGCCGTGGGGACATCGGAGTACACCATGACGACAACACCGAACGCGCCGGCCCCAGGGGTGGTGCGCAGCCTGATCCCGGCCCGGATCGACCGCCTTCCGTGGTCGCCGTTCCACACCCGGATGGTGGTCGCACTCGGCGTCGCGTGGATCCTGGACGGGCTGGAGATCACGGTGGCGAGCTCCGTCACCGACGTCCTGACGAAGCCGGACACCCTGGCGCTGTCGTCCGCGGCGGCCGGGCTGGTCGCCAGCGTCTACCTCGCCGGTGAGGTGGTCGGGGCGCTGTACTTCGGGCGGCTGTCGGACAAGCTCGGCCGACGGAAGCTGTTCATGATCACGCTCGCCGTCTACCTGATCGGCAGCGGGCTCACGGCCCTGACGCTGGGCAACAACGGTTTCTGGATCGGCTTCCTCTACCTGACCCGGTTCATCGCCGGAATGGGCATCGGTGGCGAGTACTCGGCCATCAACTCCGCGATCGACGAACTGATCCCGTCGAAGTTCCGCGGCCGCGTCGACATCATGGTCAACGGCACCTACTGGGCCGGCGCGATCATCGGCACCCTGGGCAGCCTGATCTTCCTCAACGTCATGAGCATCAGCGTGGGCTGGCGCATCGCCTTCCTCATCGGACCGGTCCTCGGGCTGGTGATCCTGTTCGTCCGCCGGCACCTGCCGGAGAGCCCGCGCTGGGAGGTCATGAACGGCCGCGAGCGTGAGGCCGAGGAGTCGATCACCTACATCGAGAGCGAGGTCACCGCGGGTGGCCGCGACCTCCCGCCGGTGGACGAGAGCAAGGCCATCGACCTGCAGCCCACCACGGACATCGGGTACCTGGCGCTGGTGCGGGTGCTGTTCCGCGACTACCCGAAGCGCGCGGTGCTCGGTGCGTCGTTGATGATCACGCAGTCGTTCCTCTACAACGCGATCTTCTTCACCTACACGCTGGTGCTGGGCAAGTTCTACGGCGTCGCCTCCACCTCGGCACCGTTGTTCCTCATCGCGTTCGCCGTCGGGAACCTGGCCGGTCCGCTGACCATCGGGCACCTGTTCGACACCATCGGCCGCCGCAAGATGATCGCCGGCACCTACCTCGTCTCCGGCGTGCTGCTCGCCGTCACCGCGTTCCTGTTCAACGCGGGCGTGCTCAACGCCGTCACCCAGACGATCGCCTGGTGCGTGATCTTCTACTTCGCCTCGGCCGGCGCGAGCGCCGCCTACCTGACCGTCAGCGAGATCTTCCCGCTGGAGGTCCGGTCCAAGGCCATCGCGGTGTTCTTCGCGATCGCCCAGTGCTTCGGCGCGCTCGGCCCGGTGATCTACGGGGCGCTCATCGGCGACGGCTCCGAGCCGATCCGCCTGTTCTACGGCTACCTGCTGGGCGCCGCGGTGATGGTGGCCGGCGGGCTCGTGGCCTACTTCCTCGCCGTCGACGCCGAGGGCAGGTCGTTGGAGGAGATCGCCACCCCGCTCTCGGCGGGCGGGCGGCCGCGCACCGGGTTCACCCGGGCCGAGGGAGCCGCCCGGCCGAGCTGAGGTGGCACACTCCCCCTGTGGTGTGGCGGGCGAGGTGGGCGGAGCTGCGCACGACCCTGACCGGCGTGGATCCGGGCCTGGTCCGCCTGCGGCTGGGCGGCATCGCCGCGGCGTCGATGATCCTCGCGGTGCTGGTGATGTCGGGGGTGCGGGCGCTCACCGGGGAGCCGGTCACCGCGGTCCTGATGGCCGGGGTGCTGTCGATGATCGGCAACCTCGCGGTGAACGAGCCCGACATCCGGCGGCTGCGCGTCACCACGGCGCTCATGGTCCCTCCGGCACTGGCCTCGGTCACCGCGGGCACGCTGCTCGCCCCGGACCGGATCGTGGCCGACGTCGTGTTCGTCGCCGTCATGGTCACCGCGGTGTACATCCGCCGCTACGGGCCGCGCGGCAACGCCCTGGGCATGGCCGCGATGATGGGCTACTTCTTCACCCAGTTCCTCAAGGCCGCGGTCGGGCAGATCCCGTTCCTGCTCGTGGCGGCCGCGGTGGGCATCGGGTCCACGCTGCTGCTGCGGGGGTGGGTGTTCGCGGAGAATCCCGGGCGCACCGTGGAGCGGATGACCCGGGCGTTCCGCGCGCACGTCCACCGGCTCGTCGAGGCCACGGCCGACCTGCTGGCGGCCGCACCCGACGAGCGCGACGACGCCCTGCGCGACGTGGCCCGGCGGCGCACCCGCCTCAACGAGACCGCGCTGCTGGTGGCCGACCGGCTGGAGCAGCAACGCGAGGACGACCATCCGGACGCCGGCCGGGACCTGCTGGAGCTCGACCTCCTCGACGCCGAGCTCGCCGCCGAACGCCTCTCGGTGGCCACCCGCAGGCTCGTGCTCGGCGACCACCCCCCGCCCGGCGACGTGGTGCGCCCGCTGCTGGCCGGCATGCGCTCGCTGGGCGCCGCCACCGCCACCGGGGCGTCGCCCGGGGCCGTGGCGCTCCTGCGTGACACGGCCCGGCGCAGTGTCGGCGCGATCGTCACCGGCACCCCGGGGCCCGACGACCGCGCGGGGCGCGCGCTGGAGCTCGGCGACCGCGCCCAGCGGGTCGGGTTCGCGATCACCCGGCTGGCCGACGCCCTGGGCGCCCCCGACCTGCAACCCGACGCGCCGTACCCGGCCGCCGACCCGCCCCCCGCGCCGGCCGCCGACAGCCTCCCCGACCTGCCCGGAGCCGGGACTCCCCCGCCCGACCCCGCCCCGGCCCCCGCCGATGCGCCGGACCCGGAGCCCGCACCCGCCGGACTCGACCTGAGCACCCGCCAGGCCGTGCAGGTCGGGGTGGCCACCAGCCTCGCGATCGTCGTGGGCGAGCTCGTGTCGCCGTCGCGGTGGTACTGGGCGGTCATCGCCGCGTTCGTCGTCTTCGCGGGCACCACCAGCCGGGGCGACGTCCTCAGCCGCGGCTCGCAGCGCGTGGTGGGCACGATCGGCGGGGTGGTCGCGGGGATGGGCCTCGCGCTGGTCGTGGGCGACCGGGCCGTGCCCGCCCTGATCATCATGTTCGGCTGCGTGTTCTTCGCGCTCTACCTGGTGCGGGTGTCGCAGGCGCTGATGGCCTTCTGGATCACCGCGGTGCTGGCGCTGCTGTACGGGTTGATCGGCCAGTTCAGCGTGGAGACGCTCGTGGTGCGCGTCGAGGAGACCGCCGTCGGGGCGGCGATGGGCATCCTCGCGGGCTACCTGATCCTGCCCAAGGGCACGCGGGAGGCGTTCGGCGAGGCCCTGGACACGATGGTCGAGGCCGTCGACCACACCGTCACCGGCGCCGTCGAGCGGATCCTGGGGCGGGGCACGCCCGAAGCCCCGCTGGAGCTCGCCCGCGACATGGACGACGCGCTGGGCGTGCTGCGCGCCCGGGCCAAGCCGCTGGACAACCCCCTGCCTCGCCGCCGCGGCCGGTCGAGCTACCAGCGGGCGCTGCGGGTGCTCACCGGCGTGGACCACTACGCGCGTCGCCTCGCCCGGCTCTCGGACACCGTCGGCTCGCCCGGCTGGGCCCCGACGCTGCAGCCGGCCGCCGACCGCGTGCTCGCCAACCTCGACGGCCTGCGGCTGCTGCTGCACCACCGGGAGCCGGAGCGCCCGATCGCCTCGGCCGAGGATCTGGTGGACACCGCCGAGGCCCACGCCGCCCGCACCGGGGACCACCGCCGACGCGCCGGCGAGCTGACGGTGATCCGGATGCTGCGCCGCATCGACCAGGCGGTGGTCGGCTTCGCCCAGGACCTCGGCGGCGTCCCCACCCCCGAATCCGACGAACGGCACTCTCGTCGCACGGGTGCAGAACTGCGGGACGTGCGTGGCACCACAGAACCAGGGCCCGTGTCCTGATCTGCCGCGAGGGTCGGAGAGCGCAGACGTTCGTCGGAACGTCAGCTGAGCGCCGATGCCAGGGCCGTGCCCACCGGTACACCCAGGCCGGTGCACGCGTCCCAGCCCGGGCCGGCCCGGTAGGCGCCGTTGTCGCCCTCCGTGATGTCGCGGAAGGCCGTGGGCGCCGCGTAGAGCTTCGGCTGCAGCAGGCCCAGCTTCGCGCGGCCGGCCTGCACCAGCCGCGCCACCAGCGCCGCCCACAGCGGGGCCACCGCGCTCGTGCCGCCGATCACGAGGTCCTGCCCGTCGACCCGGATCCGGTAACCGGTCTGCGGGTCGGCCACCGCCGACACGTCCGGCACACCGCGCCCGGGCTTGCCGCCGGGCCCGTCCGGCACCCCGGCGGAGGCCTGCCAGCTCGGCTGCGCGAACACGGTGCTGACCCCGCCGCCCGTGGCACCCTTGCCCGCGCCGTTGTTCCACACCACCTCGGAGGTGACCGCGCCCGTGGTCGCGTTCGCGTCGAGGTGGGTGCCGCCGCAGGCCAGGGCGTGCGGGCTGGAGGCGGGGAAGTCCACATGGGACTTCCCGTCGGTGGCGCGGTCGGTGCTGCCGTCGTCGCCGGCGGCCACCGTGGTGGTCACGCCGAGCGCGGCCGCGTCGGCGAGCGCGGCGTCGAACGCGGTGCGGGCCTGCCCGGTCCAGGTGTCCTCGGACCCGCCCCAGCTGATGCTGATCGCCGCGGGCGTCGGGGTGGCGTGGGCCGCCTGCGCGACGGCGTCGAGGAAGCCCGCGTCGGTGTTGGGCGCGAAGTACACGACGACGTCGGCCCCCGGAGCGAGCGCGCCCGCCACCTCGATGTCGAGCAGCACCTCGCCGTCGGCGCCCTGGGGGTCCCTGCCGGCCACGTTGCTGCCGCCGTCGACGCCGACGGCGGTGACCGTCGGGCCGCTGATCCCGAGGCCGGCGAAGTAGGTGTCGAGCTCGGACTGCGCGAACCCGCCGCCCAGCTCGATGATCGCGATCGTCTGGCCCGAGCCGTCGCTGCCCTCGGGGAAGGAGTAGACCCGGCCCAGCTCGATCGGCGTGTACCCGGCCGAGGCGGCCGCCGCCGTGGCCACGCGGAACCGGGCCCGCGCCTGCGGGCGGTCGTCGAGGCCGAGCACGGCGGTGACGACGCCGTCCAGCTCCGCCGGCACGCTCAGCGCGCCCGCGCGGTAGCGGTGGGTGACCTGCGCCCCGCTGGGGTCCGGCGTGCTGACCTGCGCCAACGACGTGCCGAACGCCTCCGCGAGCACGCCGGCCGGGCCCGCGACCCGCAACCGGCGGGACGCGGCGTCCACCGCGGTGACCTCCACCCCGAGCCCGGTGAGCGTGCGGGTCACGAGCTCGACGTCGGCGGGATCGGCCCCGTGCCGCTCGGCCAGCTCCGCGGGCGTGAGCAGGCCCGGCCCGTCGGGGAGCTCGGCGCGGCGGCGCAGCACCACGGTGGCCTCGACCCTGGTGTCGGCGGGCACCGCCTGCCGGGCCGCCGCGGCGGTGTCGACGGGGGGCCGCTCGCTGCCGGGGATGGTACGGCGGGCGGCGGCGGGGACGGGTTCGCTCATGGGGTCGTTGTACCCCGTTCGGCCCGCCCCCGCCGGGCCCGGTTCAGCGCCGGGCGTCGCGCTTGTCCGCGGACGGGTCGGCGCCCCGCCCGGGCACCTCGACGGGGGCCGAGGACGCCGCCGCCCCGTTCGCCAGCTCCGCCGACAGCACCTGCGCCAGCCGGCCCAGCTCGGCCCGCACGTCGGACTGCAGGGCGACCAGGCGGGAGATCTCCTGGTTGGCCTGGTCGCGCTGGCGCTCCAGCGCGGTCTCCGCACGGGCGCGGGTCTCCTCCGCCGCCGCCTCCGACTCCTGCCGGAGGCGCTCGGCCGCCCGCGCGGCCGCGGCGTGCACCTGCTCGGCCTGCTCACGCGCGGCGGCGAGCTGGTCGGCGATCTGCTGCTCCCGGTCCTGGAGCTCCGCGGTCCGCTGCGCGGCCTGCTGCTCGAGCATCGAGGCCCGCGAGATCAGGGCCTGCTCGGCTTCGTGGCGGTGCCGCTCGGCCTCCGACCGGGCCTTCTCCACGATGGCCGCGGACTCCCGGCTCGCGTGCACCCGCACCTCCGCCGCCTCCTGCTCGGCCATGCGCAGGAGCTTCTCGGCCCGGAAGCCGAAGCTGTCCTCCGGGGCGGCCGGCTCCAGGTGCGCGGACCGGGCCCTGGCCTCACGCAGCTCCTTCTCCGTCGACTCGGCGTGCTCGGTGGCCAGCCGCCGCTGCCGGTTGGCCTCGGCGAGCTCCATCGTCAGGCGGCTGACCTCCTTGTTCTTCTCGGTGACGAACTCGTCGACCTGACGCCGCTCGTAACCGCGCAGGGCGGTGTCGAACAGCGGAGCATCACCGGTGGCGGCGTGCGCCGCGGGGGTCGGTGTCGGACTGGTGGCGGTACCGGCCACAGGGCACATCCTCGTGTTTGACGGTGGGGAGGGACGGGATCAGCGGGACGAGACGACGCGCACGGCCGGCGGGCCCGACCGGTGGATGCGGGCCGCGGGGGTCGGCCGGGCGGGTCGTCGGCCTGGTCCTGGGCGAGCCGCACCATCTGCTGGAGCCGTTCGCGCGTCCCGTCGACCGTGCTCGGGACCGTCGACAGCTCCGCGACGTGGGCCGGCAGCCGGTTCAGCTCGGCCCGGGGCGTGGGCCTGCTCCAGCGCCGCGTCACGGGCGGCGCGCGCCGAGTCGAGCTGCTCACCCAACCGGCCGACGTTCTCGTCGACCCGGGCACGGTCGTGACCCCGTCGGACCACAGCGAAGGAGACGTCGTCGAGCTCAACGGTCATGTGCGGGGCGCTCCTGGGGACGGAGGCGGACGGGGATGGAGGTCTGCGGGCTCGCGACCGGGGCGGGTCGGGGGGTTCGAGCTCGGAGATGGCACCCACGAGCGTGCGCAGTCAGAATCCCGTCCTCACCCGAACCGCGTAACCGCCACCTGGCCCAACGCCACGCGTCGTCACGGAGCATCGGCCGCATCACCCGTTGAGACCATTCACGCGACGACCCCACAGGGGACGAGCCGCGGCTCCGAGGTCGGGGCGGGCCCGGAGCCGGCGACGGTCGGGAAGCCGTCCTTCGGGTAGCGGCGCCCCCGTCGCGGTGAACCGCACCGTTCGCCCGTCCGACCACCGGATGACCACCAGATCCCCCGGCACCCGGCGACCAGGATCGCGGGCGAGACGGGCTCCGCCCTCGTCACCAGCGCCGGGACCCGGGGTTCCAGCCCGTCCGCACCCCCGGACCGCCCCCGGTCGGGGCCCACCGTGGCGGGTCCACCGGCCGCGCCCGCGACACCACGCCGGACGACACCCCCGCCGGACGACACCCACGCCGGACGACGCCGTCAGGACCAGCGCTCGACCGCGCCCGCCGAGTTCACCGTGAGGGTCCCCGTGAGGCGGATGTCGCCCGCCGACCGTCCGACGAGCACCTCGACGGTGCCGGGCTGCAGGACGTGCCGCATGCTGCGGTCCCACACGGCCAGCCGCTCGGGCGGGATCTGCAGGGTGACCGGCAGGCTCTGGCCCGCACCGAGCCGGACCGGGGAGAACGCCACCAGCGACGGGGCGGCCGTGGCGATCGTGCCCGTCCGCCTGCCCAGGTACACCTGCACGACGTCGCGGCCCGGCCGGTGGCCGGTGTTGGTCACGAGGCAGCGGACGCGGACGGACTCCCGGCCCAGCAGCACCGACGGCGCGATGCGCAGCCGCGAGTACTCGAACGTCGTGTAGCCCGATCCGTGCCCGAGGGGATAGGCCACCGAACGGGGCGACGGCAGCACGGGCAGCGACATCGGGAGCCGCCCCTCGGGCTCGGCCCGCCCCGCGAGCACCTCGGCGAACGTGTCGACGTTGGGTCCGAACGGTTGCCAGCCCAGCAGGATGCTCGCCGTGGTGGTGGCCAGGTCGTCGATCCGGTCGACCCGGTCGCTGCTCAGCAGCACCACGCAGCGCCGGCCCGACGCCACCACCCGACCGGCCATCGGGGCCGCGGCCTCGGGATCGCCGGTGAGCACCAACACCGTGGCCGGGCCCGAGGAGCCGGCGTCGGCGGGACCGGGCATCCCGGTGCGCACCTCGGCCCGCGGCAGCAACGTCGTGAGCGACTGCACCAGCTCGTGCCCCTCCGGCTCGGTGGACCAGCCGCCGTCGTCGCCGGGCCCGGCGTCGGCCGACACGACGTGGACCGTCCCGGCCTCGGGCAGCGGAAGCGCCCCCGTCGGGTCCGAGAGGAGCACCAGCGAACCGAGCACGGCCCGCGTGACGGTGGCGGGCGAGCGCACCGGCTCGCCCGCGGCGACGGGCGGAGCCGGGTTGCGGTCCAGCAGCCCGAGCCGCAGCTTGAGCTGCAGCACCGTGGCCGCGGAGTCGTCCACCAGCCACTGGGGCACCGCACCGGTCTGCACCAGGTCGACCACGCGCCCGACCGCGTCCGGACCGTCGTTGATCACGTCGACGCCGGCCTCGATCGCCGACGCGATCGCCTGGTCGATGCCCGCGGCGATGCCGTAGGTGGTGACGAGCCCCTGGATGGCCCCCGCGGCGGACACGACGATCCCGGAGAAGCCCCAGTCGTGGCGCAGCACCTGCTTGAGCAACCAGGAGTCGCTGTGCGCCGGGACCCCGGCGTTGCTCGCCGGCGACGGCACGACGATCGCGGCACCGGCCCGGACGGCGGCCTCCGCGGCGGCGAGCAGGCTGGAGCGCATCGTGCGCTCGTGCCAGCTGCCGTCGCCCGCGGCACCCAGCCGGATGACCAGGGCGACGTGCCGCGCACCGATGAGCCCGGTACGGCCGGCGTCGCGCCCCTGCGCTCCGCGCACCCGGGCGATCGCGATCGAGCTCGCGAGCACCGGATCCACGACCCACCCGGACCCGGGTGAGCCCAGCGTCGCGAAGACCCCCGCGGCCCGCAGCGCCGCCGCCCCCTCGGCCGCGAGGCGCTCGACGGTGCCCATGTCCCAGGTCGACGCCGCGCCCATCGGGCCGGGCAGCAGCGACGGGAGACGCCCGCCGATGGCCACCGGCAGGGCCGGGATCCCGAGCCGGGCGGTGCCCAGGGTCTGCTGGAAGGCCGCGACCCGCGCCGCCATGTCGGTCGCGGGCATCGCCGGTACGAGCACGATCCCCGGCGGTCGGGCCGCGAGGTCCGGCGCCCACACTTCCGGGTCCGCCGGGGGGAGCGGCGTCGTGCTGATCTGGCCGACCTTCTCCTCCAGCGTCATCCGCCCGAGGACCTCACGCACCCGCCGATCCCACGCCGGCCGCGCCGACGCGGCCTCCGTGGAGTCGGATTCACCCATCGAACCGCCCCTCCCCCCTCCTCCGCGCGCCTGGCACCTGAAGGCTGGGAAAGACCGGGGCAGCTGCCGACCAAGCCGTTCCGATGCGGTCGGCGAATGCATAGTTCCGCGAACGATCACAGCTGGTCACCGGCATGTCATGGCCCGGAAGAGCGAAGTCGTTGCGCCATTCGGGACTACCGTGGGGGTCGCAACGGCCCACTCGATCACGACATGGCCACGCGACCTGGGATCACTGTTGCATCCGATCGGCCCACGCACCAGGGTGGATCGCGACGGACCGTGACGAACGGGATCCATGAGGAACTCCATGAGCATCGATCCCACCACCGGCTCTCCCCCCGGTCGGACGACCGCCGTGCCCAGCCCACGTTCGGGCGGCCCGGCCACCGCGCTGCTGGCCATCGCCGACCCCCACGTGCGCCGGGCCATGACCGAGGAGCTGTCCTACCGGGAACCCTGGACGTTCCTGGAGGCCGGCACGCTCACGGATGCGGCCGCCGTCGCCGCTGCGCACGGCCCGGGCGAGCTCGCCCTGGTCGACTCCTCGCTCGACGGGCACACCGACACCGACGAACTCGTCCGGCTCGTCCACACGCTGCGGCAGGGCGGCTGGGAGCACGTGATCACCGTCGGTAACGACGCGCGTTTCGACCGGATCGGCGCCATGCTCTCCGCGGGCGCCCGCGGGCACCTCATGAGTACGGGCGCGTCGGCGTCGGCCGAGCCGACCGCCGCGGCACGGGACGAGGACCTCACCACGCGGCGGGTGCGCGTGCTCGACTCGGGAGGACAGGAGCGGTTGCTCTCGCTCCGCGAGGTGGAGGTGCTGCGCCTGACGGCCGAGGGGCTCGGCAACACCGAGATCGGCGACATCCTCGGGCTGTCGGCACTGACGATCAAGAGCCACCTGGCCCGGATCACCCATCGCCTGCACGCCCAGGACCGCGCCCACCTGGTACTGCTCGCGCTGCGGGCGGGCGCGATCCGCTGACCGGTCAGCCGGCCCAGCCGGGCCGCACCAGCCCGCTCTCGTAGGCCAGCACCACCACCTGCGCGCGGTCGCGTGCACCGAGCTTGGACATCGCCCGGCTCACGTGGGTCTTGGCCGTGGCCGGGCTGACCACCAGGCGGGCGGCGATCTCCTCGTTCGACAGGCCGGCGGCGACGTGCGTGACGACCTCGCGCTCGCGATCGGTGAGCGCCCCGAGCAGGACCGCGTTCCCGGGCCGCGACGGCCGCGACCGCGCGGCGAACTCCTCGATCAACGTCCGCGTCACCGCGGGGGCCAGCAGCGCGTCACCCCGGTGCACGACCCGGATGGCGTGGATCAGCTCGGCGGGTTCGATGTCCTTCACGAGGAACCCGCTCGCCCCGCCCCGGACGGCGTCGAAGACGTAGGAGTCCTCGGTGAAGGTGGTCAGCACGATCACCCGCACCCCGACGAGCGACGGGTCGGCGACGATGTCGCGGGTGGCGGCGAGCCCGTCGACGCCGGGCATGCGGATGTCCATCAGCACCACGTCGGGCTTCGTCTCGCGGGCCAGCCGCAGCGCGGCGGCCCCGTCCTCGGCCTCCCCGACCACCTCCATGTCCGGCTGCGGGCCCAGCAGTGCCCGGAACCCCGCGCGGACCAGCGCCTGGTCGTCGGCGAGCAGGACCCGGATCACGCCGGCAGCCAGGCGTGCACGCGGAACCCGCCGAGGGCGGCCGGGGCCGCGGTGATCGTGCCGCCGAGCGCGGTGGCGCGCTCGCGCATCCCGGCCAGCCCGTTGCCCGGCTCGCCCGGTGTGCCCGTGCCGTCGTCGCCCCGCCCGTCGTCGCCCCGCCCGTTGTCGCAGACGTCCACGGTCACTCCGGGGCCGCTGTAATCCAGCGTCACGGTGGCCTCCGCCGCGCCGGCGTGGCGCCGGGTGTTGGTCAGGGCCTCCTGGACGATCCGGTAGGCCGCCAGGTCGACGTGGGGCGGCAGGTCGCGCCGCTCGCCGCGGATGTCGAGCCGCACGGGCAGCCCGGCGGCCCGGGTGTCGGCGACGAGCGCGTCGAGCTGCGCGAGGCCGGGCACGGGATGGTGCGGCGGCTGCTCGTCGACGCCGCGCAGGACCCCGAGGGTCGAGCGCATCTCGCGCAGCAGCTCCTTGCTGGACTGCTTGATCGCCGTCAGCGCCGTGCGCGCCTGCTCCGGGTCGTCGTCCATGAGGTAGAGCGCCACTCCCGCCTGCACGTTGATCAGCGAGACGTGGTGGCCGAGCACGTCGTGCAGCTCCTGCGCGATCCGCAGCCGTTCCTGCACGCCCTGGCGGCGCTCGGTCTCCTCCCGGGCCGCACGCGCCTGGGTGAGCCGCTCGCGACGGGCCCGGAGTCCCTCCGCCGCCGCGCACACGGCGACGAGCCAGGCGAGCGTCGTGGCCGCCGGCCCCCACGCCGCGCCCGGATCGCGGACGAGGCCGACGACGACCGTGCCGGCGTAGATGGCCCCGACCACCGCGTAGGCGGTGACACGGTGCCCGGCGCCGACCGCCGAGACGAGTGCGACCACCGTCGCCAGGTACACCGGCCCGTAGGGGTAGCCGAGCGCGAGGTAGGCGACGAGCACCGCCCCCACCACACCGAGCACGACCGGTGGGTTCCACCGGCGCACCACCAGCGCCAGCGGCCCCGCGAGCACCAGCGCCACCGCCACCGCGTCGGGGGCGCGTCCGGTCTGGTGGTAGGTGGAGAACGTCGTGCCGGCCATCCCGAACACCGCGACGGCGGCGGGCAGCGCCAGCGTCGGGCGCGCGCCGCCCCACCAGCCGGGAAACGGTGACACCGCTCCACCGTAGGACAGCGGGGCACCGTCGGCGTCGTCCCGCGGGCGCAACGGCGACCACCTCCGGGGGAGTAGGTCCGTCGATCGCCGTGCGCCCGGTGGGGCAGCGCAACGGCCTCCGCCGTACCGACGCGCTCGCGACGGGGCGCGGACAGGATCGACGGCATGAATCCAGTACAGGTCAACCAGATCCGGGTCTCCGACGCCGACCGCGAGGTGGTGGCCGACCGGCTGCGCGCCGCCGCCGCGGAGGGGCGCCTCACGCTCGACGAGGCCGACGAACGCCAGGCCCTCGCCTACGCCGCCCGCACCGCCGACGATCTCGCCGTGCTCACGACGGACCTGCCCGCTCCGCCGGCCCCGCCGGTGGAGCTCGGGCCGCAGGCGCGACGACGGCTCGCGATCCACGCCGCCGTGGTGGCGGTGATCGCGGCGCTGGTGCTCACCCGGTGGGTGGTCGGGGTGGTGGCGTTCGGGGCCGCGCCGTTCTTCTGGCCGGTGTGGCCCCTGTTCTGGTTGGGAGTGAGCCTGGTGGTGCACCACCGCCGCGCCCGCAGGCGGGCGGCGGGTGCACCACGCGGGTGATCCGGGAGCTCAGCCCACCGGCATCCGGTCGACACCGGCGTCGAGGCCCAGCATGGCCAGCATCTCGGCACAGTCGGCCGCGTCGGCCGAACGACCGGCCACCACGCGGGCGGCACGCATGTTCTGCAGGTCGTTGCTCTCGGCGTTGGCCACCTGGGCGGCGGCGAAACGCCCGCCCGCGTCGGTGGTGGAAGGGTTTCCGGTCCAGCTCATGCGTCCGTGACTCCCTTGCTCGTCACGCTCGGCCCACTGCTGGCGACCGGCGCGACCGTTCGTCAGGCGGCGCTCTGCCACGAGGCGGGAGCTGGCGGCCCCCACCCGACCTGACCTACCGAGTCTACCCCGCGGGATCCCGATCACGGGTTTCCGCGACGACACCGTGACCGCCCGCCCATGCCGCGAGGTGGGGGGCGAGCGCGGCGTAGAGCTCCGGATCGGTGCCCATCCCGGTGTGGCTGCTGTGCACCTCGACCCACTCCGCCTCCGGGTCACGGCACGACCGCCAGCCGACGACCCCGTCGTCACGGGAGTAGACGGCCAGGGCGGGCGTCCGCAGCGGGGCCGCCAGACCGGCTTCCGTGGCCGCGCGGCAGGTGCCGTGCAGGCAGCCGTGGTCCAACACGCCCTGGACCCCGATCCGGGAGAGCCCGAGCAGGACCCGCAGCACGGCCAGCGCCACGCCGCGCGCGTCGAGCGGGTCGAGCACGGGGCTGCCCATCATCACCACGCCGGCCACGAGATCGGGGCGGCGCACCGCCACCAGCCGGCCGATCCAGCCGCCCCGGCTGTGCCCGACCAGCACGACGGGTCGACCGGTGGCCCGCGCGAGGTCGGCGACGCGGCGCTCGAGGCGGTGCACCAGATCGGCCGTGCAGCCCAGGTTCAGGCCCAGACCGGCCCCGACGGCGGTGTACCCGCGGCCGGTGAGCCAGCGCCGCAGCACCGCCATGCTCGCGTCGGCGCCCCCGAAGCCGGGCACCACCACCACGCCCGTCCCACGGCCCTCCGCCGTGCCGTCCGTCCAGATCGGGTGGCGGTGCAGGGCACGCCGGCCCACTCCGAGCACCGGACCGAACTCGCGCACGAGCAGCCGCAGGCGCTCCCCCATCTCAGACCCCGCGCTCGACGGGCAGGCGGCCCCGGTCGACGGCGGTGACGAGCGCGGCGTGGTCGGCCTCGGTCTGGTCGGCGTAGGCGCGGGCGAACCGGCCCAGCGCGTCGTCCACCTTGGACGAACCGCCGACGTACCCGGCGATCATCGACGCCCCGCTGGTGCGCGCGTGCCCCTTCGCCAACAGGTGCCCGACGACGCCGGCGTAGTCGATCAGCGCGGCGGCGTCGATGCCCTCGAGCGCGATGGTGCCCTTCATGTTCCGGAACTGGCGCACGTAGAACTGCATCCCCGGCCCGCCACCATCGCGGCTCCCGCGCCCGGGCACCCCACCGGCTGCGGAGTCCCGGGCGAGCCCCGAGACGGTTGTCCAGCCCAGTAGCGGGTCGCTGACCGTCTGCAGCGCCTGCTGGTACTCCACCACCCGCTGCCCCTGGTGGGCGTGCCACGCCGACTCGCCGTGCACATGGTGGGCCAGCACCGACCGTCGGGCCTGCTTGAGCTGCAGGAACACCACGTCCTCGGGCGACGAGCCCTCCAGCAGCGCCACGTAGGCGCGGAGCCCGACGCTGCCGACCCCGACCACCTTGTGCGCGACGTCGACGAGCGTGTAACCGCCGAGCACGCGGCGCCAGTGCGAGGCCAGCGTCAGCAGGTAGTCGTCGAGCGCGGCGGCCACCAGGTCCCGCTCGTGGCCGGGCAGCCGGGTGATCAGCGGCGGCTCCTCGACGATCCGGCGCCGGCCGTCGACCTTCTCGGTGAAGCGCGGCAGGGCGCGGTCGCTGGTGCGGTGCCGGGCGCGCTTCGCCGCCCGCTCGATCTCGTGACGCAGCGGCTTGCCGCTCTCCTCCTGCAACCGGTCGACGTCGAGCCGCTGGTAGGAGCGCGACAGCAGCGGCATGTCGGCCAGCAGCCGCACCTCGTCACGGTAGGCGGCCACGCACTGGGCGACGGCCTGCGCGCAGTGGTCCTCGCTCGCGCCGTTGTGCCGCCCGGCCACCCAGATGCTGGCGACGAGCCTGCGCAGATCCCACTCCCAGCCGCCGGGGTGGGCCTCGTCGAAGTCGTTGAGGTCGATCACCAGGTCGCGCTCGGGCGAGGCGTAGAAGCCGAAGTTGCCCAGGTGCGCGTCGCCGCAGACCACCGGCGTGATGCCCGTGGCCGGCAGGCCCGCCACGTCGGTGGCCATCACCACGGCCGTGCCGCGCAGGAAGCCGTAGGGCGAGGCGATCATGCGCCCGACCCGGACGGGGATGAGCCGGTCCACCCGCCCCTCGTGCGACTGCATGATCTGCTGCACCGGATCGGGGCGGTCGGCGGGCGGCGCCCACTCCCCCAGCGAGCTGCGCGGCACCTTGTGGCGCAGGCTGCGGCCCAGCTCGTAGCGCTCCGCGCGGGGAGCCGGGCGCCGGCGCAGCGAGGAGTAGGGGGTGCCGTCGGCGTCGGCGAGCACGATGTGGCCGGGACGGGGAGTGCTCACGAGGCGGATGCTACGCGGATGCCGTCACCGTTTCCGGAGCCGACGAGCCCCGCCGCGTCCCGTGCCGGGGTGTTCCCGGCCCGCCGCGTGCCCATGATCGTCGCGGGCCGCACAGGAGCGTCCTCCTCCGGACGCCGACGTGCGGCACCCGGCGATCTTCCGGACCCGTGGCCCCCGGACCCGAGTGGCGCCGGAGCCCGCGGGCTACCCCACCCGCCGGACCCGCCCGGCCGGCGGCGCCGCCACGGCCTCGGCGTGCAGCGCCCACGCCAGCGCCTCGATCCCGTCCACCAGACGCGGGCCGGCGCGCACCACGTACGCGGCGGAGTCGATCGCGACCACCGGCACGCCCGGCAGCCGCTCCCGCACCACCTCCGACTGCTCCACGGCCGCGGCGAGGTCGTACCCGCACGGGGCCGTGAGTACGACGTCCACGTCCAGCGCGGCCAGCTCGTCCCACGTCGCCGTCACCGACCGACCGCCCTCCACCCCCGCCACCGGCTCACCGCCGGCCCGCCGCACGAGCTCGGGCACCCAGTGCCCGGCGAGGAACGGCGGGTCGGTCCACTCCAGCACGAGGACGCGGGGCCGCGGGCGGCCGTCGACGGCGGACGCCACGGCGGCGAGCCGCGTCCGCAGCGCGTCGACCAGCGCGGAGGCCTGCTCCGGTGCCCCGCCCCGGCGCCCGACCGCGGCGATCGCGGCCAGCACGTCGTCCACCGTGTGCGGGTCGATCGAGAGGACCTCGGCGTCCGAACCGATCACCGCCAGCGCGTCCTCGACGGTGCCCGCGGGCAGCGCGCAGACCCGGCAGAGGTCCTGGGTGAGGATGAGCTCCGGGTCGAGGCGGCGCAGCTCGGCGGTGTCGACGGCGTACATCGGCAGCCCCCGGGCCACCCGGTCGCGGACCACCGCGTCGATCTCGCCGGGGCCGAGACCGGCGGGGAGCGCGGTGTCGACCACGACGGGCAGTCGCTCCCGGATCCCGGCGGGGTGGTCGCACTCGAACGTGACCGCAACGAGGTCGTCGACGAGTCCGACCGCCGCCGCGATCTCGGTGGCCGCGGGAAGCAGGGAAGCAATTCGCACGAGGTTGTCCTTTCGCCGCCGACTCGTTCGTCCCTAGGTTGACGCCGAGGAACCGCTTCGGCGCAACCACCCCCGAGGAGCACCCCATGCCCCAGTACGCCGCCCTCATCTACTCCGCCGACGTCGACTGGACGCTGCCGGAGTACGGCGACGAGATGAAGGAGTACAACGCGTTCGGCGAGGCCGCCGCCGCCGTGATCCGCGGTGGCGCCGCGCTCTACCAGACCTCCACCGCCACCACGGTGCGCGTGCAGGGCGGCAAGGGCGGTGACGTCGTCACCTCCGACGGACCCTACGCGGAGACGAAGGAGGCCCTGACCGGCTTCTACCTCATCGAGTGCGCCGATCTCGACGAGGCCGTCAAGATCGCGGCCACCATCCCCGGCGCGTGGGACGGCGCGGTCGAGGTGCGTCCGGTCATCGACTTCGGCGGCTGAGTGCCCCTCGATCCCGCGCACGCCGCCCTCGTCCGCCTCGTGCGCGACGAGGGCACGCGCGTGCTGGCCACCCTGATCCGGCAGGTCGGTGACGTGGCGCTGGCCGAGGACGCCGTGCAGGACGCCACGGTCCGGGCGCTGGAGACCTGGCCCCGCGACGGCGTGCCCGACGAGCCGCGGGCCTGGCTGACGGTCGCGGCGCGGCGGCGCGCGATCGACATCGTCCGCCGGGAGGCCGCGCGCACGGGCAAGGAGGCCGCGGCGATGGAGCTGACCGGCCCGCCCGAGGAGCAGGACGATCTGCTCCGGCTGGTGTTCACCTGCTGCCACCCCGCGCTCGCGGTGGAGACGCAGGTCGCGCTCGCGCTGCGGACGCTGTGCGGGCTCACGACTCCCGAGGTCGCCCGCGCCCTGCTGGTGCCCGAGGCGACCATGACCAAGCGGCTCACCCGGGCCAAGCAGAAGATCGCCCGCGCCGGCATCCCCTACCGCGTGCCCGACGACCACGAGCTGCCCGAGCGGCTGCGTGGCGTGCTGTCGACGGTGTACCTGCTGTTCAACGAGGGCTACGGACCGACGGCGACGCCGCGCCCCGCCCTGGTCGACGAGGCGGTGCGGCTCACCCGGCTGCTGCGCGAGCTGATGCCCGGTGAGGCGTCGGTGCTGGGGCTGCTGGCGCTGGAGCTGCTGCTGGACTCCCGCCGCGACGCCCGCCACGACGCGGACGGGCGGCCCGTGCTGCTCGCCGACCAGGACCGCGGGCGGTGGCGCGCCGAGCTGGTGCAGGAGGGGGTGATCCTGGTGGGCGAGGGGCTGCGCCGCTCCCCCGACCGCCCCGATCCCTACGTCGTGCAGGCGGCGATCGCGGCCTGCCACGCGCTGGCCCCGCGCTACGCCGACACCGACTGGACCGCCGTCCTGTCCTGGTACGACGTGCTGCTCGCCGTCGCGGACACGCCGGTGGTGCGGCTCAACCGGGCCGTCGCGGTCGGCGAGCGGGACGGCCCGGCGGCGGGGCTGGCGGCGATCGACGCCGTGACCGGCCTCGACGACTACCCGCTGCGGCACGCCTCCCGCGCCGAGCTGCTGGCCCGGCTGGGCCACACCGCCGACGCGCGGGCCGCCTACGCCGCCGCGCTGGCCCTGCCCCAGGACGCGGCCCAGCTCGCCCACCTGCGACGACGGGCCGAGCGGGTCAGCCCGTAGCCGCGGGCTCCCGCACCCGCACGCCGAACTGCACGATCGCCGCGCCGGTGGCCGTCGCGAGGATCGTGATCGCCATGACCAGCGGCGTCACCCCACCCAGCGAGGCCAGGGGCGGCACGATCGCCGCGAACGCGAACTGCAGCAGCCCGATCACCGCCGAGGCGGTGCCCGCGGCGCGGCCCTGGTCGGCCAGCGCCAGGGCCGTCGCGTTGGGCATGATCACGCCGGTGCACGAGACGAGCACGAGCAGCGGCGGCAGCAGCGCCCAGACCGACCGCGACAGCAGCACCCCGACCAGCATCGCCACGGCGGCGAGCAGCGCGACGACCACGCCGGCCGCCAGCAACCGCCGCGGCCCGACCCGCCCGACGAGCTGTGCGCTGAGCCGCCCGACGAGCACGATCGCCACCGCGTTCACGCCGAACACGATCGCGAAGCCCTGCGGGTCGAGGCCGTAGGTGCCCTGCAGCACGAAGCTCGCCATCGCGATGTAGACGAACATCCCGCACACGCCGATGCCCTGGACCACGGCGGGGACGATGAACCGGCGGTCGCGCACGACGTCGCGCAGCACCGTCGCGACCCCGCGCAGCCCACCGGTCCGGCGACGGTCGGCGGGCAGCGTCTCGGCCTGCGTGAGAGCGGCCCCGAGGAGCACGACCCCGACCGCCGCGAGCACGAGGAACACGCCGCGCCAGTCGGCGACGCGCAGGACCAGGCCGCCCAGCAGCGGCGCGACGACCGGCGCGATGTTGCTCACCAGCATCAGGAGCGCGAACATGCGCGCCGCGAGGGCACCGTCGTAGAGGTCGCGGACCATGGCCCGGGCGATCACCAGCCCGGCCCCGCCGGCGAGGCCACTGAGCAGCCGCAGCGCCAGCAGCAGCTCGATCGAGGGCGCGGCGGCGCACAGTGCGGCCGTGACGGCGAAGAGCCCCACGCCGACGAGCAGCGGGACGCGGCGGCCGACCCGGTCCGTGAACGGGCCGACCAGCAGCTGCCCCAGGGCCAGGCCGATCATGCAGACCGAGAGGGAGAGCTGTCCGGCGGCCTCGGTGGCGCGCAGGTCGGCGGTGAGCTGGGGCAGGGCGGGCAGGTAGAGGTCCAGCGCCAGCGGGCCGAAGCTGGAGAGCCCACCGAGGGCGAGCACCCGGCCGCGGGGCAACGAGACGGTCACCGGACATTCCTACGGTGCGCCGGGCCCGTTTGTCGTCAGAGGGTGGCGAGCGCAACCAGGAACAGGGCGACGGTGAGGACGAACGCGAGGCCGATGAGGCGGCCGGCCCAGGGGGCGGCGGTCAACGCGGGTCCCGGCGCGGCGACGCGGCCGGGGGTGATGGCGGTCATGTGCTGGTTATCGCCGCTGTGACCTGCCGAGTTAGCAGCTCTCCGGCGTGTCACCAGAAATGATGACGCGCCGCGCGAGAATCGGGGGCGTGACCCGGATCGAACTGGAGCTCGGCGACATCACCACCGTGTCCGCCGACGCGATCGTCAACGCCGCCAACTCGTCGCTGCTCGGGGGTGGTGGCGTGGACGGCGCCATCCACCGCAGGGGCGGACCGGAGATCCTTGCGGCCTGCAAGGCGTTGCGCGCCAACGACTTCCGCGACGGCCTGCCCACCGGCCAGGCCGTCGCCACCACCGCGGGCCGGCTGGCGGCGCACTGGGTGATCCACGCGGTCGGGCCGGTCTTCACGACCACGCAGGACCGCTCGGAGCTGCTCGCGACGTGTCACCGGGAGGCGCTGCGCGTCGCCGACGAGGTGGGCGCCACCACCGTCGCGTTCCCGGCGATCTCGACCGGCATCTTCGGCTGGCCGGTGGCCGACGCCGCCCGGATCGCGGTGGCGACGGTGCGGGCGACCCCGACCGCGGTCACCGAGGTGCGCTTCGTCCTCTTCGACGCCCCGGCGCTGGCGGCCTTCGAGAGCGCCCTCTGACAGACGACCGCCACATGGTCACCTCTGGCTCTCAGGAGGCGGCTCCGGGCAGCCGTAGGTGACCATGTGGCGGAGTCGGGGGTCGCAGGGTCAGCCCGTCGCCACCACCAGGGCGCCGTTGCTCACCGCCGTGTCCAGCACCGCGGCCGCGATGTGCTCGCGGTGCTCGGTGGCGCTGCCCAGCAGCGCGGCGTCGGTGACCGCGCGCTTCACGTAGAGCTGGGTGGCGTGCTCCCAGGTGAAGCCGATGCCGCCGTGCAGCTGCACGGTGTCGAGCGCGACGCGCTGGTAGGCCTCCGAGCAGGTGGCCTGCGCGATGCTCACCGCCAGGTCCGGGTCGTCGGACGCGTCGTCCAACGCCCAGGCCGCGTGGTAGGCCGTGGAGCGCGCGTGCTCGACCAGCACCAGCATGTCGGCGCACCGGTGCTTGACGGCCTGGAACGAGCCGATCGGACGGCCGAACTGCAGCCGCGTGCCCGCGTAGGCGACGGTGAGGTCGAGCAGCCGCTGCGCCCCGCCCACCTGTTCGGCGGCCAGCAGCGCCGCGCCCACCCGGAACGCGTGGGCGACCGCGGGGCCGGCGTCGGCCGCGAGCAGCCGCGCGGGCGTGGCGTCGAACCGCACGGTGGCCTGGCGGCGCGTCTGGTCCAGTGTGGACAGCGGGGTGCGCGCGGCGTCCTGCACCGCGAACAGGCCCACCCCGTCCGCCGTGCGCGCGGCGACCACCAGCACGTCCGCCGAGCCGTCGACGACGTGGCGGACCTCGCCCGTCAGCGCCCCGCCCGACTCCGTCACGGTGACCAGCGCCGGGTCGAAGCGGCCGGCGCGGTCGGGCACGGCGAGCGCGGCGGTGCGGGTGCCCTCGACGAACTCGGACACGTCCTCCCCCACCGCGACCAGCGCGGGGACCGCGAGGCCCACCGTGCCCAGCACCGGCCCGGGCAGCAGTGCCGCCCCGAACTCCTCGGCGACCACCGCCTGGTCGACGAGCGTGCCGTCGGCGCCCCCGAGGGCCTCGGGCACGGCGAGCCCGAGCACGCCCAGCTCGCCGCCGAGCCCCGCCCAGGTGGCGGGGTCGTAACCGGCGTCGGTCTCCATCAGGCGGCGCACGGTGGCCTCGTCGGACCGCTTGGCCAGGAACTCCCGGACGCCCGTGCGCAGGTCCTGCTGCTCGGGCGAGAACACGAACTCAACCACGGGGGATGTCCTTCCACGCCTTGCCGGAGTCGGCGCGCAGATCCCCGGGCAGGCCCAGGATCCGCTCGCCGAGGATGTTGCGCAGCACCTCGGACGTGCCGCCCTCGATGGTGTTGGCGCGCGAGCGCAGGAACCGCTGCTGCAACGGCCCGCGGTACTCCTCCCGCGGGATGTCGCGGCGCAGCTCGTAGGAGCCGTAGAGCGTGGCCTCCGGGCCGAGCAGCTCCATCGCGAACTCGTAGACGTCCTGGTTGAGCTCCGCCGACACGAGCTTCGCGATCGAGCCCTCCGGGCCGGGCTGCCCCGAGCCCTGCGAGCGCCGGGCCCGCTCGTCGGTGAGCCGCTGGGCCTCCGCGCGCGTCCAGAGGGCGGCGAGGCGGTCGCGCAGCACCGGGGTCCGCCGCTGCGGGTAGCGGGCCCACAGCTCGACGGCGTCGGCGATCGCGCCCGCGCCGCGCACCGACGACGTGCCGCCGATGGCCGAGCGCTCGTTCATCAGCGTGGTCATCGCGACGCGCCAGCCGTTGCCGACGGCGCCGAGGCGGTGGGAGTCCGGGATCCGCGCGTCGGAGAGGTAGACCTCGTTGAACTCGGCCTGCCCGGTCATCTGCCGCAGCGGCCGCGTCTCGACACCGGGCGCCTGCATGTCCAGCACGAAGTAGGTCAGCCCCTTGTGCTTGGGCTGGTCGGGATCGGTGCGGGCGAGCAGCAGCGCGTAGCGGGCGACGTGGGCGAGGCTCGTCCACACCTTCTGGCCGTTGACCACCCAGTCGTCGCCGTCGCGGACGGCCGACGTGGCCAGCCCGGCCAGGTCGGAGCCCGCGCCGGGCTCGGAGAACAGCTGGCACCAGATGTGCTCGGTGGTGGCCAGCGGGCGCAGCAGCTCCTTCGCCAGCTCCGGCGCGCCGTGCTCCAGCACCGTCGGCGCGGCCATGCCGTGGCCGATCGGGTTGAGGAAGAACGCGTTGTCCGCACCGGCGCCCTGCAGGATCGCGTCGGCCCGGGCCTGCAGGCCGCGGGAGACCCCGAGCCCGCCGAGCCCGACCGGGAAGTGCACCCAGGCCAGGCCCGCGTCGTAGATCGCGCCGAGCATCTCCTGACGCGGGGTGGAGCGGGGATCGTGGGACTCGACCACCTCGTGCGCGGTCTCGTCCACCAGGTCGCTGTCGGCCATGACACCTCCGTGACGGCCCCCGGCCCGGAGTGCCGTTGATCGCGGTCAGTCCTGACCGTAAGACACGGGCCGCCGTTTGACGAGAGAGGATGGCGGCATGACGACGACGAGGACGGCACGGGCCGTCGACGCTCTGGTCACCCGGCTGTTCGGGCTGCCGGCCGCCCGCACCGGCTACACCCGCCGCGAGGAGCGCACGCCGATGCACGACGGCGTGGTGCTGCTGGGCGAGCACTACGTGCCCGCCACCGACCACGCCCTCGGCACCGTGCTGGTCCGCACGCCCTACGGCCGTACCGGCCCGTTCGACGCCACGTCGGCGCGGACGCTGGCCGCCCGCGGCTACCACGTGCTCGTGCAGAGCTGCCGGGGCACGTTCGGCTCCGGAGGCACGTTCGACCCCTTCGCCGCCGACGTCGACGACGCCCACGACACCGTCGCCTGGCTGCGCGGGCAGGACTGGTTCGACGGGCGGCTGGCCACCAGCGGCGGGTCCTACCTCGGCTGGACCCAGTGGGCGCTGATGGCCGATCCGCCGCCGGACCTGAAGGCCGCGGTCGTCGTGGTGGGGCCGCACGACATCTCCGCGCCCGTCTACGGCGACGGCGCGTTCTCGCTGGCCGACTTCCTGAGCTGGAGCAACATGGTCGCCCGCCAGGAGGACGCCGGCGGGTTCGTCTCCCAGGCCGTGGCGCGCGTCCGCGGAGCCCGCGGCGTGGTCGCCGCGTACGACGAGCTGCCCCTCGGCGCGGCCGGTGACAGGCTCACCGGGCGGCGGGCACCCTGGTACCCGGACTGGGTGGCGAACCCCGACCGCGACGCGCCCTACTGGACGCCGCGCAGCGCCCGCGAGGCCCTCGCCACGGTCCAGATCCCGATCCTGCTCGTCGGCGGGTGGCAGGACCTGTTCCTGCGCGACACGATCGAGCAGTACGACACACTGCACGGCCGCGGCGCCGACGTCGCCCTGACCGTCGGGCCGTGGACGCACCTCCAGACGGCCACCTCGGGCGGTGCGGTCGTCGCCCGCGAGACCCTGGCCTGGTTCGACGAGAACCTCGCCGGCGCCACCGGCCGCACCCGCCCGGCGCCGGTGCGGATCCACGTGACGGGGGCCGGGGAGTGGCGGGAGCTCGATGCGTGGCCGCCGCCCGCCGTCGACACCGTGCGCCACCTCGGGGCCGGGGGTGCGCTGGGTCCGGAGCCGGGGGAGGTCTCCGCCACCTTCCGCTACGACCCCGCCGATCCCACACCCTCGGTGGGCGGGCGGCTGCTGACCGGGAGGAGCGGGGTGCGCGACAACCGCCCGCTGGAGGCCCGCCCGGACGTCGTCACGTTCACCACGGAGCCGATGGCCGCCGACCTCGACGTGATCGGCACGCCCGTCGTCGAGCTGGAGCACGGTACCGACAACCCGCACGCCGACGTGTTCGTGCGGCTCTGCGACGTCGACGTCACGGGCCGGTCGTCCAACTTCTCCGACGCGCTGGTGCGGCTGGGGCCGTCGCGGGAACCGGGTGCCCTGCGCCTCGAGCTGGACCCCTGCGCCCACCGGCTGGCCGCCGGCCACCGGCTCCGGCTCGTGGTGGCGGGCGGCGCGCACCCGCGCTGGGCCCGCAACACCGGCACCGCCGAGCCGCCGGAGAAGGCCACCACGCTCGTGCCGTCGACGCACACGATCACGGGCGGCCGGGTGATGCTGCCCGTCGGGTAATTCTGTCGGGTAATACTGCGGTGTGCGAACGCGAGGAGCGGTACTGAGACAGGTCCCCGGGGTCTACGAGGTCGTCGAGCTGGAGGTGGACGACCCCCGCCAGGGCGAGATCCGCGTCCGGATGGTCGCCAGCGGGCTGTGCCACTCCGACGACCACCACGCCACCGGCGACCTCAAGGTCGGGAAGCTGCCGTTCGCCGGCGGTCACGAGGGCGCGGGCGTGGTGGAGGCCGTCGGGCCGCACACCCCCGGGTTCGCCGAGGGCGACCACGTCGTGTTCTCCTTCCTGCCCAGCTGCGGCCGCTGCCGCTGGTGCGCAACCGGCCGGCAGAACCTGTGCGACATGGGCGCGTCGCTGGCCACCAACGCCCGCTGGGACGACCCCACCAGCTTCCGTCTCAGCCTCGACGGCGAGCCGACGGGCCAGATGAGCGGCATCTCCACGTTCGTCGAGCACACCACGGTGTCGGTGGCGTCGGCGGTCAGGATCGACCCCTGGATCCCGCTCGAAGCAGCGTGCCTCACCGGCTGCGGCGTCGGCACCGGCTGGGGTGCCGCCGTCAACTCCGCGGAGGTCCGGCCCGGTGACGTCGTCATCGTCATGGGTGTGGGCGGCATCGGGATCAACGCCGTACAGGGCTCCGCACACGCGGGCGCATCCGCCGTGATCGCCGTCGACCCGGTCGCGTTCAAGCGCGAGAAGGCGTTGACACTGGGCGCCACCCACGCCGTCGATTCGATCAAGGAAGCCACCGCGATCGGCCGCGAGCTGACCAACGGCCAGGGCGCCGACGCCGCGATCGTCACGGTCGGGGTCACCACCGGAGCCATGGTCGGGGCAGCACTGCGGGCCGTGCGCAAGGCCGGCACCTGCGTCGTCGTCGGGCTGGGCGAGACCCGCACCCGCGACGGCGACATCCCGCTCACCGAGCTCGTGCTCTACCAGAAGCGCCTGCAGGGATCTCTGTTCGGCGCCTCCGCCCCCACCGCCGACATCCCCGCCCAGCTGCGCCTCTACCAGGAGGGATCGCTCAAGCTCGACGAGCTGATCACCACCCGCTACACCCTCGACGAGATCGCCCGCGGTTTCGAGGACATGCACGCGGGCCGCAACCTGCGCGGCGTCGTCGTCTTCTGACGGAGTAACGCTGTGGCCGTCCGTGGCGAGCACCGTCCTGCGGATGGGCGAGCCAGGGGGCAGCGATGCCAGAACCGATCGACGTACGGGCCGAGTTCGACACGTTCTTCAAGAGCGCGTACCCGTGGCTCGCCTCGCAGCTGCGGGCCATCACCGGGGACGCCGAGGCCGCGCACCGGGCGGTGGACGAGGCGTTCGTGCGTTGCTGGCGGTCCTGGGCGTCGGTGCGCAGGACGGCGGACCCGACGGGCTGGGTGCGCTGGACCGCCCTGCGCGTCGCCGCGAGCACCCGCCGCGAGCTCCCGTTCCGTCGCCGCGCCCCCGCGCCGTCGGCCGTCACCGCGGACTCCGAGGAGGCCGTGGTCCTCGACGCGCTGCACCGGCTCCCGGCGTCGCAGCGGCGCGCGATCGTCCTGCACTACATGGGTGAGGTCACGGTCGCGGAGCTGGCGCGGCGCAGCGGCAGCACCCCCGATGCCGTCGAGGGGTTGCTCGACACCGGGTTCGACGCGCTCGTGGGCCTGCTGACCTGGCCCGACGCCGAGGAGGACGACGGGTCCATCGACCCCCGCTACGACTGGACGGCCGAGGCGCTCGGTGACACCGCCACCCGCCTGGCCGCCGACGTCGCCGTGCCGTCCCCGGCCGCCGTGCTGCAGCGGGCGGCGGTGCTGCGCTGGGCGCGGCGGGCCGTTCCCGTCGCGGTCTCCGCCGCGTGCGTGAGCAGCGTCGTCGTCCTGGCCGCGCAGCTGAACCCCGGCGGTGGCGCCGCGGCCCCGCGCACGCCGTACACGTACTCGGTGGCAGGCCCCGAGCCGTACACGGCCACGCAGCCGTACGGCACCGACGCCGTCGTCGGCGAGCCGGCGACCGCCGCACCGGAGGTGCCGCTGGGCACCTCGATCGTCTCGATCGCCCGGTCCACCCCGCTCGCGGACTTCGGGATCTCCGTTCCCGCGTCCTCGCCGACGGGGAACCCCCCGGTGGCAGGTGCGGTCGGCGCGTCCGGGTCGTCGGGATCGGCCGGCACTGCCGTGGCCGGCGGCTCGGGCGGCTCCGGAGGCGGGGCCGCCACCCCGCCCGCCGGTGGTTCGGGCACCGTCCCGCCCGCGTCCGGTGCACCCGGGACCGTCCCGCCGGCGACGGTGCCGGCGTCGACCGTGCCGCCCACGACCACGCCGCCCACGACCACGCCGCCGACGACCGCGCCGACCACGACCACGACACCGCCGCCCACGACACCGCCGCCCACTACGACGACCACGACAGCCCCGCCCACCACCACGCCGCCACCGAGGACCACGACGACCGAGCCACCCACGACCACCACCGCGGCCCCCGCCGTCACGACGAAGGCCACGACCACCGACCCCGCTCCCGTCGAGCCGACGACCACCGGGGCCGCGGCCACCACCACGACGACCACGAAGCCCGTCCCGACGACGGCCGCGGACCCGACGACGGCCGCGGCCGCCGGCTCCTGACCCCCCGCCACCACCACGGTGATCGCGGGCAGATGGTCGCCCGAGGTGATCGACAGACGACCATCTCGCCGTGATCACCGCCCGATCGCCGGGGTCAGGCGGCGTTCTACTGCCGCCCAGGCTGCCTCGTCGCCCGACGGGGCGTGGTGGGTGAGCGACTGCGTGGCGGCCAGGAGGGCGCGGAGCTCCGGCAGGCCGCCCTCCACCACCGCGAGGGCGCGGGCCTGGACCAGCGCGTTGCCCAGGGCCGCGGCCTCCACCGGCCCCGCGACGACGGGCAGGCCGCACGCGTCCGCGGTGAGCCGGCACAGCAGGTCGTTGCGGGCTCCCCCACCGACCACGTGCACGACGTCGACCTCGTGGCCTGAGCACGCCACCGCCTCCCGCACGGCGCGGCGGTGGGCCAGCGCGAGGCTGTCGAGGATGCAGCGGACGGTGGCCGGGCGCGACCCGGGCGGGTCCTGCCCGAGCTTCGCGCAGGCCGCCGCGATGCGGGCCGGCATGTCACCGGGCGGGATGAACGCGGGGTCGCCGGCGTCCACCACCGCGGCCAGGGCCGGCTCGCGTTCGGCCGCGGCGAGCAGCGGGGCCAGGTCCGGGTCGCCCCACGCGCGCAGGCACTCCTGCAGCAGCCACAGGCCCATGACGTTGCGCAGGTAGCGCACGGTGCCGTCGACGCCCAGCTCGTTGGAGAAGTTCGCGGCGCGGCTCTCCTCGGTGAGTACGGGCGCGGCCAGCTCGACCCCCACCAGCGACCAGGTGCCGGTGGCGACGTAGGCGAAGCGATCCGTGGTCGCGGGCACCCCCACCACGGCGGACGCGGTGTCGTGGGAGCCCACCGCGACCAGCGGGACGGGTCCGAGACCGAGTTCCGACCGGAGGGTCCCCAGCCGGGTACCGGGCTCCACCAGCGGCGGGAACAGCCCGGCGTCGATCCCGGCGCGGGTGATCACGTCCTTGGACCAGGTGCGCGCCCGCACGTCCAGCAGTCCCGTCGTGGACGCGTTCGTGATCTCCGCGGCGTGGGATCCGGTGAGCCAGTGGCCGATCAGGTCGGGGATGAGCAGCAGCTCGCGGGCCGCGTCGAGCTGCGGGGTGCCGGCCGCGGCCACGAGCTGGTAGATCGTGTTGAACGGCAGCACCTGGACGCCGGTGGTCACGTACAGCTCGGACGCCGGCAGGGGCAGCCGGTCGGCGACCCCGTCGGTGCGGGCGTCGCGGTAGTGCACGGGGTTGCCCAGCAGCGCCCCGGACGCGTCGAGCAGGCCGTAGTCGACGGCCCACGAGTCGATCCCGACGGCGTCGAGGTCCCCGGCGGCGCGCAGGCCGTCGAGGATGCCGCGGTAGAGGCCGGGCACGTCCCAGTGGAGGGTGCCGCCGACGCGGACGGGCCCGTTGGGAAAGCGCGCCACCTCGGTCAGCTCGAGGTGGTCCGGTCCGACCTCGGCCACCATGACCCGCCCGCTGGAGGCGCCGAGGTCGACGGCCGCGACCCGCGCCTCCGGCGCCCGTGCGCGGATATCGGTGCCCTGGCCCTGATTTCCGCTCACGACCTACACCTGCACGAACTCGACGCCCACCAGCTCCGCCACGGCCTTCAGCTCCGCGGCGCGATGGCCCGTGCCCAGGGCCCAGTGGTGGTCGACGCCCGAGGCGCTCCAGTGGTCCGTCCACTCGCCGGGATCGCAGCCGAAGTCGACACGCGACGTCGTGTTGCCGATGCGCAGCAACGGACCCGGCACGACCGTGCCCTCCGACGCGACCATCACGAAGCGGCCGTCGCGGCGCTGCCCGAGTCCCAGGAGCGTGACCGGTCCCGGCCGCACGTCGAACTCGACCGACACCCCCCAGCCCCGCTTGCCGTGGTAGACCCCGAGCCCCCGCAGCAGCGGCCGGTTCGCACTGATGGCGAGGTGGGCGGGACCGTCGTGGCCCATCTCCACCACGTCGTCGACGAAGTTCAGCGCCTGCAGCTCCGTGAACGAGCCGCCCGCGCCGAGCCGGTCCATCACGAGCATCGCGATCGAGTTGCGCAGCTCGTACTCCCCCGCCGCCGGGACGCCGCGGGCGGTGAGCAGCGACGCGCCGAGGATCATGCCCGCGCCGAGCTTCTCGTGCTGCTCGCCGTCGAGGCCGCGGTGGTAGTAGGCCAGGGAGTCGAGGGCGAAGTCGTCGACGAGCCGGTCCAGCCCGACCGACACCCGTGCGCCCCAGGCGAAGTCCTCCTCCACGACGGAGTCGTCGAGCTGGAACACCGCGCGCGCCAGGTCCATCCGGGCGGTGGTCTCCGCGTCGGTGACCTTCTCGACCCGGACGCGCAGGTCGTCGAACTCGAGGACCTCGACGTGCCCGCCGAGCTGGGTGGACACGGACGTCAGGTCGGTGGCGACGTCGAGCATGCCCGGGTAGAGGTGCCCCATCAGCCCGTGCCGGCCGTGCCGCAGCGCACCCGTGACCCCCGCGGCCCGCACCCAGCGCGCGATCCGCGTCCAGGCGCGCTCGTCCTCGACGTAGCCCGACACCGACCGGAAGTCGACACCCGCGCGCTCGAACGCGTTGGCCATCTCCGGCAGCGGGCAGGCACCGCAGTAGGCGAGCCAGGCACCGGTGTCGAACGTGGCGTGGTCCATCCACTCGGTGGGTTGCAGGTTGATCAGTAGCACCGGGGCGCCGCTGCGCTGCGCGACGGGCACGAGCATCGACGCCGTCATGTACGTCGTCAGGAAGCCCACGATGAGGTCGCAACCGGTCACCCGGAGCTTCTCCGCCGCGGCCGCGCCCTCCTGGGCGTCGGAGATGAAGCCGACGTCGACGACGTCGATGTCCCCGAGGGCCGACAGCCGCTCCGACACCCGACGGGCGGAGCGCTGCAGCTGCGGGAGCAGGTCGGGGAACTGCGGCCAGTACGCGCCCAGGCCCCCGGCGACGAGCCCGACGGTGGTGCGCCGGGGCGTGACCCGCGTGAGGCCGGCGGGGGTCTCGAGGACCGAGGTCATGTCTCCTCCTTCGTCGGTCGTGCGCGGATATCAGGGTGGGAACACCGTTATCCGCGCACGGGGTACGTCAGCGCAGGAACGCCGCCGCCACGCCGGCGTCCACCGGAATGTGCAGGCCCGTGGTGTGGCTCAGGTCGCCCGCCGTGAGGACCAGCACCGCCGCCGCCACATGCTCGGGCAGCACCTCCCGCTTGAGCAATGTGCGCTGCGCGTAGAAGGCGCCGAGGTCCTCCTCCGCCACCCCGTAGACGGCGGCGCGCTGCGCACCCCAGCCGCCGGCGAAGATCCCCGAGCCGCGCACGACGCCGTCGGGGTTGACCCCGTTGACGCGGATGCCGTGCTCCCCGAGCTCGGCGGCGAGCAGCCGCACCTGGTGGGCCTGGTCGGCCTTGGCCGCGCCGTAGGCGACGTTGTTGGGGCCGGCGAACACGCCGTTCTTGCTGGCGATGTAGACGATGTCGCCGCCGTGCCCGTCGGCGATCATCGCCCGGGCGGCGGCCCGCGAGACGAGGAACGAGCCCCGCGCCATGACGTCGTGCTGGATGTCCCAGTCGGCCTCGGTCGTCTCCAGCAGGGGCTTGGAGATCGACAGCCCCGCGTTGTTGACGACGAGGTCGACACCGCCGAACGCGAGCGCGGCGGCGGCCACGGCGTCGGACACGGCGTTCGCGTCGGTGACGTCGACGGTCACGGGCACGGCGACGTCGGTGGAACCCAGCTCCGCCGCCACGGCCGCGGCGGCGGTCGCGTCCCGGTCGGCGACCACGACGCACGCGCCCTCCGCCGCCAGGCGCACGGCGATCGCGCGGCCGATGCCCGACCCGCCGCCCGTCACGAACGCGACGCGGCCGGCCAGGGCCTTCGGCTTCGGCAGCCGCGCGAGCTTCGCCTCCTCGAGCGCCCAGTACTCGATGCGGAACTTCTCCGACTCCGCGATCGGCGCGTAGGTGGACACCGCCTCGGCGCCCCGCATGACGTTGATGGCGTTGACGTAGAACTCGCCCGCGACGCGCGCGGTCTGCTTGTCGGCCCCGAAGCTGAACATGCCGACGCCCGGGACGAGCACGATCGCGGGGTCGGCGCCGCGCATCGCCGGGGAGTCGGGGGTGGCGTGCCGCGCGTAGTAGGCGGCGTAGGCCTCGCGGTACTCGGCGTGCAGCTCCTTCAGCCGCGCGATCGCCTCGTCGAGGGGGGCGTCGGCGGGCAGGTCGAGCACCAGTGGCGCGACCTTGGTGCGCAGGAAGTGGTCGGGGCAGCTCGTGCCCAGCGCGGCGAGCGGGGCCAGCTTCTCCCGCGACAGGAAGTCCAGCACCACGTCCGAGTCGGTGAAGTGGCCGACCTGGCGACGGTCGGTGGAGGCGAGCCCGCGGACCACCGGCGCCAGCGCGGCGGCCCGGGCGCGACGCTCGTCGTCGGGAAGGGCCGCGTAGCCGGGCCGGACGGGCCCGAACGGCTCCGCCGCCCCACGCTCGTCGAGGAACCGCTGCGCGCCCGCGATGATCGAGCGCGACCGGGCCTCGCACTCGTCGCTCGTGGCACCCCACGCGGTGATGCCGTGCCCGCCGAGGATGACGCCGATCGCCTGCGGGTGGGCCTGCTGCACGGCGGCGATGTCGAGCCCCAGCTGGAAGCCCGGGCGCCGCCACGGCACCCAGACGACGCGGTCGCCGAAGATCTCCTTGGTCAGCGCCTCGCCGTCGGCGGAGGTGGCGATGGCGATACCGGCGTCGGGGTGCAGGTGGTCGACGTGCGGGGCCTCGACGAGCCCGTGCATGGCCGTGTCGATCGACGGGGCCGCGCCGCCGCGGCCGTGCAGACAGAAGTCGAACGCGGCCACCATCTCGTCCTCGCGCTCGACGCCCGGGTAGACGTCGACGAGCGCGCGCATCCGGTCGAGGCGCAGCACGGCCAGCCCGGACTCGGTCAGCGTGCCGAGGTCACCGCCGGATCCCTTGACCCACAACAGATCCACGGGTCCGCCGGTGACGGGATCGGTGACGGTCCCGGAGGCGGAGGTGTTGCCGCCGGCGTAGTTGGTGGTGGTGGGGTCTGCGCCGAGCCGGTTGCTCCGCGCGAGGAGGTCCTGGACTACCTGGTGACTCATGGTCCCTTCCGGGGGTCGGTACTGCTCAGAGGTCGTGCGCGGAAATCAGTGCTCCGGCACTGATTTCCGCGCACGGGGGGTTCAGGCGCCCCAGCCCGCCTGCTGGCCGCCGACGCGGGACTCCTCGATCTGCTGCTGGTAGCCGCTGCGGTGGTAGGCCGCCACCGGGTCGGGGTCCAGCCCCATCTCCTCGCGCAGGTCGCGCAGCAGGGGGCGGACGTCGGTGTTGTAGGCGTCCATCAGCACCGCGTTGGCGCCGAGCACGTCGCCCGATTCCTGGGCACCGGCCAGCGCGTCCTGGTCCACCAGCAGGGCCTTGGCCGTGGCCTCCTGCACGTTGAGCACCGAGCGGACGATCGCCGGGATCTTGGCCTCGATGTTGTGGCACTGGTCCAACATGAACGCGATGCCCGACGCCGGCGAGATCGCGTCCGCCGAGACCAGCTCGTGCAGGATCCGGAACAGCTGGAACGGGTCGGCCGCCCCGACCATCAGGTCGTCGTCGGCGTAGAAGCGGGAGTTGAAGTCGAACGCCGCGAGCTTCCCGGCGCGCAGCAGGAACGCCACGATGAACTCGATGTTGGTGCCCGGCGCGTGGTGGCCGGTGTCGATGCAGACGCCGGCCTTCTCGCCCAGCTCGATGCAGTGGGCGTAGGAGGTGCCCCAGTCGGGCACGTCGGTGGTGTAGAACGCCGGCTCGAAGAGCTTGTACTCCAGCAGCATCCGCTGGTCCGGGCCCAGCCGGTCGTAGACCTCCCGCAGGGCCGCAGCGAGCCGGTCCTGGCGGGCCCGGATGTTGTCCTGGCCCGGGTAGTTGGTGCCGTCGGAGAACCACAGCTTGAGGTCCCGGCTGCCGGTGGCGTCCATGATGTCGACGCACTCGAGCAGGTGGTCGGTGGCCTTGCGGCGCACCCGGGGGTCGGGGTTGGTGACCGAGCCGAGCTTGTAGTCGTCGTCCTGGAAGACGTTGGCGTTGATCACGCCCAGCCCGACGCCCTCGTCCTGGGCGAACGTGGCCAGGTCCTCGTAGGAGTCCACGCGGTCCCACGGGATGTGGAGCGCGACGGTGGGCGCGACCCCGGTCAGCCGGTGCACCACCGCGGCGTCGGCGATCTTCTCCTGCGGTGTGCGCGGCACGCCGGCCTGGGCGAAGACCTTGAACCGGGTGCCGGAGTTGGCGTAGGCCCACGAGGGGGTCTCGATGCGCTGCTCGCGGAGAGCAGCCCTGACTGCGGCGGTCATGCGATGAGCTCCAGCTGTGTCTCGAGGTGGAACACCTCGTCGAGGACGAGGAAGGACTCGTCGGGTCCCCGGCCGGACAGACCGGTGAAGAACGGCGCCATCTCCGCCTGCCACCGGGCGTTGACGTCCGTGGCGGCCATGGCGGCCTGCGCGGCGGCGAGGTCGTCGCACTCGACGTGGCCCACGAGCAGGCCGTCGTCTCGCAGATGGAGCGAGTAGTTGCGCCAACCGGCGTCCCGGAGCGCGGCGAGCATGTCGGGCCACACCGCGCGGTGCCGCTGCCGGTACTCGTCGAGCCGGTCGGGCCGGACCTGGAGCAGGAAGCAGTACCGCACGGTGTGGCTCCTCGAGACCTGTCAGAAGTTGAACTGGTCGATGTTCTGCGCGGTGAAGACCGTCGGCGGGCCGAGGACGATCTCCCCGTCGACGCCGATCGTGTAGTCACCGAGCTTGCCGGCCTTGAACGTCTCGCCCTGCTTGCCGGTGATCTGGCCCGACGCCAGCGCCGCGCCCGCGTAGCTCGCGAGGTAGCCGATGTCGGCCGGGTTCCACAGCGCGAACTGGCTGACGGTGCCGTCCTTGACGTACTGCCGCATCTGGTTCGGCGTGCCCAGGCCCGTGATCGCGACCTTGCCCTTGTAGCTGGAGCTCGACACGTAGCGCGACGCCGCCGCGATGCCCACCGTGGTCGGCGAGACGATCACCTTCAGGTTCGGGTGCCGCTGCAGCAGGCCCTGTGCCTCCTGGAACGACTTCTGGTCGTCGTCGTTGCCGTAGACGGTGTCGACGAGCTTGAGACCCGCGTTCTCCGGCTTCTTCAGCTCGGTGTTCATCACGGCGATCCAGGCGTTCTGGTTCGTGGCGTTGGGCGTGGCCGACAGGATCGCGATCTCGCCGTTGCCGCCGGCGAGCTGGCTCGCCATCTTCACCAGCTGCTCGCCGATGCCCTGCGTGGTGGCCTGGTTGATGAAGACGTCGCGGCACTCCTTCGCGGCGTCGGAGTCGAACGCGACGACCTTGATGCCGGCCTGGCGCGCCTGGTTGAGCGACGGGCACACGGCGTTGGGGTCGTTGGCGGCGATCCCGATGACGTTCTGCTGCTGCTGGATCAGCGTGTTGATGTAGCTGACCTGCGACGACGCGCTGGCGTCGTTGGGGCCGACCAGCTTGTACTCGCCCTTGAGCTCCTCGACGGCCGCCTTGCCGCCGCCCACCTCGATGTCGGTGTAGGGGTTGTTGAGCTGCTTGGGCAGGAAGGCGATCTTGAGGCCGTCCTTCAGCGGCGCGTTCGGGTTCGCGACGCCGCCGGCGGCGGCCGAGCCGGAGTCGGTGGAGGCCGAGTCCTTGGTGGTGCCACCGCACGCGGTGAGCCCGAGGGCCAGGACGGCGCCGAGCGCGACAGGCGCGATCAGACGTGAGCGTAGGGACATGAGCATGCCTCTCAGGAGGACCGGACAGCCGGCGACGGTGACGGGTCGGACGAAACGGGGAGCGGCTCGGGTGGAGCCGCGGGCGCCGGCGGCGGGGGGCGCCGGCGACGACGGGCCACGGCGGAGCGGATCGCGCCCACCGCGTTCGGGGCGAGCACACTGACGATGAGCAGCAGGCCGGTCACGACCTGCAGCGCCTCGTTGGAGACGTCGGCGAGGCGCAGCGCGTTCTGCACGGCGGCGAGCAGCATGACGCCGCCCAGCACCCCCCAGAGCGTGCCGCGCCCGCCGAAGATCGAGACCCCGCCGAGCAGCACCGCGGCCACCACGGCGAGCTCGAGCCCGGTGCCGTTGTCGGCGCGGGCGCTGGAGTAGCGCAGGGTCCACAGCACGCCGGCGAGCGCCGCGACGGCGCCGCACACGACGTAGAGCCAGAACTTCGTGCGGGCCACACGGATCCCGGAGAACCGCGCGGCGTCGACGCCCGCACCCATCGTGAACAGCGACCGGCCCAGCGGCGTCGCGTGCAGGACCGTGCCGAACACGAGCAGCAGCACCAGCAACGGCCACACCAGGTTCGGGATGCCGGCGGAGCTGCCGATCACCCACTCGGTGTAGCTGCCGGGGAACTGCGCCACGGCCCGGTCGCCGAGCACGACGAACGCGAGCCCGCGGTAGAGCGCGAGCGTGCCGATCGTGACGGCCAGCGAGGGCAGCCCGAACCCGGTGATGAACAGCCCGTTGACCGCGCCGAGCACCGCGCCGAGCACGAGGCAGATCGGGATGATCACCTCGATCGACATCCCGCCGTCCCACAGCGCGCCCATGACGGCGCTGGACAGCCCCAGGGTCGAGGCCACCGAGAGGTCGATCTCCCCGGTGACGATGATCAGGGTCATCGGCAGCGCGATCAGCAGGACCGGCGCGAGGTCGAGCACCATGAACGAGGCGTTGCGGCCGGTGGCGAAGTCGGGCACCACCAGGCCGGCGACGATCACGAACAGCACGAGCACCGCGAGGATGGCCGCGTCCCAGCCGGTGAACCTCTTCATCAGGTCAGACACGCGAGGACTCCTTCCGCAGGCGCGCGGCGACCCGGGCCGCTACGGCCCGGTCGGTGCCGATGGCCAGCAGGATCAGGGCGCCGACGATCGCCTGCTGCCAGAACTGGTCGATGCCGAGCACCGGCAGCGCGCTGCCGATCGTGGTGAGCAGCAGCGCGCCGATCGCGGCGCCGTAGGCCGTGCCGCTGCCGCCGAACACCGCGACCCCGCCGACCACCACCGCGGCCACGACGTTGAGCTCGTAACCCGTGCCGGCGGCGGCGTCGACGGTGCCGAAGCGCGCGGCGAACAGGACGCCGGCCAGACCCGCGCACGCCCCGCTGACCGCGAACGCCGCCAGCGTGCGCCGGCCCACCGGGATGCCGGCGAGCCGGGCGGCGGCGGGGTCGGAGCCCATGGCGTAGAGCTCGCGCCCCGAGCGGTGGTTGCGCAGGACGTAGCCGGTGACGATCACGACGACGGCGGCGATGACGATCAGCCACGGCACACCGAGGACCGTGGCCGTGCCGAAGGCCAGGAAGCCGCCCGGCAGCTCGTCGGCGTTGATCTGCTGCCCGCCCGCCCACAGGAACGCGACGCCGCGGAAGACGTAGAGCGTGCCGAGGGTGACCACCAGCGCCGGCACGTTGCCGAACCGCACCAGCGCGCCGTTGACCAGGCCGAGTGCGCCGCCGATCACGATCCCGACCAGCACCGCGACCACGACGGGTGTGCCCGGCGCGGCCTCCAGCAGCGAGCCGACGGCGTAGGCGGAGAGGCCGAGGACGGAGCCGACGGACAGGTCGATGTTGCGGGTGATGACGACGACGGTCTGACCCGCGGCCATCACGACGAGGATCGCCGCGGCCAGCACCAGGTCCCGGAGGCTCTGGCCCGAGAGGAACAGCGGGTTGACCACCGCGGTGACGACGACCAGCGCGACGAGCGCCAGCACGATGCCGAGCTCACGCGCCCGCAGCGCGACCGCGACGCGGGAGGAGGTGGGTGTGCTCACAGCGCCACCCCCGGTGCCAGCAAAGCCACTTTGCTGTCGTCACGTGGCCGTAACGTGGCCTTCCTGAACCTCGGCCGGGTGTCCCTCATGCCGCCACCTGCCCCGTCGCCGCCCGCATGACCGACTCCTCGTTCGCGTCCGACCGGGCGATCTCGGCCACCAGGTGGCCCTCGCGCATCACGAGCACGCGGTCGGCCATGCCGAGCACCTCGGGCAGTTCCGACGAGACCATGACGATCGCGACGCCGTCGGTGGCGAGGTCCGACAGCAGCCGGTGCACCTCGGCCTTCGTGCCGACGTCGATGCCGCGGGTGGGCTCGTCGACGATGAGGACGCGTGGCGCGGTGGAGAGCCACTTGGCCAGCACAACCTTCTGCTGGTTGCCCCCCGACAACCGCGCCACCGGGTCGTCGAGGCGGGCGTACTTGGTCTGGAGGCGAGCGGTCCACTCCGCGGCGGAGCGCCGTTCGGCCCCGCCGACCAGCAGCCCGAAGCGCGCGAGCGAGCGCCAGCGGGTGGAGGTGGCGTTGCGCTCGATGGAGGCCTCGAGGACCAGGCCCTGCTGGCGCCGGTCCTCCGGGACGAGCGCGATGCCGGCGGCCATGGCCGCCCGCGGCGAGCCGGCCCGCAGGACCGTGCCGCCGACGCGGACGGTGCCGCCATCGCGCGGGTCGACGCCGAACACGGCCTGCACCACCTCGGAGCGCCCGGCGCCGACGAGACCGGCGAGCGCGACGATCTCACCCGCGCGGACCTGGAACGACACGTCGCGGAACACGCCCGCACGGGACAGTCCCTCGACCTCCAGGACCACGTCGCCGACGGGGACCTCGCGCTTGGGGAACAGTGTGTCGAGCGGGCGGCCGACCATCCGGCGGACGATCTCGTCCACCCCGATCGCGTCGAGCGGGTCGGTGGAGACGTGCCGGCCGTCGCGCATGATCGTGACGCGGTCGCAGAGTGCGGTGATCTCCTCGAAGCGGTGGGAGATGAACAGCAGGGCGGCGCCCCCGTCTCGGAGGGAGCGAGCCACGGCGAACAGCCGCTCCACCTCGACGCCCGACAGGGCGGCGGTGGGCTCGTCCATGACGATCACACGGGCTTCGCGGGACAGGGCCTTCGCGATCTCGACGATCTGCTGGTCGGCGATGGACAGGCCCCGCGCCGGCCGGCCGGGGTCGATCGCGACGCCGAGCCGGACGAACAGGTCCGCGGCGAGCCGCGAGGCGGCTCGGTGGTCGACGCGGCCGAGCGATCGGCGCGGCTGGCGGCCCATCACGATGTTCTCCGCGACCGAGAGGTCGGGGAACAGCGTGGGTTCCTGGTAGATGACGGCGATGCCCTCGGAGATCGCGTCGGCGGGCGAGGCGAGCTCGAGCGGGCGGCCGTCGAGCAGGATCCGGCCGGTGTCGGGGCGGTGCACCCCGGCGAGCATCTTCACGATCGTCGACTTGCCGGCACCGTTCTCCCCCACGAGCGCGTGGATCTCCCCTGCGTGCAGCGGGAACGACACGTCGCGGACGGCGGCCACCGCGCCGAAGGACTTGGCGACGGAGGCGACCGCGAGCAGTGGGACCTGGTCCATCGGTCTCCCTTGACCTCGGCTGTGAAACGTTTCAAGATGTGAGCCAGGCGACCATAAGGGCACGGTCGCCGCGTCGTCAAGGCCCGCAGTACTGTCCTGTTTGCTCACGTTTCACGAGGGGGATCGTGTCCGGACCGTCTGCACCGAGCATGAAGGACGTCGCCGCGCGCGCCGGCGTCTCGCTCGGCACGGTGTCCAATGTGCTCAACCGGCCCGAGCGGGTCAGCGACCGCACGCGCCGCCGCGTGGAGACCGCCATCGAGACGCTGGGCTTCGTGCGCAACGAGTCGGCCCGCCAGCTGCGCGGTGGGGGCAGTCGCACCCTGGCCTACGTCGTGCTCGACACGTCCAACCCGTTCTTCACCGACGTCGCCCGCGGCATCCAGGAGACCGCCGACGCCCAGGGCCTGGTCGTGTACCTCTGCAACAGCGGCGACGATCCGCACCGCCAGGCCGCCTACCTCGACCTGCTGGAACAGCAGCGCGTCGAAGGCGTCCTGATCACGCCGGCCGACGCCGCCGACCCCGGCATCGCCGCGCTGGCCCGGCGCGGCATGCCCGTCGTCGTCGTCGACCGGGGGGCGGGGCCGGACCGGTGCTCGGTCACCGTCGACGACGTGCTCGGCGGCGACCTGGCCACCACCCACCTGCTCGACATCGGCCACGAGCGCATCGCCTTCATCGGCGGCCCGCGGGCGCTGGGCCAGGTCGCCGACCGCATCGCCGGGGCCGAGCGCGCACTGGCCCGGGCCGGTCGCGGCGCGCTGACGGTGCTGGAGACCACGCACCTCGACGTCTCCGAGGGGCGGCGCGCGGGCGAGCGCCTCATCGGCCTGCCCGCGGCCCGCCGCCCGACGGCCGCCTTCTGCGCCAACGACCTGCTCGCCCTCGGGCTGCTGCAGCAGATGGTGCGCCTGGGGCTGCGCGTGCCCGAGGACATGGCGATCGTCGGCTACGACGACATCGAGTTCGCCGAGGCCGCCGCCGTGCCGCTGACCTCGGTGAGCCAGCCGCGCCACCTTCTCGGCCGCACGGCGGCGGAGCTGCTGCTGGCCGAGGCCCACGGCGGTGCCGACCACGAGCACCGCCAAGTGGTCTTCGATCCCGAACTGGTGGTGCGTACCAGCACCCGCCCGCACCCCTAGGTCGCCGGCCCGCCGACGAACGGCACTCTCGTCGGGCCCTGTGCGACGAGAGTGCCGTTCGTCAGGTCAGTGAACGCCGGCATCGCGGTAGTAGCCCTCGATGTGGGCGCGGACCGCCCGTTCCGCCTCGTCCGCCCGACCCTCCTGCACCGCCCCCAGGATCTCCCGGTGCTCGGTGCGCAGCCGAGCGGCCATCGCGTCCCAGTCCGCGACGGTGCGCGCGCCGGCGCGGACGTAGGCCAGCACCGCCCCACGTACTCCGGTCATCACGGCCGTCACCAGCACGTTCCCGGCCGTGCCCACCAGCGCCTCGTGGAACGCGGCGTCCAGCTCGAGGAACCGGTCGGGCTCGAGGCCGGGGGCGTCCATCGCGTCGAGCAGGGCGGCGGCCCGGTCGAGCGCGGCGGCGTCGCCGCTCGCCGCGGCCATCCGCATCCCCCAGCCCTCCACGAGCAGCCGCAGCTCCACGACGTCACGGACGGGGAGGCCGCTCGTGGCCACGTGCAGCCGCAGGGCGGCGCCGAGACCGGTGGCGGCGTCGGCGATGAGGACCGCGCCGGCGTCCGGGCCCGAGCCGGTGGCCGTGCGGACCACCCCCATCGCCTCCAGCACCCGCACCGCCTCGCGCACCGACGGCCGCGAGACCCCGAGCTGCTCGGCGAGCACCCGCTCCCCCGGCAGCCGGTCGCCGAGGGCCAGCCGGCCCGCGGTGAGATCAGCCTCGATCCGGGCCAGGACCCGCTCATGGGTTCGCACCGGCGGAGCGTAGCGAACTGTGGTAAGACCACACCCGTGCGGATCGCTCTGTTCGTCACCTGCCTCGCCGACGCGATGGCGCCCCAGGTCGGGAAGGCCACCGTCACGCTGCTCGAGCGGCTGGGCCACGAGGTGGTGTTCCCGTCGGCCCAGACGTGCTGCGGCCAGATGCACACCAACACCGGGTACCAGCGCGAGGCGGTGCCGCTGGTGCGCCACCACGTGGAGGTGTTCGAGCCCTACGACGTGGTGGTCGCACCGTCGGGATCGTGCGTCGGCTCGGTGCGCCACCAGCACGCGATGGTGGCCCGGGACGCCGGCGACGACGCGCTCGCCGACCGCGCGACAGCGGTGGCCACCCGCACCTACGAGCTCTCGGAACTGCTGGTGGACGTGCTCGGCGTCGAGGACGTGGGCGCCTACTTCCCGCACCGCGTCACCTACCATCCGACGTGCCACTCGCTGCGCATGCTGCGGGTGGCCGACAAGCCGTTGCGGCTGCTGCGCAACGTCCGCGGCATGACGCTCCTGGAGCTGCCCGCCGCCGACCAGTGCTGCGGGTTCGGCGGCACGTTCGCGCTGAAGAACGCCGACACCTCGACGGCGATGCTGGCCGACAAGATGCGCAACGTCCTGTCCACCGGCGCCGAGGTGGCCACGGCCGGCGACGCGTCGTGCCTGATGCACATCGGGGGCGGCCTGTCCCGCCTCCAGAGCGGCACCCGCACACTGCACCTGGCCGAGATCCTGGCGTCGACGTGAGCGCCTCCGGCGCCCGTGCGCGGATATCCGTGCCAGGACACCGTTATCCGCGCACGACTCCCGGAGGGCCGCGATGAGCAGCACCTTTCTCGGCGTGCCCGCCCCGCGGGGCGTCGGGCACCTGCGCGGCACGCAGACCTTCCCGGACGCCGCCCGCGTCGCGCTCGGCGACTCCCAGCTGCGCCGCAACCTCGGCCACGCCACCTCGACGATCCGGGCCAAACGCGCGGCCGTCGTCGGTGAGCTCGACGACTGGGAGCAGCTGCGGCTCGCCGGGTCGGCCCTGAAGACGGCCACCATGGCCCGCCTCGACGAGCATCTGGAACGCCTGGAGCGCGAGGTCACCGCCCGCGGTGGCACCGTGCACTGGGCCCGTGACGCCAACGAGGCCAACGCGATCGTCACGCGGCTGGTGCAGGCCACGGGTGAGACCGAGGTCGTCAAGGTCAAGTCGATGGCCACCCAGGAGATCGGCCTCAACGAGGCCCTGGAGGCCGCCGGGATCGAGGCCAAGGAGACCGACCTCGCCGAGCTCATCGTGCAGCTCGGCGGCGACCTGCCCAGCCACATCCTGGTGCCCGCGATCCACCGCAACCGCGCGGAGATCCGCGAGATCTTCCTGCGCGAGATGCCCGGCGTCGACCCCGAGCTGACCTCCGAGCCCCGGCTGCTCGCCATGGCCGCGCGCAAGCACCTGCGCGAGCGCTTCCTGCGGGCCAAGGTCGCGATCTCCGGCGCCAACTTCGGCATCGCGGACACCGGCACCCTGCTCGTCGTCGAGAGCGAGGGCAACGGGCGGATGTGCCTGACGCTGCCCGACACGCTGATCACCGTGATGGGCATCGAGAAGGTCGTGCCCACATGGCAGGACCTGGAGGTGTTCCTGCAGCTGCTCCCCCGCTCGTCGACGGGCGAGCGGATGAACCCCTACACCTCGGCCTGGACGGGCGTCACCCCCGGCGACGGCCCGCAGGACTTCCACCTGGTGCTGCTCGACAACGGCCGCACCGCCACCCTCGCCGACGAGGTCGGGCGCGCCGCGCTGCACTGCATCAAGTGCTCGGCCTGCCTCAACGTCTGCCCCGTCTACGAGCGCGCGGGCGGGCACGCGTACGGCTCGGTGTACCCCGGCCCGATCGGCGCCGTGCTCTCGCCGCAGCTCACGGGTGTGGAGGACAACGCGTCGCTGCCGTACGCGTCGAGCCTGTGCGGCGCCTGCTTCGACGCGTGCCCGGTGCGGATCGACATCCCGTCGCTGCTGGTGCGGCTGCGCGCCCAGCACGTGGACGCCAACCGGGGCGGTGTCCCGAGCGCGGAGGCCGCGGCGATGGCCGCCGCGTCGTGGGTGATGTCGACGCCCGGCCGGTTCGGTGCGGCGGAGTCGGCGTCGAAGCTGGGGCGCCTGCTCGGTCGCTCGACGGGCCGCATCTCCTCGCTGCCGCCCCCGCTCTCGGCGTGGACGGCCAGCCGCGACGCCCCGCGCCCACCGGAGGAGACGTTCCGGCAGTGGTGGGCGCGCGAGCGGGGCACGTCGTGAGCATTGGTGATCCTCGGCAGCCGCACGGCAGCGACCCGACGAGGACGCTCGGATGCGACGCACAGCCATCAACGACCACCACGCACCCGCGCCGGCCCACTGACCGTCACCGCAGGGCCGCACCCGACCGGACCGGACCGCGCGCCGCCCCGCGATCCGGGCCCGCGTACCGCCCCCGTGATCGGTACCGGACGCACCCCGGCGCCTCCGGCGGGGCCGCACAGTGCGGCACGCGGCGATCACGGACCACCGCAGCGCACAGCACGACCGGTGCTCGCCGGCTGCCGCCCGCCACCGCCCTCCCCGGGACCACAACGTGCGGCACCCACCGCTCACCAGGACGGGAGACGACCTGATGAGCGCCCGTGAGGACGTGCTGCGCCGGATCCGGGGGGCCAACGCCGCCGCCGGCAACCCCCCACCGCCCGAGGTCCCCCGCGACTACCACCGCACCGGTGCGCTGGCCCCGGGCTCCCCGGCCGTACTGGAGCTGCTGGCCGACCGGCTCGTCGACTACAAGGCCACGGTGCTCGACGCGGGCGACGACGTCCCGGCCGCCATCCGCACGGCACTGGCCGGCGTCGACGGCCCGGTCCTCGTCCCGCCCGGTCTCCCGGACGGCTGGTGTCCCGACGGCACGGTGGACGCGGGGTTCGCGCCCGCCGAGCTCGACGGCTACGCCGCGGTGGTGACGGGCTGCGCCGCGGCCTGCGCGGTCACCGGCACGATCGCGCTGGACGGCTCGCCCGACCAGGGCCGGCGCGCGATCACCCTCGTGCCCGACGTGCACGTGTGCGTGGTGCGCGCCGACCAGGTGGTGGAGACGGTGCCGGAGCTGCTGGCCCGGCTGACCCCGACGCGGCCGACCACGTTCGTCAGCGGGCCGTCGGCCACCAGCGACATCGAGCTGGAGCGGGTGGAGGGCGTGCACGGCCCCCGCACGCTCATCGTCGTGCTGGCAGGTTGACCGTCTCGCGGGCCGCCGCCCGCCGGCGCGGGGCACCGTTGGCGATGATCACCGCCGCCCACGGGAGCAGACCCGTGGCCAGCACCATCGCGGCGCCGGCCCACGGCTGCCACAGGTACAGCGGGTAGGACCCCGCGAACCCGACGAGGTGCACCATCATGATCGCGACGTAGACGCGGCGCCGGTGCGCCTGCTCCTCGCTCAGGGACGGGGCGGCGTCGGTGACGGTCACGGGATGCTGTGGCATGAGAGCCCCAGCATGTGCCTGTAGTTCGCGGGCCGCAACCGCATCGCGTGCAGCACCGTGGGCTCCTCACCGGGCGCCACCACCACCTCGAGGAGGTCACGCCGCGGGGTGAGCCCGATGTGGAGCACCGTGTCGCCCTGCTCGACCGTGCACAGGGGCGCCGCGAGAACCAGCCGGATCTCCTCACGGCCGATTCCGTGTTTGCCCGCACTGCGCGTGAGCCGCACGGCGTCCACGCTACCGGGCACGCGTGGTCATGGCCCGAGTACCCGTGGTGAAGAATTGCGGAAGTTCGCTGAGACCTCCTCCACATCGGATGCGCATTCACCTCGAATGATCCGCCGTCCGGTGTAGTTTCGACCCGACAACGGGGATCGGGGGGCCGACGATGGCGTGGTGGTCGAGGAAAGCCAGCCACAGCGCGGGCGATCAGGCGCACCTGGACGCCATGGGCTCGCTCGTCGCGTCGAACACGGCCGCCGCCGCGCGGCTGCGGGCCGACCGTCCCGACCTCGCCGTGTCCCTGCTCGTGGAGACGCTGGCCGGATGCCGGGAGCGGCTGGGCTCCGTGCACCCCGACACGCTCACCGTCGCCGGCAACCTGGGCGTGGCGCTCGTGCAGGCCGGGCGCTGGTCGGAGGGCATCGACATCCTCACCGGCAACCACGCCGCCCGCACGGACGTCTTCGGCGCGGACGACCCCCGCACCCTCACCGCGGGCGAGGCCCTGGCCACGGCGTTCCGGCTGGCCGGACGCGCGGAGGAGGCCGTCGACCTCGCCACCGCGATCACCGCCGAGCGCCGCCGCACCCTGGGCCCGGAGCACCTCGACACCCTCACCTCCCGCATGAACCTGGCGCTGGCCCGCGCGGCCACGGGCGACGTCGAGTCGGCGTGGACGCTGCTCAAGGCGGCACTGCACGACGCCGAGCACACGCTCGGCGGCGCGCACGCCCACACCATCGCACTGCGCGGCGCCCTCGCGGCGTGCCTCGCGCACCTCGGACGCCCGCGGGAGTCGACCGAGGAGTTCGACCGGGCCGTCGCCGACTCCACCGAGCTGCTGGGCGCCGACCATCCCGATACCGTCGCACTCGTCGAGGATCTCGAGAACGTGCACAGCCCCGAGCGGTTCGCGCTCACGTCGGCCATTCCCGCCTGATATTTCCACTCCGCGTGGAGGGGGAATTACACAGCGTTCAGGGTGAGCATTCCGAGCAGTTCTGCGGCGATCTCCGAGAATCGCACCGAGGTGGTCGTCGCGAGATCACGGGGCCGCGGGAGATCCACCACCACCTCGTGCCGGACGGTCGTCGGGCGCGGCCCGAGCACCACGACGCGGTCCGAGAGCAGCACGGCCTCGCGGATGTCGTGGGTGACCATCACGACCGTCCAGCCGAAGCCGGCGCGGACGTCGGCGAGCCACGTCTGCATGCCGGTGCGGGTGAGCGAGTCCAGCGCCCCGAACGGCTCGTCGAGCAGCAGCACGGGCCGGTCCTGCACCACCGTGCGCAGCAGCGCCGCCCGCTGGCGCATCCCTCCGGAGAGCTGCGCGGGGCGGGCGTCCTCGAACCCGGCCAGCCCGAACGTCGGGAACAGCGCCCGCGCCCGCTCGCGCGCCTCGGAGCGGGGCATCCCGGCCACCTCCAGCCCCAGGGTCGTGTTGGCGAGCACGGTCCGCCAGGGGAACAGCAGGTCCTGCTGGGGCATGTAGGCGAACGGGTCGACGCGGCCGGTGGCGTCCTTCCCGTCGACGAGCACGCGCCCGGAATCGGGGCGTTCCATCCCGGCGACCACGTCGAACAGGGTGGACTTGCCGCAGCCGCTGGGCCCGATCACCGACACGAACTCCCCGGTGTCCACGTCGAACGAGACACCGTCCAGCACCGGGAGACCGGGGTAGGCCTTGGTCAGCCCCTCCACGCGCAGGTCAGACATCGCGGTTCCACGGGATGACGAGCCGCTCCACGAGGTAGGTCAGCGCGAACAGCGCCACCGACAGCACCGCCGTGACGACGACGGCCGCCAGCACCAGGTCGGTGCGGAACGAGTTCTTCTGCAGGTTCATGAAGATCCCGAGCCCGGCCGTGGCCCCCACGTACTCGGCGAAGATCGCGCCGGTCACGGCGTAGGTGATGCCGATGCGCAGCGCGGTGAAGAACCGCGGCAGCGCGCCGGGCAGCCGGACCAGCCGGAACTGCTCCCACCGCGACGCGCCCATGCTGCGCAGGAGGTTGGTGGCCTGACGGTCGGTGGCGGCGAACCCCTCGATCAGCCCCACGGCGATCGGGAAGAACGTCACCAGTGCGATCACCACGACCTTGGGCAGCAGCCCGAACCCGAACCAGATGATCAGCAGCGGCGCGATCGCGATGATCGGCAGGGTCTGCGACACCACCAGCAGCGGCGTCAGCGCGCGCCTGAGCCACGGCGAGAAGTCGACGGCCACCGCCAGCACCCATCCCACCAGCAGCGACACCGCGAAGCCCACGAGCGTCACCTGCAGGGTCGGCAGCGTGTTGGCCCACAGCTGCTCCCGGTAAGCCCACCCCTGCTCGACCACCCTCAGCGGGGAGGGCAGCACCTGCGGCCGCACGTCGAACGCGACCACAGCGACCTGCCAGACGACGAGCAGCAGCACGACGAGCACGAGCGGCGGCGCCACCCGCCGCACCACCCCCACCCCGCGAGTCGGGGTCTCCGTGCGCGCGAGTCGAGGTCTCCGTGCGCGCGAGTCGGCCCGTCCGTGCGCGCGGGCCGGGATCTGCGCGAGACCGTCGGCGCGGCTCACGAGGCCAGGTGCGCGTTGGTGAACCATGTCGAGAAGTCCGGGCGCGTGGTGAGCGGTTTGCCGTCCGGACCGGCCAGCGTGCCGGTGTCGAACGCGAACCCGGAGTAGCCCGACCACATCCCGGCCGTCTGCGGTCCGACCTTCCCCGAGCCGTCCTTGAGGTACTTCGCCGCGAGCATGTCCTGGCTGCGCGTCACCAGCGTGGGCTCGGTGAACGTGCCGGGGTTGGCGTCCATCAGCAGCTGGGCGGCCTTGCCGGGGTCGTCGGCGCCCAGCTGGTAACCGCGCTGCGCGGCCTGCACGAACGCCGTGGCCTGGTCCGGGTGGGCGGCGAGCCACGGGGAGTTCGCCATCAGCAGCACGCTGTAGGCGTCGGGGAAGCCGTAGTCGGTGTAGGCGAACGTGCGGAACGGCTCGCCGCGCATCTCCGCCTCGATGCCCTCCCACGCCAGGAACGGTTCGGTGAAGTCGGCCTGCCCCGCGTAGACCGCCTCGTACGCCGAGGTGCCGAGCACGACGGTCGTGAACACCCCGCGGCCGCCCGCATTCTTGATCACCGCGGCCATCTTCGGCTGCTCACCCGGCGCGCCGAAGCCGCCGTAGACCTTGCCGTCGAGGTCCTTGGGGGTGCGGATGTCGGTCCGCCCGGCCTTGACTCCGATCTCGGTGCCCCAGTGCTGCAGGATCGCCATGACCGAGGTGATGTCGGCGCCGGCGGCCTTGGAGTAGGTGAAGGAGTCCTGGAACGAGATGCCGAACTCCGCTGCGCCCGACGACACGAGCGTGTCGGGCGAGGTGGAGTTGTAGGGCAGGAACTGCACGTCGAGGCCCGCGTCGCGGAACCAGCCCTGCTGCTGGGCGACGTAGAGCCCGGTGTGGTTGGTGTTGGGCGTCCAGTCCAGGGCGATGCGGACGGTCTGCGCGCTGCTGCCTGCACCTCCCCCGCACGCCGCGAGCAGGGGCGACGCCGCCAAGGCGGCGAGGATGGTCCTTCTGGGTACGCCAGTCACTGCGTTCCTCCCTACACCGGTACTAACCGGATCAGGTTCGAACGGTCGACGGCCGGCCTGCCGCCCTCTCAGCCTCGGATCGTGGGCTCCCGCGGGTCGGAGGTGACGTTACCTCGTCACAGGAGGGACTGGTTCGCCCCACCGTCGACGGGGGTGGCGGTGCCCGTGACGAACCGGGCCTGCTCGGAGCACAGGAACGCGACGACGGCCCCGAAGTCCGACGGCTCGCCGACCCGCCCGGGCGGCCGCTTGCCGCCGTTCATGCCGCGCAGCCGGGCGGTGTCGTGCAGGCCGGGCAGCACCGAGTTGACGGTGACGCCGTCGGCCGCGCACTCCGTGGCGAGGGTCTTGAGGAACCCGGTGGCGCCGGCGCGTGCGGTGTTGGACAGCACCAGGTTCGGGTACGGCTGGCGCACGCCCGCCGACGTGATCGCGACGATCCGACCCCATCCCGCCGCGCGCATGCCCGGCACCGCGGCCAGGCACATGTGGACGACGGCGAGCAGGCTGCGGTTGAGCGCCTCCTGGTACGCCGACGCGGGGGTGGCGAGCGCGGTGCCCGGCGCCGGACCCGGCCCGTTGGTGACCAGGATGTCGACCGGCCCCGCCTCCTCGACGAAGCGCGCGGCCTCCTCGGGGCGCGTCAGGTCGGCCACGACGTACGCGGCCCCGATCCGCTCGGCCGCCTCCTTCGCCCGGCCCTCGTCGGAGCCGCAGATCGTGACCCGCACCCCCTCGGCCGCCAGCGCCTGCGCGCTCGCGAACCCCAGCCCGGCCGTGCCCGCGGCCACGGCCGCGCGTCTCCCGCTGATTCCCAGATCCATGACGGTGATCAGACCACGGATCATCAGAACTGGGTATCCGCAGGTCGGACACGCAACACCGGCGTCAGGACGTCCGATGTGCACGGCAACGGACCTGCACGGACGCAGGTCGCCGACAGTCGGGGAGCCCACCATGACCACCACGCCGCAGCAGCCCCGTGATCCCGAACCAACCGCACTGGGGCACCGACCCCACCACGGCCATCCCCGTCCAGCGCGCCGGGTCGCCGCTGCCGCAGGCCCCGAAGCCGCCGAAGGCCCGCCGCCGCTGGCCGTGGGCCGTCGGCGGGCTGGTCGTGGGACTGGTCATCGGGGCGACCGCCCACGCCGGCTCGGCCACCCCGGCCGCGGCGACCCCGGCCGCCGCCCCGGCGTCCGCCACCGCCCCGGCGGCCCCCGCGGCTGCCGCGGTCCCGGCCGCTCCCGTCGCCCCGGCCGCCCCCGCCGGTCCCCTGACGTCGTTCTCCGACGGCACCTACGAGGTGGGCACCGACATCGCCGCGGGCAAGTACAAGACCCCCGGCCCGGGCAGCACCGACGCCCTGAGCGCCTGCTACATGGAGGTCGGCGACGGTTCGGGCCAGGTCGGGGGCATCGACAAGAACGACATCCTGACCGGACCCGGCGTCGTCACGCTGAAGGCGGGCAAGGTCTTCACCGTGAAGAACGGCTGCACCTGGACCAAGGTCGGCTGACCCCGGCGTCGCGACCCCCTCCTCGTACCCGGACAACGCGGCGGAGGAGGTCACGGCCGCCCACAACGACGTCGACGGCGTGCCCGCCACCGAGCACGACGCCCTGGTCAACGGCGTGCTGAAGGACGAGTGGGGCTGCGACCGGGCTGATGCTGTCGGACTGGTTCGCCACGCGCTCCACCGGCGGGTCCGCGAACGGCGGGCTCGACCTCGTCATACCCGGCCCGTCGGAGCACCGGGGCGGGAAGCTCGTCGCCGCCGTCCGGTCCGGGGACGTGCCGGAGGCGACGGTCCGCGAGGCGCTCGACCCCGAGCACCCGGCCCACCCCTGGGTGCAGGCGCACTACGACAGCCTCGAGCGCTGGCTCACCGCGGCCGTCGAGCACGGGCGGGAGTGGGGCGAGTTCCGCGCCGACACCCCCGTCACCACGCTCGTGTGCCTGACCATCGCGGCGGAGTTCCGGCACGTCGTCGACGCGCGGCGGCAGACCTGGAAGATCTGGCCCGAACGATCTACACGGCCCCGAGCACCGGCTCGAACGCCAGCTCCGCCGCGCCCACCAGCTTCGCGTCGCGGCCCAGCGGGCTCAGCTCGATCCGCGTCCCGCCGACGGCCCGGCTCACCAGGCTGCGCTCGTGCACGAGGTCGCGCACGTGCCCGACGACGGCCGAGGGCAGCGCGGTGAACAGGTCGCCGAGCACCACGAGCTCCGGCGCCATCATGTTGACGACCGTCACCAGCCCGGTGGCCAGCCACTCGGCGAACTCGTCGAGCGGGCCGGGCCGGGCGCTGGTCTCCAGCGAACGCAGCTCGGCCACCACCACGCCGCGCGCGGTGTCCTCGGGCAGCCCGAGGGCGCGGCACATCGCCGCCTCCCCCACCTCGGTCTCCCAGCAGCCGCGCGACCCGCAGTAGCAGGGCCGCCCCCCCGGCCGGACGACGAGGTGGCCGATCTCCCCGACGTAGCCGCGGGTGCCGCGCAGCGGCCGGCCGTCGGAGATCACGCCACCGCCGACGCCCTTGTCCGCGGAGATGTAGACGAGGTCGGTGACGTCGCGGGCCACGCCGCGGACGTGCTCGGCCAGCGCCCCGAGCTCGGCGTCGTTGGCCACCTGCACCGGCAACTTGAGCACCGACGCCAGGCGCGTGCCCAGCGCGACGTCGCGCCAGCCGAGGTTGGGGGCCTCGTGCACCCAGCCGTCGTCGCGGCGGACGACGCCGGGCAGCGACACCCCGACCCCCGCCGCGCTCACGGCCAGCTCCTCCGCGAGCAGCTGCGCCGACTCCGCGACGTGGGTGATCACCTCACCCGGTGTGCGGGTGCGGCTGTGCAGGTTCCAGCTGTGGCGTCCGAGCACCTGCCCGCCGATGCCGACGATCGACATCGCCACCTGCTCCACCCGCACGTCCACCGCGAGCACCACCGCGGCCTCCGGCGAGGGCAGCACCATCAGCGAGGGCCGCCCGGCGCCGTTGCGCTGCGCCGGGACGGCCTCGGTGACGACGCCGGACTCCGCGAGCCCGTCGACCACCGACTTGATCGTGCTGCGGTTGAGCCCCAGCTCGGTGGCCAGCGTGGCCCGCGTGCAGGGCCCGTCGACGTGCAGGCGGCGCAGCAGCGCGGCCCGGTTGTGCCGTCGTGCCTCGTCGGGCCTGGCCCCCGAGGTGGAGGCGGCGCCACCGTCTCCCCCCCAGGCGCGGCTCATCTCAGCGGGACAGCTGACCTACGGCGCGACAGCACGTCCACACCCGCCGCCAGCAGCAGCACGATGCCGTTGACGAGGAACACGACCGACGACGGCTGGCCGAGCAGGCCCAGGCCGTTGTTGACGGTGGCCAGCACGGCACCCCCGATCACCGCGTTGCTCACCCGCCCCCGTCCACCGAACAGCGACGTGCCACCGATGACGGCGGCCCCGACCGCGAACAGCAGCGTGTTGCCGCCACCGGCGTCCGGCGAGACCGACCCGACCTTCGACGAGTAGACGATGGCGCCGATCGCCGCGAACGCCGACGAGATGACGAACACGGTGGCCCGGATGCGCACCACGTCGATACCGGCCCGGCGGGCGGCCTCGCGGTTGCCGCCGACGGCGTAGACGTGCCGGCCGAAGCGCGTGCGGTCGAGGATGTAGGAGCCCGCGACCAGCAGGACCAGCACGATCGGCACCACGTAGGGCACGCCGCTGATCACCACGAGGGTGCTCTGCGACCGGTTGACCGTCAGCAGGAACGTCGCGATGGCCGCGAGGATCACCACCGCGGCGATCTTGAGCAGGACCAGCCCAGTGGGCTGCGCGACCAGACCGAGCCTGCGCCGCGAGACCTGCCGGTTGAGCAGCACCGCGGCGTAGCCACCGGCACCGACGACGAACAGGATCCAGCTGCCCAGCGTGGAGAGGTTGCCGTTGGCCACGGCGTTGATCACGGGGTCGCGCAGGCCCAGCGTGCCGCCGGTGCCGATGAGCTGCAGGATCACGCCCTGCCAGGCGATGAACAGCGCCAGCGTGACGACGAACGACGGCATCCCGACCTTGGCGATCAGGAAGCCGGTGACGCAGCCGATGACGGCGCCGACGCACACGGCCAGCAGCATCTCCAGCCACGGGTTCGGCGGGAAGCCGACCACCAGCAGCAGCAGGGCGACCACGCCGAGCACGGCACCCCACCAGATCTTCAGCAGGACGGCCAGCACGACCGCCACCAGCAGGACCACGGCGAAGGCGACGAACACGCCCGTGCCCATCGCGCCCAGCAGGTTGCCGTTGCTCACCAGGTGCAGTGCCATGACGGCGGCGGCGAGCCCGGACGCGGTGCCCGCGGCGAGGTCGATCTCGCCGGTGAGCAGCACGAACACCAGGCCCATCGCGATGATCGTCTGACCGGCGCCCTGCTGGAGCAGGTTGGCCAGGTTGATCAGGCTCGGGAAGATCTCCGGCGCCAGCACGGTGAACAGGACGAACAGGGCCAGCAGGCCGAGCAGCGCCGGCAGCGAGCCGAGGTCGCCGTTGCGCAGGTTCGCGACGTAGCCCCGCAGGGCCTCGCCGGTGGACTTCGCGGTGGTGTCGATGCCGAAGTCGGCCGCCCGCGTGGACGCGGGGCCGGCGCGGTCGGCCGCGGAGGTTTCCTTGTCGGTGGGGGCGGTCATGACTGCACCTCCGCGGGACGAATGACGTCGGTGCTCATACCGTCACGCTCTCGGGTCGTTGCAGGCCCAGCTCTCCCGAGCGGCCCGCGGTGATCAGTTCCACGGCCTGCCCGTGGGTGATGCTCTTCGTCGGCACCTCGGCGACCATGCGCCCGAGGTACAGGGTGGCGATGCGGTCCGAGACCTCGAACACGTCCGCCATGTTGTGGCTGATCAGCACGACGCCGAGGCCCTGCTCGGCGAGGCGCCGGATGAGGTCGAGCACCTGGCGGGTCTGGGCCACGCCCAGCGCGGCCGTCGGCTCGTCGAGGAGCACGACCTTGGAGTCCCACAGCACGGCCTTCGCGATCGCGACGGTCTGGCGCTGGCCACCGGAGAGGGCGGCGACGGGCATCCGCACCGAGGTGACGGTGCGCACCGACAGCGAGGCGAGGGTGCGCCGCGCGGCCTGCTCCATGTCGGCCTCGTCGAGCAGCCACGGCCGGCCGCGCTCGCGGCCGAGGAACATGTTCTGGACGATGTCGAGGTTGTCGGCGAGCGCGAGGTCCTGGTAGACGACCTCGATGCCGAGCTTGGCGGCGTCGGTGGGTGCGTTGAGCGTCACCGGGACGCCGTCGAACAGCACCTCGCCGGAGTCGATGGGGTGGATGCCCGCCACGCACTTGACCAGCGTGGACTTGCCCGCGCCGTTGTCGCCGACCAGCGCGGTGACCTCGCCGGCCCGCACCGTGAGATCCACGTCGTGCAGCACCTGGACCGCGCCGAAGCTCTTGTTCACCCCGCGTAGCTGCAGGATCGGTTCACTCATGGGGCACCTCCGTGCCGAAGGGTGCGGCAGGCGGGATCACCGCCTGCCGCACCCACGAGGGTCGGTCGGTTACTTGATGCCGAGCTGGTCGCACGCGGCCTGGGTGGCCGGCACGCAGATCTCGGACGCCTTGACCGCGCCCGCGTCCACCACGGTCTTGACGTTGTCCTTGGTGATCAGCTCCGGGGTGAGGAGCACGGACTTGACGGTGCGCTTGCCCGTGGGGTCGTCGGACGAGGCGGTGGCGATCGCGTCGGCGCCCGAGGCGTCGCCCTTGGCCAGCGCGCCGGCGAGCTGCGCGGTGGCCTCGGCCTCCTTGGAGATGTCCTTGAAGACGGTCATGTACTGGTCGCCGCGCAGGATGGCCTGCAGGCCGTCCGGGGTGGCGTCCTGGCCGGTCACCGGCACCTTGCCGTTGAGGCCGACCTTGGTCAGGACGGTGATGATCGCGCCGGCGAGGCCGTCGTTGGCCGCGGCCACGCCGTCGACCTTGCCGCCGTTCTTGGTCAGGATCTGCTCGAACGTGGTGCCGCCGACCTGGTTGTCCCACTTCGGGATGGCCTGCTTCTCCACGAGCTTGAGCGCACCGGACGCGAACAGCGGCTGGAGCACCGTCTGCTGGCCGTTGTAGAACAGCGTGGCGTTGTTGTCGGTGGGGGCGCCCTCGATCTGGATCACCTGCGCGCCGGGCTTGGCCTTGAGCGCGTCCGCGAGACCCTGCCCCTGCAGCGCGCCGACCTTCACGTTGTCGAACGACACGTAGTAGCCGCTGGTGCCGCCGAGGTTGAGCCGGTCGTAGTCGATGACCGGGATGCCCTGGGCCTTGGCCTTGGCCTCCACCGCGGCACCGCCCTCGCTGCTGATCGAGGCGATGACCAGCACCTTGACGCCGCTGGAGATCATGCCGTCGGCCAGGGTCGAGAACTTCTGCTCGTCGCCCTGGGCGTTCTGGATGTCGGCCTGCAGGCCCTGCTTCGCCATGGCGGCGGTCAGCAGCGGCTTGTCGAAACCCTCCCAGCGGGCCGAGCTGGCCGTCTCCGGGAGGATGACGCCGACCTTCGCACCGGAGGCGGCGGCGGGCGCGCTGCTGGCCCCGCCGGCGCTCGGGGTGGCCGCGTTCTGCCCGCAGGCGGCGAGCGTCAGGGCGAGGCCCAGCCCCGCAGCCGCGAGCGCAGTCTTCTTCACGCGCATCTCGTGTTCCTTCCACAGCGTCGGGGAGTCCCGCCGAGGCGGGTAAATGTTGTGACCGGCAACGTATGTCCCCAACTGGAGTGGTGCCAAGCACACTGAATCGTTCAAGTTCCCGAAATCGGTCACGTTTCCGCAACACGAGCTCCGATTTGTTGCGACGCCCACCGTCCGGAGGCCGCCCAGTAGGCCGAACGGCCCACACCCGGCGTCACCACACCGACGCCCGGCGGCACCGCCACCGTCCATCCCGCGTTCACCGTCCGGACACGCCGACGGACGAAGGTGCGCCGGTGGCCATCCCGGACTTCCTCGCGGACCCCTCCGCCCTGCGCGTCGACGACTCCGACGACGACGACCCCGTCCTCGTCGGCCCCGACGGCAGCCACGTCGACACGTGGCGCGAGGGCTACCCCTACGACGAGCGCCTCTCCCGCGGCGAGTACGACCGCACCAAGCGACTGCTGCAGATCGAGCTGCTCAAGCTGCAGAACTGGGTGAAAGAGACCGGCCAACGCGTCGTCATCCTGTTCGAGGGCCGCGACGCCGCCGGCAAGGGCGGCACGATCAAACGCTTCATGGAGCACCTCAACCCGCGTGGCGCCCGCGTCGTCGCGCTGGAGAAGCCGACCGAGCGCGAGTCCACCCAGTGGTACTTCCAGCGCTACGTGGCCCACCTGCCCGCCGCCGGCGAGATCCTCATGTTCGACCGCAGCTGGTACAACCGTGCCGGCGTCGAACGGGTCATGGGCTTCGCCGAGCCGCGCGAGTACATGGAGTTCCTGCGCACCACTCCGGAGCTGGAACGGATGCTCGTGCGCAGCGGGATCACGCTGGTCAAGCTGTGGTTCTCGGTGTCGCAGAACGAACAGCTCACCCGCTTCACGATCCGCCAGGTCGACCCCGTCCGGCAGTGGAAGCTCTCCCCCATGGACCTCGCCTCGCTCGACAAGTGGGAGGACTACACCGAGGCCAAGGAGGCGATGTTCTTCTACACCGACACCGCCGACGCGCCGTGGACGGTGATCAAGAGCAACGACAAGAAGCGGGCCCGGCTCGAGGCCATGCGCCACGTCCTGCGCCTGTTCGACTACCCCGGCAAGGCCCTCGACGTGGCCACCGACCCCGACCCGCTGATCGTCGGTCCGGCGGCCGAGCTGTTCGAGTACGGCGAGCGGACCGGCCACTTCCCGCCGCTCGCCGCCCGTCCACACGAGTAACGACCGATTTCACTCAGGTGCCCCAGCGTCACCTGATCCGGGCGAAATCAATTACGCAGTGTCATATTCGGCAGATTACCCTGCGTGATCCGTGTCACGTCCGCAGCACCGGCGCCGGCTCGTCGCCGTCGCGGGACCGCAGCGCGACGGCGGCGATGACCGCGGATATCCCCGCCGCTTCCCACAAGCCCGGGACCTGCTGCAACGTGAGCAGACCGACCACGGTGGCCGTGGCCGGGAGCAGGGCCAGCAGCACCGCGAACCGGGCCCGGCCGACCCGGCGCAGCACGATCTGGTCGATCACGTAGGGCACCACGCTCGACAGCACCCCGACCCCCACGGCGATGGCCGCCACCAGGGGGTCGCCGAGCGCGGAGAGCGCTCCCACGCCCCCGACGAACAGCAGCGGGGAGAGCATCACGGCGGACACCGCGAACCCCACGGCCATGTCGTCGAGCCCGTTCCCGGCGCTCGCCACGCGCTTGCCGAGCACGATGTAGGCCGCCCACATCGCCGCCGCCGTCAGGGCCCACAGCACCCCCGACGGACTCCCTGACCAGCGCACATCGGCGATGAGGAGCACCCCGAGGGCAGCCAGCACCACCGCGGCGACATCGCGGGCGCGCTGCGACGCGAGCGCCGCCACCGCCACCGGCCCGCAGAACTCGACGGCCACCGCGGTGCCCAGCGGGAGCCGGGCGATCGCCTCGTAGAACGCGATGTTCATCAGCGCCGTCGCCATGCCGAACAGAACGGCCCTCCCGAGGCGCCTCCCCCGCCACGCCACCCGTTCGGGTCGTCGCCAGATGATCAGCACCACGGCGGCCCCCACCAGCCGTAACACGGCGACGGTGGTCGGCGACAGGCGATCGAACAGTGCGACCGCCAGCGCCGCCCCGACGTACATCGAGACGGCGCCGGCAACGAACAGGGCAGGGGCCGGGACCCGGTTCCGCACGCTGCTCGTCACGACTGCTCAGCGTAATCGCCCCCGCGGGAGTGTTAACACAGCCCACCTTGCGGTGACCCGGTACGCACCGCAGAATTCACTCATCGTCAACCGACGACAGGGTGTCAACCGAACCAGCCAACTGAATCTGCTCGCTCCCGCGGCAAACGTGACGGTCGTCGCGACACGCGACGGGAACACGAGCAGGGGTGCTGAACGTCTGGGAGAGTGGACGCACCGCGCAAGCGGTCGTCACAGTGAACGGTCTCGGGAGTTGTCCCGGGGCCGAACGGAGGGAGACCGCCATGCAGCCAGGAACCCTTACCCGGCCCGAGTTGACTCTTGCCGACCGCTGCGACCGATGCGGCGCGGCGGCGAAGGTGCGAGCCGTACTGCCCAAGGGCGGCGAGCTGCTCTTCTGCGGTCACCACGCGAAGGCCCACGCCGACAAGCTGGCCGAGATGCAGGCACAACTCCAGTAGGCACGTGACCAAGCCGGCTCGAGACCGGCCCACCACACGTCCGCGGAGGGGCGGGGACCACACGGTCCCCGCCCCTTTCGCCGTCCCCGGCAATCCCGACCCCGCGAGTCGGGCCCTCCATGTCCGCGAGTCGGGCCCTCCGTGCGCGCGAGTCGGGCTCTGCGTGCGCGCGAGTCGCGTCCGGGACGTGGGACGGACCGGTCGCGGAGCCCTCGGGGGATCACCAGTGAGCCTGCCGCCGGCGCCGGACCATGATCACCATCCGGGGATGCGTAGCCGTGCCCGACGCTGCGCGGCGTCCCGAACCGACGATCACCATCGGACCAGCCCGTCGCCGTCATGATCAGCGCTCACCCGTTCGGGCGATGACCCGAACCAGTGCGCATTCGGCGACCCGGTTCCGGCCCCTCACGCCCGCCGGTCCCGGAACGCCGATCATCGACGATCCGTCCGGCCGTGATCGCCGGTCGGGGACGTGTGGCTGCACGTGGGACGGTTCCGCGTCCCCGGTCAACGATCACCGCGCAGCCGCTTCCGCCGCGTCTCGCGTCCCGGCCAGCGACGCCCCGTAGGCCCCCGACTCGCGCACACGCACACCCCAACTCGCGGGCACATACGGCCCGACTCGGTCGCACGCAGACCCCGACTCGCGCACACGCACACCCCGACTCGGTCGCACGCAGACCCCGACTCGCGGGCACGTGCGGCCCGACTCGCGGGCGGCGCCGGGGCGGGGGCGGGGCGGGGGCGGGGCGGGTCAGCGCGGCGGGTCAGCGCCAGCTGCGGAGGGTGGCGATGCGCTCCTCGAGCTGCTCGATGCTCGCCATCGCCGTGGGCGGGCCGCCGCACTTCGCCCGCAGCTCGTTGTGGATCATGCCGTGCGGCTTCTTCGTGCGGTGGTTGTGCAGCGCCACCAGGGTGTTGAGCTCCTTGCGCAGCTTGTTCAGGTGCTCGCGCACCGACAGCTGGGGGCGCTCCGCCGGCGGGGCGGGCACCACCGGTGGGGCGGCCGCGGCGGACTTGCGTTGCGAGCGCGTCAGCCAGTCCTTCTGCCGCTGGGAGAGCAGGGTGCGCACCTGGTCTGGCTCCAGCAGCCCGGGCAGCCCCAGGTAGTCCTCCTCGTCGGCGGAGAACGACGTGCCCTCGTAGATGAGCTGGTCGAGCTCGGCGTGGGCCTCCAGCGCGGTGAACGACTTCTCGTCCTCCCCCGGCTCGTCCTCCTGCCGGTTGGCGGCGGCGAGCTCCTCGTCGTTCCACTGCTCCTCGGGGCGGTGCGGCTTGCCCAGGACGTGGTCGCGCTGGGCCTCCAGCTCGCTCGCCAGGCCCAGCAGCACGGGCACCGACGGCACGAACACCGACGCGGTCTCCCCCGGCCGCCGCGACCGCACGAAGCGCCCGACGGCCTGCGCGAAGAACAGCGGTGTGGACGCGCTGGTGGCGTAGACCCCGACGGCCAGCCGGGGCACGTCGACGCCCTCACTGACCATTCGGACAGCCACCATCCAGCGGTCGTCGGACTCGCTGAACCGCGCGATGCGCGCCGACGCGCCCTGCTCGTCGGAGAGCACCACCACCGGCGGCGTACCCGTCACCTCGGTGAGGATCGCCGCGTAGGCGCGTGCGGTGGTCTGGTCGGTGGCGATGACGAGCCCGCCGGCGTCGGGCATGCCGCCCGCGCGGTGGCCCGTCAGGCGCCTGTCGGCCGCCCGCAGGACCGCGGGCATCCACTCGCCACCGGGATCCAGCGCGGTGCGCCAGGCGCGGGCGGTCTGCTCACCGGTCATCGGCTCGCCGAGGCGCGCCGTGATCTCCTCGCCCGCGCTGGTGCGCCAGCTCGACAGCCCCGAGTAGGCCAGGAAGACGACGGGCCGGACCACTCCGTCGGCGAGGGCCTCCGCGTAGCCGTAGGAGTGGTCTGCGCGGCTGCGCAGGGCCCCCTCGGCGTCGGGCAGGTAGTCGATGAACGGGATGGGGCTGTCGTCGCTGCGGAACGGGGTGCCGGTGAGCGTGAGGCGGCGGGTGGCCGGCTCGAACGCCTCCTTGATCGCGTCACCCCAGGAGCGCGCGTCGCCGGTGTGGTGCACCTCGTCGAGGATCACCAGCGTGCGGCGGTTCTCCGTCCGCGCGCGGTGCAGCAGGGGGTGGGCGGCGACGCCCGCGTAGGTGACGGCGATGCCCGTGTAGTCCGACGACGTGGCGCCGGTGGAGTTGCGGAAGTCGGGGTCGATCGCGATGCCGACCTGAGCCGCGGCCACCGACCACTGCGTCTTGAGGTGCTCGGTGGGCGCCACGACCGTGATCCGCTCGATCACCCGGTCGGCCAGCAGCTCCGACGCCACCCGCAGCGCGAAGGTGGTCTTGCCCGCGCCGGGCGTCGCGACCGCGAGGAAGTCCTGCGGCGCGGCGGCGAGATAGCGGGCCAGCGCACTGCGCTGCCAGGCGCGCAGCGGACGGGACGCGGGCGCGATCGGTTGGGCTTGCGACACACGACTCCCTGACGTCTCGGCTGCGAGGGTTCCGCGGGCCTCGGGGCGGCTCCGTGCGGGCAGGGGCCAGGGTAACGGGACGGCATCGGCGGCCCCGCCGCCCACCCCGGGCGCCCACGATGGAAGGGTCAGGACTTGCCGCTGCGGGTCCCGGCCACTCAAGCTGGGCCCACCCGCTGTGAGAAGGAGCACGATCATGAGCACCGACGAGCCGGACGTCGACGTCGCCACCGGGCTGGACATGCTCCTCACCGACGGTGCACTCGGACCGTTGCGCCGGATGCTGCCCGCCGCGTCCGGGATCCGGATGGCCGCCAAGCTCGCCGCGAAGCCGGTCACGGTCACCCGCCGCGCCGCCGGCCTGGCGGCGGAGATCGCGCGCATCGGCATCGGCAGCTCCGAGGTGGCGCCCAGTCCCAAGGACAAGCGCTACGCCCACCCGCAGTGGAGCACCAACCCGGTGCTGCGCCGCCTCGTGCAGGCCCACATCGCCGCCGGCGGCACGGCCACCGAGCTCGTCGAGGACGCGGAGCTGAACTGGGCCGATCACGAGCGGGTCCTGTTCGCCGTCGGCAACGTCATCGACGCGCTGGCGCCCAGCAACAGCCTGCTCAACCCGGTGGCCTGGCGCGCCGCGATCGACTCCCGGGGCGCGAGCGTCGTGCGCGGCACGCGCCGGCTGGTCAGCGACATGTCCTCGGCGCCGCGGGTGCCCACGATGGTGGAGCCCGACGCGTTCACCGTCGGCGAGGACCTCGCCGCCACCCCCGGCGCCGTGGTGCTGCGCACGCCGGTGTTCGAGCTGATCCAGTACCTGCCCACCACGCCGACGGTGCGCGAGCTCCCGCTGCTCCTGGTGCCGCCGACGATCAACAAGTACTACGTGGCCGACCTCGCGCCGGGCCGCAGCATCGTCGAGAATCTGGTGGCCAGCGGCCAGCAGGTGTTCCTGATGTCGTGGCGCAATCCCTCCGCCGAGCACGCGGAGTGGGACCTCGACACCTACGGCCAGGCCATCCTCGACGCCCTCGACGCCTGCGAGACGATCACCCGCACGCCGTCGACGTCGCTGATGGCGTTCTGCTCCGGCGGCATGATCACCGCGATGCTGCTCGCCCACCTCGCGGCGATCGGCGCGCAGGAGCGGGTGGCGTCGGTGACGTTCGCCGTCACGGTGCTGGACCAGAACCGCGCCGGCACCACCGGCGCGCTCATGGACGCCGACACCGCGCGCACCGCCGTCGAGTCGTCGGCGAAGAAGGGCTACCTCGACGGCCGCACGCTGGCCGAGGTGTTCGCCTGGCTGCGGCCCAACGACCTGATCTGGAGCTACTGGGTCAACAACTACCTGCGCGGCGAGGCGCCCAAGGCGTTCGACATCCTGTTCTGGAACGCCGACACCACCCGCATGACGGCCGGCCTGCACCGCGACTTCATCGACATCGCGCAGCGCAACGCCCTGGTCACGCCGGGCGGGGCGAGCATGCTCGGCACGGCGGTGGACCTGTCGAAGATCGACCGGCCCAGCTACGTCATCGCGGGGATCGCCGACCACCTGTGCGCCTGGCAGTCCTGCTACCGCACCACGCAGCTGCTCGGCGGCGAGAGCCGGTTCGTGCTCTCCACCAGCGGCCACATCGCATCGCTGGTGAACCCGCCGGGCAACCCGAAGTCGACGTTCCGCGTCTCGCCCGAGGACGCCGCCGTCCCCACGCCGCCGTCGGCGGACGGGTGGCTCAGCGTGGCCACCACCGTCAAGGGGTCGTGGTGGCCCGACCACGCCGCCTGGCTGGAGCCGCACTCGGGAGGGACGGTCGACGCCCCGCCGGAGCTGGGCGGGCGCGGGCTGCACGCGATGACGCCGGCCCCCGGCGAGTACATTTTCGAGAAATGAGTACCTCCTTGGAAGACGACGTCTTCGAGACCGTCGTCCGCGGCCGTCGCTTGCGCGTCTCGATCCGCCGCGCGGCGGGGCCCGGCCCGGCCCGCACCCCGTTGCTGCTGCTCAACGGGATCGGCGCGAGCCTGGAGCTGCTCCAGCCGTTCGTCGACGAGCTGCCGCCCGCCATCGAGGTGATCCGCTTCGACGTGCCCGGCATCGGCGGCTCCCCGGTGCCGCGGATCCCGTACCACATGTCGACGCTGGCGCCGCTCGTCGGCACGATGATCCGCCGCCTGGGCTACGACAAGGTCGACGTCATGGGGTTCTCCTGGGGTGGCGGGCTCGCCCAGCAGTTCGCCGTGGTGCAGCGGCGCCAGACCCGCAAGCTGGTCCTCGCCGCCACCGGCACCGGCTCGCTGATGGTGCCCGCGCGGCCGAACGTGCTCGCCAAGATGCTCACGCCGCGCCGTCACCAGGACCCGGACTACGCCCGCACCATCGCCGGCGAGATCTACGGCGGCACGATGCGGTCCACCCCGGAGGCCGCCGCCAACGTGCTGCACGCCTTCACCCGCAAGGGCCCCAGCCGCGGCTACTACTACCAGCTCCTCGCCGGAGCGGGCTGGAGCAGCCTGCCCGCGCTGGGCCTGATCCGCCAGCCCACGCTGATCATCGCCGGGGACGACGACCCGATCATCCCGATCGTCAACGCGAAGATCATGGCGCGCGGCATCCCGAGGTCACGACTGCACATCTACGAAGGAGGCCACCTGGCCCTCCTGACGGAGGCGAAGGACCTGACACCGGTGATCGACCACTTCCTCCTGGAGGACTGAGTCCCGGGGCGGCCCCGCCCTGCCCTGCTCCCGTCCCCAGTTCCGACGGGCGCGCGCCGGGACGGTGCGTCAGGCGGCGGAGCGGTCCGCCTCGTCGTCGGCCACCCGCGCCACCGCCAGGCGGTGGCTCAGGTAGCGGCTGGCGCTCATCGTGTGCAGCTCCACCAGCTCGACGCCGGCAGCGGTCATGCACGCGCGGAAGTCGTCCTCGTAGGTGACGCGGCCGAAGTCGATCGTGGTGACGTGCCGGATCATCGGTTTCGCCCGCTCCATCAGCTTCGATCGTCGCTGCTGGAACGTCTGCGTGGCGAAGACGCGCCCACCCGGCACCAGCTGGGCCACCACGTGCGTGATGGCGGCCGCGGGGTCGGGCAGCAGCATCAGGCTCGCGCTGAAGTAGACGGCGTCGTAGGGGCCGCCCTCGTGGTCGTACACCGACGCCAGCAGCGGCTCGACCCGGTCCGAGAGGCCGGCCCTGGCCAGCTCGCGGTGGCAGCGCGTGACGTAGTCGGCGTCGATGTCCAGGCCGACCACGGTGAGGTCCTTGTCACGCACCAGGTCGGCACACCGCGACATCGCGGCCCCGGTGCCGATCCCGACATCCAGGACGCGGGCACCCTCCGGTAACCGCGCCAGGACCTCGCGGTACCAGTCGGTGGTCATCCCCACGATGAGGCGGTCGTACAACCAGCCGCGGACGGCGAGCTTGGGCATGTCGGGTCAGGAGTCCCCGCCGGGCCGCAGACCGTCGTAGATCTTCTTGCAGTCCGGGCAGACCGGCGACCCGGGCTTGGGCGAGCGCGTGACCGGGAACGTCTCCCCGCACAGCGCCTGCACCAGGTTGCCCAGCACCGCGCTCTCGGTGATCTTGTTCTTCTTCACGTAGTGGAACATCTTGGGCTCGTCGTTGCCCGTTGTGTCGGTGCCCTCGGGGCGGGTCTCGACGTCGGGCAGCACCTGGGTGGCCATGTCGTACATGATGCCCCACGTGTCAGCTCCCGTCTCCCGCTCCCTCGTCCGGACCTCCCCCGAGGTGGCCGACACCCTGGCCTCCGGACGCGCCGTCGTCGCGCTGGAGAGCACGATCCTCGCCCACGGCCTGCCCGCCCCGGCCAACCGCACGGCCGCCGACGACATCGAGGCCGCCGTCCGCGCCCACGGCGCGGTGCCCGCCACCGTCGCCGTGCTGGACGGGGTGCCGCGCGTCGGGCTCTCGGCCGCCGAGCTGGACCGCGTGTGCTCCGGCGACCTCGTCAAGCTCTCCGCGCGCGACCTCGGCGTCGCCGTCGGGCTCGGCCGCGACGGCGCCACCACGGTGGCCGCCACCGCCACCCTCGCCCACGCCGCCGGGGTGGCGCTGTTCGCCACCGGCGGGCTCGGTGGCGTGCACCGCGGCGCCCGCGACACCTGGGACGTCTCGGCCGACCTCGGCGCGCTCGCCGGCACCGGAGTGTTCGTCGTCTGCTCGGGGGTGAAGTCGATCCTCGACGTCGCCGCCACCCTGGAGGTGCTGGAGACCGAGTCCGTGCCGGTGCTGGGCTACGGCACCGACGCCTTCCCCGGCTTCTACCGGCGCGACTCCGGCCACGCCGTGCCCTGGCGGATCGACTCCCCCGCCGAGGCCGCCGCCGTGTGGCGCGCCCACACCGCGCTCGGGTCCGCGGCCGGGGCGGTGCTGGCCCAGCCCGTCCCGGAGGCCGACGAGCTCGACGCGGCCCTGCACGACCGGCTGCTTGCCGAGGGGCTCGCGCTGCTCACCGAGCGCGGCGTCACCGGCAAGGACGTCACCCCCGCGCTGCTGGAGCACTTCCACGCCGGCAGCGAAGGTGCGAGCCTGCGGACGAACCTGGCGCTGGTGCTGGCCAACGCGGGTCTGGCGGCGCAGGTCGCGGTGGCCCTGGTCGCCCCATGACCCCGCGAGTCGGCGCTTTTCCGTGCGCGAGTCGGCGGTTTCCGGCGCGCGAGTCGGCGGTTCCGGGCCCGCGAGTCGGCGGTCTTCGGTGAATGAGTCGACGGCCAGGTCCGGACGGGGCGCTGTCCACCGCCCTCCCGCGGCGGCGACGTGAGCAGCGCACCCAGGATCGTCGTGGTGGGTGACGTGGCCGTCGACGTGCTGGTGGAACCGTCACGACCCGCCGTGCCCGGCGCCGACGTCCCCGCCCGCATCCGGACGACCGCCGGCGGGGCGGGCGCGAACACCGCGGCGTGGCTCGCCCACCTCGGCGCGGACGTGACTCTGGTGGGGCGCGTCGGCGACGATCCGGCCGGGCGCGCGGCGGCCGACGAGCTCCGCACGGCCGGCGTGCTTCCGGTGCTGGCCGTCGACCCGCACCACCCGACCTGCACCGTCGTGGCCCTGCTCGGCGACGGCGACCGCACGCTGCTCTCGGACCGCGGCGCCGCGGCGCACCTCCGGCCCACCGACGTCCCGGACCTCGACGCCGACCACCTGCACCTCTCGGGTTACGTCCTGCTCGATCCCTCGTCGCGCGCGGCCGGGCTCGCGGCGCTGGAGGCCGCCCGTGCGGCCGGGATCAGCACGTCGGTGGACCCGCAGGCCGCGCCCGCCCTGACGCGCGCGTTCCGGGAGTGGGTCCGCGGGGCGGATCTCCTGCTCCCCAACGCCGACGAGCTGACGGCGCTGGGCGGGGCCGACACCCTGCTCCGCGACGTCACTGCGGTGGCCGCCACGTGCGCGGGCGACGGGGCCACCTGGCACGACAGACGCGGGACCTGGTCGACGGGCACCACTGCCGTCGACGTCGTGGACGCCACAGGCGCCGGGGACGCGTTCGACGCCGGTCTGCTGGTGGCCTGGCTCGACGGGGCCGGGCCGGAGGCCGCCCTGCGGTCCGGGTGCGCCGCGGCGGCCCGTGCCGTCGGACGGTCGGGGGCGCGGCCGCCGGCGCCCACCGAAAATCGCCGACTCGCGCGCTGAATACCGCCGACTCGCGCGCGGAAAAGCGCCGACTCGCGGGTGTGGTACCGGTCAGCCCTCGATGACCGGGTGCTCCCGGGCCTCGAGCTGCCTCGCCTCGCCCTGGTACTTGTTGACGTCCTCGCGCTTGCGCGGCAGCCGGTCGTTGGCGATCAGCACCGCCATCCACGGCAGCGGGATCGAGATGATCAGCAGGGTCACGGCCAACCACGGGATCGTGTAGAAGATCGCCGCCAGGATCATGAGCGGGACCCGCATGCCCATCATGATCTTGTAGCGGTGCTTGCGGGCAGCCAGTTCCTGCTCGTAGGACATCGGTGCATCCGTGATCAGAACGGGATCCACCGAACGCTGAGCGTCGCTCACCGTCACTCCTCGCTGGCGCCCGGGGGCGCCGTCGCGGCGGGTGTTGGACGACCCACGACATCGGGTCCCCCGCCGTGTTTCATCGTGCCATCCACCCTCCGGGACCGCCTGCCGGGCCCGGGGCGCGTCACCGTTCGGAAAGAACCTCGGCGAGCACCTCGTGCAGCTCCGCGGCGGTGCGGGGACGGGTCGGCCACCCGACCCGGGCCAGCAGGCGGTGCACCGCCGGAGCCCAGGCCGGGCCGAGCCGGGCGGAACGCAGCAGGTCGGCGTCGGCGAGCACCGCGTCGGCGGGTCCGGTGCGCACCACGCCGGAGGCCACGACGGCGACGTCGTCGGCCCAGCGGTGGGCGAGATCGACGTCGTGGGTGGAGAGCACCGGGGTCGTCCCGGCCGCGTGCAGCTGCGCCAGCGTGACGAGCAGCTCCTCCACACCGGCCGGGTCCAGCCCCGCGGTGGGCTCGTCGAGCACCAGCAGCCGCGGCCGCATCGCGACCGCACCGGCGATGGCCGTGCGCTTCTTCTGCCCGAACGACAGCAGGTGGGTGGGGCGGTCGGCGAGGTCGGCGATGCCCAGGGCGACGAGCGCCCCGTCGACGCGGCGGGCGACCTCGTCGGCGGGCAGCCCCATGTTCACCGGCCCGAACGAGACGTCCTGCGCGACGCCGGCGGCGAAGAGCTGGTCGTCGGGGTCCTGGAGGACGAGCTGCACCTGCTGGCGCAGCGTGGTGAGCCCCCGACGCGTGCGGCGGACGGGTGCCCCGTCGAGCAGCACCTGCCCGGCGGACGGCTCCAGGGTGCCCACGAGCAGCCGGAACAGGGTGGTCTTGCCGCCGCCGTTGGGCCCCAGCACCGCGACGCGCCGCCCGGCGTGCAGCTCCAGGTCGGCCCCGGTGAGGACGGGCCGGCCGGGCTCGTAGGAGAACGCCAGCCCGGACGCGGCGAGCACGGGGGTCATCCGAGCACCATCGCGGCCGTGACGACGCCCGCCAGCACCACCGCCGTCACCGCCAGGAACCGCCACGACACCGGACGCGCCTCCACCTGCACCCGCAGCGAGCCGGTGTAGCCGCGCAGCGCGAGCCCCTGCTCGAGGCGGCGTGCCCGGTCGAACGACCCGACGAACACCGCACCGGACTGCCCGGCGACCGAGCGGTAGGTGGTGCGCCAGGTGCGGAACCCGAGCCGCCCTGCCTGGGCCTCCCGGACTCCTGCGATCGTGTCGAGCAGCAGGAACAGCAGCCGGTAGATCAAGGAGGCGATCTCCGTGACGGCCGCGGGCACCCCGAGCCGCTCCAGGCGGGGCAGCGTGTCGGCGAGCGGGGTGGTGGCCGCGAACAGCACCAGGCCCAGCAGGGCGGCGAACGCCCGGCCGGCCAGCGCGAGGGCCGGCCCGGCGCCGGCCGGCTCGAACCGGACGAGCACGGCTCCGCCGACAGCCACCAGCAGCGGAACCGACCCGACCGCGATGAACACCAGCGGCGCGCGGACGGCCCGCCACACCTGCGCCGGACGCAGGGCCACGGGCCCGAGCAGCACGACCAGCGCCACGCCCCCGACGAGCAGAGCACCCGGCCACGGCGGCAGTACGACCGCGCACGAGAGCAGGCCGAGCGCGAGCGCCGCCTTCTCCGCGGGGTGCCGGCGCCGCCAGGGGTTGGTGTAGGCGAGCGCGTCGAGGGAGTGCATCAGTCCCGGTTCAGGCGACGACGGGTGCGCGCGACCCCGAAGAAGTAGCCCAGGAACCCGGCGCCGATCGCGGCCTGCAGCGCGAACAGCCCCGACGCCGTCTCCGGCGACGGCTCGAAGAACGGCGTGAACCAGGGCTCGAACCCGGGGTTCGCCGCCTCGATCTGCGCGGCCGCGATCCCGTCGGCGCCGCCGAAGCCGGTGGCGCTGCCCAGGAACAGCGGCACGGCGGCGAGGGCGACCACGGCCAGCACGATCAGCCAGTTGATCAGTGTGGAACGGGACACCTCAGGCCTCCACGGGTCGACGCAGGACACCCAGCCGGATGAGCTCGGCCGGGCTGACCTTCACGAGCAGCCGGACGATCAGGACGGTGAGCAGCCCCTCGCTGACCGCCAGGGGGATCTGGGTGATCGCGAAGATCGACCCGAACTTCACGACCGACCCGAGCACGCCCGACGCGGGGTCCGGGTACGCGAGCGCGAGCTGCACGGACGTCATGCAGTAGGTGGCGAGGTCCGCGAGCGACGCGGCGAGGAACACCGCGGGGGTGAGGCCACCACCGAGGCGCTTCACGAGCCGGTAGACCCCATAGGCCATCCAGGGCCCGACGATCGCCATCGAGAACGCGTTGGCCCCGAGCGTCGTGATGCCGCCGTGGGCCAGCAGCAGCGCCTGGAACATCAGCACGATCGTACCGAGCAGCGCCATCACCGGGGGCCGGAACAGCACCGCCCCGAGCCCCGTGCCGGTGGGGTGCGAGCTCGACCCCGTGACCGACGGGATCTTCAGCGCCGACAGCACGAAGCTGAACGCCCCGGCCGCGCCGAGCAGCAGCTTCGTCTCGGGCTCGTCGCGGACCTGGCGGACCACGGCACGGGCCCCGTGCACCACGAACGGGGCGGCGACCACGGTCCACGCGACGGCGTGCAGGGGCGGCAGATACCCCTCGGCGATGTGCATGCGGGCTCCCCGGATCGTCGACTGTCCGGTTCGGGACCCTATGTGCCGTTCACGCCACTTGCAAGGCTGAACATTCACTCATGTGTTGTCGCGTCGTGGACGTGCAGGACGACCTCCCCGACGACGCCCTCGGACACGACGTCGAGCAGCCGCTCGGTGAGCCCCCCGGTGACGCGGTAGCGCACCAGCCGGCCCTCGCGGTGGGCGGTGACCATGCCGTGGGCGCGCAGCAGTCGCAGGGCGTGCGACACCGCGCTGTCGCTCATCTTGACGGCGAACGCGAGGTCGGAGACGCAGAGGTCGCCGGCGTGGTGCAGCGCGAGCAGGATGCTCAGGCGGTGGACGTCGCCCAGCGCGTCGAGCACCGTGGCGGCGTGCTGCACCTGCCCGGTGTCGGCGAGCACGGCGGTGGCGTCGCACACCTGGTCGGGATCGATGACGCGCACATCGCGACGGGTCTCGGGAACCTGGTGCACACCGGCGATGCTAGACCGTCACCCCGATGCGGCCGCCTTCTTCGCCGCCTTCTGCGCCTGCTTGTACTCGCGCACCTTGCCCAGCGTGGCGGGCGAGACGACGTCGGCGACCGACTTGAACACGCCGTCCTCGCCGTAGCCGCCCGCGGCCTCGCGCCACCCGTCGGGCGTGATCCCGCGCTGCTTGCCGAGCAGCGCGGTGAAGATCTGCGCCTTCTGCGCGCCGAACCCGGGCAGGGCGAGCAGCCGCGCGTACAGCTCCTTGCCGTCGGTGACGTCGCGCCAGATCAGCGTGACGTCACCGTCGTAGGAGTCGACGATCGCCTGGCACAGCACCTGGACTCGGCCGCCCATCGACTTCGGGTAGCGGTGCAGCGCCCGCGGCGTCGCGAAGATCGCGATGAACGCCTCGGGGTCGTACCCGGCGATCTCGCGGGCGTCGAGGGCGTCGCGGCCCAGCCGCCGGGCGAGCTCCGCGGGCGACCAGAAGGCGTGCTCCATCGGGATCTGCTGGTCGAGCAGCATCCCGATCAGCAGCGCGAGGGGGTCGCGGTCCAGCAGCGCGTCGGACTCGGCGTCCTGGCTCAGGCTCAGTGGCACGGCGGAGAGCCTACTGCGCGGCGGGTGCATCCAGGAGGGACCGCGAACCGACGGCCCACCCTGATCGTCTCGCGACCCCGGCGCGGGTGCGGTTGGCTGACGTGGACGTCGCGCGGCGGCGTCCGACGACACCAGCGAGCCGATCGGGTGATCATGGGGTGAGCGAGCGCCGCTACGCGCGACCGTTCCCGACCCGGGCTGCGGCCGACCCGGTCGTCGAACGCTTCCTCGCCGGGGACCCGGCCGCGCTGCGCGAGCTCTACGACCGGCACGCGGCCGTCGTGCACGGTTTCGCGCTGCGCCGCCTGCGCGAGCACCACGACGCCGAGGACGTCACGCAGCAGGTGTTCGTGCGGGCGTGGCGCGGCCGGGCCACGCCCGATCCCCGGCGCGGGCCGGTCGGGGGCTGGTTGATGGGCATCACCCGCCACCAGATCGCCGACCGGCTCACCGCCCGCACCCGCGACACCGAGCGGCTGGCGTTCTTCGACGACCTGACACACCACATCTCGGCGGAGAAGTGGGACGGCAATCCCGGGCACTCGCGGATCAGCCTGCTGCGGGGCACGGTGCTGTGAGGGCGGGCGGCGTGATCGGGGAGACTCGCTCCGTGCTGCTCTCCCCCTCCACCGCCGACGCCCTCCGCACCGCCCTGACGACGGCCGGCTACACCACCGACGGCGTGCGCGACCTGCTCGGCCCGGGCGCCCACGCCGCGCTGGGCCGGGGCGAGGTCGAGCCCGCGTTCCGCGCCGCCGCCGGCGGCGGGGAGCTGGGTGTGCTCGTCCGGCTGCTGCTGCTCGGCGCGGTGGAGGGCGACGCCGCCGTGACGGCCGCGCTGGGGACGCCCTCGGCGCTGGAGGCCGCCGGGCTGCTGGCCCGCGACGGCGACGGCTGGCGCGCCGTGCTCGACCTGCGCCCCTACGGGGTCGACGCCGGGGACGAGCCGGGCAGCGACTGGTGGGTGCTCTCGGACCTGGACCTGCGCCGCCAGGACCGCGACCACGTCACCGGCGTCGGCGCGGCGTCGCTCACCCTGGCCGCGGCCACCGTGCGCCGCCCCGTCGGGTCACTGCTGGACCTGGGCACCGGCTGCGGGGTGCAGGCGCTGCACGCCACACGGCACGCCCGCGCGGTGACCGGCACGGACCTCGCACCCCGCGCACTGGCGCTGGCGCGGGCCACGTTCGCGCTGAACGACCTCGACGTCGAGCTCGTCGAAGGTCCGTGGATGGAACCCGTCGCCGGGCGCCGCTTCGACCAGATCGTGTCCAACCCGCCGTTCGTGCCGGGGCCGGCCCGCGTCGACTACGTCTACCGCGACTCCGGCCAGGACGGTGACGCCGCGCTGGCCGCGCTGATCGCGGACCTGCCCGGGTACCTGGAGCCCGGCGGGGTGGCACAGCTGCTGGGGTCGTGGCTGCACGTCCGCGGCGAGGACTGGCCCGACCGGGTGCGCTCCTGGCTGCCGGACGGCGTCGACGCGTGGATCATCCAGCGCGAGGTGGCCGACCCGGACCTGCACGTCGGCACCTGGCAGCGCGACGCCGGGCTGGACCTGGCCTCCCCCACCGCCCGCGCCCAGGCCGGTGCGTGGCTGGACTGGATGGACGCCGCCCGGGTGGAGGCGATCGGGTTCGGGATGATCACGCTCCGCAGGCCGGACGAGGGGCGCACGGACGGCCCCGGAACGGTCGTGTTCGAGGACCTGCCCGGCGCCGTCGACGACCCGCTCGGCCCCGAGGTGGAGGGCTGGCTCGACCGCGTCGACTGGCTGCGCGCCCACGCGGGCGACGACGCGCTGCTCGACGCCCGGCTGACCGTCGCGCCGTCGGTGGTGCTGGAGCGCTGGGCCGATCACCGGGCCGAGCCGGGCGCCGAGGGGTGGGCCGAGGCCGGCGCCGCGGTGGCCCGGACGGACGGCCCGCGCTGGCGCCACGAGGTGGACGAGCCCGCCGCGGCCCTGCTCGCCGGCTGCTCGGGGGCGTTGCCCCTGCGCGACCTGGTGGAGCTGCTCGCCTTCGCCCACGACCGCCCCGCCGACGAGCTGGTGGCCGCCACCCTGCCCGCGGTGCGCGAGCTCGTGCGGCACGGGCTGCTGTTGCCGTCCTCGTGAGGCGCGCCGACGCAGGCCCTCCCGCGGAGGCGGCATGAGAGCGGTGGCGGCCCGGGTCACCCGCGCGTCGGTGACCGTGGGTGGCGAGGTGGTCGGCGAGATCGGGCCGGGTCTGCTGGTGCTGCTCGGCGTCCACCGCGACGACACGGCCGACGCCGTGGGAGTGATGGCGCGCAAGCTGCACGAGCTGCGGATCCTCGACGGCGAGCGGTCCTGCGCGGAGGCGGGCGCGCCACTGCTGGTGATCAGCCAGTTCACGCTCTACGGCGACACCCGCAAGGGACGACGCCCGTCCTGGTCGGCGGCGGCCGGCGGAGCGCAGGCGGAGCCGCTGGTGGACACGGTGGTGGCCGCGCTGCGGGAACGCGGGGCCACCGTGGCCACCGGGGTGTTCGGCGCCGACATGGCCGTCGAGTCGGTGAACGACGGCCCGTTCACGGTGCTCGTCGAGGCCTGAGAAGGCTCGTGATCACCGGGACCGGGCACCGGCGGCCGCATCCGGCCGCCGGTGCCCACTCCCGACGATCACGGCACGCGCCTGCAGGGGCGTGCCCGGCCCGGCCCCCTCGGTCCGGCCTGCGGTCAGCTCTCGGTCGCGCCGGCGGCCCTGCGGCTCGCGGCCTTCGCGGCGCCGGCGGCCTTGCTGGTGACCGTCTCGGTGACGTTCACGGCGTGGCCGGTGACGGTCTCGGCGGTACGGGCGGCCTGCTCGGCGACGGTCTCGGCCGCCTTGCCGCCGGCGTCCAGGACGGTGCGGACGACGGCCCGCTGGCCGTCGAGCATCTGCTGGGCGAGGTCGAAGTACCGGTCGGCGGCGACGTGGGCGCCCGGGAGCTTCGGCTGGCCGCCGGTCAGGGACGTGACGGTGTCGGCCCAGGTGCGGACGGCGCCGGTGACGGCGTCCTGCGTACGGGTGGTGAACTCGGTGAACTGGTCGGTGAGGGTGCTCATGCATTCCATAGTGCGCACCAGCGTTAAGTATGTCAAGCAGACCCGTCGACGAAGCTCCGGTAGACCCCCAGCAGGGCCGTGCGCTGCTCCGACGACAGCCGGGGATCCGCCCGGATCGCCTCCTCCGTGCCGCTCACGGGCTCCGCGTCGGAGGCCGCCGAAGCGGACGCCCACCCCGCCTGCTTGAGCAGCTGCTCGGTGGACAGCTGCAGGGCGTCCGCGATGGAGTGCAGCACCTTCAGCGACGGCTGGTGCAGGCCCCGCTCCACCTGGCTGAGGTAGGCGTTGGACACGCTGGTCATCGACGCCATCTCGCGCAGCGACAGCTTCGCGAGCTGCCGCTGCGCCCGGATGAACCCACCCAGCGCGTTGATCTGGGCCGACCAGCCCGACCCGCCGGGGACGTCGGCGGGATCGCGGTCGTCGGACGATCGTGCGGCGCTCATGGGGCCATCATCGCGCCTCAGGCCCCCAGCACGTAGCTCCCGGGCGCATCCTGCAGTGGCGGGTACACCTCGCTGCCGATCGGCGGCGGGGTGCGCTGCTCGCCCGCGCGCTCACCGATCCACGGCGTCCAGTCCTCCCACCAGCTCGCCTTGTGCTCGCCGGCGTCGTCGCGCCAGCCCTGCGGGTCGGCGGGCAGGTGCTCCGCCTCGCCGTACCAGTGCCGCGACTTCGCCGACGGCGGGTTGACGACACCCGCGATGTGCCCGGCGTTGGAGAGCACGAACCGGACGGTGCCACCGAGCTTCGCCGCGCCGGCGTAGACCGACTTCCACGGCGCGATGTGGTCGCCCTCCGCGCTGACGACGTAGGTGTCCTGGCGCACCGAGGTGAGGTCCAGGCGCTCCCCCGCGAGCTCCAGCTTGCCCTCGGCGAACTGGTTCTGCAGGTAGAGGGTGCGCAGGTACTCGGTCTGCATGGCGGCGGGCATCCGCGTGGAGTCGGCGTTCCAGGCGAGCATGTCGAAGGCCGCCGGGTCCTCGCCGAGCAGCCAGTCGTTGATCACGTAGTTCCACACGAGGTCGTTGACGCGCAGCAGGTCGAAGGTGGTCTTCATGCTCTCCGCGGGCAGGTAGCCGCGGCGGCTCATGCTGCGCTCCATGCGGTCGACGGTGGCGTCGTCGGTGAACACGCCGAGCATGCCCGGCTCGGTGAAGTCCAGCAGCGTGTTCATCAGCGTGAGCGAGTTGATCCGGTCGTCGCCCCGGGCCGCGAGCCACGACGCCGCGGCCGTGGCCAGGGTGCCGCCGAGACACAGCGCCGCCACGTTGACCTTCTCCGCGCCGGTGACCTGCTGCACCACGCCGAGGGCTTCGAGGGGACCTTCGCGCAGGTAGTCGCTCATCGTGAGGTCGCGCAGGGTCTCGTCGGGGTTGCGGTAGGAGATGACGAACACGGTGTGGCCGTGCTGCACCGCCCACTCCACGAGGCTCTTCCCGGGTGCGAGATCCATGATGTAGTACTTGTTGATCCACGGCGGCGAGAGCAGCAGCGGGACCTCGTAGACCTGCTCGGTCTGCGGCGCGTACTGGATGAGCTCGATCAGCCGGTTGCGGAACACGACGGTGCCGGGCGTGGCGGCGAGGTCGCGGCCGGGCTCGAACTGGCCGGGCGTGGTCTGGCGCGGCATGCCGCGGTTGGTGGCGAGGTCGCGCAGCGCGTTGCGTGCGCCGCGCACCAGGCTCTGCCCGCCGGTCTCCAGGGCCTTCTTCAGCATCGCCGGGTTCGACCACGGCCAGTTGACGGGCGACGCGGCCTCGATGCTCTGCTCGACCAGGAAGTCGATCTTGCGACGGGCCACCGGCCCGAGCTGCAGGCCGCCCGCCACCGTGCGCAGCTGCTCGGCGAACAGCGCGTGCTGCTGGCGCATCAGGAAGTAGTAGGGGTTGCCGTCCCAGGCGGGGTCGGCGTAGCGGCGGTCCTTCTCGGGCAGGGCGGCCGGTCCGGCGCCGTGCGAACCGAGGCCGCGCAGCAACGCCGTGCCCGCGGCACGCGCGGAACCCGTGGTGAGCCCGAGGAGCCCCTTCGCGACCGGTAGCGGACGCCGCACGAGCGCCCGGCCGGCCTCGCCCAGGGCGCCGGCGAAGCCCACGGGATCGACGGCCGCGGCGAAGCCCCGCGGATCCAGCAGGTCGCGCAGCGCGGCGGTGGCCTCCGCCGCGGTCGTCAAGGCCGTGTCTCGGTTCAGCTGCCCACTCGAACGGGTCACACCGTCTCGCCTCCTCGTTGTGGCTGGGTTTCCTGTCGGGTACCGATGGTGACGAGCTACCCACGGGTAGACATCCGAGCAGGTCACAGGTCACGTGAGTGCCCCGTCACGCCCCGTCGTACACGGCCCGGCCACGGGCGGACAGGGATTGTGACCGGATGGCGGAGCGGTGCGTGCGATACCACGCAGTGGGCTGGCGCTTGCTCGATTCGTCAAGCGGTGGTTACCGTTCGGTAGCCGCGACGTTGCGGCACATCCCCGAGGGAGACCGGCCGTGACCGCACCGAGCACGAAGTCCGCACCCACCGTCCTCGAGTCGCTGGGGTACCTCACCTCGTACAACGCGAACGCCGCCGTGCGCACCGCCGCCGAGCTCACCCGGGCCGCCGGCACCGCCTGGGTGGACGCGCTCACCCGCGCCACCACGCCCGTGGAGATGGCCACGCGCGGCCTGATGTGGGTCAACGCGATGAACGACCGCCGCAAGCCGCGCTGGCACCGCGCCAACGAACTCGTGTTCAGCACGCCGTACGCACACCTGCACGACTTCAGCGCCGCCGACGCCGATGCCGACGTGGTGCCCACGCTGGTGCTGCCGCCGCAGGCCGGGCACTCCAGCCACGTCGTGGACTTCTCCCCCGTCCAGAGCCAGCTCGACGTCATCGCCGCGGCCGGTCTGACACGCGTCTACGCGCTGGAGTGGCGGCCCGCCACCACCGCCACCCGGGACGTCTCGATCACCGAGTACCTGCAGGTGATCGACCGCTCGATCCGGCGGATGGGCGGGCGCGCCAACGTCGTCGGCGACTGCCAGGGCGGCTGGCTCGCCGCGATCTACGCCGCCCTGCACCCGCACCGGGTCAACACGCTCACGCTCGCGGGCGCCCCGATCGACTTCCACGCGGGCGAGTCGGTGATCGCCTCCTCCACGCGGGTGATGACGCGCGCGATGGGCCTGGCGCCGTACAAGGCGCTCGTGGCGCTGGGCGGCGGCAACATGCCCGGTGCCGCCGTGCTCACCAACTTCATCGCGATCCAGCCCGAGTCGGAGATCTCGCGGCAGCTCCAGCTGCTGGAGAACATCGACGACGCCGGGCACGTCGAGCGCTACCGGATGTTCGAGGACTGGTTCAAGCACACCCAGGACATCCCGGGGGCGTTCTACCTGTGGCTCGTGGAGCACCTGTTCCAGCGCAACGAGCTGATCTCCGGTGACCTCGTGATCGACGGCAGGAAGGTCGACCTCGCGGCCATCACCTGCCCGCTGTTCCTGCTCGCGGGGTCCACCGACCACATCACCCCGCCCCCGCAGCTGTTCGCCGCGGCCGAGGCCGTCGGCACCCCGCGCGACCAGATCACGATGCGCACCGCACAGGGTGGGCACCTGGGCCTGTTCATGGGCCGCGACGCGCTGCGCGAGGACTGGCCGCCGCTGCTGGAGGCGGTCTACGAGCACTCGGTGCCGGACGTCACGTCCGCCCACCGGCCCGCTCGTGGCGCCGCCGCGGTGGTCGGCGACCCGACCGGAACGCCGCGCGTTCCCGCCCCGTAGCGCGTCGCTGAGGGGTCGCTGAGAGCCGTCCTGACAGCATTCAGCGGCGGGGAACGTTCTGCGGAACGCGGGCGTTCAACCCTGTGAGAGCCCCGGCGGCGGGTGTCAGAGACCTACCGCACGGGGTCGCGCAGGGGAGGAACACTCAGATGACCGCAATCATGGACACCGCCATCCCGGCCCAGCGTACCGACTCCGAGACCACCGAGTCGACCCTTCCGGCGTCCGGCCGTCCCGAGCTCACCGCCGAGGACCTCGACGCCCAGAGTCCCGCCGCCGACCTGGTGCGGGTGTACCTCAACGGCATCGGCAAGACGGCACTGCTCACGGCGGCCCAGGAGGTCGAGCTCGCGCGGCGCATCGAGGCCGGTGTCTTCGCGCAGCACGTGATCGACACCGCCACCGCCGACGGCACCGAGCTCGACCGGCAGTACGCCGCCGACCTGCGCTGGGTCGTCCGCGACGGCCGCCGGGCCCGCAACCACCTGCTGGAGGCGAACCTCCGGCTCGTCGTGTCGCTGGCCAAGCGCTACACCGGCCGCGGCATGCCGCTGCTCGACCTCATCCAGGAGGGCAACCTGGGACTGATCCGCGCGGTCGAGAAGTTCGACTACGCCAAGGGCTTCAAGTTCTCCACCTACGCCACGTGGTGGATCCGCCAGGCCATCACGCGCGGCATGGCCGACCAGGCCCGCACCATCCGGCTGCCCGTGCACCTCGTCGAGCAGGTCAACAAGCTGGCCCGCATCAAGCGCGACCTGCACCAGAAGCTGGGCCGCGACGCCACCCACGAGGAGCTCGCCGCGGAGTCGGGCATCCCCGAGGAGAAGATCGCCGATCTCCTCGACCACGCCCGCGACCCGGTGAGCCTCGACATGCCGGTGGGGTCCGAGGAGGAGGCGCCGCTGGGCGACTTCATCGAGGACGGCGAGGCCACCGACGCCGAGACCACGGTCATCTCGCACCTGCTCCACGACGACCTGCGCCGCGTGCTGGCCACCCTGGAGGACCGCGAGCAGCACGTCATCCGCATGCGCTACGGCCTCGACGACGGCCAGCCGCGCACGCTCGACCAGATCGGCCGGCGCTTCGGGCTCTCCCGCGAACGGGTCCGCCAGATCGAGCGCGAGGTCATGGCCAAGCTGCGGATCGGCGACCGGGCGGAGCGGCTGCGCGCCTACGCCAGCTGATCCCCGCCCCCAGCACCGAACCTGACCGGCGCCGTCCGATGATGGGCTCCCCGTGAGCACGGACGGCGCCGGTCGGGCGTCTGTCTACCAGCGCGGGACCGCAGATCCTGGCCCGCGGCGGCACGACGCGGCCGCGGTTCACCCGGTCGTGGGCGGATCACACCGGGTGGAGGATTCGCAGGGCAGCGCCTAGGGTCGGAGGGATGACAGGCAGTGCGCCGCCCGGGCCCGTCTCCCCCGCCGTGATGCGGGACGTACTGGGCCACTTCGTCTCCGGCATCGTCGTCATCACCGCCGACGGGCCGGACGGCCCGCTCGGTTTCACCTGTCAGTCGTTCGCGTCGCTCTCCCTCGACCCGCCTCTGGTCAACTTCTCCCCCGCACGCACGTCGTCGACCTGGCCGCGGATCCGCGAGGTCGGCACGTTCTGCATCAACGTGCTCGCTGCCGACCACCAGCACGTCAGCGCCGGGTTCGCGCGATCGGGCGTCGACAAGTTCGAGGGTGTGGACTGGCGGCCCGCCCCGGCTTCGGGCGCACCGGTGCTCGACGGCGTCAGCGCCTGGGTGGACTGCGAGCTGTGGGCCGAGCACGACGGCGGCGACCACACCATCGCCGTCGGGCGCGTGCTCGACCTCGGCGCGGACGCCACGCGCCTCCCCCTGCTGTTCTACCGCGGGCGCTACGGCGTCACCGCCGACCCGGAGGCCCGCGCGTGAGGATCATCGGAGTGTCGGGCGGACCCGACGCGGGCGGCCGCACGAGCACCGCGATCGCGGGTGTCCTGGCCGGGGCCACCGGGGCGGAGACCGCGCTGATCGAGCTGTCGGAGACCGCCCTCCCCGACGTGATCGCCGCGATCGAGAGCGCGGACGCCGTCGTGTTCGGCAGCCCGATCTACCGGGCCGGCTACAGCGCCCTGCTCAAGGACCTGCTCGAGCGCACCGAGCGCGGCAGGTGGGGCGAGAAGACCGCGCCGCTGCAGGGCAAGGTGGCCGCCACCGTCCTCACCGGGGCGAGCGGTCACCACTTCCTCGCCACCAACGACCTGCGCAACGTGCTGGCCGGGTTCTTCGCCGTGCAGGTGCTGTCGCCCGGCCTGTACTTCGACCCGTCCGGCTACGAGGACCGCACCACCCTGAACGAGGCCAGCACCGCCCTCACGGCGGCGCACGGGGCGGCCCTGGCCGACCTGGCGTCGGCGGTCCGCGGCTCGAAGGCCCTGGGAGCGATCACCCCCCAGGTCTGAGGGCCGGGCCGCGCGCCGGCCTCATGATCGCCGCACCCGCAGACCAACCGAACCCCCCGTCCCAGCGTCAGCTCATCGGCTGTCGAATTGCTCTGACCGGTGGCGCTACCGTGCCGCATGGCAGCGACGACGGCGTCCGTGATCGGTCTCGACGATCCCGACGCCGGGCTGCCTGCGCTCGTCGGGGGCAAGGCGGCCAACCTCGCGGCGATGATCGCGGCGGGGTTCGCGGTACCGGGCGGGTTCTGCGTCACCACGGCCGCCTACGTCCGGGCCGCGGACGCCGCCGGGCTGGCCCCGGTGGTCGCGGTACCCGGCCCGGACCTGGGTGCACGGGCGCGGGCCGCGCTGCTGGCCGCCCCGGTCGCGGACGACCTCGCCACGGACGTGGCCGCCGCCTACGCGGAGCTGGGCTCCGACGTGCCCGTCGCCGTCCGGTCGTCGGCCACCGCCGAGGACCTGCCCGGCGCCAGCTTCGCCGGCCAGCAGGACACGTTCCTCAACGTCGTGGGGATCGGCGCGGTGCTCGACGCCGTGCGCCGCTGCTGGGCGTCGCTGTGGACCGACCGCGCCGTCGCCTACCGCGCCGAGGCCGGCGTCGCGCACGCCGAGCTGGCCGTCGTCGTGCAGCGCATGGTGGACGCGCAGGTGGCAGGCGTGCTGTTCACCGCCGACCCGGTCAGCGGGCGCCGCACGCGCACCGTGATCGACGCCGCGCCCGGGCTGGGTGAGGCCGTCGTGTCCGGGGCGGTGAACCCCGACCACATCGTCGTCGAGGGCGACGGGACGGTCGCCGAGCACCGCGTCGGCGACAAGGCCGTGGCCGTCCGCGCGACGGCGGGCGGGGGCACCGAGCGCGTGGCGGGCACGGTCGACGGGCCCTGCCTGACCGACGCGCAGGTCCGCGACCTGGTGGCCCTCGGGCGTCGCGTCGAGGCGCACTTCGGTGCGCCGCAGGACGTCGAGTGGGCGATCGACGCCGCGGGCGCGCTGTGGCTGACCCAGTCGCGGCCCATCACGACGCTGCACCCCGTGCCCGTGGCGAACCGGCCCGGCCTGCGCGTGTACGTCTGCGTGAGCCTGGCCCAGGGGCTCACGCGCCCCCTCACGCCGATGGGCCTCTCGGCGTTCCGCGTGATCACCGCGACCGGAGCGACCCGCGCGTTCGGCGTGCCTGTGGCCGATCCGCTGGACGGCCCGCCGGCGTTCGTGGTCGCGGGTGGGCGGGGTTTCGCCGACGCGACGCCGGCACTGCGCAACAGCGTGGGCCGGGCACTGGTGCCGCGCGCACTCGACGTCATGGAGACGCGATCGGCCGTGGTCCTGCGCGGGCTGATGGACGATCCCCGGCTGTCGGTGCTGAACCGCTCACCGTGGCCGTTCGCCCGGCGGCTGCTGCGCACGCTGCTGCACTTCCGGATTCCCCCGCTGCTCGCACTGGCCCTGATCCGGCCGGCGGCCGCGCGCCGGCACGTGGACCGGATCGGGGAACGCCTGCGCGCCGCACCCACCCCGTCCGACCCGACGCCCGACGACGTCGTGGACCTGCTGCGCCAGGTGTTCCCGATCCTGCCGACGACCGCCCCGGTGGCCGCGGCCGGGTTCGTGATGCTGGGGCTGGCCCGGAAGGTCGCGGGCCCGGACCTCGACGCCGACGCCACCCACGAGGTGCTGCGCTCGCTGCCATACAACTCCACCACCGCGATGGACCTGGAGCTGTGGGCGGTGGCCACCCGCATCCGGCGGGACCCGGCGTCCGTGGCCGCGCTGGCCGACGGGAGCCCGCCACCGCCGGTGCTCGCCGCCGAGCTCGCCGGGTTCCTCACCGAGCACGGGCACCGGGCCGTGGCCGAGATCGACCTCGGGATGCCGCGCTGGTCCGACGACCCGTCGCACGTGCTGGGGTCGCTGGCCAACTACCTGCGGCTCGACGACCCGGAGCGGACCCCCGACGTCCTGTTCCGGCGCGGGGCCGCGGCGGCCGAGGAGGCCGTGGCCGCGGCGGTGGCGCGCGTGCGGCGCCGGTCCCGGCTGCGGGCGGCCGTGGTGCGGTTCGCGCTGCGCCGCACCCGCGAGCTCGCCGGGATGCGCGAGACCCACAAGGACTTCCTGGTGCTCCTGCTCGCCCGGGCGCGCGCCGCGCTCGCGACGATCGGCGCGGGGCTCAGGGCCCGGGGGCTGCTCGACACGGCCGATGACGTCTTCTTCCTGGACCTGCGCGAGGTCTCCACCGCGCTGGACGGCGCCGACCACCGCTCGCTCGTGGCGCGGCGCCGCGAGGAGTACGCCCGTGAGCTGCGCCGCCGGCACATCCCCCGCGTCCTGCTGTCGGACGGCACCGAGCCCGAGGCGCTGGGCGCCCCGCCCGCCGACGGCGCCCTGGTCGGCACGGCCGCGTCGGCCGGCACCGTGACGGGCGCGGTGCGGGTGGTGCTCGACCCCGTCGGCGCCCACCTGGAGCCCGGCGAGATCCTCGTCGCACCGTCGACGGACCCGGGCTGGACGCCGCTGTTCCTCACCGCGGGCGGGCTGGTGATGGAGATGGGCGGCTCGAACTCGCACGGCGCCGTGGTGGCCCGGGAGTACGGGATCCCGGCGGTGGTCGGCGTCCCCGACGCCACCCTGCGCCTGCACACGGGCGAGCAGGTCACGGCGGACGGAGCCGCGGGAGCGATCAGTCGTCCGACGCCTCCGGCAGGATGACGCCCTCCTCCATCACGGCGTGGCCGGGCACCTCCTGCAGGAACAGGGCGAATCCCTCGACGGGTTCGCCGGTGACCTCCGCCCACGCCGCGGCCAGGCCGGTGATCAGCTCCCGCTTCACGGCCTCGGTGCGGCCCGCCCGGATGATGCCGACCATCCGGCCGTGCTCGACGGGTTCGCCGGCCACGAACAGGCTCCCGGGCGGCACCTCGACGAACGAGCAGTTGACGTACCGGGCCGGGGCTCCGGTGACCTCGGTGTGGACCTTCGTGAAGGCCGCCGCGAGCTCCGCCTTGCGCCGGGCACTCGGACCACCTGCGGGGATCGTGAACTGGTAGAAGGGCATGCCCCATTCTGGCCTGGCAGAGTGTCCGCGTGGGAACTCTTCGTCTCGACGGTGGGCAGGTCGGCGGCTGGTTGCAGCTGCCCGGGTCCGCGACGGCCGAGCTGATGGGCTCGGTCGGGTTCGACTTCGTCTGCGTCGACCAGCAGCACGGCCTCGTGGGCGACGACGCGCTCCTGCCGATGCTGCAGGCCCTGCGCGCGACGGGTACCCCGTCGCTGGTGCGAGTCACGGCCAACGAGCCGGCCGCGATCGGGCGCGCCCTGGACCGCGGCGCGGACGGCGTGATCGTCCCGCTCGTCGACTCCCCCGAGGAGGCCGACGCGGCGGTCGCGGCCTGCCACCATCCCCCGCGGGGCTCACGCAGCTACGGGCCCACGCGCGTGAACTGGATGGGCGAACGGCCGGCGCCGCTGTGCGTCGTCATGGTCGAGACGACCACCGCGGTCGCCGCCCTGCCCCGCATCCTCGAGGTCGACGACATCGACGGGATCTTCATCGGCCCGTCGGATCTCGCGCTCGGCGCCCGTCTCCCGCTCGACGGCGGTCCGGAGCACGACGAGCTGGTGGCGTCGATCATCGGAGCGTGCCGCGACGCCGGGATCCCGGTGGGCATCTACTGCGCGTCCGCCGCCCACGTGCACCTCTACCGGGACATGGGCGCGACGTTCACTGCGATGATGTCCGAGGCCACGATGCTGCGCGCCGTGGCCACCGAGCACCTCCTCAGTGCTCGTCGAACAGGACGCTGACCGACTCCCCGTTGTGGATCCGGCGCACGGCTTCCGCCAGCGCGGGAGCGATGGAGATCCGGGTGAGCTTCTTCGACGTGTCGGCCAGCGGGACCGTGGTGGTGCAGACGATCTCCTCGACGTCGTCGCGCTCACCGATCCGGGCCAGCGCGCCGTCGGCGAACAGGCCGTGGGTGCACGCCACGCGCACCGAGGCCACGTCCAGCTCGGCGAGGCGGTCGAGCAGCTCGATGATCGTGGAGCCGCGCGCGATCTCGTCGTCGAGGACGACGACGTCGCGGCCGCGGACGTCGCCGATGATGGAGCTGATCACGACCTTGTCGTCGGCCAGCCGCTCCTTGGCCGCGGCCGCGACGGGCACGCCGAGCATCCCGGCGAACCGCGAGGCCTCCTTGGCGTTGCCGAGGTCCGGGGAGACGACCACGCCGTTGCGGAGGTCCACCCGGCGGAAGTGCTCGGCCAGCTCGTGCAGGGCGTGCAGGTGGTCCACCGGCATCGAGAAGAAGCCGTGCACCTGCGGCGAGTGCAGGGTCATGGTCAGGACGCGGTCGGCCCCGGCGGTGCGCAGCAGGTCGGCCACCAGCCGCGCGCCGATGGAGATGCGCGGGGCGTTCTTCTTGTCCGAGCGGGCGTAGGCGAAGTGCGGCATGACCACGGTGATCCGCGCGGCCGACGCGCCGCGGGCGGCGTCGAGCATGAGCAGCAGCTCGACGAGGTTCTCCTGCACCGGCGGCACGAGCGGCTGCACGACGAACACGTCGCGCTCGCGGCAGTTGGCCAGCAGCTGCACCTCGAGGCAGTCGTTGGCGAACCGGGTGACCCGGCTCGGCGCGAGCGGCACCTCGAGGTGGTGGCAGATCGCCGCCGCGAGCTCGGGGTGCGCCGAGCCGCTGAAGATCGTGATCTCACGCAACGCGGAGCTCCGCGTCGAGCAGGGGCGCCTGCAGGCGCGCCCACGGCGAGAGCTCGCTCGTCGCGTCGTCGGCCGCGGCCAGGAACCGGTCCCACGTCCACCACTCGTAGGAGTCCACCTCGTCCGGCCGGGGCCGCGGCTCGCCGACCACCGTGCCGACGAACACGGGACAGCGCTCGTTCTCCTCGATCCCGCCGGCCGAGGCGCGGTAGGAGAAGTCCGGCAGGACCAGCCGCAGGCCGGTGACGGCGAGACCCAGCTCGTCGTCGAGACGGCGCTGGACGGCCTCCTCCAGCGGCTCGCCGGGGGCGGGGTGCCCGCAGCAGGTGTTGGTGAGCACGCCCGGGAACGTGCGCTTGCCCCGCGCCCGGCGGGTGACGAGCAGCCGGCCGGCCGGGTCGAAGCCGTAGCAGGAGAAGGCCAGGTGCAGGGGGGTGGTGGGACCGTGGACGGTGGCCTTGTCGGCGACACCGACCGGGCGTCCGTCGTCGTCGAGCAGTACGACCTGTTCGGGTGGGGAGATCGTCACGCCCTGACGGTAGTGCCGCGCCGCCCCAGCAGCACGCCGCCGGCCGCCGCAACCGCGATCGTCACCAGGACGGCGCTGACGATCGCCGCCGCCTGGCCCGCGTCGAGGACGCGTTGCGCGAGCCCGATCGACACCACCGCCGACGGCACGCCGAGCGACGCCGTGCCCAGCAGACCGACCGCCACCGGGCGGCGCAGCACCAGCGCCACCACGACGTGGACGACGGTGGCGAGCAGCGCGATGCCCGCGAAGAGCAGCAGGGACCGTCCGGAGGTGAACAGCGCCGCGAACTGCAGCCGGGCGCCGAGGATCACGAAGAACAGCGGCACGAGGAACCCCTCGGCCACCCCGACGAGCTGCTGGGCCAGGCGCCGGGGCTCGCCGGTGGCCGCGAGCACGACCCCGGCGGTGAAGCCGGCGATGAGGATGCTCGTGCCGAACGCGGTGGCGAGCGCGGCGAGGGCGAACAGGACGCCCAGCCCGATCCGCAGGTCCAGGGCCCAGCCGCGGTTCTTGGACATCTTCCGGACCGTGTGGATGCGGTCGGTGCGGCGCAGCGCACGCAGCACGAGGAACACCGCCACCCCCGCCAGCAGCACCAGGCCGGCGCCGGCCAGCACCTTCCTCAGCGCGCCGGTGGCGAGCACGAGCGGCACCGCCAGCACCGTGACGATGTCGGTGAGGCTGATCCACGCCGTCGCGACGACGGCCGCGGGGGTCGCGAGCACGTCGGCGCCCAGCCCCTGCAGGACCGGCAGCGCCACCGCCGCCGACGACGTCGCCACCAGCACGGCCAGCACGAACGGCCGGTCCGGCCCGACCGTCGTCAGCAGGAAGCCTGCGGGGACGGCGAGCGCCAGCACCAGCACCGTGCCCAGGGCGGCGACGGGCAGCGACGCACGCATCTTCGCGTCCCGCAGCGGCAGGTGGGTGCCGACCACGAACATCAGCGTCGCGAACCCGACGTCGGACAGGAAGGCGACGGTGGGCTGGTCGGGGTCGATGAGGCCGAAGCCGGTGCGCCCCAGCAGGACGCCCGCCGCGATCTCGCCGACCACCAGCGGGATCCCGAGCCGCGGAAGGGAGGCCAGCAGCGGACCGGCCAGACCTGCCACGGTGATGAGGGCGAGGATGCCGAAGGTCATCGGAGCTTCCCCGCCGCGAACGCCGCGAAGTCGGCCCGCACCTCGTGGACCGCGCCCCGGGCGGCCTCGAGCAACCAGCCGTCGGGGCGGGCGGCGAGGTCGGCCTGCAACACCGCGGCGTCGACGGACGCCAGGTGGACGTTCGCGATCTCGCGGCCCATCGCGCGCAGCAGCCGCTTCTCCTTGCGGACGGCCGGCAGGTCCGACAGCTCGACGCGCCGGCAGTCGGGCGCGAGCCGGCGCAGGACCCAGCCGTGGGCGATGCGCAGGGAGGGGTCGGGTGAGTGCCGGATCCGGCCGGCGAGCTCTTTCCCGCCCGCCCCCGCCGCGTCGGCCGCCGGCGGGTCGCCGCGCAGCCACCGCGTGGCGGGCGGGGACAGGGCCTTGACCTCCCGGGCGACCGGGCCGCCGGACCAGGTCCCGACCGCGACGAACCGCAGGTGGTCACGGCTGCCCATACCGGCGGTCCGGCTCAGGATCCGGACGCCCCGGGTGCCGTCGGGCAGGGCCGCGCGCAGGGCCCCGCCGACGCCCGCCGGCACGTCTCCGGCCGCGTGCAGCCTCGCGATCCGCCGCCAGAACCGGGCGCCACCGGCCGGGCCGCGGCCCAGGTGCAGGTCGTCGCAGCCGCCGTCGAGCAGCACCGGGTCCCCGCCTGCGTCCAGCGCTCCCGTGTAGCCCTTGAGGATCGCGGCGGCCGCCGTCGCCGGCGCGATCCCGAGTCGCGACGTCCGGGCGGCCAGCATCGCGCTGGCCAGCAGGCGGACGAGATCACCCGGCCACGGCAGGGTGTCGGCCTCGTCGAGGTCGTTGACGCCCCAGGCCAGGCGGCCCTCGGCGTCGCGCCAGGTGCCGAAGTTCTCGATGTGCGCGTCGCCGACCGCGAGGACCGGCACGGCGTCGGCGAGCGGCCCGGCCTCCCGCGCCCAGCGCTGGGCCCAGCGGTAGTAGGAACCGCGCAGGAACGCGAAGGGGTCCTTCGCCATCAGCCGGTGCCGGTCGGCCCGCCCTGCGGCCGTGATCGGCGTGCACGCGGCGGCCCACTCCTCGTAGGAGCGGGTCGCGGCGAGAACGTCGGGCAGGGGCATCCGATCATCGTGCCGCGCGGCCCCGGCGTTGACCACTCTCGACCGGGTGTCGTCGGAGGAGCATGATCGCGCCGTGTCTGACGTCTCGCGTCTGCGTCCGGGGGTCGTGACCCGCTCCGTCAGCCCGGAGAACCCGACCGGGGCGCCCGGGCAGGGCGGCCGGGCCACCGAGGGCACCGGGTCCGGCCCGGGGCGCGAGCTGGGACCGGGCTGGAAGATCTCCCCGAGCATCGAGATCCCCGCCAACGGCACGATCGACCTGGCCGACGTCGAGGGTCCGGGGCGGATCACCCACATCTGGATGACCACCCACACGAACCACTGGCGCTCGCTGCTGCTGCGCGCGTTCTGGGACGGCGCGCGGCAGCCCGCGATCGAGGTACCGGTCGGGGACTTCTTCGGGCAGGGCTGGGGCAGGTTCGCGCAGGTCAGCTCGTCGATGATCGCGGTGAACCCGCACGGCGGCTTCAACAGCTACTGGCCGATGCCGTTCCGCCGCTCCGCCCGGCTGACGGTCGAGAACCTCGCCGACGCACCGGCCGTCGTCTACTTCCAGGTCACCTACGACTCCGGCACCGACGAGGCCGCGAGCGGCTACCTGCACGCGCAGTGGCGCCGGTCGAACCCCGTCGTGCAGGCTCTGCACACACTGGTCGACGGCGTGACCGGCGCCGGCCAGTACGTCGGCACCTACCTCGCGTGGGGCGTCAACTCGCGGGGGTGGTGGGGTGAGGGCGAGATGAAGTACTACCTCGACGGCGACGGGGAGTTCCCCACGATCTGCGGCACCGGCACCGAGGACTACTTCGGCGGCGCCTGGAACTTCGACGTGCCCGGGCAGGGCTACACCGCTTACACGACCCCGCACCTCGGGCTGCACCAGATCATCACGCCGGACGGGCTCTACGAGAGCCAGCAGCGCTTCGGCATGTACCGCTGGCACGTGGCCGACCCGATCCGGTTCGCCTCGGCCCTGCGCGTGGACGTCCAGGCGCTGGGGTGGCGGGCCGGGCACCGCTACCTGCCCCTGCACGACGACATCGCCTCGACGGCGCTGTTCTACCTCGACGCGCCGGCTGCTACCCGACCGCCGACCCCGACGCCGGACGAGCTGGAGACCCTGTAGCCGACCAGCTCGACAGCAGCGGCAGCATGCGCGCCGTGTCCGAGTCCGGTTGCGCGGTGTAGACGACGAGCCGCTGGTCGGAGGCGTGGGGGGCGGCGACGATCTCGATGTCGAACGACAGCGCGCCGGCGGTGGGATGGTCGATGCGCTTGGCCACCGACGCGTAGTCGCGGACGGTGTGGTCGTCCCACCAGCGGCCGACGTCCGGGTCGGCGGCGCGCAGCCCGGCGATCAGGGCGACGAGGCGGCGGTCGTGGGGACGCCGGCCCGACTCGCGGCGCAGTGCGGCCACCGCGGCGGCCGCGAACACCTCCCGGTTGACGATCCGTTCCCCGCGCCAGCGGGTCCAGGAACAGGTAGCGCACGAACGAGCTGCCCGGCTCCATCGGACGGCCGAGGATCGCGGGCAGTCAGCCCGTCACGGCGGGATAGCAGGAAGGCGCCCAGGGCGACCCGGTCTCGTGCCATGCCCCGATCGTAGGGACGCGGGTCGCCACGTGGGTGGTCCTGGCGTGCCCTGGTCCGCACCGGGACCGGCCCGTAGGACTGGGACCATGACCACACCACGCCTCACCGGACGCACCGCGATCGTCACCGGCTCCACCAGCGGCATCGGCGCCGCCGTCGCCCGCACCCTGGCCGCCGAGGGCGCCCACGTCGTCGTCACCGGCCGGGACGCCGCGCGCGGCGACGCCGTCGTCAAGGAGATCCGCGAGGCCGGCGGCCGGGCCGACGTCGTCGTCTCCGACCTGGCCGGGTCCTACGCCGGGATCCGGGGGTTCGCCGCCGCGGCGACCGACGTGCTGGGCGGTCGCGTCGACATCCTCGTGAACAACGCGGGCATCTACCCCGCCACGCGCACCGAGGACCTGGCCGACGACGACCTCGACGCCATGCTCGCGGTCAACGTCCGCGCCCCGCACGTGCTGGTCGCCGCGTTGGCCCCCGCCATGGCCGCCCGCGGCGACGGCGTGATCATCACCGTCGGCTCGTGGATGGCGCGGGTGGGCATCCCGTTCGCGGCGATGTACTCCGCCACCAAGGCCGCCGACGAGCAGCTCACCCGCAGCTGGGCCGCGGAGTACGGGCCGCGCGGCGTGCGGGTGAACACCGTGGCCCCGGGCGCGACCCTGACCCCGGGCAACGAGGACAGCCGGGCGGTGCTCGACGCGATGACGGCCAGCACCCCGGCGGGCGTCGTGGTGCGGCCCGACGACATCGCGAGGGGCGTGCTCTTCCTCGCCTCCGACGACGCCGCGATGGTGCACGGCGCCACCCTCGACGTCGACGGCGGGATGTCGGCGACGCGGTCGGGGTGGCCCGGCGGGCTCACACCTGCGTGCGGGCCAGCGCGTGCACGATGTCGCGGGTGGCCGGGTGGAGCTGCGTGTAGAGGTCGAACAGCTCGTCGTAACGGGCCGTGACCGCCGGGTCCGGCGTGCGGACCTCGCGCACCGGGTTCCACGCCGCGATGTCCGCCTCCCCCACCGCTCGGGCGGCGAGGTGGGCGGCGCCGTAGCTCGCGCCGATCGTCACGGTCGGGATGTGCTGCTCCAGGCCCGTGACGTCGGTGACGATCTGCGGCCACAGGGCCGACGTCGTGCCCCCGCCGACCGCCACCACCCGGTGCACCCCGGCCCCGGCGTCGCGCATGGCCTCGACGTTGTGCCGCACGCCGAACGCGGTGGCCTCCAGGGCGGCGCGGTAGAGGTCGCCGCGGGTGTGGGAGACCGTGAGGCCCGCGACGACGCCGCGGGCGTCGGGGTCGGCGATCGGGGTCCGCTCGCCGGCGAAGTAGGGCAGCATCAGCAGCCCCCGCGCTCCGGTGCCGGACGCCTCGGCCTCCGCCTGGAGCTCCGCGTGCTCGGGTGAACCCACCAGCGTGCGCAGCCATTCGGTGACCGCGCCCGAGGTGGCCATGCCGCCCGCCAGGTTGCGGGTGCCGGGGAACGCGCCGACGGTGCTCCACAGCTCCGGCACCAGCAGGCGCTGCGCCGTGGTGGCCACGAGGAACATCGTGGTGCCGTACATGAGCATGAGGTCGCCGACGCCGGTGGCGCCGACGCTGATCGACTCCGTCCAGGCGTCGATCGTCCCGGTGATCACCGGGACGCCGACTGGCAGGCCGGTGGCCGCCGCCGCCTCGGCGGTGACCGGCCCGGCCACGTCCCCGGGCCAGCGCAGCTCGGGCAGCTCGATGCCCGGCGCCACGAGGTCACACCACGGCCGGTACCAGGCCTGCGCGACCGAGTCGTAGAGCGGCACCGACTGGCTGGCGGAGTGGTGGTCGAGCACGTAGGCACCGGTCAGCCGCTGCGCGAGGAACGACGCGGGCATGTAGAGCCGCCGGGCGCGCGCGGCCACCTCCGGCTCGTGCTCGGCCACCCACGCGATCTTCGGCCCGACGGCCTGCGTGGAGAGCAGGCTGCCGCAGCGTTCCAGCACGTCGTCGCGGCCGAGCTCGGTGGTCAGGCGCGCGATCTGCTCGGTGGCGCGGGTGTCGACGCCGTAGAGGATGGCGGGACGGACCGGCTCGTCACAGGAGTTCGCGAGCGCGACGCACGGCCCCATCCCGCTGACCCCGACGGCCGAGACACCCTCGGCCCCGAGCTCCCGGGTGATCGAGACGAACTCGTCCCACCAGACGTCCGCGTCCATCTCGACGTGGCCCGGGTGCGGCCGCGACACGGTGTGGGGACGGACGGCGGTGGCCAGCACCGTGCCGGAACCGTCGACCAGCACGCCCTTCGTGCTCCCCGTGCCCACGTCGACGCCGAGAAAGGTCGTGCGGGCGCCGGAGGCGCTCACACCCGCACGTCCCCGCACAGGTGCACGGCGACGCCGAGCCGGTCGAAGAAGGCGGCCTTGGCGACCAGACCGGCGTCGGCGGACGTCGGGTCGGGCGCATAGACGATCTGCACGTGGTTCGCCTTGTGCCGCGCCATGAACTGGTCGCGGCTCACCCCGTGCGTGACGACGTGGGCGATCGGCCACTCCGGGTTGGTGGCCGCCCAGCGCCGCTCGGTCTCCTCCTCCGGCAGCTCGACGACCGACGCGCGCCCGATGTCGAGGTGCAGGCGGGCAGCGCCGTTCGTGTTCGGGGCGATGTAGAGCCGCGACCACACGATCTCCCCCGGCCGCGAGACGCCCTTGATCGTGCCGCCCCCCGCCGGGAAGTAGACGGGGTTCTGCCGCCAGCTGGTGGCGCCCTCGTAGCCGCCGGTGAGGTGCGACGGCGGCACGGAGCCGGAGATCTCGTAGACCCAGACGAAGTCGTCCCCGTACTGCTCACCCCAGCGCACGTCGTGCAGCGTCGTGGCCGGGTCCAGGCCCATCGCCGTCCAGACGCGGTTGGTGACCAGCGCGTCGACGGCCACCCCCTCGTCGTCCTCGTTGAAGTGCGGCAGCGCGACGCCGTCGTAGAGCACGCGGGAGCCGTCGCGGCTGGTGACCGGCGGCCGGGCGACGTTGTTGAGCAGCCCTTCCGGCAGGTCGGACGCGGGCGCGAGGTCCTTGAGGCCCTGCTGGTACTGGATGCCGACGGCGTCGAGGCCGAAGTCGTCGGCGATCCGCAGCGCGGCCACGTACATCTTCATCTGCTCGTGGAGTTGGCCGTCGGTGAGCTCGGTGGCGTCGTCGGGACCGGTGCGGAACGTCATCCCGGCGTCCTCGAGCCACGTCCGGGTCGCCGTCGCCTCGTCGTCGGAGACGCGCCGCATCTCGGCGAACAGCGCGCTCTGCGACAGCCGTTCCTTGTAGATGCCGAGCGGGTTGAGCAGCTCGTCGTCGATGATCGCGTTGTACATGCCCATGCAGCCCTCGTCGAACACGCCGACGATGGCCTTCTCGGTGAGCAGCTGCTCGGCCAGCGCGACGCCCAGCTCCTTCTCGGGCGACGCCGCGAGCGACGGCAGCGGGCGCACGTGCGACGCGTCGTGGACGATCGGCTCCCCGGCCACCCATGTCGCCAGGGCGTCGAGGAAGTAGCGGTCGGTGAAGTCCACCGACCAGATCGTGGAGTACTCCCGCCCCATCTTGGTCAGGCCCGCGTTGAGGCCGAGCAGCCCGACCAGGCCGGGCCAGGTGCCGTCGAAGTTGGCGACGGTCAGGATCGGGCCGCGGTGGGTGCGCAGCCCGGCGAGCACGTGGTGGCTGTACTGCCACACGGCCTCCGCGACGATCAGCGGCGCGTCCGGCGGGATGGTGGCGAACACCTCCAGGCCCTGACGCTGGCTCGCGATGAACGTGTCGTGGGCCTTGACCACCGTCCAGCCCAGGTCCGCGAACGCGGAGCTGACCGCCTTCTCCAGCGCCTCCTGCGCGGGCCAGCCGGCGGCGTTGGCCGCGGGGCGCAGGTCGCCGCTCGCGACCATGTACGCGGTGCGCGGCGGCGCCGTCGGCTCGGGACGGGTGGCGGGCAGGGCGTACGTCCCGGACATCGTCACTGTGCGTCCTCCAGATCGGTGATCGGCAGCGTCACGAGCACGATGCCACGACGCTGCCAGGTGTAGGTCACGAGAAGAAGATCTCCGTCCAGGACCGCGGACGGGTAGGAGTACTCGCCGACGCCGTCGGTGACGACGCCGCCGTCCCCGGCCGGAGGCCCGACCCGGCCTCCCCGTCGCCGGCGTCGAGCACCAGCGCGGCCCCACCAGAGCGTCGGTTGGATGTGTCCGGCGCCGGTCAGCGCGGCGTGGTCGACGGGGATCGGCGCGCGCAGCCAGGTGGTGCCGCCGTCGGAGGAGACGTCGACGAACGGGTCCCACCGGACCGGCCCGCCCCACCGCTCCACGGATCCGGGCGCGAGCCACAGGCCGCCGGGCGTCACGAGCGGCGGGTTCCTCACCGGGCCCCGCCCGCCGGACGCGTCGCCGGGCACGAGCTCGCGCGCCCGGTCCCACGTGACGCCGCCGTCGTCGGAGTGCGTGACGAGCGTGGTCCACTCCGAGATGCGCGGGCCCACCTTCAGGAACAGCCACAGGTCGTCGGCCGGGCCGGGGGCCAGCACGGGGTTCCAGTGGGCGACGTCGCGGCCGGTGTCGAGCACGTGGGTCGAGCCGTCGCGCCAGACGACGATCCGGTTGTCCGGCGTGCCCTCCCGGGTGCCGGCGAACCAGGCGGCGACGGGCCGGTCGTCCACCGCCGCGACGGTGCCGGCGTGGCACTGCGTCCAGCGCGGGTCGTCCAGGGTGAGGAACTCGCGCTTCACGACACCGCGGCCGGCACGAGCCGGGCGATCGCCTCCGGGTCCGGGACGGCGGGCGAGGTCATGCGCAGCGCGCCGTTGCCGTGGCCGAGCAGCGCCAGCGCGTACTTGATGCCCTCCACCGATCCCCGCAGCGCGGCGAGCACGGCGTCGGCCTGCGCCTGGGCCTCCCGCTCGGCCTCCGCGTCACCGGCGTCCCCGGCGGCAGCCAGCGCCATGAACGGTTCCGGGAACGCCGCCGACAGCCCGGACACGATGCCCGCGCCGCCGGCCCGTACCACCGCGGCGAGCGTGGTGTCGGCGCCCGACCACAACCGCCCACCGGCGGGCAGGGCCTCGATGTACTCCCCCACGCGGTCGTTGGCGGCCCCGGAGAGCTTGGCCCCGGCCAGCCCGGTCTCGGCCGCGATCCGCCCGAACTCCGACGGCGTGACGGTGACGCCGCTGCGCTCGGTGAACAGGTACCCGTACACCGCCGCGGGGCCGGCCGCGGCCGTCGTCGCCGCGAAGTGCCGCGTGACCGCGTCGACGTCGGCGGGCAGGTAGTACGGCGTGAGCACGGCGAGGCGGCGCACGCCCAGGGCCACGGCGTCGCGGGTCAGGGCCATCGTGTCGCGGGTGCTGGCGGCGCCGACGTGCACGACGACGTGCTCGGGGCCGAAGACGTCCAGCGCGGCCGACGCGAGGGCGCGGCGCTCGGTGCGGTCCAGCGCCGGGAACTCGCCGGTGGTGCCGGCGACGAACACGCCGTCGACGCGGCCGTGCAGCCAGGCGTGGTGGGCGGCGGTGGCGGCGAGGTCGACCTCGCCGGCGTCGTCGAAGAGGGTGGGGACGGCGGAGAGCACTTCGGGCACGGTGGGGCCTCGCATCGTCGGGTCGGAGGATTCAGGCGGCCGAGCGGGTGGCCATGAAGGCCCGCATGCGCGAGCAGGAGCCGTCGAGGTGCACGGCCAGCGCGGCCAGCGCCGGCTCCACCTCCCCGGAGCGGACCACCGCCGACAGGTCGGCGTGGTCCTGGGCGACGGGGGCGAGGTCGCGGTCGGTGTTGGTCACCGCCAGCATCGCGGCGAACAGCGGCCGGTGCAGCGCCCACGTGGACGCGAGCCTGCGGTTGGCCGCGATCGCGTAGAAGCCGCTGTGGAAGTCGAGGTCGGCGGCGCCGAACCGGACCGGGTCGGCCGCGGCGGCCGCCTCGCGCATCACGGCGACGGCGTCGTCGAGCGGCGCCCAGTCGGCCTCCGCCGCCCGCGCGATCACCTCGCGCACCGCCAACGTCTCGAGCGCGCCGCGCACGGCGTAGAGCTCGACGATGTCGGTGTCGGTGAGCCCCCGGACCGAGACGCCGCGCTTGCGCGTCTCGACCAGGCCCTCGATCTCCAGCTGCTTCAACGCATCCCGGACCGGGCCGCGGCTGACGCCGAACCGCTCGGCCATCCAGCCCTCGACCAGGTGCGTGCCCTCGGCGAGCTCGCCCCGCACGATCAGTGCCCGCAGCTGGCCGAGCAGCTGCTCGCCGAGCGGCGGCTGACGGACCGGGGTGACGATCATCGGGACTCCCTTGCTCGGTGACACCAGCCTAGGGCCCGCCCGGTCGACGGTCAACGTTGACCGTTGACGGTTAACCGTAAACGTGGCCACAATCGCCGCGTTCGGCACGTTCGCCGTCGGCTTCCTCGCGCGGCCGCTCGGCGGGCTGTTCTTCGGCCGCCGCGGCGACCTCGCCGGCCGCAAGTCGACGCTGCTCATCACGCTCACCGTGATGGGCCTGTCGACGATCCTCATCGGGCTGCTGCCCGGCGCCGCGACGATCGGCGTGTTCGCCCCGCTGCTGCTCGTGCTCCTGCGCCTCGTGCAGGGCTTCGCGGTCGGCGGCGAGTGGGGCGGCTCGATGATCATCGTGCTGGAGTCGGCGCCCCCGGAGCGGCGCGGGTTCTTCAGCGCCTGGCCCAACACCGGCGACTTCTCCGCGCAGATCCTCATCACCGGCGTCTTCGCCTGGGTCTACACGCTGCCGCAGGACCAGCTGCTCAGCTGGGGCTGGCGGGTGCCGTTCCTGCTCTCGGCCGTGATCCTCGTCGTGACGTTCTGGATGCGGCGCACGCTGCACGAGAGCCCGGTGTTCACCGACGCCGTCGCCCCGGTGCGGCCGGCCGTGAAGCAGCGCGGCACCATCCGTGCCACCTTCGTCGACGACCGGCGCAACCTGCTGCTGATCATCGGTCTGCGCTTCGCCGAGGCGCTGCCCTACTTCCTGCTGACCGTGTTCGCGCTGTCCTACGGCAGCACGGCGCTCGGGATCGACAAGAGCGTCCTCAACACCGCGATCCTCATCGCGTCGGTGCTCGCGTTCGTGGCCCACGGGGTGTTCGCCACCATCTCCGACCGCGTCGGGCGCCGGCCCGTCTACTTCTTCGGCGCCGCGGTGGTGTTCGTGATGGCGTTCCCGTTCTTCGGAATGCTGCAGTCGGGGTCGTTCCTGCTGATCACACTCGGATACGTCCTCGTCCTGAACGTCGGGCACAATGCCATCAACGCGATCCAGCCCGCGTTCTTCGCGGAACTGTTCCCCGCCGACCGCCGCTACACGGGGGCCGCGGCGGGCCGCGAGATCGCGTCGATCCTGGCGGGCGGGCTCACCCCGTTCATCGCGACGGCGCTGGCCGGACCGGGCGGCACGCGCTGGCCGCTCGTCGCCGGCTACGTGATGGTCGGAGCACTGATCACGATGGTGTCGGTCTGGAAGGCGCCCGAGACGTTCCGCCGCGACCTCCGGGCGACGTCGGCGACACCGGTCGTCGAAAAGGCGGACGCCTGAGGCAACCTCAGACGGACGTGAGCTCGGCGGCCAGGTAGCCGCGCCACGTCTCCGCCCGCTCGACCGCTCCGGCTGTCACCGCGCAGCCCCGCCAGCCGGTGACGGCCCGGATGCCGTGCAGGGCGCTGAGCGACCAGGTCTCCAGGCCGTCGAGGTCGGCCGGGACGACCCGCTCGCGCCGCACCTCGACCCCTCGGCGGGCGGCCTCGTCGACGATCCTCCGGCGCGTCACGCTGTCGAGAACCGGCAGGTCAGCGGCCGGAACGCACAGCACATCGCCCCGCCACCAGACGACCGCGCTGTAGGCACCCTCCAGCAGCGTGCCGTCGGCGGTGCAGAGCACGGCCTCCCCCGCACCCAGCTCCGCCGCCCGCGCCCGCACGCCGCCCAGCATCACGAGGTCGGGCCCCTTGGTGCGCGGGGCGACGCGCGGGTCGGGCCCGGGGTGCGGGGCGAGCACGACCTCGGTGCCGGTCGGGGGCGCGGGCCGGACCCGCAGCCGCAGCTCGGCCCCCGCCCCGAGCTCGACGCGGGGGAACAGCCGCCCGTGCGTCGGCAGGTGGGCCGGGACGGCGTCGAAGAACGCGCCGGCGGACACGCCCGCGGCGCGACACGCCGTGACGAAGCGGTCCCGGTGGTGCCCCAGCCCGGCGATCGCGCCGTCGTCCACGAGCCAGGAGTCGGCGACCAGCAGGTCCGTGCCCGCATCGGCGGGCCGCAGGCCCGATCCGTCCCAGACGAGAACGTCCTCGACCATGCCTGCGCTCCCTGGAAGTTGTCCGGTCAATTTCCGCCCCTGGCGTGGGAGAAGAATGAACCCCCACCGAACCGGGAACAGAAGGGACCCCGTCGCGCGCACTGATCCAACCACGATACGGTGACGCCGTTCCACCGCCTTCTCCTGCCCGTCACCGCCGACGGGAGGACCTGCGTGATGAGCGACGGCCATGCTGAGGCAGGCGTCGCCACCGGGGTTAGTGAGGCGACCGTGTAGAGCCCGCAGGACCGCGCCCGGACCGCTCCCGTACAGGTCACGAGGTTTGCTCCCCGCCTCGCGACCCATCACCTCCCGGGCCCCGGCGGTGCTCGACCGTTTCACCGAGCTCCCTGGAAGGGACGGCATGCGAACGCTGATCATCGACAACTACGACTCCTTCACCTACAACCTCGCCCACTATCTGGCCGAGATCAACGGGTGCGAGCCGACCGTCGTGCACAACGACGAACCCGGCTGGACCGTCGAGGATCTGAACGCATTCGACAATGTCGTGGTCTCCCCCGGGCCCGGGCATCCGGGACGGGAGGCCGATTTCGGTTTCAGCCGCGAGGCCGTGCTCCATTCCCCCATTCCGCTGCTCGGCGTGTGCCTCGGCCACCAGGGCCTGTCGTTGATGTGGGGCGGCGAGGTGGACCTCGCCCCCGAGCCGTACCACGGCCGTGAGTCCGACGTGCTGCACGACGACGCCGACCTGTTCGCCGGCCTGCCCAACCCCCTGCGGGTCGTCCGCTACCACTCGCTGACGGTCACGAAGGTGCCCGCCGACCTGGAGGTCACGGCGCGCACCGAGAGCGGCCTCGTGATGGGCGTGCGGCACCGCACCCGCCCGGCGTGGGGCGTGCAGTTCCACCCCGAGTCGATCCAGACCGAGCAAGGCATGGAGCTGCTGCGCAACTTCGCCGAGCTCACCCGGGCCTGGCGCGCCGAGCACCCGCGCGAGGCCGGCGCCACCGCCCCGGCCATCCCCGTCCGCGACCGCCAGGTCGCGCCGTTCCGCCGGCTGACCGTGCTGGCCGAGAGCCGCGAGGTCGTGCTGCCGGTCGAGACCGCGTTCCGCGAGCTGTTCGGCGACGCCGAGCACTCCTTCTGGCTCGACAGCAGCAAGCAGGACCCCACCCTCGGCCGCTTCTCCATCCTCGGCGACGCGTCGGGCCCGCTGGCCCGCGTCGCGAAGGCCGACGTGTGGACGGGCGAGATCGCGCTGACCGGCGCCGACGTGCTCGGTCCCGCGGAGGCGCAAGACAGCGCCGCCTCGGGCACGAGCGTCGTGCGGAGCGGCTTCTACGACTGGCTCGACGCCGACCTGCGCTCGCTCGACGTCACCGTCCCGGACCTGCCGTTCTCGTTCGCGCTGGGCTGGGTCGGCTACCTCGGCTACGAGCTCAAGGCCGAGTGCGGCGGCGACCGGGCCCACCGCTCCAACGACCCCGACGCCGCGATGATCTTCGCCGACCGCGCCATGGTCGTGGACCACGCCACCGGCACGGTGCACCTGCTCGCGCTGGCCGAGGACGGCGACGACATGCCGTCCCACGAGTGGATGCACGCCACCTGGGAGCGGCTGGCGAACCTGCCCGCCGACGCGGACGACGACCGTGGCGCCGCCGAGATCAGCTCGGAGATCGGCGAGCTGAAGCTGCGCCACGACCGCAACCGCTACCTGGAGCTGATCGAGGACTGCCAGCGGGCGATCCACGCCGGCGAGACCTACGAGGTCTGCCTGACCAACATGGTCACCGGCAAGGGCACCCTCGACCCCTGGCAGGCCTACCGGTTCCTGCGCCGCGAGAGCCCCGCGCCGTTCGCGTCGTACCTGAAGATGGGCGACCTGTCGGTGCTCAGCACCTCGCCGGAGCGGTTCCTGTCCGTCTCCGCCGAGGGCGCCGTCGAGTCGAAGCCGATCAAGGGCACCCGGCCGCGCGGCGCCACCCCCGAGGAGGACCAGGCGCTGGTCGAGGACCTCTCGCGGAGCGAGAAGGACCGCGCCGAGAACCTCATGATCGTCGACCTGGTGCGCAACGACCTGAGCATCTGCGCGAAGCCCGGGTCGGTCGAGGTGCCCAGGATCTTCGACGTCGAGACGTACGCGACGGTGCACCAGCTCGTCAGCACGGTGCGGGCGCAGCTGCGCGACGACGTCACCGCGGTGGACTGCATCCGCGCGGCGTTCCCGGGCGGCTCGATGACCGGCGCCCCGAAGATCCGCACCATGCAGATCATCGACGAGCTCGAGGCCGGCCCGCGCGGCGTCTACTCCGGCGCGCTGGGCTACCTGTCGCTCACCGGCTCGGTGGACCTCAGCATCGTCATCCGCACGTCCGTGGTGACGGGCGACGAGGTCCGGTTCGGCGTCGGCGGCGCGATCATCGCGCTGAGCGACCCCGACGGCGAGTTCGAGGAGACGCGGGTCAAGGCGCGCAACATGACGCGCCTGCTCGACAGCAGGCGCACGAGCTCGGTCTCGGAAGCCGAGCCGGCGCCCGCACCCACGAACACCTCGGTCACCGCCTGACGACCCGACGAGCGGCTCTCCCGTCGGCACCTATCCGACGAGGGTGCCGCTCGTCGGCGGGACCAGGGGCGTGGAGTGGCGCCAGTCGGCCAACAGCGTGCGCAGGCCCGTCACCAGAGCCAGCGGCTGGTCGAGCATGACGTGGTGCCCGGCCGCCGGGATCTCGACGACGGGCACCACGCGGCCCATCCGGTCGACGATCATGTCGCCCATCTCGGCCGGGACGAGCCCCTGCTCGGCACGGAACAACGCCACCCGGCAGTCGACGGTGGCCAGCTGCGCGGGCTCGAGGCCGATGCCGGCGAAGATCGCCGGGTCGAACTTCCACGCCCAGCCGCCCTCCACCTCCCGCACCGACGTGGCGGCGATGTGCTCCTGCACGAAGGGCAGGGCCCCCAGCTGCTCGGGGACGAGCCGGAAGTGGGCACAGGCCTGCTCGCGGGTCGGGTAGGTGCGCAGCGGGCCGAACGCGCGGCGGTCACGCGCCGCGCGTTCCTCCGGCGGCCGGGCCCGCACCGGGGAGTCGATGGCCACCACCCCGCGTAGGTGCCCGCCGAACCGGAGCGCGGCCGCGAGCGCCACCATGCCGCCCATGCTGTGCCCGACCACCACCGGTTCGTGGCCGATCCCGGTGTGCTCGACCACGGCCTGCACCTCGTCGGCCCAGACGCCGAGCCCGTAGGAGTCGCGGCGGCCGCTGTCGCCGTGCCCCGAGAGGTCGAGCGCCACCACCCGCGGCGCGTCGGTGAGCAGCAGCGGCGCGATGTGGTCCCACCAGCGGCTGTGGGCCGCGCCGCCGTGCACGAGGACGATGCCCTCGCTGCCGCTCCCCCAGGACCGGTAGGTGATCGGCACGCCCGCGATCTCGACCTCACCGACCTCCACCGGCGCGGCGAGCGCCGTCGTGAACCACCCCGGTGTTGCCGATGCCACGTCGTTCGATGCCACGCAGCGGAGGGTAGCCGCGTAGGTTCCGAAAGAAGTCGTCGACACTGGAGGAACGCGCGTGACGGCAGCAGCCGAAGGCGGACTGGCACAGGTCTGGGCGCAGCCCGACCTGGGCGACGACCTGCCCGCCTACCTCGACATGGTCGACGCCCTGCGCACGCTGCAGGAGCGGGTCGCCGTCGCGGCGCCCCCGGCCGCCCTCGTGGCCGACGTCACGGCCGTCGTCCGCGACCTCGCCGCCCGGCTGGAGCCCCACGCCGTTCCCGAGCGCGAACGCGTCTCCGGCCGCCTCGACGTGCCCGGCCGCGGCCAGACCCTCGTGCCGGCGTTCGACCTCCACGACGCGGGCGGGGGCCGGCTCCGCGGCACCACCCGGTTCGGCCAGCAGCACCTCGGCGGCAACGCCGCGGTGCACGGCGGCGTCATCCCGCTGATGTTCGACGAGGTGCTGGGCCGCCTCGCCGGGTCCGGGGACCGCTCCCCCTCGCGCACCGCCTACCTGCACGTCGACTACCGCAACGTCACGCCGCTCGACACCGACCTCGACGTCGAGGCGTGGTTCGTGAGCGAGGAGGGCCGCAAGCGCCTGCTGCGCGCCACGCTGCACCACGGCGACACCCTGTGCGCCGAGATCGAGGGCCTGTTCGTGGCGCTGCTCCCCGGCCAGCCCTGAGCCCCCGGCGCGGGGATCGCTACCCTGCCGTCATGACGGCCCGCCGCGCCCGGATCGAGGACGTGCACGAGCTCGCGCTGGCGATGCCGCACGTCACCGTCTGGCCCGGGTCGCAGGACCGCCCGATCTACCAGGTCGGCGGCAAGTCGTTCGTGTTCTTCCGCAACCCCCGGCCCGACGCCGTCGACCCCGACACCGGCGAGCGCTACGCCGACGTCATCGTGTTCTGGGTGGGGTCGGAGGACGACAAGCAGGCGCTCGTGCAGGACCCGGGCACGCCGTTCTTCACCACCGGGCACTTCGACGGCCACCCGTCGGTCCTGCTGCGGGCGAGTCGGGTCGGCGAGCTGAGCCGCGACGAGCTCGCCGAGATCGTCCAGGACGCCTGGCTCGCGCAGGCCTCCGCCCGGCGGGGAGCGGCCTGGCTCGCGACACGCTGAGCTCAGAGCCGACCCACCACGAGGGTCGCCGCCGTGCGCAGGGGATCGCGGTTCTCGGCCGGGTCGTTGAGCCGCACCAGCCGGACCGCCGCCCAGACGGCACCCTTGCGCACGAAGACGTTGCCGTCCTCCTCGTAGGCCTCGTCGCCGGTGCCCGGGAGCGGGGTGATGGTGTGGTCGAGCTGGCGGTCGATGTCGAGGATCTTCTTGGCGCCGTCGCCCACGTACACCTCCACCTGCGCCGTGGGCCCGGACGTGGGCGCGTTGTACTGGCACAGCGACACGGCCCCGCCCTGGCCCGCACCCGTCGCCGGGTCGAGCGCGGTGCCGGCGAGCGTGGTCGCCTCGGGCAACGTGAGCAGGGTGCAGGCGTCGGGCAAGGCCCCGGGCTGGGCGTCCGCCGGGGTCGCCGCCGCCGACGGGTCGGTCGACGGGTCGGTCGACGGGTCGGTGACGGCGCCGTCCGCGACGGCGGAGGGCCGCCCGGCGACCTGCGTCGAGCAGCCCGTCAGGGCGCCGGTGACGGCCAGGCCGAAGGCCACGGCCGCGACGACGAGCAGGCGGGTGGTGCTCACCGGGTGGTCTCCTTCGCTGCTCACGGTTCAGGCTCGGCACAGGGGCACGTCGGGGAGGACCTGCTCGCGGTGCAGGATCGTCGCGCTCGTCTCGACGCCGACGTCGAGCTTCGTGCCCGGCGGCAGGAAGCCCCGCAGGATCGGCACGACCGACGAGGAGATCGCGATGCCCGCTCCCCCGGCGCCCTTGAGGTCGAGGGTGGCGCCGCGGCAGCGGGCCAGCGCGGCGCCGAGCGCCGACCCGTTCGTGACGCCGACGGCGGCGGTCAGGCTGGTGTACGGCCCGGCGGACAGCGCCGGGGTGCCGAGCCCGACCATGGCCTTGAGACTGACCGCCGTCACGATCCCGCTGGGGCCGAGCGTGATGCCGCTGAGGCTGTCGATGATGCTCGAGACCACGCTGAACCTCGGCGTGGAGATCGTGCCGTCGGCGATGCCGATGGGACCGTCGAGGGCGTACTTTCCGCTGGCCAGCAGCGTGGAGTTCTTGCCGCTCAACGCGGTGGCGACGGAGAACTTGAACGCGAACTTGATGTTCAGCGGCAGGCCCGCGGTGGCCGGGGACGGCGGGATCGGCAGGTTGACCTCGACGGGCACCTCGACCTTCACCTTGGCGTTGTCCAGGGCCCCGTTCGCCGTGCCGGCCGCGATCGAGACGTTCAGCCCGGTGATGCCGGTGATGGTGAAGCCGGATCCGACCCGCCGCCCGGCGACGATCTTGTCGGTACCCCGGATGCGCAGGTCCTTCGTGGTGAACGTCAGTCCCAGGCCGACCTTGAGCGACGGGCTCGCCTTGTACTGGATGCCCAGCCCGAGCTCGCCGGGGCTGTTGGACGGCGTCACCGACCAGTCGCCGACCGGGATCGTGACGCTCTGCTTGGTCGCCGGCGGCAGCGCCCTGGGCGGCGGGGTGCCCTGGGCGGGCCGCAGCATCACGGCGGGCACGACGTAGGCCCCGGGGATCTCGCCCGACGGGGCGTCGGGTGCGGTGGTGGGCTCGGGCGCGGTGGTGGATTCGGGCGGGGCCGTTTCCGGAGCGGGCTGGCCACCCGGATCCGTGCCGGTGCCCCCCGTACCGCTGCCCCGGTGCCGCCGCCCCCCGTGCCGCCGCCCGCGCCCGGCAGTGGGATCGGCGGGTCGTCGGGCCCGGGTTCGGCGAGCGCGCCGGGCTGGTCGGGGATCTCCTGGTAGGCCGTCGCCGCGCTGTCCACGGCCGTGTCGATGTCGATGGTGCCGTCGGTGATCACCTCGGGCAGGTCGACCGGCGCCAGCCGCACCACACGGGTGTCGCCGTCGTCGCGCAGCTCGACGACGCGTCCGGCGGCCTGGCTGGTCAGCAGCATGATCCGGCCGACCGCGAGGTCCCCCGCCCCGCCCGCCGCGGCGTCGATGGTCCAGGTCATGCCGTCCGCGCTCACCGAGCGCACCGCCCCCGGCCCACCCGCGACCACCACCACGTCGGGCTGGTAGGGCACCGACCCCGCGGGCTGCGCCCCGTATCCGTAGTTCAGCACCGGCTGCGTCACCGGTCCGCCGGCGGCCGGATAGGCCGCACCCGTGACCGTCGACGAGCAGCCGACCAGCAGGAGCCCGGTGCACGTCAGAGCCAGGAGCCTCGGCAGCGACCGGCCCGGCACCAGCACGGGGACCTCCTGGGATCCAGACGGCGTAGGACGACGTCGCCGGTCCCGACCCCGGGCGGCCGCAATGATCGCAAGGGATCGGGCCGGGGACAAGGGGCCGCCGCGGCCCGGCCACCGGGCGCCGTACGAGCGGCTCCACAGGTGGCGGTTCGGAAGGGCGCGGACGAGCTGGCCTGTAAGCCGGATCCTGTTCCCGGGCGCCTCACGACGCACCGTTCGGCGACCATCCATCTAGGCCCGCCGTCACCGGCGGGCTCGAGCGGTCTACCCGCAGGCTCGGGCGGGCCGCCCTCGAACGCCTGCGCAGCCGGTCTCTCGACCGGCCTTTTGACCTTGCTCCGGGTGGGGTTTACCGAGCCACCCCGGTCACCCGGGGTGCTGGTGGTCTCTTACACCACCGTTTCACCCTTACCGCCCACTTGCGTGGGAGGCGGTTTGTTCTCTGTGGCACTGTCCCGCGGGTCACCCCGGGTTGCCGTTAGCGAACCACCCTGCCCTACGGAGTCCGGACTTTCCTCGGCGACGACCGATGAGGTCGTCGACGCGGTCGCCCGGCCAGCTCGTCCGCGGACCGAACCCTACGGCCGCGTGACGACCGCCCGCGCACCGCCCCGGCCGGGAACCGCGACTACGCGCCCCGGATCACCGTGCCGTCCACCTTCACCGAGCGTTCCGGCAGCGGCCTCGTCGCGGGGCCGGACACGACCGAGCCATCGGCGACGGCGAACGTGCTGCCGTGACACGGACAGTTGATGGTGCCGCCTGCGACCTCCGCGACCTGGCATCCCTGGTGGGTGCAGGTGCTACTGAAGGCCTTGAACGTCCCGGCGACGGGCTGGGTCAGCACGATCTGCCGGTCGGCCAGCACGACACCGCCGCCGACGGGGACCGACGACACCGGGGCCAGCCCGGGGTCCGGGGCCCCGGGCACCACCGGGACCGGGGCGGCGGCGGGCGCCGGGGTCACGGCGCCATAGGTGGCGCAGCCGCCGAGAGCGGCCGCGCATCCCGCGCCGCAGATCCCGGCCAGCACGATCCGTCGTTCCATCATGATCGACTCCTCAGAAGGTGAGGCCGGTGGTGGCGAAGAACCACACCGACGAGGTCAGCCAGAGTGCGACGAGCGCGGTGAACAGCACGCCGCCGAGCACGGGCAGGCTCCAGCGCGGAGCCCCGGGACGGGTCAGGGCGAGCATCTTCGCGACGAAGGTGCCGTAGAACAGGCAGCCCAGCAGGGAGTGCACGAGCACACGGGGCTGCCCGTACTGGAACCCCAGCGCGTACAGGCAGTGCAGCGCGACGGGGACGGTCAGCAGCACGGCGAGCCGTCCCGACCAGCGGTGCACCGGGCCCGCCCACGACGGAGCGGTGACCCCCGGCAGCCGCCCGTACATCGCCAGCGCGGTGACCAGCTGGACCAGCGCCAGCCCGACGGCCCCGCTGGCGAGCCACGCCTTCGCGGCGAGGCCGCTGGAGAAGCCCGCGACGTTGACGGCGAAGAACGTGGGCTCGTGGAGCCGGCCGTAGACGCCGAGCCCTACCGCGACCGCGGCGCCGGCCGCCAACGCGAACAGGATCCCGCTACGCCCCACCCGCCCCGGATCCACCGGTGCCGGCTGCGGCGCCACCGGATGCCCCGGCATCGTCGCGGGCGGCGGGGACACAGGCGGCGGGGACACAGGCGGCGGGGGCACCGGTGGGCCGACGGGGCGGGGCGGCCCCGGCCACGGCGCGCTCACGACGCCACCAGCTCGGTGCCGCTGCGGACGGTCACCGGGCTGCCGTCGACGACGACGCCGCCGGGGTTCGCGGCGTCGAGCACCGGGGCGGGCGCGACCACGCCGCCGCTGCGGCGCAGCCCCGTCTGCGTGCCCCCGACGACGATCCAGCCGATGCGGGTGGCCACGCCGCGGACGTCGGCGCGCCCCTCGTAGAGACCCTCGGGGGCCTGCACGCCCTTGGCCGTGTAGGGCCAGGACCTCCCGTCGGCCGCGATGGTTCCCGACGCGGTCGCCTCCGACGCCGTGCCGTCGATGCGTGCGCCGTTGGGGCCGGTCAGCGCGAGCTGGTCCCCGGTCAGGGTGCCCTGGAGCCAGGCCTCGACCTTCTTGCCGTCGCAGACGTAGGCGACGGCCCGGCCGCCCTTGACGGCGATGGCGACGGTGACCTCGCGGCCCGTCGAGCGGCCGGCCCAGACCTTCTCGGCCACCACCGGCGGCGGGGCCGGTTCGGGGGCGGCGGTGGTCGCGGGCGCCGCCGCCGCCACGATCGGCCGGGCCGCCGCGGGGGTCCCGGACGTGGGCGTGGCGGCGAGGTTCACCGCCAGCAGTCCGGCGCCGAGGACGACGACCGCCGCCAGCGTCACGACAGGGGCACGGAGCTTCATCGGGTCCTCCGATAGGCCGGGACGGTGCCGGGGCCCGGCGCCGTCAGGTGGGTGCGCATGCCGCGCAGGGCGTGGTGGACCCGGCTCTTGACCGTCCCCACCGGGACGTGCAGCTCGGCGGCGAGGTCCGCGTGGGGCCGGTCGCGCACCACCGCACCGACGAGCACGGCCCGGTGCGCGGTGGTCATCCCCGACAGGGCCTCCAGCAGGTCCACGCGGGTGACGACGGTGTCCGCCGCGTCCGGGGTGACCCGGTCGGCGGCCCGGTCATCCGCCGCGGCGGGGTGCAGCCCGGGACGCACGGCCCGCGCCCGGGCCTGGTCGATCACGACGCGGCGGGTGATCGTCGCCAGCCACGCCGAGACCGGGGGCCCGGCCGCCGGGTCGAACGAGGAGCACGCCGTCCAGGCCCTGGTGAGGACCTCCTGCACGACGTCCTCGGCCAGCTGCGGGTCGTCGAGCAGGCCGCGGGCCCGCGCCAGCAGCCGGGGCCGGTGCTCGCGGTAGGCGGACGCGAAGCCCTGCGGGGTGCAGAGGCCCGCGCACGGTGTGCCGCACGGGGTCGTGCGGGTGGGGTGGACCGCGGTGCTCATGGACGGCAACCGTGCCCGCCGGATGCACCCGGGAGGAGGTCGCCGTACCCGGCGCCAACCGGTAAATCGACACGTATCAGGGCTCGAGCGAACACAGCCGGAACGCCGCCACGGGTTCCTGCCTGCCCTTGAGCACCAGCGGGCCGAGCGCCTCGACGATCGCGTGCGGGGGCAGCCGTGCCCGGGTGGCCCCGCCGATGACGACCTGCCCGGGGCGGGCCTCGGTCTGCAGGCGGGCCGCCACGTTGACGGCGTCGCCCATCGCGTTGAAGTTGCGCAGCGCGGTGCTGCCGATGTTGCCGACGAGCGCGGGCCCGGTGTTGACACCGACCCGAAAGCGGGGCCATCCGGGCCGGTCGGCGGCCACCGTCTCGGCGTGGGTCTGCAGCGCCAGCGCGGCCCGGCCGGCGCGCAGAGGGTGGTCGGGTTGGCGGGCCGGGGCGTTGAACAGCGCCATCAGGGCGTCGCCGACGAACTGCACGACGGTGCCACCCTCCGCGAGGACCGCAGCGGTCGCCACCTCGAAGTAGCGGTTGAGCATCGTCACGATCTCCTCCGGGCTGGAGCGCTCGGAGAAGGTGGTGAACCCGCGCAGGTCGGCGAACACCGCGGTCACCTCCACGACCGCGCCTCCGAGCGCGGCCTGCTCGGGGTCGGCCAGCAGCGCCGTCGCGACGTCCGGCGACATGTACTGGTGGAAGAGCCCGTCGAGCTGGTGGTAGAGACGGGCGTTCTCCAGGCCCATCGACAGCTGGCTGGCCAGCGACGCGAGCAGCGACCGGTCGCGCTCGGAGAAGCCGCCGGGACGGTGGGCGAGCAGCACGCCCGCCGGCCGGTCCTTCACCGTCAGCGGGCAGGCCAACGTGTCGTGGTCGACCTCGGACGCGGCGAGCCCGTGCAGGTCGGCGGCACGCCGGGCGACGTCCGCGCCGACCGTCCAGCCCGGGACGGTGGACAGCTCCTCCGGGAAGTGCAACCGGCCGTCGTGCAGCAGACCGACGCGCACACCGTGCCCGTCGAAGCCGGCGGCGACGCGGCGGACGGCCCGGCGCAGCAGCACGTCCTCGCTCAGGCGCACGCGCGACTCGTGTCCGATCGCGACCAGTACACCGAGCCGGCCGATCTGTTCCCGGTCGGCCCGCAGCGCGGACGCGGCGCGACCGAGCACCGCGGTCTGGCCCTCGCTCAGGCCGAACCGGCCGGCCATCCCTGCGGTGATCAGCCCCATCTCGGACGCCGACAGCTCCCCGGCCTCCTGCCGCTGGACCGCGGTCACCAGCATCTCCAGCGCGGCGCCGTACTCCGCCCGCACGGCCTGCACCGTCTCCTCGGTGCCGATCGCGTCGAACAGGCCTGTCGTGGCGCCTTCGCGCTGGTAGGTGACGTAGACGCTGTAGGCGATGTAGCCGAAGGCGACGGCCATCAGCACGTGCCACAGCCACCAGGTGAGGTGCCAGGTCGTGCCCAGCGTCACCGCGATCATCGACTCGGCGAGCAGCGCGTTGGCCGTGATGATCGACAGCAGCATGACCGAGCGACGCCTGCGGTAGAGCTGCAGGTAGCGCAGGGCCACCACGACGTAGAGCACGACGGCCGTCACGGCCACCGCCACGAGTGGGCCGCTGAGCCGCTCCGCGAGCTGCGGGTCGGCCAGCGGGGGGATCCCCAGCATCGACACGACACCCCACACGGCGGCGACCGCGAGCAGCCCACTGCGCAGCCACGGCGCCAGGCGCAGCACCACGGCCGTGCGCGACGGCGGGAGGTCGGCGGCCGAGGCCGCCGTGAACAGCGCCCCCAGCGCCAGCCCGACGGGCGTGGCCAGCGCGAACCCGCCGTTGCGGCTGCCCAGCAGGACGCCCGGCGTCGCAAGGGCGTGCAGCCCCAGGAACACTGCGGCGGCCAGGAACCCCAGCCCGACCAGCAGCAGCCGGGCGTCCCGGCGGCGGCGGGCCGCCCGGGCCACCATCGTCGCGAGTCCGACGTTCACCGCGGCGCCGAGGAACACCAGCCAGAAGTGGGTGGGATCGTGCTCCAGCCGGACGTCGGCCGCGGGCACCCCGAGCAGCAGCCACAGCCCGGCCAGCGGCAGCGCCAGGTGCAGCACCCACACCGCCAGCCGCACCGGCACGCCCGGCGGGACCCGCACCGCGACCGGGCCCGCCCCGCCGGTGGTCACCGGCTCGCCCGGGCGCGCAGCCCGTCGAGGTCGAGGACCGTCATCGTCCGGCGACCGGTGGTGACGTAGCCGCGGTCGCGCAGCACCCGCAGCGCCTTCGCCACCGCCTCCCGCGAGGCCCCCACCCAGCCGGCCAGCTCGTCCTGCGAGAGAGCGACGTCGATCCGCACGCCCTCCTGCGCCGGTTCGCCGAACCGTTCGGCCAGCTCGACGAGCCGGGCCGCCACCCGGGCCGCGATGTCGAAGGCGCCGTACTCGACGCGCTTGCGATCGGCGTCACGCAACCGGGAGGTGACCAGCCGCAGCAGCGCGGTCGCCGCCCGGCCGTGGGTGCGCAGGAACTCCAGGAACGCGGGGACGGGTACGACGATCGCCGCCACCGGCTCGAGGGCGGCGACCGACGCCGACGCCTCCTGCCCGGACACCGCCGAGAGCTCACCGAGGATCGCACCCGGCCCGCGCAGCGCCAGCACGATCTCCTCGCCGTGCTCGGTGAGGGAGAACGCCTTGACCCGGCCGGAGACGACGAGGATGACGCTCGGCGCACGCTCGCCCTCCAGCAGCAGGGATGCGCCCGCCGGCCAGCGCCGGGGCCGGCCCCGCGCGACGAGCTCGTCCCGGTCGGCCGGGTCGAGCGTGGCCAGGAACTCCTCGGGTTCGCCGTGCTCCATGGTGCCCACCCGTCCCCTCGGGGCTCGGAGTGTAGAGCGACGGTGCGCCGTCCGGTATCGGCCGAACGTCCCATCGCGGACCGACTGCGTCCTCCTGCACACAGCGAGCGGACCTGCGGTGACATCGCGCCCACCTCGATCCCCAGGAGGTGGACGTCTGGACCAGTGCCGCAGCACGCAGTGCACCGTCACCAGCTCGACCGACCGAGCACGCGGTGGCCGAGGCGGTGCACGGGCCGGTGCCGGCGGTCACTGGTCCTTCACCCGGTGCAGCAGCCAGTCGCGATCGGTCCTGATCAGCGCGTACCGCACCGCGTCATCGCGGCCGTGCAGGGTGAACAGGATGCGGCGGTCGGTGCGGTCGTGCTCCTCCCACCACCCGGTGTCGGCGATCGACTTGTGCTCGTCGGTGTAGGTGAGGTGGTCGAGATCGTGGTCGGGCACGGCCACCGCGAGGCGGTTGCGACCGGGGTCGGTCGGCAGGCCCTGCGGCACGGCCCACGAGCGCAGCACCCCGTCCTCCTCGAGCCGCAGGTCGAAGTGGGGCCGGGGCTTGCGGTGGTCGTGCAGGACGAACCGCCCGTTCATGGGCGAAGGCTAGACATCCCCGTCGTCACCGTCACGCCGTGGCACTCCGTCGGTACCTGGCCGCCGAGGTCGCCCTCGACCTGCTCAGGTTCTGTTTCGGCGGCGACCGCGGCCGGGCCGACCCGCGGGATCGTCACCGTGCCCGGCGTCGGCCAGGCGTTCTTCACCGACACCGGCCCCCGCTTCGACGCCGCAGCGGCCGCGCCGACCTGCGACCGGGTGCTCAGCTGGTTCGGGACCCACCTGGCCTGGCCCACTGCGGGTCGCGGCCGATGAAGCCGATCAGCCGGTCCTGCGGGCTCGCGTCGTCGGGAACCGGTACGCGCGGGCCGTACTGGCCCGACGAGCGGAGGACCTCGTCCATCTGCTCCATGCCGCCGAGCAGCTGGGCGCAGAACTCCGGGTCGAGCCGGTCGTCGAGGCCGCCGGCGCGGGCCAGGTCCCAGGTGTGCATGAACACGTCGGAGACGTAGATGTTGGTGATCGCGTCCGGCAGGGGCATCTCGCCGATGTGCGGGTTGCGCAGCACGACACCGGCGGTGGCCGGGTCGTCGAGCAGCTTCTGCACGGCGGCGGTCTGGGCCGTCCAGTCCGCGGCGGGGTCGTCACCGGCGCCGGGGGTCAGCTCGATGCCGGTGCCGGAGGCGAGGAACGCCGGGAACCACGACGTCAGGTGCCCGACGACGTCGCGGGCCCGCCAGCCGTCCACGGGCGCCGGGGCGTCCCAGTCGGTGGTGTCGCGCACGCGGCCGGTGAACGCGTCGGCGACCTTCCGGTGCCACTCCCCCGCGTCAGACATGGCCGCCGGCCACGAGCGCCTCGAGCTTCGCGTAGCCCTGGTCGACGCCGACCTCCATGCCGCTGCGCAGCCAGGCGTCGCGGCCCTCGATGCTCTCCACCAGCGACTGCGTGCGCAGGCGGCTGCGGCCGTCGCCGAGGTCCTCGAACAGCAGCGTCTCCAGCGCGACCCCGTCCGGCTCGCCGTCGAAGGTGAAGGTCTGGACGATCCGGTCGGGGCGCACCTCGTGGAACGTGCCGTGGAAGCCGTACTCCTGCCCGTCCCGGGCGGCGACGTAGCTCCAGGCGCCACCGCTGCGGGCGTCCCAGTGCCGGATGCGGGTGGCCATCCCGTCGGGGCCGACCCAGCGGGCGAACAGGTCCGGGTCGGTGTGGGCGCGGAACAGCTGCATCGGGGTGGCCGCGAAGTCGCGGACGATCCGGATGACGGGGAGCGTGGGATCGGCCTCGATCCGGGCTCCGGTGGACGTGGTCATGCTGTGTCGTCCTCTCGTTCGTCGTTCATCTCGGCGAGCAGCGCATCCAGACGCCGGTAGCGCTCCTCCGCCTTCTTCCGGTACCGCTCGATCCAGGCCGTGGCCATGTCGAACACCTCCGCGTCGAGACTCACCGGCCGCCGGTGCGACGTGCCGTCGCGGCGGACCAGCCCGGCGTCGGCCAGCACCTTGATGTGCTTGGAGACGGCCTGCACCGAGACGTCGTAGGGGGCCGCGAGCTGGCCGACCGTGGCGTCGCCCACCGAGAGCCGGGCGACGAGGTCGCGCCGGGTGGGGTCGGCCAGAGCGGCGAACACCTTGGACAGCGGGTCGGTCACGGGATCCATCCTCAACCATCCGGTTGATAATTGTCAACCGTTCGGTTGAGAAGCCGGTGGTTCACCGGTGGTCGGGTCGCGGTGGTCCACCACACGACGTCGGCGTACGTGCCCACCTCGAGGCTCCCGATCCGGTCGGCGACGCCGAGCGCCTCCGCGGAGCCGAGCGTGTGCATCCGCGGGACGTCATAGGCCTGGGCGCGCCCCATCGTCTCGTCGGGGGCGACACCGTGCGGCGCTCCGCGATCACGTCCGACAAGCACTCCCGGCGGGAGGCGGCCCCACGACGACGGCAGCGCGGGCCCGCACGGTGGGGATGACCGCCTCGCAGATCCGGGTGCTGTTCGCGGCGGCTCTCCGGTGGCGCAGCCTGTCAGCGGTCACCGCATGTCGGGGCGGGCGACCCGTCGGGATCGCCCTCGGACCGGGCCGTGCCGCAGCGCCAGCACCGATCGGGTGCGTCCTCCGTCGGCATCGCACCGCACTCCGGGCACAGCTGCCCCAGCCAGCACACCGGGTCTCCGGACATGTGACCAGCATCCGCCCTCGGATCGAGCCGGGGAACCCGCGTCGGGATAGCGTGCCCCGGTGATCTCCGCTTCGCCCGGTGGGCTGGTGTTCCTGCTGCTGGCGGGACTGGTGGCCGGCGCCGTCAACGCCGTGGCCGGTGGGGGCTCGCTGCTCGTGTTCCCGGCCCTGCTGGCCGTCGGGCTGCCACCGCTGCAGGCCAACGTCACGAACTCGGTGGCGCAGTGGCCCGGCTACGCCGGGAACGTGGCCGGCAACCGGGAGGAGCTGCGCGGGCAGCGCCGCCGGATCCTCATGACCTCGGCCGTCGCCGTGGTCGGATCCGCCGTCGGGTGCGTGCTGCTGCTGACGCTCCCGGGTGCGGTGTTCGACGCGGTGGTGCCGGTCCTGGTACTGGCGGCGAGCGCGCTGATGGCCGTGTCGCCGCAGATCAAGCGGTGGATCGGCACCCCGGAACCCGGCGCACCCGACCGGGTGGCCGTGCTGCTGCCCGCGGTGTTCCTCGCATCGGTCTACGGCGGCTACTTCGGTGGGGCACTGGGCGTCATCCTCGTCGCGACCCTCTCGCTGTGCGCCCACGACACCCTCGTGCGGCTCAACGCGCTGAAGGGGCTGCTGTCGCTGGTGGTCGCCAGCGTGACCGTCGTGGTCTTCTCGCTCAACGCGCCGGTGGACTGGCTCGCCGTCGCGCTGCTCGCCCCCACCACGCTGATCGGTGGGTTCCTCGGTGCGAAGGTGGCGCGGCGGCTGCCGGAGAACGTGCTGCGCTGGTCGGTGGTGGTCCTCGGGTTCGCGGTGGGCATCTACCTGCTGGTGAAGTGACGTGAGCGTTCTCCTCGCGGCCGTGCTGCTGGCCGCCGTGCTCGTCACGGCCGTGGCCCGGCCGTGGGGCATCCCCGAGGCCGCCGTCGCGATTCCGGCCGCGGTGCTCGCCGTCGTGCTCGGGCTGGTGTCGTTCCCGGCCGCGCTGGCCGAGGTGGCGGACCTCGGGCCCACCGTCGGCTTCCTCGCCGCGATCCTGCTGCTCGGGCACCTCGCCGACGTCGAGGGGGTGTTCGCGTGGCTCGGGATCCGGCTGGCCGCCGCCTCCCGGGGACGGCCGCAGCGCCTGCTGCTGCTGGTGTTCGCGGCCGCGGCCGGGACCACCGCGGTCCTGAGCCTCGACGCGACGGTCGTGCTGCTGACGCCCGTCGTCCTCGCCACGGCCGCGCGCGTAAGGCTGCCCGAGCGACCGCACGTCTACGCGTGCGGGCACCTGTCGAACTCGGCGTCGACGCTGCTGCCGGTCTCGAACCTCACCAACCTGCTGGCGTTCGCGGCGTCCGGGCTGACGTTCCTGGGCTTCACCGCGCTGATGGTGCTGCCGTGGCTCATGGGCATCGCGGTGGAGTACCTGGTGCTGCGCTGGTGGTTCCGCGCCGACCTGCGCGAGCCCGCTCCCCCGGCCGCCCCCGGCGGCCGCCCCGCCCCCGTGGTCGCGCTGGTGGTGCTCGGGCTGACGCTCGTCGGGTTCGGGGTGTCGTCGCCGCTCGGGGTGGAGCCGGTGTGGGTGGCGGCGGTCGGGGCGCTGGTGCTGGCCGTGCGCGCGCTGGTCCGGCGGGAGATCACACCGCTCGGGGTGGTGAACGCCCTGTCGATCCCGTTCTGCCTGTTCGTGCTGGCCCTGGGCGTGGTGGTGGCGGCGCTGGGCGCGAGCGGGCTGACCGCCGCCCTGCGCACCGTCACCCCCGACGCACCGACGCTGCCGGGGCTGCTGGCCATGGCGGCGATCGCGGCGGTGCTGGCCAACGTGGTGAACAACCTGCCCGCCACGCTCGTACTGCTCCAGGTGCTCGGCGACCACCCGTCGCCCGGGCTGGTGCTGGCCGTGCTGCTCGGGGTCAACATCGGCCCGAACCTGACCTACGTCGGCAGCCTCGCCACGCTGCTCTGGCGGCAGGTGTTGGGCAGGAACCGCGCGCCGAGCCTCAAGGAGTTCACGGCGCTCGGCGTGCTGACGGTGCCCCCGGCGCTGGCGGCGTCGGTGCTGGCGCTGTGGCTGGTGCTGTGACGCGCAGCCGTCAGGGGTGGTGGTGCGTGTCGTTCACCAGCCGGACGCTGGCGCCGCCGTCGGGGTAGAGGTTGACCTCCGAGAGGCTCGCCAGGTCCAGGTGCAGCCGGTAGAGGATCTCCGGGCCGCCCGCCAGCGCGTGGCGCAGCACCATCTTGATCGGCGTGACGTGGCTGACCAGCACGACCGTCTGCCCCGGGTACGCCGCCACGATCTCCTCGAGCTCCGCCGCGATGCGGGCACCGACGTCGGCGAAGCTCTCCCCGCCGGGCGGGGCCACGTCCTCGGAGCCGAGCCAGCGGGCGTGCAGCTCGGGGTCGCGCTCGCGGGCCTCGCCGAACGTCAGCCCCTCCCAGGAGCCGAAGTCGGTCTCGATCAGCCGGTCGCGCACCACCAGCGGGGCCTCGGTGGTCTCCGCGACCGCGGCGGCGGTCTGGCGGGCGCGGCGCAGCGGGGAGGACAGGATCGCGGCGATGTCCGGGACCTCGCGGAGCCGGATCGCGGCCCCCGCGGCCTGCTGGTGGCCCAGAGCGGTGAGCTCGGGATCGCCGTGGCCGGAGTAGCGGCGGCCGACCGACAGCTCGGTCTGGCCGTGGCGCAGCAGCAGGATGCGGGTGGGGGCGCCGACCTGGCCGGACCACGCCGCAGAGGCCGCGGGGTCCGGGGTGGCGGGCGCGGGGCCCGGCGGCACCGGTTCGGGACCGATCACCGGCTCACGCTGCGCTGATGATCCGCTCACAGGCTCGCTCATCGGACGGCCTGCGCGTCCATGGCCTGGTTGGCCAGGGCGTCGGCCCGGGCGTTGCGGGCCCGCGGGATCCAGCCGAACCGGACCGACCCCAGCTCCGCCACCAGCTCACCGGCCTCGCGCGCCAGCGGCTGCATCGCCGGGTGCTTGACCTTCCACCGCCCGGCCATCTGCTCGACGACGAGCTTGGAGTCCATCCGCACCTCGACGTCGTCGGCGCCGAGGTCCAACGCGGCCCGCAGTCCGGCGATCAGGCCCCGGTACTCGGCGACGTTGTTGGTGGTGACGCCCAGCCCCTCGGAGCGCTCGGCGAGCACCTCCTCGGTGGCGGCGTCGAGCACGACGGCGCCGTAACCGGCCGGGCCGGGGTTGCCGCGCGAGCCACCGTCCGCCTCGATGATCACCTTCACAGGCCGGACTCCGCCGTGCGCACCAGGATCACGCCGCACTCCTCGCAGTGCACGACCTCGTCGGCGGGGGCGGCCTTCAGCTCGGAGAGCGCGGTGCGGTCGAGCTCCAGGCGGCAGGCCTGGCAGCGGCGGGCCTGCAGCAGCGCGGCGCCCACCCCCTGCGACGCGCGGCGCTTGTCGTAGGCGGTGAGCAGCTCCTCCGGGAAGCCCTTCGCGGCCTCCTCGCGGGCGCGGCGGCGGCCGGCCTCGGCCGCGTCGATGTCGGCGATGGCGGTGTCGCGCCGCTCGGTGATCTCCGCGACGAGCTTCTCCGCGGCGTCGACGACGGTGCGGGAGTGGTCGACGTCCAGCCCGACGGCCTCGCGCTGCTCCATGATCTCCAGCTGCTCGTCCTCGAGCACGCCCTGGCGGCGCTTGAGCGTCTCCAGCTCGTGCTGCAGGTCGGCGGCCTGCTTCGCGGCGATGCCCGAACCGGCGAGCATCTGGTTGTCGCGCTCGGTGCGGGTGCGGACGCCCTCGACGTCGCGTTCGATGCGGCGGATGTCGCGGTCCAGGTCGCCGGCCTGCGTCTCCACCTCCACGAGCTTGTCCTTGGCGGTGCGCACGGCCGCCTCGGCCTCGGCCAGCTCCGCCACCTCGGGCAGCGTGCGGCGACGGTGGGCGAGCCGCGACAGCTCGGCGTCGACCTCGGCGAGATCCAGCAGCCGCCGTTGGACGGCGGGGTCGGCCTTCATCAGATGGTCCTTCCGATACTCCAGGGATCCGTGCGCAACCGCGAGACGCGGACCTCGACGCTACCGCCCAGGGCCGAACGCACGACGCCCGCCGCCTGCTCGCACCACGGCCACTCCGACGCCCAGTGCGCGACGTCGACGAGCGCGGGCGATCCGGGGAGCAGGACGTGCTCGGACGCGGGGTGGTGGCGCAGGTCGGCGGTGACGTAGACGTCGACGCCGGCCGCCGTGGCCGCGCCGAGCGCCGAGTCGCCGGCCCCGCCGCAGACGGCGACGCGGGAGATCATGCGGTCGGGCTCGCCCGCGGCCCGCACGCCCCACACCGTCTCGGGCAGAGCGGCGGCGACGCGCGCGGTGAACGCCGACAGCGGCTCGGGCGCGGCGAGGGTGCCGATCCGCCCCAGCCCCTGCGACGACGGCAGCTCGGCCAGCTCCAGCACGTCGAACGCGGGCTCCTCGTAGGGGTGCGACGCCCGCAGCGCGGCCACGACGGCCGCGCGCTTCCCACGGGGCAGCACCATCTCCAGGCGGGTCTCCGCGACGCGCTCGAGGCGTCCGACCTCGCCGATCACCGGGTTCGCGCCGGTCAGCGGCTTGAACTGGCCCGTGCCGGCCGTCGCGAAGGAGCAGTGGCTGTAGTCGCCGATCGCGCCGGCGCCCGCGGCCGACAGCGCGTCGTGCACGGCGGTGATCGACGGCCCCACCGGGATGAACGTGACGATCTTGTCCAGCGCCGGCATCGGGGCGCCCTGCAGCGGGCCCTCGACGGTGAGACCGAGCGCCGCGGCCAGCGCATCGGACACGCCGGGGTCGGCGGAGTCGGCGTTGGTGTGGGCGGTGAACAGGGCCGTGCCCGAGCGGATCAGCCGGTGCACCAGCGCGCCCTTGGGCGTGTCGGCGCCGACGCCGTGGACGCCGCGCAGCAGCAGCGGATGGTGGGTGACCAGCAGCTGGTCCCCCGCCGCCTCGGCCACGGTCTCGGGCACCGGGTCGACGGCGACGAGCACGGACGACACGGGCTCGTCGGGGTCGCCGCAGACGAGCCCGACGGCGTCCCAGTCGGCGGCGAGCGCGGGCGGGTAGGCGGCCTCGAGGACGGCGATCACGTCGCCGACCCGGGCACTCACTGCGCCGTCCCGGTCGTGAGCGGATAACAGTGTTCGGGCACTGGTTTCCGCGCACGAGCGTCGCCGACGCCCCCCAGGGCGTCGGCGATCGCACCCGTGAGCCGAAGAACCAACTCAGCCGGACGCACAGCGACCCGCAGGTGGTCGGGACCGAGCCCGGGAAACGTGTCGCACCGCCGCACGGCGATCCCCGCCGCACGCAGCGAAGCCCGCACCCGCTCCCCGTCGCCGGAAGGCACCTTCAGCAGCAGGTACGGCGCCCGCCCCGGCAGCACCTCCACCCCGGGCACGGCGGCCAGCGCCGCGGCCTGCTCGGCGCGGGCGACCACGAGGCGCCGGGCGGCCTCCTGCGCCTGCTCCACCGCCGCCGGCTCGCAGCACGCGATCACGCCCTCCAGGGCGAGGGTCGACACCGGCCACGGCGGGCGGGGCGCCGCCAGCCGCGCGAGCAGGTCGGGTTCACCGAGTGCGTAGCCGGCGCGCAGGCCGGCCAGCGCCCACGTCTTCGTCAGGCTGCGGAACACCAGCAGGCCCGGAATCCGTTGCGCCGCAAGGGACTCCGCCTCGCCGGGGATGGCGTCGGCGAACGCCTCGTCCACCAGCAGCACCCGGCCGGGTGCGGCGAGCGCGGCGACGTCGGCCGCGGGGTGCAGCACGCCCGTGGGGTTGGTGGGGTTGCCGACGACGACCAGATCGGCCTCGGCCGGTACCTCGGCGGGGTGCAGGCGGTGCCCGTCGTCGGCCCGGGTGAGCACCCGCACGACCGGCACCCCGGCCTCACGCAGCGCCGCCTCGGGCTCGGTGAACCCGGGGTGCACCACGGCGGCGAGCCGCGGGCGCAGGGCCGGGAGCAGCGCGAACCCCTCGGCGCTGCCCGCCAGCACCAGCACCTCGTCGGGGGTGCGACCGTGGCGGGCGGCGACGGTGGACCGGGCGCGGGCGTCATGGGCCGCGGACGGGTAGCGGCCGAGGCCGTCCAGCACGGCGACGAGCCGGTCGCGCAACCACCCCGGGGGGCCGTCGCCCTGCACGTTCACCGCGAAGTCGAGCAGTCCCGGCTCGGCGTCGATGTCGCCGTGATGGCGCAGGCCGTGATCCATACAGGCACCCTACGGTGGGGGCGTCAGCTCTCCTGGCAGGTCCACGTCACGAACGGCGCCCACGGCCGTCCGGGGGCCGAGGGGCCGCGGTAGGTCAGCGGTTCCAGGTGGATCCCGGCGCCGGCCTCGTTGCGCGTGCCGAGCCACAGGTCGATGAACTCGTAGGGCTGGTCGTCGAGCGTGACGACCGTGCGGCTCTGGCCGCCGCACGAGGTCCCCGAGATCACGCGGTGCCCGGACGCCGGCGCGCCGAACCCGATGGTGGTCGGCGAGCTCCACGGCCCGTTGACGCTGTTGGCGGTGGCGTAGCTCGTGCCGGTGCCGTTGCAGTAGCCGCAGTTCTGCTCGTTGAACGTCAGCACCCAGATGCCGGACGGGTCGCGGTAGGCGCCGGGGGCCTCGGTGTTGGTCATGCCGGCGAGCTTCGCGGCCCCCTCGCCGTTGCCGCTGGTGCCGGTCGCGGTGAGGCGCTCGGAGCTGAGCGTCTGGTCGGGCATCGTGCACAGCATCATCGGCGGCCGTGGCAGGTCGATGACCAGCGAGAAGTCGCCGTTGCCGCCGCAGCGGTAGAGCGCGGGCTTGATCGTGGCGCCCCCGCTCTCCTGACCGCACGGGCCGGCGGGGCCCTGGCAGGTCAGCGCGTAGTAGGCGTTGGCACGCGAGCGGGAGTAGTCCGTCGGCGCGTTGAACCAGAGGATCCACGCGCCGTCGTCGAGGCCCCAGCCGCTGCGCTGGATCATCCGGGGGTTGAAGCAGCCCTGACCCGGGTCGCCGCAGAGCCCCTGCCAGGTCGACTTCGCGAACGGGCTGGACGCGGTGGGCGAGAACAACTGCCGCGGCGGGCTCCACGGGCCGCCCGGTGAGGCGGCGGTGGACACCCCGAAGCCGCAGAACGGCGTCGTCTTCACCGTCCACTCGAACCCGCAGCCGTACTGGGTGCCGTAGAGGTAGTACGTCGACCCGGACCTCAGCATCATGCCGTCGTGCAGGTCCACCCCGGTGATCGTGATCGGGTCGACCGACGGCGTCGCCGCCGCCGCGGGCAGCGCCGTCACCAGGCCGGCCAGGAGCGTCGCCACCACCGTCAGAACCACCCGGATCACCCGCATCGGACATGGATAGTCCGAACTGCCCCCGCAGCGCCCTCGGTGCGTCCACGTGTACCCGGAGTGGTGAACTCGGACGGGGAACCTGTGACGTGGTCGGCCCGGGGCGGGCCGGAGTGTCACGAATGCGACCGATCGGCCAGACTCGGGCGGGTGAGCCTTCACGTGACGTTCGTCTGCACCGGCAACATCTGTCGCTCCCCCATCGCCGAGAAGGTGTTCGCCACCGAGCTGGAGCGCGCCGGGCTCGCCGACGGCGTGCGCGTCACGAGCGCGGGCACCGGGGGCTGGCACGTCGGCTCCCCCGCGGACGACCGCGCGGCGGCCCTGCTCCGGTCCGAGGGCTACCCCACCGAGCACCGGGCGCGCCAGATCGACTCCGACCTGCTCTCGGCCGACCTCATCGTCGCCCTCGACAACACCCACCGCCGCGCCCTGCAGTCCAAGGTGCCCGAGCCCGAGCGCGTGCGGCTGCTGCGCTCGTTCGATCCGGCCGCCCCGAGCGGCGCCGACGTGCCCGACCCCTACTACGGCGACGACGACGGCTTCGCCGAGGTGCTCGACATGATCCGGGCCGCCGTGCCCGGCATGATCGACTGGGTGCGCACCCAGCGGTGACCCCCGGCGTGGAACGGGCCGAGCTCGCCGACGGCCGGACGGTCGTGGTGAAGTCCGGTGACCCGGCCGCGGAGGCCGCCGGGCTGCGCTGGCTCGCGGTCCCCGGCGGCCCGCCGGTGCCGGAGGTGCTCGACACCGGGCCCGACCGCCTGGTCACGACCTACATCCCGCCGGGGCGACCCGACCGCGCCGCTGCCGTGGACCTCGGGCGACGTCTGGCCGTGCTGCACGCCGCGGGAGCCCCGGCGTTCGGTTCGCCCCCGCCCGGCGGCCCGCGCGTCGCCACGATCGGGCTCGCCCCGATGACCAACGACCCGGCCCCGGAGTGGGCCCTCTGGTACGCCACCGACCGGGTGCTGCCCTACCTGCGCACGGCCCGGGACGCGGGCGCGGTCTCGGCCGCCGACGCGGCCAGCGTCGAGCGGGCGTGCGGGCGGCTCCCCCGGCTCGACGCGCCGCCGGCCCGGCTGCACGGCGACCTGTGGGCGGGCAACGTGCTGTGGTCGACCGACGGCGCCTGGCTGATCGACCCGGCCGCCCACGGCGGGCACCGCGAGACCGACCTGGCCATGCTGGCCCTGTTCGGCTGCCCCCACCTCGACGCCGTGCTCGGCGCCTACGACGAGGTCACACCGCTCGCCGACGGCTGGCGCGAGCGGGTGCCGCTGCACCAGCTGTTCCCGCTGCTGGTGCACGCCGCCCTGTTCGGCGGCGGCTACGGCGCGCAGGCGGCCGCGGCGGCCGCGACCGTTTAGGGCCTGTCTGACGGATCCATGCCGAGCGAGGGCCGCGCAGCCGGCTGGAGATCCGTCAGACCGGCCCTGAGCAGCCACATGGTCACCTGAGGCTGCCGGGACGGCCCGCCGGACCACCGCACGTGACCACGTGGCGGGCGCGGGCCGGGTCGGTCAGCCCACGCCCAGGATCGACCAGCCCCGGTCCGGGAAGCCCGAGGCCTCCGCGACCTTCGCCGAGCCGATGTTGCTGTGCGCGTGCAGGTAGGTCGGGATCGCACCCTCGTCCAGGACGCGGCGGGCGGCCTGCGCCACCAGGCGCCGCGCGAGGCCCTTGCCCTGCGCCGCCTCCGCGGTGACGACGGCCAGCTCGTGGCCGTACCCGTCGTGCCGCTTGATCCCGACGCCCGCGAGGTGCTCGCCGGTGTCGGGGTCCACCGCCACCAGCACGTCGTGGCCGAAGGGCCGCAGCCACTCGGGCACCGACGGGTCGACTGCCGGCACCCACACGCCCGCGTCCGGCAACGGGGTGGGCGCGGTGCTCCAGCGGAACACCCCGCGGAAGAAGCCGCCGTCGATCTTCGCGGCCGCGGGCACCCCGGGCCCGTCGTCGCCGGCGGCCACCACCGCGGCCACGGCGTCGGCCGCGAGCGGCGGCACCGACAGCACGCCGCCCTCGGTCGACTCGACGCCGAGCACGGGATGCACGAGCCCGTCCCAGCCCGGCTCGACTCGCTTGGCCGAGCCCACGACGGTGAGGCCCGGTCCCGTGCCGGGCCAGCGGCCCAGCCACGTCTGCAGGTGTGCGGTGAGCCGCTGGTCGTCCACGTCGTCCACGTACCGGAGTAGATCACGCGGCCGATCGGGACCGATCGGCGAACTCGCCGGGGTGGGATGGCGAACTCGCGGTCATGTCGTGGCCAGCAGCTCGGCCAGCGACTCCGCCAGCGCGTCGGCCAGGACGTCGACGTCGTACATCGCGTCGCGGTCGGCGGTGAGGCCGTAGTGCACGCCGCCGTCGTAGGAGGTGATGCCGATCGCCACGGCCTGACCGCCGGCCAGCGGCACCACCGGGTACATGTCGAGCATCCGGGCACCCATCGCGTACAGGGGGCGGGGCGGCCCGGGCACGTTCGTGACGAGCACGTTGTAGAGCTGGCTGGAGTACTGGCTGGCCAGCCGCGCACCGATGCTGTGCAGCACCGGCGGGGCCAGCCCCACCAGCCGCACCAGCGCGGACGCACCGACCGCCCGGCCGCTGCGCTTGTGGCCCTCCATCGCGTCCCGCAGCGACGTCAGCCGCGCCGCGGGGTCGTCCTCGGCGACGGGCAGGTCGACGAGGTAGGCCGAGATCGCGTTCCCGCTGCCGCCCGAGCGGGCCCGCACGCTCACGGGGACCAGCGCCCGCACGGCCGTACCCTCGGTCAACGGCTCCCCGCGCGAGATCAGCCACCGCCGCAGCCCGCCCGCGACCACCGCGAGCACGACGTCGTTGACGGTGCCGCCGTGCGCCTTGCGGACGGTCCGATGATCGGCCAGCGACGTGCGCACCATGCCGTAGCGCCGCTGGGCCCCGGTGGCCGCGTTCAGGGCCGGTACCGGGCGGGAGGAGGCGGCCCCGCGCCCGGTGGACACCAGCCCGCCGACGGCGCGCCCCACCGCGGCCGTCGTCTCCCGCGCGTCACGGACCGCCCGGCTCGCGACACCCAGCACCAGCCGCCGCGGGCGCAGCAGCGCGTCCACGCCCGCCCGGGCCGCCAGCTCGACGCCGTAGGGCTCGCGCGCGGGCTCCCAGTGGTCGGGCTCGGTCTCCCGCGGCTGCGGCGTGAGGTCGAGCAGGGCGGCGCCGATGTCCATCGACGCCAGCCCGTCGACCATCGCGTGGTGGGTCTTGGTGACCACCGCCAGCCGCCCGTCGGCCAGCCCCTCGACGACGTAGACCTCCCACAGCGGACGCGACCGGTCGAGCCGGCGGGCCAGCAGCCGGCCCACCAGCTCGCGCAGGACGTCCTCGGTGCCCGGCGCGGCGAGCGCGGCGTGGCGGACGTGGAAGTCGATGTCGAAGTCCGCGTCGTCCACCCACACGGGCAGGCCCAGCCCGCCCGGCACCTCCCGCACCTTCTGCCGGTAGCGCGGCACGAGCGGCAGCCGGTGCTCGATCAGCGCCGTGAACGCGGCCACGTCGAACGGCCCGTCCTCGGGCGGGGCGAACGTCATCACCGCCCCGACGTGCATCGCGGCCGTGCGGTGCTCCGCGTACAGGAACGACGCGTCGAGCGCCGAGAGCCGATCCGGCAAGCCGCCTACCTCCACCCCCTCCAGGGGAAGCCGGAACGGCCCCGCTCCTCGAGCTTGACCCCGAGCACCTGGTGCAGCTGGATGTTGTCACGCTCGAAGCCCAGACGGCAGGCCGCCATGTAGAGCCGCCACACCCGGGCCCGGCCGATGCCCACGTCGGCGACGGCCTCCTCCCAGTGCTCCTCCAGGTTGTCGCCCCACGCCTGCAGCGTCTTGGCGTAGTGCTCCCGGAAGTTCTCCTCGTGGCGGATCTCGAACCCGGCCTCGTTCATCTCCCAGACGAGCTGGCCGATGGGCTCCAGCTGGCCGTCGGGGAAGACGTAGCGGGCGATGAACGGGTCGAGCTTCTTCTTCGGCGGCTTGTGCGGCTGGGTGATGCAGTGGTTGAGCAGCCGCCCGCCCGGGCGCAGCCGCGCGTGCAGGGACCCGAAGTAGGACGCGAGCTGGTCCTTGCCGATGTGCTCGGTGAGGCCGATCGAGCTGATCGCGTCGAACTCCGACTCGGGCGCGTCGCGGTAGTCCATGTGGCGGACCTCCGCGAGGTGACCCAGGCCCCGGCGCTCGATCTCCGCCTGCGCCCACTCCGCCTGGTTGCGCGACAGCGTCACGCCCAGCGCCTTGACGCCGTGCTCCGCCGCCGCGTGCATCACCATGCCGCCCCAGCCGCAGCCCACGTCGAGCAGGCGCATGCCCGGCTCGAGCGCGAGCTTCTGCGCCACCAGCTCGAACTTGGTGGCCTGGGCCTCCTCGAGCGTGGTGGTGTCGGAGTCGTAGACGGCGCACGTGTACGCCATCGACGGGCCCAGCACCCACTCGTAGAACTGGTTGGAGACGTCGTAGTGGTGCGAGATGGCCTTGCTGTCGCGCGACTTGGAGTGCAGCCGGCCCGGCGGGCGGTACTCCAGTGCCGGCGGGGGCTGGCGGTGGCGCAGCCACAGCGGCACCATCTTGCGCGCCAGCCGGAGCTGGTCGGCCCTCGTGATGTCGTGCAACGTGATGTCGGCCATCGCGTCGAGGACGTCGTACAGCTCGCCCTCCACCTCGATCTCGCCCTCCACGTACGCCCGGGCCAGCCCGAGCGTGCCCGGGGCCGTGGCCAGCCGGGCCATGGCCCGGGGCGAGACGATCCGCAGGGCCACCTCCGAGCTGTCCGGCCCCGCCTTGCTGCCGTCGTAGGCGATCACCCGTACCGGGATGTCGGTTCCGACGACACCCGCGATGACATCAGCGACCTGCATCATGCCCTCCCTGATCCGGTCACCTTCGTATAGAGATCGGGCAGCCGTCCGTGCGGGTCGTAGCGCCCCTTCAACGCACGGTAGGCGGGCCCGTTGTAGTGCTCCCAGAACTCACGCTCGTCGTAGTGGACGGTGGAGTAAAGGGACTTGTGACCCCCGAGCTCGGCCACGAGCTCCTCGATCCGCCGGTTGTGGGCGTCGGGCTGCCCCGGCACCTCCTCGACGGACGACCAGAAACCGACGTTGACGTAGAGCTCGTCGGCCTTCATCGGGTACAGCGGCCAGGTGGTCTGTCCCCGCAACCGCAAGGGGCACAACCAGAAGGGCGCGATCCCGATGTCGCGGTGGAACGCCTCCAGGAACTCGGCCAGCCGTTCGACCGGGATCTCCACGTCCTGGACGACGAGCTCCTCCTGCGGCTTGCCGAACAGCCCACGGATGCGCCCGGAGAAGCGGTAGCGGCGGTCCAGCGACACCAGCCGGCGGTAGACGTCGGAGCGGCGGTAGCGGCGCGGCCAGAACAGCCGGACCACCGGGTTCTGGGCACCCAGCGCGCGCGAGCACCAGAACCAGTCGGTGTCCCAGCGCCAGATGTAGTCGTGGACGGTCAGCACGTCGGTGGGGAGCCGGTCGATGGACCGCCAGAAGATCTTCTGCCCGGTGTAGTCGCTGGGGCCCGCCGGGCCGGGCTCGTCGGTGAACCAGCCCAGCGTCAGGTACTGCTCGCCCTCGGCCAGGACGCTGGCGTCGACGAAGTCCGGGCCGTCGGCCACGTCCAGGTCGCAGACCTGCGTGATCTGCTTCTCCAGGTCGGCGGTGTCGACGCGGTGGTGCTCGATGCGGACGTAGGGCTTGACGGGCTGCACGTCGATCACCAACCGCAGCGCGTAACCCAGCGTGCCGTAGGAGTTGGGGAACCCGCGGTAGAGGTCGGCGTGCTCGTTGTCCGGCGTGACGGTGATGACGTCGCCGTCGGCGGTGAGGATGTCCATCTCGCGCACCGACTCGTGCGGCAGCCCGTGCCGGAACGACGTGGACTCGATGCCCAGGCCGGTGACCGCCCCGCCGAGCGTGATCGTCTTGAGCTGCGGCACGACCAGCGGCATCACGCCGTACGGGAGGGTGGCCGCCACGAGGTCCTCGTAGGTGGTCATGCCCTGCACCTCGGCGGTGAGGCCGACGGGGTCCACCGAGATCACCCCGGTGAGGTCGCTCGTGTCGAGCCGGTCGGTGATCTGCTCGCGCCCGCCGAAGCGGAACAGGTTGGACGACTTCTTCCCCAGCCGCATCCGCGTGCCCGCCGGCAGCGCCCGGAACCGTCGCAACAGATCGGCGACGGCCGCGGCGTGCGTGGCGGGTGAGACCAGGGGTGGTGCGTCCAGGGGTGCCACGCTCATGAAGGGGAACGCTAGTCCGACGGGGACGGCGAACCCAACCTCTCGGTCAGGCCCTTTCGTCACACCGGCCGGTGGTCGCCGGTTTCGTCCCGTTTGGCGCCGGATCGATCATCGAGCGGGACCGGTCCTCCCATGGTCTGATGCGTGTCGTGTCCGACACGAATCCCCATCAGAACGTCACGTTTCCCTCGACCAGCGGTACCGCCCACGGTTACCTGGCCGTCCCCGAGTCCGGCAGCGGCCCCGGCCTGATCGTCATCCAGGAGTGGTGGGGCCTCACCGACCACATCGCCGACGTCACCAACCGCTTCGCCGCGGAGGGCTTCGTCGCCCTCGCCCCCGACCTCTACGGCGGGAAGACCACCCACGACGCGGACGAGGCCGGGAAACTGATGGGCGAGCTGCCCGTCGACCAGGCCGCCACCGACCTCGTCGGCGCCGTCGACTTCCTGCTCGCCCACGACGCCGTCACCTCCTCGACGGTCGGCGCCGTCGGGTTCTGCATGGGCGGCGGCTTCGTGCTCGTCCTCGCCGCGCAGCAGGGCGACCGGATCGGTGCCGCGGTGCCGTTCTACGGCGTGCTCAAGGAGGAGTTCCCCAGCTTCGCGAACCTCACCGCGCCGCTGCAGGGCCACTTCGGCGAGACCGACCAGATGGCCGACCCCGCGTCGGTCGCGGCCCTGGCCGAGCGGATCGAGTCCGAGTCCGGGGTGACCCCGCAGTTCTTCACCTACCCGGCGGGCCACGCGTTCTTCAACGACGAGAACCACATGGGCACCTACGACAAGGCCCAGGGCGAGATCGCCTGGAACCGCACGCTGGAGTTCCTCCGCGCGAACCTGCGCTGACCAGCGCTGACGCGCCCGTGCGCGGATAACAGTGTCGGAACACTGTTGTCCGCGCACGACCCCCGTCAGGTGCGGGTGAGGCGCCCCCGCACCAGGCTCGGCAGGGCCGACATGCCCGTCGTCGGCCGGAAGGCCTCCGCCGCCGCCGTCAGGGCCTGGTGCTGGTCCTCGGTGAGCGCGATGTCGGCCGCCGCGGCATTGCTCTCCACCTGCGCCACGCTCGACGCGCCGGGGATCGCCACCACGTTGGGCAGGTGCACCAGCCAGGCGAGGGCGATCTGGGCCGGTGACGCGTCGTGGGCGGAGGCGATGTCGCGCAGCAGGTCCAGCAGCGGGCGGGCGGCGTCGAGGTTCTCCGGCAGGAACAGCGCGTTGGCCGCGCGGACGCCGCCCGAGGGCTTGTTCGTCGACGTGTAGCGCCCCGACAGCAGCCCCTGCCCGAGCGGGCTCCACGCGAGGATGACGTGCCCGGTGCGCTGGGCCCACGGCAGCATCTCGGCCAGCGGCTCGCGCGCCACCAGGCTGAACTGCACCTGGTTCGACAGCACCCTCGACCCGGGGTGCCCCGCAGTACCGATGCTCGCGCCCGCAAGCGACGCTTCGGCACGCTTCCAGCGGTCCAGCGAGTAGTTCGAGACGCCCACCTCGTCGACCACACCCACGTCGTGCAGGGCCTTCATGCCCCGCATCGTGGTGCCGTCCTTGATCACCGGGTTGGGCTGGTGCACCTGGTAGAGGTCGATCTCCCGGACGCCGAGGCGCTGCGCGCTCGCCACCCCGCGCTGCTGCACGACCGGCGCCGTCGGCCAGACCGGGAAGACCTTGGACGCCACCACGACGTCGTCGGTGCCGCCGGAGGCCGCGAGCGCGCGCCCGAGGATCCGCTCACTGCGTCCGAAGCCGTAGACCTCCGCGGTGTCGAACACCGTGACGCCCAACTCCCGCGCACGGGCGACGATCCGGGCCGCCTCGCCCTCGTCGTAGTCGGCGCCGTAGCCCCACTCCCGGGACCCGAACTGCCACGTGCCCAGGCCGATGACGGAGTACCGCTTGGCGGTGTCCAGTTCCAGATAGCGCATGGGTACCAGCATGGCCCGACCGCGGCCGTGGCGCCCACCGCTGCCGTCCGGAGGACGGACGGGGTGCGCCGGGCCGAGCCGGCTAGCCGTGGTCGGTGAGGAAGGTGTCCAGGTGGAACCACGTGGTGGTGCGGGCGTCACGGCCGGTCAGGACGCCGAGGTGGCCGCCCGGCGCGGTCTCGAACCGCACCTCCGGCGCCCCGGTCAGCAGCTCCACCACCTTCGCGACAGCGGCCATCGGGGCGATCACGTCGGTGCGCCCGGCCACCACGAGCACCGGTACCTCGATGGCGGCGAGCGGGATGGTCCGCCCGGCCAGCGCGAGCTGTCCGTCGGAGAGGTCGTTGCTGCGCAGCAGGAGGTGGTAGAGCTGCCCGAACACGCGGCCCGGGTAGCCGTGCATGTTGTTCATCATGTGGTCGACGGCCTCGATCTGGGCGAGGCAGTCGCGGTCGTCGAGCCGCGAGAGCAGCGTCAACGGCTTGGTCACGAGCTTCTCGAACGCCGTGAGCTGGAACGCGGCGCTGACGATGGGCGCGGGGAAGCTGCCGACGGCCTGGTGGACCCACGGGAGCCCGCGCCCGCCCATCGCCACGACGAGGGGCCGCAGCGGGGCCACCAGCGGCACGGCCGCGATGTCGACGGGGCTGCCGATCACCGTCAGGGACCGGACGGGGAGCGAGTCCCACGCCGCCACCGTCAGCATCGAGAAGATCCCGCCCAGCGACCAGCCCAGCAGGTGCAGGTCGTCGGCCCCGGCGTGCGCGACGGTCTCCCGCACCGCCCACGGCACCACCTCGTCCACCCAGTGCTCCATGCCGAGGCCCCGCTCCGCGAAGCGGATGGCGCCGTAGTCCACCAGGTAGACGGTGCGGCCCTCGGCCAGCAGGTGCTCCACGAGCGAGCAGCCGCGGCGCAGGTCGTAGGCGAAGTCGGGCGCACCGAGCGGCGGTACGAGCAGCACCGGCGCTCCCCCGACGTCCGGGGCGCCGACGTCCGGGCGGTAGCGGTGGAGCACCGCACCGTTCTCCGCGACGACGTCGCGGGGCATGCGCCGCAGATCGGCCACGCCGCCACGGAGCTTGCCCGCCAGGTTGACCGCCGCGGCACCGAGATCCATCTGATCAACCTAGCGGGTCGTGCGAAACAGTCGGCCCCGACTGCTTCCCGGTTACCCGTCGGTATGTGAGACTCCGGAGCATGCAGAGGGACATCTTCGACGCCGAGCACGACGCCTTCCGCGACCTCGTGCGCACCTTCCTGACGAAAGAGGTCGTCCCCTTCCACGAGCAGTGGGAGAACGACGGCCAGGTCGACCGCGCGATCTGGAAGGCCGCCGGCGCGGCGGGCCTGCTCGGCACCGACGTGCCCGAGGAGTTCGGCGGCGGCGGGGTCGACGACTTCCGCTACAACGCCATCGTCACCGAGGAGATCTCGGCGGCCGGCACGAGCGGTCTGGGCTTCCCGCTGCAGAACGACGTGATCGCCCCCTACCTGCTGCGCCTCGCCAACGACGAGCAGAAGCAGCGCTGGCTGCCCGGGTTCTGCTCCGGCGAGATCATCACCGCGATCGCGATGACGGAGCCCGGCACCGGGTCGGACCTGCAGGGCATCACGACCAACGCCCACCAGGACGGCAACGGCGACTGGATCCTCAACGGCTCCAAGACCTTCATCACCAACGGCATCCTCGCCGACCTGGTGATCGTCGTCGCGAAGACCGACCCGGAGGCCGGCAGCCGCGGCTTCAGCCTGCTGGTCGTCGAGCGCGGGATGGAGGGCTTCGAGCGCGGCCGCCGTCTCAAGAAGGTCGGCATGAAGGCGCAGGACACCGCGGAGCTGTCGTTCACCGACGTCCGGGTGCCCGCCGCCAACGTGCTGGGCGAGCTCGGCCAGGGCTTCGTCTACCTGATGCAGAACCTCGCGCAGGAGCGGCTGTCCATCGCGGTCGGCTCCATCGCCGGCGCCGCCCAGGCGTTGAAGTGGACGCTCGACTACACCAAGGACCGCAAGGCCTTCGGCAAGCCGGTGGCCACCTTCCAGAACACCCGCTTCGAGCTGGCCGAGATGGACACCGAGATCACGGTCACCCAGGTGTTCGTGGACAAGTGCATCAGCGAGCACGTGGCCGGCAGGCTCTCCATCGCCGACGCCGCGAAGGCGAAGTGGTGGGCCTCCGACGTGCTCAAGCGCGTGGTGGACCGCTGCGTGCAGCTGCACGGCGGCTACGGCTACATGATGGAGTACCCGATCGCCAAGGCGTTCGTGGACTCACGTGTGCAGTCGATCTACGGCGGCACCAACGAGATCATGAAGGAGATCATCGGCCGCTCGCTGGTGGGCTGATCGGGGTCACCGGCTCGCGCATGCCCTCTCGAACCCGGCCGTCGCCACCATCAGGCGCTTGGTGTCGTACTGGATCGGCTTCTCCATCGTGGGCTCGGCGGCGGTGCTGCCGGCCTTCGACTGGGCGTCCAGGTCGTCGATGGCCGCCACCAGCTCGGTGGAGGCCTGGCCCAGGGCGGGACTGATGATCCCGCCCTGCGCGGCCATCTGGCGGCTGGCCAGGAACAGCAGCGGGATGGCGGCCGGGAGCACCGGGCCGATGTCGAGGATGTGGGCCGCGTTGCGGATGTTCGTCGCCAGCTCGGCCGATCTGCCGCACAGCTGGTCGTCGGAGGTGGGCGCGGCCGACGTGGGGGCGGCCGCGGACGTGGGCGTGGGGGCGGGGGCCGGGGACGGGGACGGGGCGCTGCACCCGCCCAGCACGACGGCCAGCAGGGCCGCCCCGGCGACGGTGCGCTTCATGCCACCACGCTCGCCAGTACGCGGGCGCGCTCGGCGTCGACGTCGATGTCGGTCTCCGGGAACTGCGGCTCCATCTCGCCGAGGGTCTCCGCGAGCAGCGCGGCCACCGCCCAGTTGCGGTACCACTTGCGGTCCGACGGCACGACGTACCAGGGCGCGGTGTCGGTGTCGCAGAACCGCAGCGCGTCGGTGTAGGCCTCCTGGTACGCAGGCCACTCCGACCGCGAGTCGAGGTCGGCCGGGTTGTACTTCCAGTGCTTGAGCGGGTCGTCGAGCCGGGCCAGCAGGCGCTCCTGCTGGGCCTGCGGCGAGATGTGCAGCATCACCTTCAACACCGTGACGTCCTGCGCGGCCAGCTCGGCCTCGAACACGTTGATCTCGTCGTAGCGGCCCCGCCAGACCTCCTCGGGCACCAGCGCGTCGACGCGGGCGATCAGCACGTCCTCGTAGTGGGAGCGGTCGAACACGCCGATCTGGCCGGGCTGCGGCGTCTCCTTGCGGATCCGCCACAGGAAGTGGTGGGCGCGCTCCTCGGGCGTCGGCTTCTTGAACGACGCGATGTGCAGCCCCTGGGGGTTGACCAGGCCCGCGACGTGCCGGATCACACCGCCCTTGCCGGAGGTGTCCATGCCCTGCAGCACCAGCAGCACCGAGCGGGTGCCCTCCACGGTGGCCTCCGCGTACAGGGCGTCCTGCAACCCCTCCAGGCGCGCGGCCAGGTCGTTCATGTCCGCGGCGGCGGCGCTCTTGTCCTTGGGCCCGACAGGCCGGGACCGCGGGTCGATCGCGGACAGGTCGAGCTCGGGCGACACCCGGAACGTGGCACGTACGGACTTGGGCACGTGTCGAACCTACTTGCTCGCTGAGCCGCCCGCGGGCACCACGTCCTGCTCCTCGGGCTCGCGGTCCCGACCACCGGCCGCCGCGAGGTCGATCTCCAGGGCGAACGGCTCCTCCACCCGGAGCGCCTCGTGCGCGCTCGCCTGGGCGTACTCGTGGTAGCGGCCGCTGATGATCATGTTGGCGACGGCGAAGGGCACGTCGTGGTCCACGAGCAGCGAGTACGGGATGCGGCTGCGGGCGTAGAGCTGCGGCTTGAACGAACGGTCGAGCGCGCCGTGGTCGGCGCCCACCACCTCGATCACCATCAGGGCGTCGGCGGCGTCGAGCACGGGGTCGGCGGGCTCGTCGTCGTCGGCGGTCCGCGTCACCACCAGGTCAGGGACCAGCACGCAGTCGGTGCCCAGCCGCAGCGGCACCGGTCCGACGACGCGCAGCCCGTCCGGCAGCGCGGTCGTGACGGTGTCCCGGACCGCGGCGACGACACGCACCCGCTCGGGCGTGGCCCCGGGCCCGACGACCAGCGCCCCGTCCACCAGCTCGACGCGGCCGTCCCCCGGCACCGACAGGCCCAGGTAGGCGTCCTCGGTCCAGGGCCCCTCGTGATCGAACACGGAATGGTCCACCGCCGCACCTCGCCCTCTCGAGACTGACTCACCGACATGGTGACACGGTGACGCGGACGACAGGACACGGCGACGGAACGTCACGGCCGGGAGCACCGGATCAGGTGACCCTCCGGCCGCCGATCGGGACGACGAGCGGCGATCCCGCCACCGGGTCCTCGATCACCCGGGCGGCCAGCCCGAAGACCTCGGCGAGCAGCTCCTCGGTGATCACCTCGGCCGGCGCGCCCGCCGCGACGATCCGGCCGTCGCGCAGGGCGACGAGGCGGTCGGCGTAGCGGGCGGCCAGGTTCAGGTCGTGCAGCACCATCACGACCGTACGCCCGGCCTCGGCGGGCAGCCGGCGCACGAGCTCCAGGACGTCGACCTGGTGGGCGAGGTCGAGGAACGTGGTGGGCTCGTCGAGCAGGAGCAGGTCGGTGCCCTGCGCCAGCGCCATGGAGATCCACGCCCGCTGCCGCTGCCCGCCCGAGAGCTCGTCGACGGCATCGCGTTGATCCCGATGCCGATCAGCACCAGCCGGAACCCCTGCACCCCGTCCCGCCAGGCCAGCCCGTAGATCGCGAACGCGGTGGCGAGGCTGCCGGCCAGTGCGGCCAGCGGGACGCCGGCCGCAGCGAGCAGGCCGCCGAGGGTGCCGAACCCGCCGCCCAGCACGATCACGAACACCGCGGCCGCGCTCGCACCCGCGGTGAAGCCGATGACGTCGGGGCTGGCCAGCGGGTTGCGGGCGACGGTCTGCGTGAGCGCGCCGGACACCGCCAGCGCCGCGCCGACCAGCGCCCCGGTGAGCGAGCGCGGCAGCCGCAGCTCCAGCACGATGAACTGCTGGCCCGCGTCGCCGCCGCCGGCCAGCACCGCCAGCACCTCGCCGACGCCGATGGGGTACTCGCCGCGCCCGACGTTCAGCGCGACACCGAGCAGCAGCACCACCGCCGTCACGGTCAGCACGACGACGGTGCGCGGCCGCCACACCACCGACGCCGGGCCGACGCGCAGGGCGGGGCGGCCGGGCACTGCCGGACGCGCGGCCGGAACGGGAACCGTGATGGCGGTCGGCGAGGTCATCGGCATCACGTCCCCACCATCTTCCGGCGCCGCACCAGCCACACGAAGAACGGCCCGCCGACGAGCGCCAGCACGATGCCGACCTGCAGCTCACCGGGCCGGGCCACGACCCGGCCCACGACGTCGGCGGCCACGAGCAGCACCGCCCCCGCCAGCGCGGAGGTGGGCAGCAGCCACCGGTGGTCGGGGCCGGTGAACGCCCGCACGACGTGCGGCACGACGAGCCCGACGAACGCGATCGGGCCGCAGGCGGCGGTGGCGCCTCCCGCGAGCAGGGTGATCGCCAGGATGCCGACGACCCGGGTGCGCAGGACCGGGTGCCCGAGCGAGCGGGCCACGTCGTCGCCCAGCGCCAGCGCGTCGAGCGCGGGGGCACCGGCGAGAGCGACGAGCGCGCCGGCGGCGAGGACCACACGACCTGGCCGGTGACGTCGCCGTCCCGGCCGGCCAGCGAGCCGACGGACCAGAAGCGGTAGGCGTCGAGCGTGCGGACGTCGACGAGGATGACGGCCGAGGTCAGGGCCGACAGCAGGGCCGTGACGGCGGCCCCGGCCAGCGCGAGCGTCACCGGCGTGGGGCCACCGCGCCCGGTGGAGCCGAGCACGACGACCGCGACGGCCGCCACGAGCGCGCCCGCGAAGGCGAACCAGACGTAGCCGAGGAGGCTGGTGACGCCGAACGCGTAGATCCCGATCACCACGGCCAGCGCGGCACCGGCGTTGACGCCGAGCAGGCCGGGGTCGGCGAGCGGGTTGCGGGTGTGGCCCTGGATCAGCGCCCCGGCCAGGCCGAGCGCCGCGCCCACCAGCACCCCGAGCAGGGTGCGCGGGATCCGCAGCGACCGCACGACGATGTCGTCCTCGGTGCCGGTGGGGGCGACGAGCGCCTGCCAGACGTGGTCGAGCGGGTCGGCCTTGGCCCCGACCGCGACGCCGGCCACGCAGGCGACGACCAGCAGCGCGCCCAGCCCCAGCAGCCCGAGCAGCCGGCGGTGGCGCACGTCCGCCACGGCGCTCGTCACCACCATCGACGTCTCCTGCGATCGGTGAGGATGTGCTCGCCTCATCATAGGTGAGGCTGTCTTTGCAACACAGACCCGGCCCCAACGTGCTGGGATGGGCCGGTGATCACCCTGCTGCCGGTCGACGGCACGTCCGAACTGGCTGAGCACTACGCCTACCCCGACGACCTGACGGCGCCGTGGGTGCGGGTGAACTTCGTGGCCAGCGCCGACGGGGCCGCCTCGGTGGACGGCACCTCCGGCGGCCTGGGCTCCGACGCCGACAAGCAGGTGTTCGGGGTGCTGCGTGAGCTGGCCGAGGTGGTGCTGGTCGGGGCGGGCACGGTGCGCGCGGAGGACTACCGGGGGGCACGCCGGAACACCGCGGGCCGCGACACCCCGCCACCCATCGCCGTCGTCACGGGATCGGCCGACCTCGACCCCGGCAGCAAGCTGCTCATCGACACCCGCGTCCCGCCCATCGTGCTGACGCTCGGCTCGGCCCCCGCGGACCGCCGCGGCCGGCTCACCGCCGCCGGCGCCGACGTCGTCGTCCTCGACGACCTGGAGCCCGCGACCCTGCTCGCCGAGCTCGGCCGCCGCGGCCTGCACCGGGTGCTGTGCGAGGGCGGCCCGTCGCTGTTCGGCGACCTCGTGGCCGCCGGGGCGGTCGACGAGCTGTGCCTGACCGTCGCCCCGCTGCTGGCCGGGGGCACGGCGGGCCGCATCGCCCGCGGCCCCGAGGGCTCGCCCGCGCAGCCGTTGACGCTGGTCGGCGCGCTGGAGGCCGACGGCACGCTCCTGCTGCGCTATCGCCGCGTTACTCCGATAGGGTGACCTGGCGGGAGGATCGACCGGGTACTCGCGTCCTACAGACGAACAACGAAGAACGCGAAACCTCAAAGGAGCAGCGATGACCACCCCCACGGCCGCTACGACCACCATCAAGTCCCCCACGGGCACCGGTGGAAGCCCGGCCCGGCTGGCCGACGACACGGCGCAGGGCAAGACCACGATCGCCGCGTCCGTCGTCCAGAAGATCGCCGGCATCGCCGCCCGCGAGATCTCCGGCGTCCACTCGATGGGCGGTGGCCTCTCCCGCACGTTCGGCGCCATCCGGGAGCGCATCCCCGGCGGCGGCACCGGCGCGTCCAACATCGCGGGCGTCCAGGTCGAGGTCGGCGAGAAGCAGGCCGCCGTGGACCTCGACCTCGTCGTCGAGTACGGCGCGTCGATCGTCGAGCTGGCGCGCGCCGTGCGCCGCAACGTGATCACCGCGGTCGAGCGCATGACCGGCCTCGAGGTCATCGAGGTCAACATCGCGGTCAACGACATCCACCTCCCCGACGAGGAGGACGACACCCCGGCCCCCGCGCCGGCCGTCGCCCGGGTCGAGTAGTCCACCCCCCTTCCTCCGTCGTGAACCGGGAGCAAGCCGTGACCGTCACCGTCGTACCCGAGCCCACCGCCGTTCCGCTCGCGGAGCAGATCGCGGCCGTGGTCACCGCGCATCCGGCCGTCGCCGGACTGCACGGGGGGATCTTCGGTGCGGTCGCCACCTACCTGCCGGGCCGCCGCCTCACCGGCGTGCGGGTCGGCGAGGGTGACGAGCCCGTCGAGCTGGCCGTGGTGCTGCACCTCGACCAGCCCATCCCGGGCGTCGTCCGTGACCTGCGCCACGTGGTCTCCGGGCTGTGCGGCGGGGCGGCGGTGGACATCACCGTCGCCGACGTCGCCGTCCCCGCCCGGTACGCCGCCGAGCTCGCCGGCGACGGGCTGGTCGACACCCGCCCATGAACGAGCAGGAACGAGCGGCCTTCCGCGCGTTCGTCCGTGACAACCACCCGGACCGCGGCGGTGATCCCGACGTCTTCGTCGCGGGTCTCGCCCGGTTCCGGAGTGGGCCGGAGCGCGTCTCTCCGTCCCCGCCGGCGTCGGGGGCCGGCGGGGACGGTGACGCACGCTCCGACCCCGCTGATCCTGGTCGGGACGACCCCCGTTGGGACGCCCCCATCGAGTTCGTCACGCCGCTGTCCCCGCCGATGCGGGTGGCCGTGGCCCTGATCCGGACGTGGCACTGGCACCGCCGGCGCCGCGTGCAGTAACCGAGAACCACCCTTTACGGAGAGCCCATGAACGCCACCCGGACCGGCCTGCTGGCAGGCCTCATCCTCGGCGCCGCCGGTTCCATCGGCGGCTTCGGAGCCTTTCTCATCACCCTGATCGTCGGGATCGTCGGGTTGCTCGTCGGCATGGTGCTCGATGGCAGCCTCGACGTCAGCGGCGTCCTGGGCCGGGGCAAGGACCGGTGAGTACCGCCGACCCGGCCCTCGACGACGGGCCCGGCAGCCTGGACATCGCGCCGATCGTGCTCAGGAAGATCGTCGAGCACGCGGCCGACCAGGTCCCGGGCACGCTGCGCAACGAGCGCCGCCTCGCCGGCATCGACGTCGGCGAGTCCGGCTCCCACGCCAAGATCGCCACCGGTTCCGGTGACCCGTCGGCCGTGGACGTGCGCCTCGAGCTCACGCTGCAGTACCCGGCCTCCGTGCGCACCGTCGTGGACGCCGTGCGGCTCAAGGTCGGCGACGAGCTCACCCGCATCGCCGGCGCCCACGTGCGGAGCCTCACCGTCACCGTGTCCGGCCTGCGCGGCGCCTCCGTCACCGCCGCCCCCCGCATCCAGTAGCCCCTCCCCCTCAGAAGGAATGTCGGCATGCGCGTACTGCTCCGCATCCTCGCCCCGCTGCTCGGGCTCGCACTGGCCGCGGCCGGCGTGCTGTTCGTCATCGAGGTCGTCGCGGCGTGGGTCCGCCCCGACGCCACCACCGGTCTCGTCGTGCCATGGCCCGACTGGCGGGCCACGCTCGAGGGCCTGACCTGGGCCAACACGCCGGTGCCCGCCATCGCCATCACCGTGGCCGTCGTCGGCCTGCTGCTCGTGCTCGTCGCGATAGCGGCCCGCCGCTCCGACGTCCACCTCGACGCGCCGAGCCCCGAGATCGCCGTCACCACCGCCCCGCGCGTGCTGGCCCGGCTCGTGGGCACCCGCGTCCGCGCCACCGACGACGTCGCCGGCGCCAGCGTCACGGCGTCGGCGCGCAAGGTGAGCGTCTCCGCCCAGTCCTGGAACGACTCCACGCCCGAACTGCGCAGCACCGTCACCTCACGGGTCGACGACCTGCTCGCCGAGCTGCCCCTGCGCCGCCGCCCCCGCGTGTCGGTGTCGGTGCAGGAACGAAAGGGACCCCGATGACCGCCCCCGCCGCTCCCACCGACCGCGCCCCGGCCCCGGCCCCGGCCCCGGCCCCGGCCAAGCTGCGCCGCCGTTCGCGGTCGGCCGTGGCCCGCTCCGCGGGCGGCGACCGCTGGACGATGGTGATCGTCGGGCTGGTCCTGCTGGCCGCGGGCGTGCTCGTGGCCCTGCTGTCCTACGGCGTGTTCGGTGCCGCCCGCGCGGGCCGTCCGCTGCTCGATCCGATGATTGTCGACACGCTGCGTGCGCAGCCGCTCGTCTCGCGGATCGTGGCGATCGTCGCGGGCGTGGTCCTGGCCCTGCTCGGGCTGGTCTGGGCGTCCAACTCGGTGCGCCCGGAGCGCCGCCCGGACCTGCTGATCGACGGCGGCCCGGACACGTCCATCGTCGTCAGCTCGGCCGCGGCCGCCGACGCGGTGGCCAGCCAGGCCGGTGGCCTCCCCGGTGTCGGCCGGGCGAAGGCGCGCCTGGTCGGCGACGAGAGCGCCCCCGCCCTGCGGGTGACGCTGTGGCTGGCCGACGACGCCGACGTGCGCGACGTGCTGCGCCGGCTCGACAGCCACGTGCTGACCACCGCCCGGGAGTCCCTGGGGCTGTCGGCGCTGCCGGTGGCCGTCCGGCTGGAGCTGGACCGCTCGCACCCCACCTCGCGCGTCGCCTGATCCACCCGCTTACGGGAGCCACACCGCCCCTGCGGCAGGGTCCACGGGTGCGCTCGCGGTACCGGCAGGTGTGGCTCGTCTCGGCCGTCTCCATCGCCCTCGTCGTCGCGGGGTGCTCCGTGGGGCCGTCGCAGCGTCCGCCGGTGGCCGTCCGCGGCGACGCGATGCCCGCCGCGCCGGTGGCCCCGGGCAGCGCCGCCCCCGCCCCCGACACGGTGCCCGACCTCGAACCCCAGAACGCGTCGATCCCCTTCGCCGACTGCACGGACGACACGGTGAGCACGCTGCGCGAGCCGCCGTCCCGTCCGCTGCGGTTCGAGTGCGGGGAGCTGACGGTGCCCGCCGATCCCGCCGCCCCGCAGCTCGGCACGGTGTCGCTGGGCGTGCTGCGGGCCGGGCTCGCCGACGCGCCGGAGACCCGGCCGCCGCTGCTCGTCGTCGGGGACAGCGCCGGCGACGCGTCCGCGCGGGTGGCCGCGCTGCTGGCCGAGCAGGTTTCACCCGACCTCCTCGCGCAGTTCACGCTGATCGGGCTGGACCGGCGCGGGGCCGGCGCCGACCGCCTCGACTGCGCACCCGCCGACGCGCGCGCCGCCCTCGTCGACGCCGACCCCGCGCGGTCCTCGACCGCGGACCTGGCCAAGATCCTGGAGGAGGCCCGGGCGGTGGTCCAGGAGTGCAACCTGACCCTCGACAGCACGCTGAGCACGGTCCGCAGCGCCGCCACCGCCTCGGACGTCGAGCTGCTGCGCTCGGCGCTCGGGGTCAGCCGCCTCTCGGCGATCGGCACCGGTGACGGCGCCGGCGCGCTGGCCACCTGGGCGGGCACGGCTCCGCAGGCCGTCGGCCGCCTCGTACTCGACGGGCCCCCGCAGCCCGGCCTCGACGACCCCGACCGCGGCGAGGCGCGGGCCAAGGCCGCCGAGACGGCGTTCGACGCGTTCGCCGTCTCCTGCACCTCCCGGCCCGGCTGCGCCCTCGGGGCGGCGCCGCGCACCACCGTCACCGGCCTCCTGAAGGCCCTGGGCGCGCGTCCCCTCGCCGCCGTCGACGGGCGCAGGCTCACGGCGGGCTCCGCCGTCACGGCGATCCGGGCCACGCTCGGGGAGCCCCGGGACTGGCCGGCCCTGACCGCGGCGATCGCCGCCGCGGGCACCGGCAACCCGGCGCCGCTGCTGAACCTGCTGGACCCGCTCGCCGGGCCCCGCGGGCGCTTCGACGGCGCGCTCGCCACCGGCTGCAACGACGCCCGCAACCGGCTCTCCCCGGCCCAGATCTCCGAGCTCGCCACGCGCTGGACCAGCGCGTACCCGCTGTTCGGTGGCGAGGCCGCGCTCGGGCTGGTGGACTGCGCGCCCTGGCCCACCGGCGGCCCGGCGCCGACCCCGGCGTCCGCGGACGGGGCGCCGCCGATCCTGGTGCTGGGCACCGCGGGCGACCCGCGCGATCCGCTCGACGGCTCCCGCCGGGCGGCCGACGCCCTGCCCGACGCCCGCTTCCTGAGCTGGCAGGGCGCGGGCACCGGCGCCTACCCGCGCACCCCGTGCGTGACGGGGGTGGTGGACGCGATGCTCGTCGACGGCGTGGTGCCGCGGGCGGGCACGCTCTGTCCCCCGTAGATCAGGAGCAGTAGTCCTTCTGCGCGATCGAGACCACGCTCTTCGCCTGCTTGCTGTTCACCGTGGGCAGCACCGCGGGCAGGGCGCGCACCAGGTCGGCCGCGTCGGCGCCGTTGGCCAGCTGCTGGCAGATCACCTCGGCCGCCTCGGTCTCGGACCGGCCCGAGTCGCTCGTGGGGACGTCGGCGGCCCGCAGCGCCTTGAGGTAGGCGACCGCCCTCGTGCTCGTGGGGTCGACGGCCGCGTCAGGGCCCCCCGCGGCCGACGTGGGTGCGGCGGCCTCGGCCGAGGTCGGGGCTTCCTGCACCACCGCGGCGGTGGACGCCCCGCGCGAGCCGCCGACCAGCCCGGCGACCACCGCGGCCACCAGGATGAAGCCGCCCACCGCGGCCGCGACCAGCACCATCCGGCCGCCCGGCAGACCCCGGACGCGGCCGAGCAGGGCCGTCAGGGGGTGGCCGTCGTCGTCGGACCGGGCGCGGCGGCGGCGGGGCGACACGGTGGTCTCCCCGACGGCGGCCTCCGGCTCCCGGTCGACGGTGAACACGTGGGTGTCGGGATCGCGGTTGGCCTCGCGGGCCACGGCGGCCGCCGCGGCCGCGGCCTCCTGGGCACGCCGGCGCGCCGCCCGACCCCCGGTGGCCGGGACCTCGCGACCCGCGGGGGAAGCCTCGCGGAGCGGGACGGCCGGGATCGTCATAGTGGCGGCCCGGGCCACGGCCGACTCGTCGGGCGGCAGGGCCTGCCCCGGAACGGCCACCTGGTGCCGTGAGGGCCGGGACCCGTTCGTCGCCGGCACCGGGGCCAGCGCGACGCTCGTGGTCTCGTTGGCGCTGACGGCGCTGATGGCGTGGGCCCGCTCGACGGCCCGGCGCTCGGCCGCGGCAGCGGACTCCGCGTCGGCGGCCGCACGGGCGGCGAGATCGGCGGCGCTCTCCGCCTCGGCGGCGGCCGTGGCCGCGGCGGCGATGGCGGCGGAGGCCCGCGCGGCCGCGTCCACCGCGGCGGCCTCGGCGGCGTCGGCGGCGGCCTCCGCGGCGCGGCGGCGGCGGCGCTGCTCGTCGACGAGTCCGTCGGGGTGGGTGGAGCCGGGGCGCTCCTCGGTCAGCACGCCGTCCGGGGTCCCGTCCCCTGACTGCCACCCGTTCATCGACTCACCGACCATCGTGCGCTCCCCCGGTCACGGCGGCCATCGTCGGCCGAACCCTTGCCCGTCCAACGATCCACCTGCGGCGAAGGCGCGGTCCGGGCTTGGACAAGCACCGTAAGTGTGATGTCGATCACGCAGTACGGCCCAGCGTTTGACGCTCCGCTCCCGGGCTGCGACCCAGCGTCATGTAGCTCTGGGCCACTCGGAGCAACGTGTACCGGCTGGCGGTGCCGCGGCCGAGCCCGAGATCCACGGCGGCGTCGAACACCGGCTGGTGCCGGTCGGCCGCGGCCACGGCGGCGTCGAGGAAGCGGCCGTGCGGCACGAGCCGCGCCAGCACCGCGAGATGGCCCTGGTGGCGTCCGAACGTGCGGCGCATGGCGGCGCGGTGGGCGCCCCCGGCCCCGGACCCCAGCAGCGCGGCGCGCCCGGCCAGCACCCCCGACGCCACGGCGTCGAAGATCCCCTCGCCGGTGAGCGGGTTGACCATCGACGCCGCGTCGCCGACCAGCAGCACCCGCCCGTCGGGGTGGTGGCGCGGCGCGGTGGAGAGCGGCAGGTGGTGGCCGCGCACGGTCGCGGGGTCGGGCACCTGACCCGGAAGCAGCGCGTCGAGCTGGTCGAGGAGCTCCTGCCGCGATCCCCCGCCGCGCCGGTCGAACACCCCGAACCCGACGTTGGAACCGCCCCCGAGCAGCGGGAACGACCAGGCGTACGCCGGGTAGCGCCCGCGGGCGAACTCGATGAGCAGCGCGTCCGGTTCGAGCGCGGTGGGGGCGTAGCCGCGGATGGCGACGGCGGTGCCGTTCGGCGGGGTGCGGGGCGCGCCGAGGAGCCGACGCACCACCGAGTTCGCGCCGTCGGCGCCGATCACGACGCGCGCCGCGATGTCGCCGTCGAGGACGACGTGGTCACCGCGGACGTCGATCGCCCGGACGCGGTGGCGGCGCAGCTCGGCCCCGCGGTCGACGGCCGCCGCCACCAGCCGCTCGTCGAACACGGCGCGCGGGATCACCCGGTTCGGGCGCGCGCAGGTGCGGGCCACCACCCGCCCGCCCGGGCTGCGCAGCCGCAGGCGCGGCACCTCGGGGCCCAGAGGCGTCAGGTCGGGTACCCCCAGCGCGTCGAGCAGGTCCAGGACGTGGGCCGCGATGCCGTCGCCGCAGGTCTTGTCCCGGGGGAAGGCCGCGGCGTCCAGCAGCAGGACCCGGGCGTCGGGGCGGAGCTGGAGCACCCGCAGCGCGGCCGCGCTGCCGGCCGGGCCCGCCCCGACCACGGCCACGTCGACGATCTCGTTCACGTCATGGGTGTACCCCACGCGCGTGGCGCGTCAGACGACCACCCCGGTGCGCAGCGCCAGGACGAGCAGCCCCGCGCGGTCGGGCTCGCCCAGCTTGCGGGCGATGCGGTGGATCGTGGTGCGGACCGTGCGCTCGGGCACGTCGAGCGCCGCGGCGATCTCGTCGTCGTCGCGGCCCTCGGCGGCCATCTGCAGGAACTGCCGCTCCTTCGGGGTCACGGCGCACGAGGTGCCGCGCGCGCCGTGCAGGCTGCGGCGCCCCCGCGTGGCGGGCGCCTCCCGGCCGTCGGCGTGCTCGCGGCGGGCCAGCTCGGCCAGCGACCGCAGCGAACACGGCCAGGCGGTGCTGGTGGTGCCGGAGCAGGCCCGGCAGCGGTCCTGGGGATCGGGAAGGTGCTCGGTGAGGATCCGGAACCAGACCTCGACCATCGGGGCGAGTGCGGTGGCGGCGTCGGTGGCGGCGTCGGTGGCGGCGTCGGTGCTCACTGGACCGTGATCCGCACCGAGTCGATGGCCGGCGTCTGGTTCGCGCGCTGCATCATCGGCACCCGGTGCGAGCCGTCGCCGGCCCAGACGGTGCACTGGGCCTCGCCCTTGGGCAGACCGGTGACGTTGACGACCACCGTGTCGGGCGTGGAGCCGCCGCCGTTGTCCTGGGTGGCGACGAAGAACGCGGGCACCGGCGCGGCGTCCGGGGCCACGTCGCCGGAGGGCAGGATCCGGCACGCGGTGTGGAAGTGGCCGCGCTGCAGGCCGTTCGGGTCGAGGAACGAGCTCTCGAGGTAGTAGCCGCCCGCCGCGGCGCCCAGGAAGCGGTCGCGGACGAGGTTGCGGGTGCTCACCGAGATCGAGAACGGCGCGTCGGCCCGGACGGTGCGCGGGGCCTTCGTGATGAGCAGCGACGGGTTCTTGTCCGGCGCGGAGACCTCGCCGAACTCGGTGGAGACGCACGCCGGGGCGATCTGGAAGCCGGTGTGGGGCTGGAGCTTGCTGGTGGAGCAGTCGCGGCCGAGCACGTCGAGGCCGTTGGCCCCGCCGGCGGGCGGGGCGGGCGCCGCCGACGTCGTCGGTGCGGTGGTGGCGGTCGGATCGGCAGCGGGGTCGCCGGTCCGGGCCGCGGTGGGGCCGGCGGTCGGGTCCGTCGGGTCGTCGGCGGGCTCGTCGGCGGGCTCGTCGGTGGGCTCGTCGGTGGGCTCGGTGGCCGCCGGGGCCGTGGCGGTGCCGCCGTGCTGGTGCCCGGGTGCCGTGGTGCCCGTGGGGCCCTTCGTGCTGGTCGGTCGCTGGGCCGGGCTGGCACTCGCGTAGTCGCACGCGGCCGGCACGAAGCAGGCCAGGGCCGCGACGGTGGCGATCGTGATCCGCCGGCCGACGGCGGGGGCGGGTTCGGGTGAGGTGGGCATCGGGGGGAGCTCCGATCGGGAAGGGTCGTCGGGCTGGGGAGGACCCGTCGTGGTGTCCGGCTAGCGCCGGACGGAGTGGCGGGGACCGGTGGTCTCGCCGGGGCTGGTTCGGGGGAGGCGGTGGGAGCCGGTGCTCTCACCGGGGGCGGGGTCCACGCGCCGGTAGGGCCCGGACACGTCGGTGGGTGACATCCGCCGTCGCGCGCCGACCCCCGACGAGGGGGCGGCGACCGGGTACGGCCCGGAGATCTCCGGTGCGCCACGGGGCCCGGGGATCGCGGCCGTCGGCGCCACCGGAGGGTCGAGCGGCGGCTCGGACGGTGGCCGGGCCGCGGTGACCCGGCGGGGCGCGCTGCGGTGGCGCATCGCCGCCACCAGCGCGGACGCGGCGAGCAGCGCGGCGATGAACACGAGGATCGGCACGGCGAGGTCGGTCCAGCCGGTGGCCCCCGACAGCAGCCCGGGCGAGGGCGGCGCCGGCAGCGCGTCGTAGTCGACGAGGCCGGTGCTCTCCAGGTAGCCGATGTGCCGGGTGACGAACTCGGCGGCGGTGGTGGCGAAGTCGCGGACGAGGGAGTTGCGGGTGCCGACCCGGACCGCGGCGATCTGGGTCAGCACGTTGCCGTGGGCCTCACGCACCCGCTGCACGAACATCCGGTCGTAGTCCGACCCGGTCTGCGCGGAGATCTCCTTCATCCAGGCGAGCTGCTGGGCGCTGGGACTGGTGGGCAGCAGGACGCCGAGCTTGTCGGCCACCGTGCGGACGTCGGCGTCGAGCGTGGCGTGCTCCCCCGCGACGTGCTGGCCGACCTCACGCACCTGGGGCGAGCTGGCCTGCTGCTCGGCCTGCTGGCCGGTGGGCTGCTCCCAGAGACCGGCCATGCGGACCTTGGCGAGCAGGTCCCGGTCGGCGGGCCCGACCGGGCCCCACTGGGTCTGGGTCCAGCCCCCGGTGCCGGGGGTGTCCGACGACCAGGACTGGAACACCGACACACTGACGGCGAGGAGCACCGCGACCAGCACGGAGACGCGCAGGAACCGGGGGATCCGGCGGAGCATGGGGAGCCTTTCGGGGTCTTTCGGGAACCGGTACGGGTCAGACGAAGTCGAACAGCTCGGTGCGGATGCGCGCCGGGGCGACGTCGAGGACGTCGAGCACCTCCAGCGCGTCGTCCACGAGTCCGGGGGGCCCGCAGAGGAACCAGTCGACGTGATCGGGGCGGGGCACGGTGGCGAGCACCATGGCGAGCAGGCTGACGCCGAGATCGCCGGTGTGGCCGTCCCAGCCCTCGCGGGGCCGGCGCAGCACCTCGGTGACCTCGAGGTCGAGGGTGTGGCGGAGAAAGCCCAGCTCCTCGCGGAACAGCATGTCCTCCAGCGAGCCCGCGACGACGACGAGCCGGTACGGGCGGGGGTCGGCGCGGTCGGCCGCGGTGCGCAGCATGCTCATCATCGGCGTGATGCCCACCCCGCCCGCGACGAGCACGAAACCCTCGCAGGCCCCGATGTCGCTGGTGAACGCGCCGTGCGGGCCGTCGACCCAGACGGGGCTGCCGGGTGGCAGGGTGCGCAGCCGGTGGGTGAAGTCACCGGCGTGGCGGATCGTGAACTCGGTGCGGCCCAGGTGGGCGCTGGAGGCGATCGTGAACGGGTGCTCCTCGGCGGCGGGCGACCGGGCGAGCCGCAGCCAGGCGAACTGGCCCGGGGCGAACGCCCAGTTCGCGGTCTCCGGGCGGCGGCCGCCCCCGTGTCGGGCATTGGGGTGCCGGGCCCGTGGTCCCAGCACCAGGGTGCTCACCGTCGGGCTCTCGGCGCGCACCTCGTGCACCACGAACTCCGTCGACGGGTCGAGCAGCCCGCGCCACACCCACCGGTAGGCCGCCACGGCCACGAGCACCAGCATCAGCGCGGTCAGCGCCACGGCCATCGACGCCTCCTGGACGGCGTGGTCGAGCAGCACCACGTGCAGCGCGGAGAACACCACGACGGCCACGCCCAGCGCGATGTGCGTCCAGCGCCAGATCTCGTAGGGCAGCTTCAGGTGCCGGCGCAGCAGTGCGGCCCCCACCAGCGCCCCGAGCGCGACGGTGGCGCCCACGGCGGCCTGCGCCCGGCCCGGCGCGTTGGGCACGTCGAGCAGCGAGACGGCCGTCGGGTCGGCCGCGACGACGCAGGCAAGGTGCAGCAGCACCAGCGCCGCCGCGCCGAGGCCGAGGAACCGGTGGACCTCGATCACGCCCTCGATCCCGAAGGCGCGGTTGACCGAACGGAGCCTGCTGGGCAGCACCGCCGCGCAGACCATGGCCGACAACGCGAACAGCCCGGTGACCACCGACAGCCGGGACCACAACGGCTCCGCGGGCGCGGTCGCCAACCACAGCAGCGGCGGTCCGACCATGATGGTCGTGAGACCCGCGAGCCACGCGGTGCGGAAATGCCTGTCGGTCATGGCGGCAGACCGTAGGCAGCGCTCCCCGGCCGGGGTTGCGAAGCTGAGAGCGTCGTAAGCCGGATGTCCGCTCCGCCGCGACGAGCGGCGACGGACTGGGCCGGACGCCGCAGAAGTTGGGCCGATCGCCCGGTGACGCCTTTCAGGAAGTCACGGAACGGCAACGGTCGACGGGGCCATCGGCCCGTTCGACGATCCGGGCCCCGGCCGTCGCGGGGCCCGACCGGTCACCGCCGACCGGCTGCCGTCACCGCGCCGGGCCGGAGGGTGAACGGCTGAGGCGACCGGCTCGCCGGGACGCGCCCCCTGCGCTCGCCCCCGCCGAGCGCTCACTGATTCCGGTCGCCACCGGGACAGGTGAGCGGTGATCACCGGCTCGTCGGTCGCCGGACGATGTCCGGCGGACTCGCTGAGGGCACCGCCCAGCAGCCGGAGCAGGACCTGCCGCCGTCCGTAGCAGTGGTGCGCCGCCCACCGTGTCCGGGACGCCGCGGACCGCCGCGGATCCTCAGCGGCGCAACCGCACCACGGCCCGCGAACCTACTGTCCGGGTCCATGAGGCCACACGCCCCCACCGCGCCGCCCCGGGCGGTCGTCCCCACGATCCGCGCGGCCGGCGCCGCGTGCCTCGTCCTGCTGGCCGCCGGGTGCGGCTCGGGCTACGTCCCGGCGAGCGAAGCCGTGCCGGTGGGATCCCGGCCGGCGGCCACGGTCCAGGCCCCCGCGGCCGACGCGGGCGGGCTGGCGACGGCCTCGACGACCGTGGGCACCGTCGTCACCAGCGAGGGCTACACGCTCTACCGCTTCTCCCAGGACACCGCGACGCCGTCGACGTCGGCCTGCGTCGGCGCGTGCGCGACCGCGTGGCCGCCCGTGCTGGGCGACGGCGTCCCGGCCGTGGACGGGCTGCCGGCCGACCTCGTCGGCACGGTCGGACGACCGGACGGCGCCCAGCAGCTGACGCTGAACGGCTGGCCGCTCTACCGCTTCGCCGAGGACACCGCGCCGGGCGACGTCAACGGACAGGGCGTCGGCGGCACCTGGCAGGCGATCGGTCCGGACGGCACACCGGCGGGCGCGGCGGCCCCGGCCGACACCGGCAGCGGCTACTGATCCGCGTCGGGCTTGCGCGCCCTGCTGGGCTGCACCCGTGAGGGCTCGCCCGGCATCTTCGGGTACTCCGGCGGGTACGGCATCTCCCCGCGCGGGTCGGCGGCGTACCACTCCAGCGCGGTCTCGATGCCGCCCGCGTGGGCGTCCATGTCGGCGTGCGGGTCGCCGCGCTCGGCGTAGATGCCGGGCACGGTGCGCACGTCGAAGTCCTCGGGCGTGACGTCGGGCAGGTCGTCCCAGGTCAGCGGCATGGAGACGGTCGCCCGTGGCCGGCCGCGCACCGACCACGCCGACGCGATGGTGCGGTCGCGGGCGGCCTGGTTGTAGTCGAGGAAGATCCGCTCGCCGCGCTCCTCCTTCCACCAGTCGACGGTGGCGCGCTCGGGCACCCGCTCGGCGACCTTGCGCCCGATGGCGATCACGGCGTGCCGGACGTCGATGAAGTCCCACTCGGGGCGGATGCGGCAGAAGACGTGGATGCCCCGCCCGCCGGAGGTCTTGGGCCAGCCCACCAGCCCGGCCTCGTCGAGCACCTCGTGCAGCACGGCGGCCACGGCGGCGGCGTCGGCGAAGTCGGTGCCCGGCTGCGGGTCGAGGTCGACGCGCAGCTCGTCGGGGCGGTCGGGGTCGGCGCGGCGCACCGGCCAGGGGTGGAAGTCGAACGTGCCCATGTTGGCCGCCCACAGCAGCACGGCGGGCTCGGTGGGGCAGAACGCGTCGGCCGTGCGTCCGCTCGGGAACGTCACCCGGACCGTCTCGGCGTAGGCGGGCGCACCCTTGGGCAGCCGCTTGGAGTAGAACGGCTCGCCCTCGACGCCGTCGGGGTAGCGCTTGAGGTTGGTGGGCCGCTCGCGCAGCACACCCAGCAGGGGGTCCACCACCGCGATGTAGTACTCCACCACCTCCCGCTTGGTGATGCCCGGCTCCGGGAAGTAGATCTTGTCGGGGCTGGTCAGGCGCACCTCACGGTCGCCGTCGGGTCCCGGCACGGTGAGCAGCACCGCCGCCGCCTTGGTCGCCACGGGGGCGCACGCTACCGGCTACGCTTGATGTTGTGCCCGAACCTGAGCGGTCTCGTCAGTTCGACGACGAGCTCGTGGGCCTCGATCCCGACGACCCCGAGGCCCGGGCCTTCGCCGCCCACCTCGACCGCATGCAGCGCGAGCGGCCCTCGTTCACCGTCGAGGGCTACCTGGCCGGGGTCAGCGAGTTCGCCGACTCCGCCAACCGCGCCGAGGGCGAGCGGCGCTGGGGTGCGGTGCTCGTGGTGCTCCTGCTGCTGGCCGTCTCGGCGTACCTCGTGTGGGACGTCCTGCACTTCGTGGTGGCGACATGGCTGTAAGGGGTCTGATAGGTCGCATCACGAGCGCGCTGTCGGGGCGCCCACATAGTGTGGAGCGCATGGACAAGTCCACCGAACCGGCCGCCACGGTCGTCAAGACCGACGCCGAGTGGCGCGAGCAGCTCACCCCCGCCGAGTACCAGGTGCTGCGCAAGGCCGGCACCGAGCGCCCCTTCGTCGGCGAGTACACCGACACGAAGACCACCGGCGTCTACGAGTGCCGCGCGTGCGGCGCCGAGCTCTTCCGCAGCGACACCAAGTTCGAGTCGCACTGCGGCTGGCCGTCGTTCTTCACCCCGCTCGCGGGCGAGGCCGTCATCGAGCGCACCGACTACTCGATGGGCATGAAGCGCGTCGAGGTCGTGTGCGCCACCTGCCACAGCCACCTCGGTCACGTGTTCGAGGGCGAGGGCTACGGCACCCCGACGGACCTCCGGTACTGCATCAACTCCATCTCGCTGAAGCTCGTGCCGGACGCCTGACGCCGCCGGTCGGAGGTACCGCTGAACCCGAACGGCCGGTAGGACTGGTGACGCCCCGTCGTCACCGTCGCCCCGGAGGTACCCCGTGCGCGTGGTCGTCGTGCTCGTCTCGGCGCTGGCCGTGGCGCTGCTGGGAGCCCCGACCGCCTCGGCCGCGCCACCCGCGGCGCACCCCGGGTACACGATCGTGGCGCCCCAGCTCACGCCGCTCGTCGCGGGCGGCAAGCCGACCCGGGTCCTGACGGGCGTGCTCGACGCCGCCGGCTACGCCGTGGAGGTCCCGGCGCACTGGAACGGGCAGCTCGTCATGTGGGCGCACGGTTTCCGGGGCAACGGCGCCGAGCTCACCGTCGACGCCCCGTCCTACGGGCTGCGGCAGCGGTTCGTCGACCAGGGCTACGCGTGGGCGGCCTCCTCCTACGACCGCAACGGCTACGACGTGGCGTCCGGGGTGCGGTCCACCCACGAGCTGGCCACCGCCCAGGCCCTCGCCGCCGTCCGCGCGTACCCGCCGGGTCCCGACTACGGCACCGTCGCGCTGCCGGCGATCTACGCCGGGCTCGGGCTCGCCCCGAACAACCCGGCCGTCACCACGCCGAAGGCGCAGCAGCTGCGGGCCGAGACGGTGCTGGACTCCGGCGGGGTGCGCCCCGGCGCCGACGCGTCCTTCTCCTACTGGAAGGACTTCCTGCTCTCCCTGGCCGTGCCCGGCAACGCCCCGACGCCGGTCACGGGCGTGGCGCTCAACCCGGGCGTCGTGGCCACCAACGTCGGCCACGACTACGCCCCTGACGCACCGGTGAACCCGGACGTCACCGTCCAGCGCGTCCGCCCCGCCGACCCCGCCGCCCGCAACTCCCGGGCGCTCACGCCGGTGGCCCAGGTGGCCGGGAAGCCGCGGGTGCCGGTGCTGACCCTGCACGGCGTCGGCGACCTGTTCGTGCCGTTCTCGATGGAGCAGATCTACGCGGGCGAGGTGGCCGACGCGGGCCGGTCGGACCTGCTGGTGCAACGCGCGATCCGCACCACCGGACACTGCGAGTTCTCCGATGCCGAGGCCGGGAAGGCCTGGGACGACCTGGTGGCCTGGACGGACGGCGGGAAGCGCCCGGCGGGGGACGACGTGGACGCCACGTCCGGCCCGACCTTCGGCTGCCGCTTCTCCGACCCGGCCGCCTACGCCGCGGCCGGCCCGCCGTCGCAGACCGACACCCGCCGGTTGTTCGCGCCCTGCCCGGCGACTGGCTGACCACCTCGACGTCGCACGGCAGGCCGGGGGCGCAAGCCAGCCGGGCGTCGGCGACGATCTGCCGCTAGCTCCTACGGCAACGTCGCGACCAGATCTCCCGCCTGCACGCGCGGGCCCGTGTAGAACGGGATCTCCTCGCGCACGTGCCGGCGGGCCTCGGTGGCGCGCAGGTCGCGCATGAGGTCGACGATGCGGTCGAGCTGGTCGCACTCGAAGGCGAGGATCCACTCGTAGTCACCCAGCGCGAACGCGGGCACGGTGTTGGCGCGCACCTCGGCGTAGCTGCGGGCGGCCTTGCCGTGGTCGGCGAGCATCGTGCGGCGCTCGTCGTCGGGCAGCAGGTACCAGTCGATCGACCGGACGAACGGGTAGACGCAGACGTAGCCCTTGGGCTCCTCGCCCGCCACGAACGCCGGCACATGGCTCTTGTTGAACTCCGCAGGCCGGTGCAGCGCCACCTGGCTCCACACGGGCACGCTGGCCCGTCCGAGCGCGGTGGTGCGCCGCAGGGCGGCGTACGCGCCCTGGAGGGCCTCGACGGTGGCCGCGTGCCACCAGACCATGTAGTCGGCGTCGGCGCGCAGGCCGGCGAGGTCGTAGACGCCGCGGACGGTCACTCCCTTGGACTCCAGACCGTCGAGGAACTCCCCGATCTCGGAGACGGCGGCGGAGCGGTCGTCCCCGAGCTTCCCCGGTTCGACGCGGAATACCGACCACATCGTGTAGCGGATGGTGCTGTTGAGCTCGGCGTAGTCGAGGCGGGCCATACCCCCATGGTGCCACCAGCCCGATCCCCCGCGAGTCGGCGGTTCCCCGTGCGCGAGTCGGCAGTCTCGGGAGACGGGCGGTCAGCCGGTCGTGGCCGCAGCCAGATCCGCGACGACCCGCTCCGCGGCGGCCCGGGCGGTGCCCACACACGCCGGCACCCCGACGCCGTGCAGTGCGGCCCCGGCCACAGCGAGACCGGCCGGCAGCCCGTCCCCGATCGTCCGCACGCGGTCCAGGTGGCCCACGCCGTACTGGGGCAGCCCCCCACCCCAGCGCTGGACGTGGACGGCGACGGGGTCCGCCGTCAGCCCGGCCACCTCGGCGAGGTCGCGGCGGGTGCGGGCGACGAGCTCGTCGTCGTCGACCTGCAGGGTGGCGGCCTCCCCGAACCGGCCGAGGGACGCGCGCAGCCGCACGAGGCCGTCCGGGGCGAGGTGGGCCCACTTGTTCGTCGAGTGCGTGACGCCCTTGACCGACAGCGGCTCGCCGGCCGCCACCAGCATCCCGGACGTCGGGGGCAGGCCGGTCGCGTCCCGGGGGCGGTAGGCCAGCGCCACCACGACCGACGACGCCAGCTCGATCCCCGACGCGGCCCCCGCCGCCGCCGGGGCGACCCCGGCCAGCAGGCGGGCCGCAGCGGGAGCAGGCACGGCGAGCACCACCGCGTCGACGTCGAGAAGTTCGGGATCGGTGGTGGGGCCGAGGGTGAGCCGCCAACCCCGTTCGCGGCGCTCGAGGGACCGGACCGTGACGCCCAGCCGCACCTCCGCACCCGCCGCGGCGACCAGCGCATCGAGCAGCACCCGGTAGCCACCGGGGACGGCCCCGAAGACCGGCGACGGGCCGGGAGGGGCCGTCGTCCGGCCCGGATCCGCCGACTCGCGCTCCGGCATCGGGCGACTCACGCCCGGAGAACCGCCGACTCGCGCACGGGAATCGGCCGACTCGCGCACGGGAAACCGCCGACTCGCGGGTGGGGTGGTGGCCCGGTCCGCGGCCGCCGTCAGCGACGGCGCGCCCGCGTCGAGCGCCGCGGCCAGGGCGGGGATCGTGGCGCGGACACCCAGCAGATCGACGCGGCCCGCGTAGACGCCGCCCAGCAGGGGGTCGGCGAGGCGGTCGGCGAGCTCGTCACCGAAGCGCTCGCGCAGCAGGCCGCCCAGGGCCACGTCGGCGTCGCGATCCCAGGTGAGGGGCCGGTCGGGCTCCGCCGCCACCGCGGCCAGTCCCTCGGCCGAGAGCAGGCCGTCCAGGCGGGCGGCGCTGGTGGGCACCCCGAGCAGGGTGGCGCCGGGGAGCGGGCCGGTGCGCCCGGCGGCCCGGACCGACGCCGACGCACCCGTGGGGTGCACGGCGGACAGCCCCAGCTCCGCCAGCAGCACCGGCACCTCGGGCCGCCGGGTCAGGAACGCCTCGGCGCCGACGTCGTAGGGCACCCCGGCGAGGTCGACGGTGCGCAGGACGCCCCCGATGCGGTCCCGCTGCTCCAGCACCGTGATCACCGCGGACGGGCCGAGGAGCGTGCGCAGCCGGTGGGCGGCGGCGAGGCCGGAGATCCCGGCCCCGACGACCGCGACCCGCGAGCTCACGGGTTCTGGCTGTGCACCAGCTCGACCAGCCGCGTCAGCACGTCCGGGTCGGTGTCGGGCAGCACGCCGTGGCCGAGGTTGAACACGTGGCCGGGGGTGCGGCGGCCCTCGTCGAGGATGCGCAGCACCTCGGCCTCGAGCGAGGCGGGATCGGCGAACAGCACCGCGGGATCGAGGTTGCCCTGCACCGGGCGGGTGCCGCCGGCGCGGCGGGCGGCGTCGTCGAGGGGGATGCGCCAGTCGACGCCGATGACGTCCGCCCCCGCCTCGGCCATCGAGCCCAGCAGCTCGCCGGTGCCGACCCCGAAGTGGATGCGCGGGACGCCGGCGTCGGCCAGCGCGCCCAGCACCCGGGAGGAGTAGGGCAGCACGTACTGCCGGTAGTCGCGCACGGACAGCGCCCCGGCCCACGAGTCGAACAGCTGCACGGCGTCGACGCCGGCCTGCACCTGCGCCTGCAGGAACGACGTGGTGATGCCGACGAGCTTGTCCATCAGCCCGTGCCACACCTCGGGGGCGGCGCGCATGAGCGCCTTGGTGCGCTCGTGGTTGCGGCTCGGCCCGCCCTCGATCATGTACGAGGCGAGGGTGAAGGGGGCGCCGGCGAACCCGATGAGCGGGGTGGCGCCGAGCTCGCGCAGCAGCAGCGCGATCGCGTCGGTGACCGGGGCGACCTGCTCGGCGTCGAGATCGGGCAGTGCGGCCACGTCGGCGGCCGTGCGGACGGGCTTCGCGACGACCGGCCCGGTGCCGGGCACGATGTCCACGCCGACGCCCGCGGCGTAGAGGGGCACGACGATGTCGCTGAACAGGATCGCGGCGTCGACGCCGTGGCGCCGGACGGGCTGCAGCGTGATCTCGCACGTCAGGTCCGGGGTCATGCAGGCCTGCAGCATCCCGGTGTCGGCCCGCAGCGCGCGGTACTCCGGCAACGACCGCCCGGCCTGGCGCATGAACCACACGGGCACCCGCGACGGGCGGCCACCGCGGGCGGCCACGAGGAGGGGGGCGGTGCTCAGGTCGCGACGACCGAGTGCGGCGGGAGCGGGTTTCGTGACCATGTCGGAGTCGATTCTTCCACCCCGTGACGGGGCACCGCGCGGCGGGCCGCAGCCCCTCGATCGGGTACCGGCGCGCCTGCCGGAACCGCCACGGAGTGCAACCTAGAGTTCCCGCTCGTGCCCGACGCGACCGCCCCACCCCCCATCGAGTTCCGGCGGGCCGTGGCCTCGCTGAGCGCGCCGCGGCACCGACCCGAACTGCTCGTCTCCGCCCTGAGTGCGCCGCCCCGGCTCGCGCCGTACACGTGGGCGTTCAGCGTGGAGGCCGACGCGGGCGCCGGACGCGCCGGGGAGCCCCTCGACGATCTCGACGAGCCCGACACGTCGGGCCGGCTGATCCTGCTGCACGACCCGGCGGGCCAGGACGCCTGGGAGGGCGTGTTCCGGCTCGTGTGCTTCGTGCAGGCCAGGCTGGAGCCCGAGCAGCTGGGCGACGAGATGTTCCCCGTCGTCGGCTGGTCGTGGCTCACCGAGGCCCTGGAGCAGAACGGGGCGGGCTACACGGCGCTGGGCGGGACGGTCACGCAGACGTCCTCGGTGCGGTTCGGCGACATCGCGGGGGCGCGCCGCGACGACGACGTCGAGCTGCGGGCATCGTGGACCCCCACCGACACGGACCTGGCCGCGCACGCCGAGGCGTTCTGTCAGCTCGTCGCATCGGCTGCGGGCCTTCCGCCGGTCGGAGCAGTTTCTCTCGCTCATCGAACGGTCTGATCACGGTGCTCACCTGCAGTAACGATGCTAGCCGTGATCACCTCCGTCACCCGATCGAGTGGACGGCTCGCGACAACGCTGTAACTTTCACCCGGCAAAGTTCGATCCGATACACGACGTTAGACCGCTTGGGGGGCTACGCTTCCTCCTACGACACCTCCTCGGGCGGTCGGGCGAACGCTCTACGCGACCGGGGTTCTGGTGCCGGTCGGGGGGCAACGACCGACTCCAGGGAGGTAGTGACGTGGCCGTAGTGGGCCAGGGCTCACCAGTACGTGGTGTGGTGGGAAATCCATCGAACCCCGTGCTGTCGCCCGCAATGGTCCCGCATCCGCGGGAGGAACTGTTCTCGGTGCTGGTGGTTGACGACCACCCGCTGCTGCGCGAGGCGATCGCCGCGCGTCTGCGCTCCATGGGAGCGGGAACGGTGTACGAGGCTGCGTCGGTCGCCGAAGCACGAGCCCGGGCACACGCCAACGGTCCCTGTGACCTGGCGATCCTCGATCTCGGCCTTCCCGACGGCAGCGGGCTGGATCTGGTGACGGAGCTCCGTTCGCTGGGCTGGAACCGTCTCGTCGTGCTGGCGTCCTCGGACGACCCGTACGCCGTGCGGTCCGCGTTCCAGGCGGGCGCGCAGGCGTACCTGCTCAAGTCGGCGTCGGCGGCGATCGTCACCGACGGCGTGAAGCGGGTGCTGGACGGCGGCGTGTACGCCGACCCGACCGTGGCGCCGCTGCTGGCCACGGGCACGCGCGTGCCGGGCACCGACAACACCCCGCGTGAGCTCTCGGCCCGCGAGGTGGAGGTGCTGCAGCTGGTGGCCGACGGCCAGTCCAACAAGGAGATCGGCGAGGCGCTGAGCCTCTCCGCGCTCACCGTCAAGAGCCACCTGTCCCGGATCGGGCGCAAGCTCGGCACCGGTGACCGCGCCCAGATGGTGGCGTTGGCCATGAGGGCCGGGGTCATCCGCTGACCGAGTCCCCCGCAGAACCACTCGACGACGAGGAGGGTGGGCCGCAGAACGAGCCGGTACAGCCGACGCCGTTGCTGCGACCCGCAGACGGTCTGCCCCCCGTGGTGGCCGACCGGGCCGCGCTGGTCCGGACGGCCGCGGAGTTCGCCGCGGGTAGCGGACCGGTCGCCGTGGACGCCGAACGCGCGTCCGGCTTCCGCTACTCGCAACGCGCCTACCTCGTGCAGCTGCGCCGCAGCGGCGCGGGCACGGCACTCGTCGACCCCATCCCGCTCGGCAGCGACCTGTCCGAGCTCGCCCCGGCCCTGACGGGGCCCGAGTGGGTGCTGCACGCCGCCAACCAGGACCTCGCGTGCCTCGCTGAGGTGGGCCTCGCCCCGTCCGCGCTGTTCGACACGGAGCTGGCGGGTCGCCTGGCCGGGCTCCCCCGCGTCGGCCTGGGCCCCATGGTGGAGCAGCTGCTGGGCCTGGGGCTGGAGAAGGGCCACGGCGCCGCCGACTGGTCGCGCCGGCCGCTCCCCGAGGACTGGCTCGTCTACGCCGCGCTGGACGTCGAGGTGCTCGTCGAGCTCCGTGACGTGCTGGCCGCCCTGCTCACCGAGCAGGGCAAGTACGAGTGGGCGATGCAGGAGTTCGAGGCCGTCCGCACCGCGGGCCCGGCGGCCCCGCGTGCCGAGCCGTGGCGCCGCACGTCGGGCATCCACAAGCTGCGCAAGCCCCGCGCGCTCGCCGCGGTCCGGTCGCTGTGGGGGGCCCGCGACCGGCTCGCCGCCGAGCGCGACATCGCGCCGGGCCGGGTGCTGCCCGACGCCGCCATCGTCGACGCCGCCGTCACCGCTCCGGAGACGGCCCACGCGCTCGCCGGCATGGCGGTGTTCCGCGGGCGTTCGCAGCGCCGGCTGACGAACTACTGGTTCGCGGCGCTGCAGGAGGCCGCGGCGCTGGACGCCGACGCGCTCCCCCGCCCCTCCGCGCCGGCCGACGGCCCCCCGCCGGTGGCCCGCTGGGCCGACCGGGACCCCGACGCCGCCGCCCGCCTCGCCGCCGCCCGTGCCGCCCTGGCCGCCACGGGCGAGCAGTGGTCGGTGCCGGTGGAGAACCTGCTCCAACCCGACCTGCTCCGCCGCCTCTGCTGGACGCCGCCGGCCGATGGCGACGTAGGAGCAGCGATGCGCAAGGGCGGAGCGCGCGACTGGCAGGTGGCGCTCCTGGGGGAGCAGCTGGAGGCGGCGCTGGCCACCCGCGCCACCTGACGCTGTCGGCCGGCGCGCTGCCGTCGACGACATGCGCGCGCGAACCTGTTGGCCACCCCGTGTCGCCCGGACTCCGTGCGCATCACGCATCCGGTCACTCAGCGCGCGCAGCTCCGGCGGCAGCGGCTCCCGACGACGTCCCACGGAAGAAGGATGACGAATCGGAGCGATCAGCGTCGAAAGTTGCCCACAAGCCGCGTCATCCCTGGCAGTGCCGCAGCACAATGGGCTGTCAGCGGGCCGATACCTGCTGTGCCGCCAGGAACACCCTGACGAGCTGCGCGAACTCGTCCGCCTTCTCCACCTGGGGCATGTGACCCGTCTCGGCGAACACGTGCGACTGCGCCCACGGGAGCGCGGCCCGCGCCGCGCGCAGATGGTGCGCCGGCAGGATCAGGTCGCGCTCACCCCACACCACCAGCGTCGGCTTCGGGTGCCGGGCCACCTCCGCCAGCAGGGCGCTCCGCCAGCCGGCGCTCACCCCCCGCAGGGTGCCCAGGGCCCGGGCGGCCTCCAGGAACACCACGGCCGAGCCGGGCTGCCGCCCCACCTCCACGGCGTGGTCGATCCGCTCCTCCGTCACGAACGAGCCGTCGAAGAACAGGGCGCGCTCGGTGCGACGCATCGCGTTGCGGTCGGCGGCACCCAGCATGCCCCGGCCGAGACCGGGGATGGCCAGCAGCCGCAGCGCGATGGTGACCTCCTTGCCGAAGCCCGCGCTGTTGACCAGCGTCGACGTTCGCACCCGGTCCGGGGCCAGCACCGACAGCTGCATCGCCACGGCGCCGCCCAGCGAGTTGCCCATCACGTGGACGGGCCGGTGCTCGCCGAGCGCGTCGAGGGTGCCGAGGACGCCCTCGGCCAGGGTCCGGAGCGTCGTCGGCTCGGGGAGGCGCTGCGAGAACCCGAACCCCGGCATGTCGACGCTGATCACGCGGTAGGCATCCGCGAGCCGGGCGTGCTGGGGCGCCCAGTCCTCCAGGCTGCGGCCGATGCCGTGCAGCAGGAGCACCGGCTCCGACGACGGGTCGCCGCTCTCCCGCACGTGGATGCGCGCGCCGCGGACGTCGACGTCGGTCATCCCCGCTTCACCATCGCCTTGGTCAGGACGTCCAGCACGCGCGGGTACGACGTCGGCAGCAGCCGCGCCAGCACGTCGGGGATCTTCGCGCTGGACGCGATCAGCACCCGTGCCCTGCGGTGCTCGACGCCGTCGAGAATCTCCTCGGCCGCCTTCTCCGCCGGGTAGCTGAGCAGGGCGCGGTACGCCTTCTGTGTCGCCTCGACGTCGGTCCGGGCCACCCCGGACCCGACGCGCGCGCTCTCCGCCACCCTGGTCCTGATCCCGCCCGGGTGCACCGTGGTGACGCCGATCCCCTGCGGCGTGAGCTCGGCCCGCAGCACCTCGGTGAGCCCGCGGATCGCGAACTTGCTCGACGAGTACGCCGACTGTCCGGCCGGCCCGATCAGCCCGTACAGGCTGGAGACGTTGACGAGGTGGCCGCCGGCGGCGATCGCCGGCAGCAGCGTGTGCGTGAGCAGCACGGGCGCCCGGAAGTTGATGTCCATGACCCACTCGAACTCGTCGAGGGTGACCTGGTCGAACCGGCCCCCGAGCGCGACTCCGGCGTTGTTGACCAGCAGGCCGATCCGCGGGTGGTCGGCGAGGATCTGCTCGGCGACGGCGAGCGTGGCCTTGCGGTCGGCGAGGTCCACCACGATCGTCTCGACGCTGATGCCGGGGTGGCGCAGCCGGACGGTGGAGGCCACGGCGTCGAGCCGGTCGGCGTCGCGGTCGAGCAGCACGAGGTCGCTGCCGCGCACCCCGAGCCCGTAGGCGAGCTGCTCGCCGATACCGCTCGCGGCCCCGGTCAGCACCGCGGTCTTCCCCGCGAAGCGGTAGTCCTTCATCGAACGGCCTCCTCGAGCACGGCGGGCGCGGCCGCGAACGTCATGTCGCGGCGCACGCTCACCGGAATGGTCCTGATCATGTCCACGACGTAGTTCTGGCGCGTGGCCCACGGTTCCCTGGCACCCTGCTGAGGGAACCGGTCGGCCGAGCGCTGCACGTAGCTCGACGTGAGGTCGAGCAGCGGGCGCCGGCCCTCCCCGGCCGCGGCGTGCGCCGGGGTGGCGCTCGCGTAGCCGTGGCGGTCCATGAACCCGAGCAGCCGGCAGACGTAGCGCGACGACAGGTCGGCCCGCAGGGTCCAGGACGCGTTGGTGTAGCCGATGCAGTAGGCGAAGTTCGGGACGCCGGACAGCATGAGACCGCGGTAGGTGAGCGTGTCGGAGAGCTCGACGGGCCTGCCGTCGATGCTCAGGTCGAGCCCGCCGAACGGCAGCAGCGACAGCCCGGTGGCCGAGACGACGACGTCGGCCTCGAGCACCTTCCCCGACACGAGCCGGATCCCCTCGGGCACGAGCCGGTCGATGTGGTCGGTGACCACCGAGGCGTCACCGTGGCGGATGGCGCGGTAGAAGTCCCCGTTCGGGACGACGCACAGCCGCTGGTCCCACGGGTTGTAGCTCGGGGTGAAGTGCTCGTCGACGTAGGCGGGGTCCTCGAGGAACTTCAGCGCGATGCCGCGCAGGATCTTCTTCACGCTCTCCGGGCGGCGGCGGGCGAGCTGGTAGAAGCCCTGCGAGACCGCCACGTACTTCGCGCGGATGATCGTCGCGGCCAGGCGGGCGGGGAGCAGGCGCCGGAGCCTGTCGGCGAACGCGTCGCGCTGCGGCAGGGCCGTGAGGTAGGACGGCGAGCGCTGCAGCATCGTCACGTGCTCGGCCTTCTCGGCCATTGCGGGGATCAGTGTGACGGCGGTGGCGCCGCTGCCGATCACCACCACCTTCTTGCCCGTCCAGTCCAGGTCCTCCGGCCAGAACTGCGGGTGCACGAACTCGCCCGCGAAGTCCTCACGGCCGGCGAACTCGGGCTGGTGGCCGTGCTCGTAGTTGTAGTAGCCGGCGCAGGCGTAGAGGAAGCCGCAGGTCAGGGTGCTCTCGACGCCGCCGCTGAGCAGACGGACGGTCCAGCGCGCCTCCCGCGTCGACCACTCTGCTCCGACCACCGACGTGGCGAACCGGATGTGCCGGTCGATGCCCGCCTCGGTGGCGGTGTCACGGATGTAGGCGCGGATGTCCGAGCCCTCGGCCATCGACCGGGAACCCTGCCACGGCCGGAACGGATAGCTGAACGTGAACATGTCCGAGTCCGAGCGCACGCCCGGGTAGCGGAACAGGTCCCAGGTGCCGCCGATGGCCTCGCGGGCCTCGACGATCGCGTAGCTCGTGCCCGGGCGCTCGTGGGTGAGCCGCCAGGCGGCGCCGATGCCGGACAGGCCCGCGCCGACGATGAGGACGTCGACATGTTCGGTGGTCATACGCCCAGTCTGGTCGTCCGCCGGGCCGGAAAGTTGACTTCAGACGACAGTCATTTACCCTTGCGCGACATGCGGGCGATGGTGCGGGCCGCGGCGCTGCGGGGCCTCGAACCCCTCGTGGACGGCCTCGGCGGCGACGGGGCCGCCCTCCTGGTGCGCTTCGGGATCCCGCCCGGTACCGCCGACGACGCCCTGGTGCCCGCGGCCGCCGTCGGGCGCCTGCTGGAGACGGCCGCGGCCGAGCTGACGTGCCCCGACCTGGGGCTGCGCCTGGCCGAGCAGCAGGACGTCGGCATCCTCGGGCCACTGGCGGTCGCGATCGAGAGCTCCCGGACGATGGGCGACGCCCTGGACTGCGCCTCGCGCTTCCTGTCGGTGCACAGCTCCGCGCTGCGCACCTCCCAGGTCCCCGATCCCGAGGGCGTCCGCGGGGTCATCGGGCTGCGGTACGGCGGCGCCGGCGGCGAGATCCCTCCCCCGCAGGTCGTCGACCTCGGCATCGGCCTGTGGCACCGCATCATCCTGCTGCTGCACGGTGGCCCCTACGGCCTGCGCTCGGTGCACCTGACACACCCGCCCCTGGCCCCGGTGGACCGCTACACCGGCTTCTTCGGCGCGGACGTCCGCTTCGCGCGCGACGCGGCCGTGCTCCGCGTGCCGGTCGGGCTCGCCGCCACCCCGGTGCACGGCGGCGACGAGGTGCTGCACGCGATCGCCGTCGAGTTCCTGGAGAGCCACTTCCCCGACCCCGGCGCGATGGTCGCCCCGCGGGTGCGCGCGGCACTGACGCAGTCGCTCGGGTCGTCACCGGTGCGGATCGGGTCGGTCGGACGGCTGCTGCGCCTGCATCCCCGCACGCTGCAGCGCTACCTGGCCGCGGAGGGCACCACGTTCGACGCGATCCTCGACGACGTGCGCCGCGACGCCGCCGACCGCCTGATCACCCGCACCGACCTGCCGTTCTCCCAGGTCGCGACGATGGTCGGGCTGGCCGAGCAGTCGGCGCTGACGCGGGCCGTGCGCCGCTGGTACGGGGTCACCCCACGGGAGGTCCGGCGTCGGGCAGCCGGACGGTGACGGCCAGGCCGCCGCCCGGCACCGGCTCGGCGGCCGCCGTGCCCCCGTGCGCCGCCACCACCGCGCGCACGATCGACAACCCCAGCCCCGATCCGCGCACCGCGCCCGTGCGTTCCACCGGGCCACGGCGGAACGGCTCGAACAGCTCCGCCACCTTCTCCGCGGGGATCTCCGGCCCGCTGGACGCCACGCACAGCACCGCGGAGCCGTCGCAGGCCGAAGTGGACACCTCCACCCAGCCGCCGCCGACGTTGTGGCGCACCGCGTTCTCCAGCAGGTTGCCGGCCACGCGCTCCAGCAGCACCGGATCGCCGCGGACGGTGGCGGGCGCGGTGCGCACCTGGACCCGCAGCCCCCGGTGCCCGGCGTCGGTGCGGACGGCGGCCAGCGCGGGCGGGACGAGGTCGGCGAGATCCACAGGCCGGACGTCGGCCAGCTCGGCGCCCTCCGTGCGGGCCAGCAGCAGCAGGCCGGCCACCAGGTCGTCGGCCCGGCGGGTGGCCTCGCGCACGACACCACCCATCCGGCGCAGCTCCTCGACGTCGGCGGACGGGTCCGACAGCGTCACGTCCACCTCGGTGCGCAGCACCGCCATCGGCGTGCGCAGCTCGTGGCTCGCGTTGGCGACGAACCGGCGCTGGGCGTCGAACGCGGCCTGCAGCCGGTCGAGCATCGCGTCGAAGCCCGCGGCCAGCTCCGCGACCTCACCGCGGGCGCCCCGCACCCCCGTGCGGGTGTCGAGCGACTCGACCGACAGCCGCCGCGCCGTGGCCGTCACGGCGTGCAGCGGGCTCAGGACGCGGCCCACCAGCCACCAGGACACCAGGGCCGCCGCGACGACGACGAGCGGGAACGCCACGAGCCCCGCCGTGAGCACGGTGCCCTGCGCGGCCTGCCCGACGGCGTCGGCGAACTGCTCGGCGGGCACCACCTGATCGCCGACCCGCACCGTGCTGCCCTCCGGAAGGGCGGGCAGCGCCCGGGCGACCCCGCCGACCAGCCACCAGCCCAGCCACAGCAGCAGCGCGCTGACCGCGGCCACCACCGCGGTGCTGACCAGCGTCAGGCGCGGCCGCAGGCCCAGCACCATGGCCTGGATCAGCCCGCGGCCGGGACCCGGTAGCCGGCGCCGACCACGGTCTCGATCACGCCGGGATCGCCGAGCTTCTTGCGCAGCGTCATGACGGTGACGCGCACGGTGGTGGTGAACGGGTCGGCGTTCTCGTCCCAGACCCGCTCCAGCAGCTCCTCGCTGCTCACCACGGCACCCCCGGCCGACATCAGCACCTCGAGCACGCCGAACTCCTTGCGCGTGAGCTCGACGGGCCGCTCGTCGCGGCGCACCGTGCGCCTGGACGGGTCGAGCGCGACGTCGCCGGCCACCAGCATCGGCGGCACGGCCGGGGTGGCGCGGCGGCCCAGCGCGCGGCAGCGGGCCACGAGCTCGGGGAAGTCGAAGGGCTTGGCGAGGTAGTCGTCGGCGCCGCGGGACAGACCGTCGATCTTGTCGGCGAGCGTGCCGCTGGCGGTGAGCATGAGCACCCGCGTGGTGGCCCCGGAGGTCACGATCTGGGCGCACAGCTCGTCGCCGCCCATGCCGGGCAGGTCGCGGTCGAGCACCACCACGTCGTAGCGGGTGACCGTGGACTTCTCGTGGCCCGTGTCGCCGTCGTAGGCCACGTCGACGGCCATGCCCTCGCGGCGCAGCCCGCGGGCCACGGCGTCGGCGAGCGCCTGCTCGTCCTCGACGACCAGCACGCGCATCAGCGGGCCTGCTTCTGCGCGGAGGCGGGGACCAGGGCCGCAGCCCACTCCGTGACCTGCCGGGCCACGTCCTGCGCCGTCAGCCCGATCTCGGCGAGCAGGTCCGACCGGCCGCCGTGGTCGAGGAACCGCTGCGGGATGGCCACGTCGCGCTGGGGCACGTCGCACTCGGCGGCGCGCAGCACGTCCGACAGCGCGGAGCCGAAACCGCCGTGCCGGCCGCTGTCGCTGACGGTGACGACGAGCTGGTGCTCCCGCGCCATGTCGACGAGCGCCCCGGGTACCGGGAGCACCCAGCGCGGATCCACCACCGTGACGGCCACCCCCTGCTTCGCGAGCCGCAGCGCGGCCGCCACCCCCAGCTCGCCGAAGGCGCCGACGCACACCATGAGCACCGACGGCTCCTCGCAGACGTGCAGCACGTCCACCCCGTCGACGCGGTGCAGCGCGGGCACCGACTCGATCACCGGCCCCTTGGGGAACCGCAGCGCGCTCGGCCCGTCGTCGATGGCGACGGCCTCGCCCAGTTCCTCCCGCAGCGTGGCGGCGTCGCGCGGGGCGGCCACGCGGATACCGGGCACGACACCGAGGATCGACAGGTCCCACATGCCGTTGTGGGAGGGCCCGTCGTTGCCGGTGACCCCGGCCCGGTCGAGAACGAGCGTGACGGCCTGGCGGTGCAGCGCGACGTCCATCATCAGCTGGTCGAAGGCGCGGTTGAGGAACGTGGAGTAGATCGCCACCACCGGGTGCAACCCGCCGTGGGCGAGCCCGGCGGCCGAGGTCAGCGCGTGCTGCTCGGCGATGCCGACGTCGAAGCAGCGGTCCGGGTGGGCCTCGGCGAACGGCACCAGGCCGACGGGCCCGAGCATCGCCGCCGTGATGGCGACGACGTCCTCGCGGGCGGCGCCGATCTTCACCATCTCCTCGGCGAACACGCTGGTCCACCCGGTGGACGGGGCGGCCGTGGGCAGCCCCGTCTCGGGGTCGAACGCGGCCGGGCTGTGCATCTGCTCGGCCTCGTCGTTCTCGGCGGGCGGGTAGCCGTTGCCCTTGCGGGTGACGGCGTGCACGATCACCGGCCCGCCGAAGTGGCGCGCCCGGCGCAGCGCCGACTCCATCGCGGCGACGTCGTGGCCGTCGACGGGGCCGAAGTACTTGAGGCCGAGGTCGGAGAACAGCTCCTGCGGGCTCAGCGCGTCCTTCACGCCCGCCTTGAACGCGTGCAGGCCCGCGTAGAGCGTGGGGCCGACGACGGGCGTGCGGGCCAGGGCGTTCTTGCCGGCCTCCAGCACGCGCTCGTAGCCGGGCTGCAGCCGCAGCGACGCGAGCCGGTCGGCCAGGCCGCCGATGGTGGGGGCGTAGGAACGGCCGTTGTCGTTGACGACGACCACGAGGTTGCGGTCCTTGGCGGCCGCGATGTTGTTGAGCGCCTCCCACGCCATGCCGCCGGTGAGCGCGCCGTCGCCGATCACCGCGACGACGTGGCGGTGCTGGCCCGTGAGCGCGTAGGCGTGGGCGATGCCGTCGGCCCACGACAGCGACGTGGACGCGTGGCTGTTCTCCACGTGGTCGTGCTCGCTCTCGGCGCGGCACGGGTAGCCCGACAGGCCACCGGTCTTCTTGAGCTGGTCCCAGCCGTCCTGGCGGCCGGTGAGCAGCTTGTGGACGTAGGCCTGGTGGCCGGTGTCCCAGATCACCGTGTCGCGCGGGGAGTCGAAGACGCGGTGCAGCGCGATCGTGAGCTCGATGACGCCCAGGTTGGGGCCGAGGTGGCCGCCGGTGCGCGAGACCGTGTTGACGAGCTCCGTGCGGATCTCCGAGGCCAGCGCGTCGAGCTGCTCCCCGGTGAGCCGCTTGAGATCGGCCGGACCGCGCACGGACTTCAACACACTCATCGCTTGCGCCACCGTCCCATCGTACGGAAACCGGGCGACCGCGGCCCGGCACCCGGATGAGAGGTCACCGGGACTCAGCTGGCGGTGGGGACCTCGGTCGCCTCGCCCCGGCGCGGGCTCGGGATCTCGGCCGGGCCGGCGATCCGCACCCGGTTGCGCCCGCCGCGCTTGGCCGCGTACAGCGCCGTGTCGGCGGCCTTGAGCACCTGGTCCAGGGTGCTGGCGTCGGCCGGCACCCGTGCCCCGCCGATCGAGACCGACAGGCCGCTGATGGTGAGCAGGCCGTCGGCCGTGTCGACCGGCACCTGCAGCGCCGCGATCCGCAGGCGCAGACGCTCGGCCACGAGGTGCAGCTCGTCACGGCCCGCACCCGGCAGGTCGGGCATGAGCACCACGAACTCCTCGCCCCCGAACCGTCCGACGACGTCGTTCGCCCGCACTCCGGCCTGCAGCTCCGCGGCGACGGCCGCGAGCACGTCGTCACCGGCGAGGTGGCCGTGCCGGTCGTTGACGGCCTTGAAGTGGTCGAGGTCGAGGATCATGACCGCGGCCCCGGGGCCGGTCCGCTGCGCCCGCCGGACCGCCCGCGCCGCCTGCGCCTGCCAGGCCGCCGCGGTGAGCAGGCCCGTCTTGCCGTCGGTGTAGGCCACCTCCTCGAGCTGGCGCACGAGCACGGCGCGGTGCAGCACGAGGATCGGGGGCAGGGCGAGCGCGATCAGGCCCGGGGCCGCGCCGAGCGCCACCGCGGCGAGCGCGCCCATGCAGAGCGTCGAGACCTCGAGCGCGTTGTCGTCCCAGCGGCCGAACAGCTCGCTCGGGGACGAGCCCACACCGCTGAGCGAGATCGCACCGGCGACGAGCACGGTGTTGACCACCACGTAGGCGACGACGGCACCCGCCACCCCCAGGACGCCCGTGACGTCGGTGGCGCCCGAGGGCAGCCCGCCCGCCCACTGGACGACGAGGTGCGCGGCCAGCGCGGCGAGCATCACCGTGGCGGTGGTGTAGACGTGCCGGTAGAGCGGCACCCGCGCCGGCCGCCAGACGCGCTGCCACAGGTGGGCGTAGACCACCAGCACCACGGCGGTGGCGAGGACCGGGGGCAGCAGCAGGGCGGCCGCGAACGTCCAGACCGAGCTGAGGTCGAAGTACGAGGTCTCCGACGAGCGCCGCCGGATGCGCTCGATGCCGGTGGCCAGCTCCGTGTGGACCACGCTCAGCCCGGCGACGACGGCCGCCAGCACGACGTCGGTGGGGCGGGGCCAGGCCAGGAACGGGGCCGTGGCCACGACCGCCGCGACGGCGCCGACCTCCACGAGCAGCACGACCACGACGGCCGGCAGCGGGAGCGTGCTGAGGCCGGAACCGGGCACGGACGGTGCAACCACGGTCACGACCTCCTCCCCCCGCACGATGGTGTTCCCCGAGCGAGGTTAGTGAGGCCGACGCGGCGTGTCAGGGGGACGAAGGTCCCTCATCGGGGTGGAATGCGCGAGCGGTCGATCACTGAGCGTCAGATACCGGATCCGAGGGGATCAGTGCGGGAAGCTGCTCCCGGCCACAGGGAAGGGACTCCATCCGCACCGTGTTGCGGCCCGCCCGCTTCGCCGCATACAGCGCCGTGTCGGCGATCTGGAGCAGTTCACGCAGGTCACCGACACCGTCCGGGTGCACCGCCCCACCGACGGAGATGCTCAGCCCGGCGATCGTCAACGGCCCGTCGGCGGTGGGGATCTCCACCCGCAGCGCGGCGACCCGGCGCCGGATGCGCTCCGCGACCGCCTCGAGGTCGGTGCCGTCCCCGCCGCCCCGCCCCGAGAGCAGCACCACGAACTCCTCCCCGCCGAACCGGCCGACGAGGTCCCGGTCGCGGACCTCGGACCGCAGGGCGTCGGCGACGGCGGCCAGGACCTGGTCGCCCGCGAGGTGACCGTGCGTGTCGTTGACGGCCTTGAAGTGGTCGAGGTCGAGCACCAGCACCGCGCGCGGCTCGCGGCCGCGGGTGACGCGCTGCAGCTCCCGCTCGGCACGGGTGTGCCACGTGGCCGCGTTGAGCAGGCCGGTCTTGCCGTCGATCGAGGCCGCCTCCTGCAGGTGCCGGACGAGCACCGCCCGGTGCAGCACGAGCAGCGACGGCAGGACGAGCAGGACGAGCCAGGGGTTGATGAGCAGCGCGACGGCGGTGAGTCCGCCGAGCGACAGCGTGGCGACCTCCAGGACGTTGTCGTCCCAGTCCCCCAGTGCCGTCGCCAGGTTGGGCTGAGCACTGCTCATGGCGATCGCACCGGCGATCAGGGCCGTGTTCACGGTGGTGAAGACGAGAAGGGCCAGCACCAGCGTGAGCAGGGCCGGCGCCGTCAGTGTGGACGGCGCCCGGCCGACCACCGCCGAGGCCCCGAGACAGGCCAGCACCATCGTGGCCGTGGTGAAGACGTGCCGGTAGTAGGCGGCCTTCGGTCGCCCCGTGCGCGCCCAGATGTGGAACTGCACCACGACCGTGACGACCACGGCGAGCGTGACCGGCAGCACGATGGCGCCGGCGAAGATCCACACCGAGCTGAGGTCGATGTGGTGCGGTGCCGTGATCCGGCGGCGGAGCCGCTCGGTCCGCAGGACCGCTTCCGTGTGCGTGAGACCGAGCAGGCCGAGGATCACCATCCGCACGATGTCGACGCGCGTGGGCAGGCCCCCCGCGAGCGCCGACGTGGCCACGAGACCGGCCGCGGTGAGCTCCACGAGAAGGATCGACGTCAGGAGGGCGCTGGGCGTCTCCCACATCGGCCAGCTACGCACCGACCACGGCCGGATCGGGCGCGATTCCTGCTCGCGGGGCACTGACGTCATGGGAGACCTTCGCTCGGAGAACCCGCGAATCCTAGAGCAGTTCGACGTTCCGCGTCACTCGACGGATTCCTTACAGGTGCACGCGACGTGTCAATATGGCTCGATCCGCCGCACTTTCGTGTGACATCTCACACGTTCGACACATGCACTGCCCCCGCGGATTGCACTGCCGGTGTCCGACAGATGTCGGCATCGAACGGCCGTGGTGAACGCGTCCGGGCACATCGCCGGCCGCCGCTCACGCCGTCGCGGCCCGCGACGAGAGGCGCACGTCGTCACCCGATCCCGTGCTGACCGCACGCACGACTCCGACACCGGAAGGGAGCCACCCATGCGCGGACACAGCTGGACCTGACCCCACACCCACCCCCACCACCAGAAAGGAGCCACCCATGCGCGGACACAGCTGGACCTGACCCCACACCCGGTCGACAGGCGCCCGTCACGGCGCCTGGGCCGGCGATGAGCCCGGAGACGCCGGGATCAGCCGATCCGTCGTGACACCACGGTCACCGGCGGCTGGGCCCGGCGCTCCGCGCCGACCGGACGGTCACGGGACCTCGACGGACGGGGCCGGGCGGGCCTCCGGAGGCGTCGGCACAGGAACCCCACCACCCGTCGCGGACCCCATGCACACCTGGTTGCGGCCCGCCCTCTTGGCCGAGTAGAGCGCCGCGTCGGCGACCTGCAGCAGCTCACGCAGGTCACCCCCGCCGGCCAGGTGCACCGCCCCACCGACCGAGATGCTCAACCCCGCGATCGTCAGCGGCCCGTCGGCCGTGGGGATCTCCACCCGCAGCGCCGCGACCCGCCTCCGGATCCGGTCCGCCACGGCCTCCAGATCGCCGTCGCCTCCGTTGCGCCCGGCCAGGAACACGACGAACTCCTCGCCTCCGAACCTGCCGACGAGATCCCGGTCCCGCACCTCGCTGCGCAGGGTGTCGGCGACCGAGGCCAGCACCTGGTCCCCCGCCAGGTGCCCGTGCGTGTCGTTGACGGCCTTGAAGTGGTCGAGGTCGAGCACCAGCACCGCGCGGGAGCCGTCCCCGCGGCGGACCCGCCGCAGCTCACGTTCCGTACTCGTGTGCCAGGCGGCCGCGGTGAGGAGGCCGGTCTTGCTGTCGGTGGACGCGGCCTCCTCCAGGTGGCGGACCAGCACGGCCCGGTGCAGCACCAGCAGCGGCGGGAGCACGAAGAGCACCAGCCACGGCGTGATCGACACCGCCACGGCCAGCAGTGCGCCCAGGCAGAGCGTCGTGACCTCGAGGAGGTTCTCGTCCCAGTCGCCGAGCATCTGGTCGACCTTCGCCTGGGGATCGCTCACGGCGATGGCGCCGGCCACGAGGGCCGTGTTCACGGTGAGGAAGACCAGCATCCCGACGACGAGCACCGGGATCGCGGGGATCCCCTGCTCGCCAGCGAACCACCCGCCGAGGCCGTGCGCGTAGGCGATGGCGGCCGATGCCGCGTACCCCGACAGCACGAACGCCGCCGTGGTGAACGCGTGGCGGTAGGGCGGCGTCCGGGTCTCCTCGGTGCGCAACCACAGGTGGGTGTGGATCACGGCGGCGCAGACGCCGGCGTAGGCGGGCGGGAGCAGGACCGCCGCCGCGAAGAACCAGGTGGAGCTCAGGTTCACGTGCATACCGCCCATGTGCACCTGGCGTCGGACCTGCTCGACCTTCCGCGCGACCTCTCCGTGGACGATGCCCGCGACACACAGCAGGCCGAACGCGAAGAGGGCCGCGCCCCGTGGCCCGCCGTCACCGGCCAGGCCCAGCGTCACCAGAAGAACCGCCGTGGCCTCGACGACGAGAATCGACATGACGAGTGGTGCGGGAATTGTCCAGACCGCCCAGTCCCGGACCGAAAGCGCGCGCAGTGCCGTCACAACGGTGCGGGCACCTCGCTCACGCAATGACATGGACACCGACATCGGCCGACCGGACGGGGCACCGCGAAACGATAGGCGACGGCGACGGGCCCTGTCAGCACGATGGGCCGGGCGGTACCGGAACTGGCCCGCTCGGAGCAGTGGGCGTGGCCCGGATGCCGCTCCACGCGTACGCCTGACCGCCGAACCCGGCACCACCGGGACCTCGACGTCCCTGTCCGGGTGACACTCCCCTGGGGACCGGTGACGACGATGCGTCACCCGCCGGGGCCGGGGTCGAACGTTTCCCGGGTCCGGTGACGACCCCGACCGGAATGGAGAGGAGGACCTCATGCGCGGCAAGGAATGGCGCTGACCCCGTTCACCAGGACACCCACGAGCGAAGGGAGACGAGTATGTGCGGCAAGGAATGGCGCTGAATGGCGCTGAATGGCGCTGAATCGCGCTGAATCGCGCTGAATCGCGCTGAATGGCGCTGATCAGCGCTGAGTGCGAGTCGAGGCCCGGAGCGGACGCCGCCGGGACTCAGCCGTTCTGCCGTGACACCACGGTCACCGACGGCTGGGCCCGGCGCTCCGTGCCGGCGCGGTACCAGGCGACGGCCCCGGCCGTGGCCAGGACGATCCCGAGCGCGCCGCTCACGGTGATGGCGGCCGCGGGGCCCGTCAGGTCGGCCAGCAGGCCGCCGCCGAGCATCGCGACGCCCTGACCGGCGATGATGCCGGACGCGGCGACGCCGACGGCGCGCCCGCGGATCCGCTCCGGCGTCGCGCGGACGAACGACGCCTGCGCCTGCATGAGGTAGGCCGTGGACAGCATCCCGGACAGGCTCCACAGCACCATCGTCACGACGAGCCCCGGCCGGAGGCCGACGAACAGCAGCGGGATCCCGGCGGCCACGGCGATGATCCCGACCAGCCCGGGACGTCGACGGGCCGGCACGAACCGCACGAACAGCCATGCGCCGACGACGCTGCCGAGGGGGTCGGCGGCCATGAGCAGGCCCACCGCGGCGCCGCCGAGTCCCAGCTCGGCGGCGTAGGGCGCGGCGAGCGCCTCCGGGACGACGTAGCAGCCGATCATGCACACCAGGGCGACCAGCGCCCGGCGGCGCCGGTCGGTGGCGATGTCGACGATCCCGTCGACCATGTCCCGCCAGTGGCCCCGCCCGCGACCGTCGGCGGGCTCCGGCCGCGGCCGGTCCCGCAGCCCCAGACGGACCACCACGCCGGCCAGCAGGAACGAGGCCGCGTCCAGGAGCAGGGCCGTCCCCGGGGTGAAGGCCGCGACGAGCAGCCCCCCGGTGGCGAAGCCGACCAGCTGCGCGGTCTGGGTCGACATCTGGATGACGGCCAGCCCGCGTTCGTACAGATCCCCGGGCAGCACGCCGGGCAGCAGCGCGCCGCGCGCCGCGGTGTGCGGAGCGCCGAGCAGCACCATCACCACCAGGAGAGCGCACACCACCGGCAGCGGCAGGCCGGGCACCGCCATCAGCCCGGCCGGCACGGCCCTCAGGACGTCACAGGCGAGCATCACCTCGCGGCGCCGGAAGCGGTCGGCGACCCCGGAGAGCAGCACCCCGCCGAGCACGGCGGGCAGGAACGTCAGCGCGTAGGCGCCCGCGGCCCAGGTGGCCGAGCCCGTGCGTCCGTAGACGAGCACGGCGAGCGCGACGCGGGCGAGCTGGTCGCCGGCAACCGAGATGAGGTCGGCCACCCAGATCGCGCGGAACTCCCGCACCCGGAAGACCTGCGTCAGCCGGGCGGTCCCGTCCTCACCCATCCCGGTCGCCCCCCTCGGACCTGCGGTCGATCGACCGACAGTAGGCACACGTGTGCTCGGCGTGCGCGTCGTTCGGCGGATTCCCCCGAAGGACGCATCGACGTGCGCGATCAGCTGAACGTCAGGAGGTCCGTGACGTGCCCCGTCTCGTTGACCGACCGCACCAGCCGGCGCCCGTCGCGGCCGGCGAGCACCCGGGTGATGCCGGTGTAGTCGAGCGGGAACGCGAGCGGGCGGTCGAGCCCGAGCAGATGGGCGAGCCAGGTGTTGACCACCCCGGCGTGGGCGACGACCACGACCGTGGCCCGGCCGGGGTGGGCGGCCACGATCCGTTCGAGCGCCGCGTCGACGCGGGCGGTGAACGCCGGGACGTCGACGTGGGCGGGCAGCAACCCGGCGCGCATCCGCTCCCAGGCGTCCGGGTCGACGCGGGCCATCTCGTGCACGGGCACGTAGTGGTCGGCGTCGGCGTCGTACTCACGCAGCTCGGGGACGATCTCCGGCTCCCGGCCGAGCGCGGCGGCCAGCGGGGCCGCCGTGGCGCGGGCCCGGGCGAGCGGGCTGGAGTAGAGCGCGGCGACGTCCGTGCCCAGCGCGTCCACGAGCCGCGCGGCCTGCTTCTCCCCCAGCGGCGTCAGCGCCGGGTCGGCCGGGCCGCCGGCGTCCTGCACGCGTTCGGGCAGGGCGTGCCGGACGAGGACGAGCTGCACGTCGGCCGGCCCTCAGGACGGCACGGACGCGCCGTGGCCGGCGTCGCGCAGGGCCGCCTTCAGCGCCGCCTGGTGGGCGTCCTGCTCGGCGGCGTCGACGCCCGGTGCGGCGTTGGCGAAGTCGAACGCCGCCATCTCCCACGCCGGGAAGACGTGCAGGTGCAGGTGGGGCACCTCGAAGCCGGCCACCAGCCACCCGACGCGCGGCGGCGACCAGACGGTGCGCACGGCCGCGCCGATCGCGTGGGACACCTCGGTGAGGTGGGCCAGCAGGCCGGGCTCGGCGTCGATCCACTGGTCGACCTCGGCGCGCGGCACGACCAGCGTGTGGCCCGGCCCGAGCGGGTTGATCGACAGGAACCCGACGGCGACGTCGTCGGACCAGACGAACCGCCCGGGCAGCTCGCCGTCAATGATCTTCGTGAAGAGAGTGCTCATCGGGAGGAGACACTAGCCTCGGGATCATGCCTCGCACCATCGCCACGAACACGACCGTCGACCGCGACGAGCTCACCGAGTTCCTGCGGCCCCGCCACCACGTGATCCTCATGACCCCCCGCAACGACGGCGGCTGGCAGGGCTCGCCCGTCACCGCAGGCGTCGACTCCGAGGGCCGCATCGTCATCGCCACCTACCCGGAGCGCGCGAAGTCGAACAACGTCGCCCGGCACGGGAAGGCCGCCGTGGTCGTCCTGTCCGAGGACTTCAACGGCCCGTGGGTGCAGGTGGAGGGCGACGCCGAGCTCCTCACGCTGCCCGACGCCGTCGAGCCGCTGGTGGAGTACTTCCGGTCGATCTCGGGCGAGCACTCCGACTGGGACGAGTACCGCCAGGCGATGATCGACCAGGGCAAGGCCCTGATCCGCATCACGCCCACGCGCTGGAGCCCCGTCGCCACGGGGGGTTTCCCGGCCCGGCTCGCCTGACCTACCCCCGGTAGCCTCAGCGGGCAGTTCTCCACAGACGAAGCGAGGAACCTCATGCGGCCGTGGCCGGGTCACGCCTATCCCCTGGGCGCCACCTACGACGGGTCGGGAACGAACTTCGCCCTGTTCTCCGAGGTCGCCGAGAAGGTCGAGCTCTGCCTGTTCTCCGCCCGCGGCAAGGAGACGCGCGTCCCGCTCGTCGAGGTCGACGGGTTCGTGTGGCACGGCTATCTCCCCAACGTCGAGCCCGGCCAGCTCTACGGCTACCGGGTCACCGGCCCGTACGACCCGGCCACCGGCCTGCGCTGCAACCCCAACAAGCTGCTCATCGACCCCTACGCCAAGGCCGTCAACGGTCCGGTGAAGTGGGACGAGGCCGTGTTCGGGTACCCGTTCGGCGAGCCCGACGCACGCAGCGACTCCGACTCGGCGGCGTTCGTGCCGAAGTCGGTGGTGGTCAACCCGTTCTTCGACTGGGGCACCGACCGCGCGCCGCGCATCCCGTACCACGAGACGGTCATCTACGAGGCCCACGTCCGCGGCCTGACGATCGCGCACCCCGACATCCCGGAACCGCTGCGCGGCACCTACACCGGGCTCGCGCACCCGGTGATGATCGACCACCTGAAGAACCTGGGCGTCACGGCCGTGGAGCTCATGCCGTGCCACGAGTTCCTCAACGACCACCACCTGCAGGAGAAGGGCCTGTCCAACTACTGGGGCTACAACACCATCGCGTTCCTCGCTCCGCACCACGGCTACGCCCAGGGAGCCACGTCGGGGCCCGGCCACCGGCCCGGCAACCAGGTGCAGGAGTTCAAGGCCATGGTCCGTGACCTGCACGACGCGGGCATGGAGGTGATCATGGACGTGGTCTACAACCACACCGCCGAGGGCAACCAGATGGGCCCCACGCTCTCCTTGCGCGGCATCGACAACGCCGCCTACTACCGCCTGGTCGAGAACGACCCGAAGTTCTACATGGACTACACGGGCACCGGGAACTCGCTCAACGTCCGCAACCCGCACACGCTGCAGCTGATCATGGACTCGCTGCGGTACTGGGTCACCGAGATGCACGTCGACGGCTTCCGCTTCGACCTCGCGTCCACGCTCGCCCGCGAGTTCTACGACGTCGACCGCCTGTCGGTGTTCTTCGACCTCGTCCAGCAGGACCCGGTGATCAGCCAGGCCAAGCTCATCGCGGAGCCGTGGGACGTCGGCCCCGGCGGTTACCAGGTGGGCAACTTCCCCCCGCTGTGGACGGAGTGGAACGGCAAGTACCGCGACACCGTCCGCGACTTCTGGCGCGGCGAGCCCGGCACGCTCGGCGAGTTCGCCTCGCGCATCACCGGCAGCTCCGACCTCTACCAGGACGACGGCCGCCGCCCGTTCGCGTCCATCAACTTCGTCACGGCGCACGACGGCTTCACGCTGCACGACCTGGTGTCCTACAACGACAAGCACAACGACGCCAACGGCGAGGGCGGCAACGACGGCGAGAGCACCAACCGCTCCTGGAACTGCGGCGTCGAGGGCCCCACCGACGACGCCACGGTGCTCGACCTGCGGGCGCGGCAGCAGCGCAACTTCATCACCACCCTGATGCTCAGCCAGGGCGTGCCGATGCTGCTGCACGGCGACGAGCTGGGGCGCACCCAGGACGGCAACAACAACGTCTACTGCCAGGACAGCGCCATCGCCTGGGTCGACTGGTCGCTCGCCGGCAAGAACGCCGGGATGATCGGCTTCACGTCGGGGGTCATCGCGCTGCGCCACGGCCACCCGGTGTTCCGCCGCCGGCGCTTCTTCCAGGGCCGCCCCATCGCGCGCCCGCGCCGCAACGACCCGGCCACCGCGCTGCCCGACATCGCGTGGTTCCAGCCGTCGGGGCAGGAGATGACCGACCAGGACTGGGACTCGGGCTTCGGCAAGTGCGTGGTGGCGTTCCTCAACGGTGACGGCATCTCCGAGGTCGACACCCGCGGTGAGCGCGTCCGCGACGACTCGTTCCTGCTGTGTCTCAACGCCCACTACGAGGACATCGACGTGACGCTGCCCGGCCCGGAGTACGGCTCCCGGTGGGCCGTGGTGGTCGACACCGCCGCGGGTGAGGTGATCACGCTGTCCACCGCGCCGGGCGTGGTGGCGGCCGATCCGCCCATGGTCGCGGGTGGGGCCGTGCACACCGTGCCGGCCCGTTCTGTCCTTGTCCTGCAACGCACGGAGACCACGGGTTCATGAGCCGCTCCCCCTCGTCCACCTACCGCATCCAGTTCTCGAAGGACACGACGTTCGCCGACGGGGTGGCGCTGCTGCCCTACCTCGACGCCCTCGGGATCGGGGCGCTCTACGCGTCGCCGCTCCTCGAGTCGGGCGCCGGGTCCAACCACGGCTACGACGTGGTCGACCCCACACGCGTCTCCACCGAGCGCGGCGGCGAGCAGGGCCGCAAGGCGCTGGTGGCCGCCGTCCGCGAGCACGGCATGCAGTTCCTGCTCGACATCGTGCCCAACCACGTCGGCGTCGAGGTGCCCAAGGCCAACCCGTGGTGGTGGGACGTGCTGCGCCTGGGCCGGTCCTCGCGGTTCGCCACGTACTTCGACGTCGACTGGGCGGCAGGCCCGATCCTGCTCCCGATCCTCGACGCGGACGAGGAGAAGGCGCTCTCGGAGTTGTCGGTCACCGGCTCAGGTGACGTCGCAGAGCTGCGCTACTTCGAGCACGCGTTCCCGCTCGCGCCCGGCACGGAGGAGGGCACCGCGCAGGAGGTGCACGAGCGCCAGCACTACCGGCTCGTGTCCTGGAAGCGCGGCGCGGGCGAGCTCACCTACCGCCGCTTCTTCGACGTCTCCACGCTCGCCGCCGTGCGCGTCGAGATCCCGGAGATCTTCGAGGCCACCCACCGCGAGGTGCTACGCTGGGTGCACGAGGGCGACGTCGACGGCATCCGCGTGGACCACCCGGACGGCCTGTCGGACCCCGGCGCCTACGCCCGGCGGCTCCGCGAGGCCATCGGGCCCGACCGCTGGCTGCTGGTGGAGAAGATCCTCGGCGTCGGCGAGGAGATCCCGCCGTCGTGGCCGGTCGACGGCACGTCGGGCTACGAGGCGCTGCGGGAGAACCAGGGCATCTTCGTCGACCCGGACGGCGCCGGCCTGCTCACCCAGCTCTCCGCCGAGCACACGGGCGGCAGGCAGTCCCTGCACGCGGCGGAGCACGACGCCCGCCGCTTCGTCGCGTCCACGATCCTGTCGGCCGAGGTGAAGCGGATCGCCGCCCTCGTGCCGGGCGAGACGGAGCGGACGCAGCCGGCCGTGGCGGAGCTGCTCTGCGGGTTCCCCGTCTACCGGTCCTACCTGCCCGAGGGTCGGTCCGCGCTCGACACCGCGGTGTCCGTGGCCCGCACCCACCGCCCGGATCTCGCCGACGTCCTCGACGCCATCTACACCGCGATGCTCGCCGACCCGCAGGGCGAGCTGGCCACCCGCGTCCAGCAGACGTCCGGCATGGTCATGGCCAAGGGCGTCGAGGACACCACGTTCTACCGCTGGAACCGGTTTGTCGCGCTCAACGAGGTGGGCGGCGACCCCGCGCGCTTCGGGGTGTCCGCGACCGAGTTCCACGCTGCGCAGGCCGCCCGCGAGGCGGCCTGGCCGGCCACGATGACCACGCTGTCCACCCACGACACCAAGCGCTCCGAGGACGTCCGCGCGCGGCTGGCCGTGCTCGCGGAGATCCCCGGCGAGTGGGCCGAGCGCGTCCGGCGCTGGTCGGCGCGCCACCCCCTGCCCGACCGCTCGCTGGACCTGCTGGCCTGGCAGAACCTGGTCGGCGCCTGGCCCATCCCGGCCGAGCGCATGGCCTCCTACCTGGGCAAGGCGTCGAAGGAGGCCAAGCTCGTCACCAGCCACGTCGACGCCGTGCCCGAGGTGGACGAGGCGATCGCCGCCTGGCCCGCCGCCGTCCTGGCCGACGCCGAGCTGGTGACCGAGATCGAGGAGTTCGTCGGGCGCATCGCCGGCCCCGGCCGCTCCAACTCGCTGGGCCAGAAGCTGCTGCAGCTGGCGGGGCCGGGTGTGCCGGACGTCTACCAGGGCACGGAGCTGTTCGAGTACTCCCTGGTGGACCCGGACAACCGCCGTCCCGTCGACTGGGAGCTGCGCCGCACCCTGCTGACAAGGCTCGACGAGGGCTGGCTGCCCGACGTCGACCCTGAGATCGACCCAGCGGGCGCCGCGAAGCTGCTCGTGACGTTGAGCGGACTGCGGCTGCGCCGGTACCGACCGGAGCTGTTCCACGGCTACCGCCCGGTGCCCGCCGAGGGCCCGGCGGCGGCGCACGCGGTGGCGTTCGCGCGCTCGCCGTCGCTGGTGGCGGTGGCCACGCGACTGCCCGTCGGCCTCGGGAAGCGCGGCGGCTGGGGCGACACGGTGCTGCCCCTGCCGGGGGCGGCCACCGACTGGCACGACATCGTCACCGACTCCCCCGTCGACGGCTCGGCCCCCGCGCTCGGCACGCTCCTGGCCCGCTACCCGGTGGCGCTGCTGGTCCGCCCGGCGTAACCACCGGCCCGCCACAGCACAGGGTCCACGCCGGGCTGCCGGCAGATCACGCGCGCCGTCGGGGGCGGGAGCTCGCGGTGGCGGGGCACGGTCGTCCGAGCGCCGGACGCCGGGTTCCGCCACACCTCGTGCCGGGCGTCCTGTCGGATCAGCTCACATCCCCGGCGTCATCACCGCTGCTCCGAGCCGGGCAGAAGCTGAAGAGATGCTGCTCGACGCGATGCGTGAGTACCTGCTCTCGTTCGTCTCCCCCTCGGTCGTGCCGCCTCGTCCCCGGGACGACTCCACCACGCTCGAGGTCACGTTCTCCCCGCCTGCCGCCTGACCGTCGCGCCGCTCGCGGTCGGAGCCCTGCCGGGCGCTTCGCGATCGCACACGGCAGGATCGCCCGGTGACTGATTTCGCCGTATGGGCACCGCAGCGCGACCGGGTCCGGGTGCTCGTCGACGGGGCGCCGCACCCGATGACCCGTGACGGGATCGGCTGGTGGCGGGCCACCGTCGACGCCGACCCCGGCACCGCCTACTCCTACCTGCTCGACGACGACGAGACCCCGCTGCCCGACCCGCGCTCGCGTTGGCAGCCCACCGGGGTGCACGGCGCGAGCCGCGTGTACGACGAGCAGGGCTTCTTCTGGACCGACCGCTCCTGGACCGGCCGGCAGCTGCCCGGCAGCGTCGTCTACGAGCTGCACATCGGCACGTTCACCCCGGGCGGCACGTTCGACTCGGCCATCGAGCGTCTCGACCACCTCGCGCAGCTGGGCATCGACCTCGTCGAGGTGCTGCCCGTCAACGCCGTCGACGGCCCGCGCAACTGGGGCTACGACGGCGTGGGCTGGTACGCGGTCACCGAGAACTACGGCGGCCCCGACGGCTTCAAGCGCTTCGTCGACGCCTGCCACGCCCGCGACATGGGCGTGGTGCTCGACGTCGTCTACAACCACCTGGGCCCGTCGGGCGCCTACCTGGACCGCTTCGGCCCCTACTTCGCGGGGGCGAACATCTGGGGTCCGACCGTCAACCTCGACGGGCCGCAGTCCGAGCCGGTGCGCCGCTACATCATCGACAACGCCCTGATGTGGCTGCGCGACTTCCACGTCGACGGCCTGCGCCTCGACGCGGTCCACGCGCTGCGCGACACCCGCGCCACGCACGTGCTGGAGCAGCTGGCCGTCGAGGTCGAGTCGCTGTCGGCGCACGTGGGACGGCCGCTGTCGCTGATCGCGGAGAGCGACCTCAACGACCCGAAGCTGATCACCGCGCGCGAGGGCGGGGGCTACGGGTTGCACGCCCAGTGGACCGACGACATCCACCACAGCCTGCACGCCACGCTCACCGGCGAGGGACAGGGCTACTACGCCGACTTCGCGACGGCCGGCCTCACGGGGCTCGCGCACGTGTTCACCCGGGCGTTCCTGCACGAGGGCACGTGGTCGAGCTTCCGGCAGCGCAACCACGGCGCGCCCGTGAACACGCGCACGATCCCGGGCCACCGGTTCCTGGCCTACCTGCAGAACCACGACCAGATCGGCAACCGCGCCACCGGCGACCGGCTCACCCATGCGCTCACCCCCGGCCTGCTCGCGTGCGGCGCCGCGCTGGTGTTCTGCTCGCCGTTCACCCCGATGCTGTTCATGGGCGAGGAGTGGGGTGCGCGCACGCCGTGGCAGTTCTTCTCCTACTTCCCCGACCCGGCCCTGCGCGAGGCCGTTCGCAAGGGCCGCACCGCCGAGTTCGCCGACCACGGCTGGGGCGAGGACGTCGAGGTGCCCGATCCCAACGCGGAGAGCACGTTCGACGACTCGAAGCTCGACTGGGACGAGCACACCCAGGAGCCGCACGCCACCCTGCTCACCGTGCACCGCGAGCTCATCGCCCTGCGCAGGGCGCACCCGGAGCTCTCGGACCCCTGGCTCGACGAGGTGGAGATCGACGTCGACGAGGAGCAGCGCACGGTGGTGCTGCACCGCGGCCGGCTGCGGGTGGCGGTGAACCTCGGCACCGAGCCCGCGGCGCTCACCGTCGGCCCGATCGACGCCATCCTGCTGGCGAGCGAGCCCGTCGTCGGCGAGGAGGACGCGCTCGCGCTGCCCCCGGAGGCGTTCGCGATCGTCCGACTCGTCTGAGCCCGCTGGTCTGTCCACCACGAGTCGCACGACCGTTCGGCCGGACGTAGCCCGCGCGCTCGCCCGCGGCGCAGACCCGAGGCGGACGGCGAGATCGCGGACTGCAACCAGGCGTTCGGCGGCGGGGCCCGCGGACGACGAAGGGCCGCTCCCCCTGCGGGGAAGCGGCCCTTCGGGCAGCGGGGGCTAGATGAGGCCGAGGCCCTTCACGGCCTCGCGCTCCTCGACGAGCTCCTTGACGGAGGCGTCGATGCGCTCGCGGGAGAAGTCGTTGAGGTCCAGGCCCTGGACGATCTTCCACTCGCCGTTCACCGAGGTGACCGGGAAACTGGAGATGATGCCCTCGGCCACGCCGTAGCTGCCGTCGGACGGGATGGCGGCGGAGACCCAGTCGCCCTCGGGAGTGCCGTTGACCCAGTCGTACACGTGGTCGATGGCCGCGTTGGCCGCCGACGCGACGGACGAGCCGCCGCGGACCTCGATGATCTCGGCGCCGCGCTTGGCCACACGCGGGATGAACTCGTCGCGCAGCCAGGACTCCTCGACCTGCTCGGCGGCGATCTTGCCGTTGACCTCGGCGTGGTAGAGGTCGGGGTACTGGGTGGCCGAGTGGTTGCCCCAGATCGTCAGCTTGTGGATCTCCGTGACCGGCACGTCCAGCTTGGCGGCGAGCTGGCCGACCGCGCGGTTGTGGTCGAGACGGGTCATCGCGGTGAAGCGCTCGGCCGGCACGTCGGGCGCGGCGGCGGAGGCGATCAGCGCGTTGGTGTTGGCCGGGTTGCCGACCACCAGGACGCGGATGTCGTCGGCGGCACCGGCGTTGATCGCGCGGCCCTGCGGCGCGAAGATGCCGCCGTTGGCCTCGAGGAGGTCACCGCGCTCCATGCCCTTGGTGCGGGGCCGGGCGCCGACGAGCAGGCCGACGTTCGCGCCGTCGAACGCCTTGCCGGCGTCGTCGGTGATGTCGACGCCCGCGAGCAGCGGGAACGCGGAGTCCTGGAGCTCCAGCGCGACACCCTCGGCGGCCTTCACCGCCTGCGGGATCTCCAGCAGGCGCAGGCGGACTGGCGTGTCCTTCCCGAGCAGCTGGCCGGAGGCGATCCGGAAGAGCAGCGCGTAGCCGATCTGGCCCGCTGCTCCGGTGACGGTGACGGTTACTGGGGTTGTCGACGCAGACACAGGGGCGACCCTAGCCCCGGTGCGGGTCGGGCACCGCGACGGGCACCACACTGAACCGTCGTAGTGCGCAGCGCCACACCCCGACCGCTAGCGTGGACCGGGTGAGCCCCGACGAGGACGACCGGCCTCCGTCGTGGGCCGGCGCCCCGGGGTACTCCCCGCACCCGGAACTCCCGCCGCACGCCCCCATGCCGGGCGCGCCGCCCTACCCCGCGAACATCGACCACCCGCCGCCCCCGGTGAACGAGGCGCCCGCGCGTACGGGGTTCCCGCCGGTGCTGGGGGCCGCCGTGGTGTGGGCGGTCGTCGACGTGCTGCTGGTGCTGCTCGTGCTCGGCCCGCCCACCGGCTCGACGGCCGTCCGGCTCGCGGCCGGCCTCGTGGTGACGGTGCTGCTCACGGCGGTGGGAGTGTGGCTGCCGGTGCGGCGGCGGGCCTGGGGTCTCGGCCTCCTGCTGCTGGCCACGGCCCCGGTGTTCTGGGTCCTCCGCGCGATCGTGACGGCGCTGCTCGGCTGAGGTCGTGCGCGGAAATCAGTGCGGGAACACTGTTGTCCGCGCACGGGCGGCGTCAGCCGCTGCTCAGGGCGCGGCGCAGGATCGCGCCCACCTGCGGCACCTCCACCAGGAAGCCGTCGTGGCCCCGTTCGCTCGTCACCACGTCCAGGTCCACGCCGAGCGCCGCCGCCAGGTCGCGCTGCTGGTGCAGGGGGTAGAGGCGGTCGGTGTCCACCCCCACCACCGTCGCCCGGGCCGTCACCGCGGCGAGCGCGGCCGCCGTGCCGCCCCGGCCCCGGCCGATCTCGTGGCTGTTCATGGCCAGGTTCAGCGCCACGTAGCTGCCGGCGTCGAAGCGGGCGACGAGGCCCTCGGCGGCGTGGTCGAGGTAGGACTCCACGGCGAACCGGCCCCCTCGTAGTGGATCCAGGCTGCCCTGCACCGTCCGGCCGAACCGGGTGTCCACCTCGTGGGCGGTGCGGTAGCTCAGGTGCGCGATCCGCCGGCCGATGCCCAGGCCGGTGTCGGGGGTGACGCCGTGCGCGGCGTAGTCGCCGTCGTGCCAGAACGGGTCGGCGCGCACGGCGTCGACCTGGATACGGCACAGCCCCACCTGGTCGGCGCTGGCCTCGGCGGCCGCGGCCAGCACCACCACCCGCTCGACGCGCCCGGGATGGCCCACCGCCCACTCCAGTGCCCGCATGCCGCCCATGGAGCCGCCGATCACCGCGGCCCACCGCCGGACGCCGAGCGCGTCGGCCAGCGGCACCTCGGCGGCGACCTGGTCGCGGATCGTCGTGGCGGGCCAGCGGCTCCCCCACGCCCGACCGTTCGAGGCGAGGGACGACGGGCCGGTGCTGCCCTGGCACCCGCCCAGCACGTTGGTGCAGACCACGAACCAGCGGTCGGTGTCGATCGCCCCGCCCGGCCCGACGATGTCGGACCACCAGCCGGCGGTGGGGTGGCCGTCCCCCTCGGGGCCGACGACGTGGCTGTCCCCCGACAGGGCGTGCTGGATCAGCACCGCGTTGTCGCCGGTGAACGTGCCCCAGGTCTCGTAGGCGATGCGGACGTCCGGCAGGTGCCCGCCGAGCTCCAGGTCCAGCGCGCCGACGTCGAGGAACCGCCGGTGGCCCGCAGGGTCGCCCTCACGCCAGGCTCCCCGGGCGGTGACGACCGCGGTCACCGCTCCCGCCTGCGCGAGCTGATCACGCCCGTGTCGAAGCCCGCGAGGTGCAGGCCGCCGTGGAAGCGGGCGTGCTCGACCTTGAGGCAGCGGTCCATGACGACCTGCAGTCCCGCGGCCTCGGCGCGCCGGGCCAGGTCCTCGTCGAACAGGCCGAACTGGAGCCAGAACGTGCGGACGCCGTCCGGGAGCGCGAGCACCTCGTCGAGCACGCCGGACAGGTCCTGGGGCCGGCGGAACACGTCCACCAGGTCCGGGACGACGGGCAGGTCCGCCAGGGACCGGTACACCGGCCGGCCCAGGATCTCGTCGGCGTTGGGGTTGACGAAGGAGACGTCGTAGCCGGTGCTGGCGAGCAGGTAGGTGCCGACGAAGTTGCTGGCCCGCGCCGGGTTGGGCGACGCGCCCACCACCGCGACGGTACGGGTCTCCCGCAGGATCTGCTGCCGCGCGGTGGCGGACGGGTTCTCCCAGGTCATGACCCCGCCTTGGTGGCCGCGGCGAGGGCCTGGTCGAGGTCCCAGATGATGTCGTCGACGTCCTCGATGCCGACGCTGATGCGCACCAGGTCCTCCGGCACGCCGGCGTCGCGCAGCTGCTCGGTGGTGAGCTGCTGGTGTGTGGTGGAGCCGGGGTGCAGGACGAGCGTGCGGGCGTCGCCGATGTTGGCGAGGTGGCTGCACAGCTGCACGGACTCGATGAACCTCTGCCCGGCCGCGCGCCCACCCCTCACCCCGAACGAGAAGACGGCCCCGGGTCCCTTCGGCAGGTACTTCTGCGCCAGGGCGTGGTCGGGGTGGCCGGGCAGCCCGGCGTACTTGACGTAGGAGACGCGGGGGTCGGCGTGCAGCCACTCGGCCACGGTCCTCGCGTTGGCGACGTGGGCGTCCATGCGCTGCGGCAGTGTCTCGACGCCCTGCAGCAGCAGGAACGCGCTGTGCGCCGACAGCGAGGCGCCGACGTCACGCAGCTGCTCGGCGCGGAGCTTGGTGAGGAAGCCGAACTCCTGGAAGTTGCCCCACCAGTTGAGCCCGCCGTAGGACGGGATGGGCTCGGTCATCTGCGGGAAGTGCCCGTTGCCCCAGTCGAAGCGCCCCGACTCGACCACGACCCCGCCCAGCGTGGTGCCGTGGCCGCCGAGGAACTTCGTGGCGGAGTGGATGACGATGTCAGCGCCGTGCTCGATGGGGCGGCACAGGTAGGGCGTGGCCAGGGTGGCGTCGACGATCAGCGGCAGCCCCGCGGCGTGGGCCACCTCGGCGAGCCCGGCGATGTCGGCGACCGCGCTGGACGGGTTGGAGATCACCTCGGCGAACACGAGCTTGGTGGCCGGCGTGATGGCCGCGGCGAAGGCGGCGGGGTCGCGGCCCGGCACGAACGTGGTCTCCACGCCGAACCGGCGCAGCGTGACGTCGAGCTGGGTGATCGTGCCGCCGTAGAGCCCGGACGCGGCCACGATGTGGTCGCCCGCGCCCGCGAGCGAGGCGAACGTGAGGAACTCGGCGGCCTGCCCGCTGCTGGTGGCGACGGCGCCGATGCCCCCTTCGAGGCTGGCGAGCCGCTCCTCCAGCACCGACACCGTCGGGTTGGCGATGCGGCTGTAGATCAGGCCGTACTTCTGCAGCGCGAACAGGCTCGCGGCGTCGGTGGTGTCCTCGAAGACGAAGCTCGTGGACTGGTAGATCGGGGTGGCGCGGGCGCCGGTGGCGGCATCGGGCACCGCCCCGGCGTGCACGGCGCGCGTGCGGAAACCCCAGCTGCGGTCGGACATGCGCCCCATCCTGCCTCGTGGTGATCCGACCGGCCCGCTGCGGGACCGCGACGCCGATGTGTTTCCTCCCGAAGAGGCGCACGACAGCGCAGTGAGCGGTCCCGCGGCGGGACGTCAGGCCGTGACGAGGTTCGTCGTGACCGGCGTGGTGTTGCGGAACAGGTCGAGCACCGGGCAGTGGGCGTCCACGGCCGCGGCGAGCTCCCGGTAGCGCTCCGGCTCCGCGGGGCCCGACAGGGTGACGTTGACGCGGACCTCCCCGAAACCGGGACGCACCGCCTCGTCGAGGCCGAAGAAGCCGCGGACGTCGAGATCGCCCTCGACGTCGACCGCGATGTCGTCGAGCGGGATCCCGAGCTTGGCGGCCCAGAACCGGTAGGTCACGACCTGGCAGGACAGCAGCCCGGCCAGGGCGTTCTCGACCGGGTTGGGGGCCTCGCCGACGCCGCCGAGCGCGGGCGGCTCGTCGACGACGACCGTGTGGCGGCCGATGCGGATCTCGGCGCGCACGCCGTCACCGCCGGTGCCCTCGGTGCGGAACAGCACCTGGGCCCGGTCCGGGTCGTCGGTGACCGCCGCTCCGGTGGCGTCGACGATCGCGCGCAGCGCCTCGTCACGCGTGGTTGTGGGGGTGGACACGGGTCTCTCCTGAGGGGGGTGTGGGGGTGAAGGGGTCAGCGGGGACCCGGACACGCACACGTGCAGATCAGGAGGAAGTCGACGTGCCGCCTGCGGACGAGGACGGGCAGCCACGGCACGCCCTCGTTCTTACACGATCACGGCGCGGCAGTCGAGACATCAGCGGGGCAGGCGGACGAGGCCCTCCTGCACGGTGGTGGCGATGAGCGTGCCGTCCTGGGTGGTGAAGGTGCCCGTCGCGAGACCCCGCGAGCCCGACGCCGTGGGCGAGTAGCAGGTGTAGAGCAGCCACTCGTCGGCCCGGAACGGGCGGTGGAACCACATCGCATGGTCCAGGCTCGCCATCTGCACGCCCGTGGAGCCCAGGTCGTGCCGCGCGATCACCGAGCCGAGCAGGGTCAGGTCGCTGGCGTAGGTGAGCATGCAGACGTGCAGCAGCTTGTCGTCGGAGAGGGTGCCGTCGGCGCGCATCCACACCCGCACCGGGTCGTCGGACCCCACGCGGCCGGGCGTCCAGGCCGGCTCGTCGACGAACCGCATGTCGATGGGCCGCGGGATCTTGTCCAGCCATCCGGACTGGTTGCCCGCGGCGACGCGCTCGCCGATGGTGGGCAGCGAGTCGGGCGCGGGCACCCCGACCGGGCCGGGCTCGGAGTGCTCCAGCCCGTCCTGGCGCTGCTGGAACGACGCGGACAGCGAGAAGATCGCCTCACCGTGCTGGATGGCCATGACGCGCCGGGTGGTGAAGGAGCGGCCGTCCCGGACCCGCTCGGCCTCGTAGACGATCGGGACCGACGGGTCGCCGGGCCGGATGAAGTACGCGTGCAGCGAGTGCACCTCGCGGTCGTCGGGCACGGTGCGCCCGGCCGCGACCAGCGCCTGGCCCGCGACCTGCCCGCCGAACACGCGGGTGGGGCGGTGCGCCGGGCTGACGCCGCGGAACAGGTTGACCTCGAGCTGCTCCAGGTCCAGCAGCGTGACGAGGTCGTCGAGCACGGCCTGCCCGCTGAGCCGGTCGTCGGAGGTGGTCCCGGACGGAGCCGTGGAGGAAGTACTCACGCCCGGCATCCTGCCAGGACGGTCAGTACGGATGCTTCGACCCTGACGAGCAGGTCTCAGTACCGATGCTTCGACCCTGACGAGCAGGTCTCAGTACCGATGCTTCGACCCTGACGAGCAGGTCTCAGTCCTCCTCGCCCAGGCGGTGCACGCGGATCAGGTTGGTGGAGCCCGCGGTGCCGGGGGGCGAGCCGGCGACGACGACCACGAGGTCGCCGGGCTGGAAACGCTCGATGGACAGCATCGCGTGGTCGACCTGGCGGACCATCGCGTCGGTGGAGTCCACGGAGTCGACGAGGAACGTCTCCACGCCCCAGCTCATCGAGAGCTGGCTGCGCACCGCGGCCTCCGGCGTGAACGCCAGCAGCGGCAGGCGGGTGTGCAGGCGCGCGAGCCGCCGCGCCGTGTCGCCGGACTGCGTGAACGTGACGATCGCGCGGGCCGAGAGCCGCTCGCCGATGTCGCGGGCGGCGTAGGAGAGCACGCCGCGCTTGGTGCGGGGCACGTGGTTGAGCGGCGGCACGTTGACCGGCCCGTCCTCGACGGCCTCGATGATCTGCGCCATCGTGCGCACGGTCTTGATCGGGTAGCGCCCGACGCCCGTCTCGCCCGACAGCATCACGGCGTCGGCGCCGTCGAGCACGGCGTTGGCGACGTCGGAGGCCTCCGCGCGCGTGGGCCGCGAGTTTGTGATCATCGACTCGAGCATCTGCGTGGCCACGATCACCGGCTTGGCGTTCTCGCGCGCGATCTGGATGGCACGCTTCTGCACCAGCGGGACGTGCTCCAGCGGCAGCTCGACGCCCAGATCGCCACGGGCCACCATCACGGCGTCGAACGCGAGGACGATGGCCTCGAGATTGTCGACCGCCTCGGGCTTCTCCAGCTTCGCGACGACCGGCAGCCGGGCGCCCTTCTCGTCCATGATCTTGTGGACGAGGTCGATGTCGGCGGGGCTGCGCACGAACGACAGCGCCACGATGTCGACGCGCAGGTCGAGCGCGAACTCCAGGTCGGCGATGTCCTTCTCGCTCATCGCCGGCACCGAGACGTTCATGCCGGGCAGCGAGATGCCCTTGTTGTCGCTGACGGGGCCGCCCTCGGTGACGCGGCAGACCACGTCGAGGCCGTCCACGGCGGTGACCCGCAGACCGACCTTGCCGTCGTCGACGAGCAGCCGGTCGTCCGGCCGGGCGTCCATGGCGAGGCCTTTGTAGGTGGTGGAGACGCGGTCGTGGGTGCCCGCCACGTCCTCGACCGTGATGCGCACCTCCTCGCCGGTGCGCCACTCCGTGGGGCCCGCGGCGAAGCGGCCGAGCCGGATCTTGGGGCCCTGCAGGTCGGCGAGGATGCCGACGGCACGGCCCTCCGCGTCGGCGGCGGCGCGGACCATCTCGTAGACGCGCTTGTGGTCCTCACGGTTGCCGTGGCTGAAGTTCAGGCGCGCGACGTCCATGCCGGCCTGCACGAGCTCACGGACGCGGTCCGGAGTGGCGGTTGCCGGGCCGATGGTGCAGACGATCTTTGTGCGACGGCTCACGTCGAGGAGCATAGCGCTTCTTCTGGAACGATCAGGAAGCAGTCAAGCGAACGTTCAGCGACGCGGTTGCTCGCTCGGCCCGACGTGGTCGGCGAGCCACTCGCTCAACGGTGTGAGCGCTCTCCACGTGGCGACGACGCGGTCCAGCGCTCCCGCCTCGTGCAACGTGTCGTCGGGCGGCCAGATCCGGGCGCCGTAGAGCGACTTGTGGCGCAGCAGGTCGATGCGCGGGTGCTCGGGATCGACGCCCCGGGGCCGGGTCTTGAGCATCTCCCCGCGGATCACGACCTCGTCCTCGACGGCGGCGAGCCGCTTCTGGAGGTCCGTACCCCGGCGGTCGTCGTCGACGGCGGTGCGGAAGCGGGCGACCTGGTCGGACGCCATCTGGTAGTAGCCGCCGGCGGCCATCAGCCCGTCGGCCCCGACCTGCACGTAGAACGGGCCGGCCGTGGCGCCGCAGTGGGTCTTGTAGGGCGTCTTGTCCGTCGAGAACCGCACGTCGCGGTAGGGGCGGAAGATCTTGCCCGCCCCGAACTCGGGCTCCAGCGCCGTGAGCAGCGCCTGCATGGGGGCCCTGACGTCGGCCTCGTAGACCGCGCGCTGGTCGGTCCAGTAGGCCTTGGAGTTGTCGGCCTCGAGCCCGTCGTAGAACTCGACGGCGTACTCGCCGAAGCCGGTGAAGCTCACGACGTCGTCCCACCCGCGGCGCCGGCGGACTTGTCGCCCGGCGTCTCGACCTTCGCCTCGGTCGTCGCCTCGACCCTCGTCTCGGACCTCGTCTCGGACCTCGCCTCGGACCTCGCCTCGGCCTTGACGAGATCGACGGGCTCCCGGTCCGCGTCGTCGTCCGGGTCCGTGCGGGCGGCGGGGCCGGTCAGGACCTCCCGCGGCTTGCGCACCACCGCGAGGTAGACGAGGGCACCGACGAACACCACGGCGGCGACCACCACGTTGATCCGGATGTCGCCGAACACGCGCGTGGCGTAGTCGCTGCGCATCTGCTCGATGAAGAACCGGCCCAGCGTGTACCCGGCGACGTAGACGGCGAACGCGCGGCCGTGACCCAGCCGGAACCGGCGGTCGGCCCACACCACGAGGGCGGCGACGATGAGGTTCCAGATGAGCTCGTAGAGGAACGTGGGCTGCACGATGTCGATCGGCGTGTGGTCGATCGCGACGCCGCCGAGGGCGTCGGGCAGGCCGGTGGAGGGGTCGACCCGCCGGTAGATCTCCAGGCCCCACGGCAGCGTGGTGGAGTCGCCGTAGAGCTCCTGGTTGAAGTAGTTGCCCAGCCGGCCGATGGCCTGCGCGACGATGATGCCCGGCGCCACGGCGTCGGCGAAGAAGGGCAGCGGCACGTTGCGGCGGCGGCAGCCGATCCAGGCTCCGACGCCGCCCAGCGCGACCGCGCCCCAGATGCCGAGGCCGCCCTGCCAGATCTTGAGCGCCCCGAGCGGGTCGCCGCCGGGCCCGAAGTAGGTCTGCCAGTCGGTGGCGACGTGGTAGAGCCGCCCGCCGACCAGGCCGAACGGCACCGCGAACACCGCGACGTCGGTGACGGTGCCCGGCTGCCCACCGCGGGCGACGAACCGGCGCTCGCTCCACAGCACGGCGACCACGATGCCGACGATGATGAACAGCGCGTAGGCGCGGATGGGGACCGGACCGAGGTACCAGACCCCCCGGTCCGGGCTCGGGATGTAGGCCAGGACGGTGGTGGCGACGGCGGAGCTCACGGACCCACGCTATCGCCCCCGGTCATCACGCCGGTTGGGGCTCCGGGCGGTGGGCCCGGCGGACACCGGCGGCCAGCTCCGCGGTGAGGGCCCGGACGCCGTCGACGCCGCCCTCCTCCACGGCCGTCACGAACGCCGAACCGACGATCACGCCGTCGGCGAAGGCCGCGACCTCCGCCGCCTGGTCACCCGAGCGGACGCCGAGGCCGACCCCGATGGGCAGGTCGGTGTGGGCCCGACAACGGCCGACGATCACCGAGGCGGCCGCGTCGACGGCCCCCCGCGCGCCGGTGACGCCCATCGTCGAGCTCGCGTAGAGGCAGCCCCGGGTGGCGGCCGTCGTGGAGGCGATCCGCTCCTCGGTGGACGACGGGGCGACGAGGAAGGTGCGGTCCAGGTCGTGCTGCTCGGACGCGGCGAGCCAGTCGTCGGCCTCGTCGGGGATGAGGTCCGGCGTGATCAGACCGAGACCGCCGGCGGAGGCGAGGTCGCGCGCGAACGCGTCGACGCCGTAGCGCATCACCGGGTTGAAGTAGGTCATGACCACGGCCTTCCCCCCGGCGGCGGTGACCCGCTCCACCACCGTGAGCACGTCCTTCAGGCGGAAGCCGGCGCGCAGGGCGGTCTCGGCGGCGGCCTGGACGGTGGGGCCGTCCATCACGGGGTCGGAGTAGGGGACGCCGATCTCCAGCAGGTCGCACCCGCTCTCGACCATGGCGCCGAGCAGCTCCACGGACCGGTCGACGGTGGGGTACCCGGCCGGCAGGTACCCGATGAGCGCCCCCCGTCCCTCGGCCCGGGCGGCGGCGAAGATGGGGCCGACGCGACTCATCGCTGCACACTCCCCGTGTCCGAGCCCGCCGGTGACCCGCCGAGGTCCGCCTCGGCGATCGAGGTGCCGCTCGCGTCCTCCGCGCTCTCGTTCCCGGCGATCATGCCGAACCACTTGGCGGCGGTGTCGACGTCCTTGTCGCCGCGCCCGGAGAGGTTCACCAGGATCACCGCCTCCGGGCCGAGCTCCCTGCCCAGCTTCAGCGCGCCCGCGATGGCGTGCGCCGACTCGATGGCCGGGATGATGCCCTCCGTGCGGCAGAGCAGCGCGAACGCGTCCATCGCCTCGCGGTCGGTGACGGGCTGGTACTCCGCCCGGCCGATGTCCTTGAGCAGAGCGTGCTCCGGACCGACGCCCGGGTAGTCCAGCCCCGCGGAGATCGAGTACGACTCGGCGGTCTGGCCGTCCTCGTCCTGCAGCAGGTAGCTCATGGCGCCGTGCAGCGCGCCGGGCGAGCCCTCGCTCAGCGTGGCGCCGTGGCGGCCGGACTCGACGCCGTCGCCGCCGGGCTCGAAACCCACCAGCCGCACGTCGGCGTCGTCGAGGAAGGCGTGGAAGATGCCGATCGCGTTGGACCCGCCGCCGACGCACGCCGCGATGGCGTCGGGCAGTCGGCCGACGCGGTCGAGCACCTGCTCGCGGGCCTCCAGGCCGATGACGCGGTGGAAGTCGCGCACCATCATCGGGAACGGGTGCGGGCCGGCGACCGTGCCGAGCAGGTAGTGCGTCTCGTCGACGTGGGTGACCCAGTCGCGCAGCGCCTCGTTGATGGCGTCCTTGAGCGTGCGCGAGCCGGTCTTGACCGGGATGACGGTGGCACCGAGCAGGCGCATGCGGGCGACGTTGAGCGCCTGGCGCTCGGTGTCGACCTCGCCCATGTAGACCACGCACTCGAGGCCCATCAGCGCACACGCGGTGGCCGTGGCGACGCCGTGCTGGCCCGCACCGGTCTCGGCGATGACGCGCTTCTTGCCCATCCGTTTGGTGAGCAGGGCCTGCCCCAGCACATTGTTGATCTTGTGGGAGCCGGTGTGGTTGAGGTCCTCGCGCTTGAGCAGGATCCGCGCGCCGCCGGCGTGCTCGGAGAGCTTCGAGGCATCGGTGAGCGGGGACGGCCGGCCGGTGTAGTCGCGGTGCAGGCGGTCGAGCTCGTCGAGGAACTCGCGGTCGCCGCGGGCCTTCTCGTAGGCGGCGGCCAGCTCGTCGAGCGCCGCGACGAGGGCTTCCGGGACGAAACGGCCACCGTAGCGACCGAAGTGACCCTTCTCGTCCGGCTCGTGTCCCGACGGCGTCTCGATGCCGTCGCTGGCCTGTACCGAGGTAGTCACCCGATCATCCTTTCAACTAGCGGAGCATTCTGCTGCACGACGGGTGGAAACCTGCGGCGACCAGCCCGCGGACCGCTCCCTGCGGGTCGCCACTGGTCACGAGGCTCTCGCCGGTGAGCACCGCGTCGGCACCCCAGCCGGCGTAGGTGAGCAGGTCGCCGGGCCCCCGCACGCCCGACTCGGCGATGCGCATGACGTCGCTGGGCAGGCCGGGTGCGATCTGGCCGAAGATGCCGCGGTCGACCTCGAGGGTGTGCAGGTTGCGCGCGTTGACACCGATGACCTTGGCGCCGGCCTCCAGCGCGCGGTCGGCCTCCTCCTCGGTGTGCACCTCGACCAGTGCCGTCATCCCGAGGGACTCGACGCGGTCGAGCAGCGAGTCGAGCGCGTTCTGCTCCAGCGCGGCGACGATCAGCAGCACCAGGTCGGCGCCCCAGGCCCGGGCCTCGTGCACCTGGTAGGGCGTGACCACGAAGTCCTTGCGCAGCACCGGGATGTCGACGACGGCGCGCACGGCGGCGAGGTCGGCCAGCGACCCGCCGAAGCGGCGCTGCTCGGTGAGCACGCTGATGACGCGCGCCCCGCCCTCGGCGTAGGACGCCGCGAGCTCGGCCGGATCGGCGATGGCGGCGAGCTGTCCCTTGGAGGGGCTGCTGCGCTTGACCTCGGCGATGACCCCGATGCCCGGCGCGCGCAGGGCGGCCATGACGTCGCGGGGTGGGACGGCGGCGGCGGCCCGGCGCTTGATCTCGGCGAAGTCGACCTCGGCCTCGCGCACGGCGAGGTCGGCCCGAACGCCGTCCACGATGGAATCGAGGACGCTGCCTCCGCTGTGCTCCATGCGGTGGTCCTCCCCTTCTCCTCGGCGTGTTCTCCTCGGCGTGCTCGACGGGTCATGCTAGCCAGCCCCGCGGGGAGGATCGTCCGCGGCGTCCACGGTGGGGTCCCGGCCCGCGTCGAGGTCCTGCCACGCGGCCCGGTCCGGATCGATCTCGACCGGCCGTTTCCCGGGCGCCGCGTAGCGGGCTCCGAGGCGGGTGAGGCGCGGCTCGCGCAGCACCACGAGTACCGCGACGGCCAGCAGCACCAGGCCGCCGGCCACCGCGAGCAGCGGGGCGGGGGTGATCGCGGTGGGCTGGAAGCGCAGCACGTCGACGGAGGTACCGGCGGGCGGCTGCGGGAGGGTGGCCGCGGGCGCGTCGGTGGCGAACGGGGAGCCGAGCAGGGCCGTCGTGGCCGTCACCGCGACCACGACACCGGCGATCCCGAGCAGGACGGCGAGCACCCGGCGCACGACGCCGCCGGTGGCCACCAGCGCGGCCACGCCGGCCAGCGCGAGCAGCGCGTACCCGGTGAGCGACGGCGAGACCTGCACCCCCTCGAACGCGACCGGGGCCCGGCCCGCGGGCGTCACGCGGTACCAGACCAGCGCCGACGCGCCCCACAGCAGCCCCGACGCGGCGGCGAGCCCGAGACAGGCGAGCCCGAGCGGCCGCCCGCTCCGAGCCGGTGCCACCGTCGTCACGAGCCCACCCGACCGCGGTGATCACGGGCAGACGGTGGTCGGGGAAGATCCATCGGCGACCATCCGTCCGTGATCACGGTCGTCCGGGAGCCGCTCACGGGCGCGGGCCCGGGGTGCTGAGGGTGGCCGCCGTCGCCACCGCGGACAGGACCGCCCGCGCCTTGTTCAGGCACTCCGTGTCCTCCGCGACCGGGTCGGAGTCGGCCACGATCCCGCCCCCGGCCTGCACGTAGGCCACACCGTCGCGGACCAGCGCGGTGCGGATGGCGATGGCGGTGTCGGCGTTGCCGGCGAAGTCGAGGTAGCCGACGATGCCGCCGTAGAGACCGCGGCGGGTGGGCTCCAGCTCCTCGATGATCGCCATCGCCCGCGGCTTCGGGGCGCCGGACAGCGTGCCGGCCGGGAAGCAGGCGGTGACCGCGTCGAAGGCGTTGCGGTCGCGGCGCAGCGTGCCCGTCACCGTCGAGACGAGGTGCATCACGTGGCTGTAGCGCTCCACGGAGAAGAAGCTGCGCACCGTGACCGAGCCGGGCTCGCAGACGCGGCCGAGGTCGTTGCGCCCGAGGTCGACGAGCATCACGTGCTCGGCGCGTTCCTTCTCGTCGGTGCGGAGGTCCTTCTCGAGCAGCTGGTCCTCCTCCTCGGTGGCGCCGCGCCAGCGCGTGCCCGCGATGGGGTGCGTGGTGGCGACGCCGTCCACGACCGTGACCAGCGCCTCCGGGCTGGAGCCGACGATCTCGAAACGCTCCCCGGCCACGCTCTCCAGCCGCAACAGGTACATGTACGGGCTCGGGTTGGTGGCGCGCAGCACCCGGTAGACGTCGAGCGGATCGGCGTCGCAGGCGGTCTCGAAGCGCTGCGACACCACCACCTGGAACGCCTCGCCCGCCCGGATCTGCTCCTTGGCGATCTCGACGGCCGCGTGGTGCTCGGCCGGGCTGCGCCGGCGCGTGAACTGCGGCTCGACGGCCTCGTACACCGCCACCGTGGACGGCGACGGCGCGCCGAGCTCGGTGGTCATCCGGTCCAGCCGGGCCACGGCGTCGTCGTAGGCGTCGTCGACGCGCTCGTCGCTGGCGTCCCAGTTGATGGCGTTGGCGATCAGCGTGACGGTGCCCTCGTGGTGGTCGAGCGCGGCCAGGTCGGTGGCCAGCAGCATGACGAGCTCGGGGATCCGCAGGTCGTCGACGGTGTCGACCGGGAGCCGCTCCAGGCGCCGCACCACGTCGTAGCCGAGGTAGCCGACCATGCCACCGGTGAGCGGTGGAAGGCCGGGCAGCGGCTCGCTGTGCAGCTCCTCGACGACGGTGCGCAGCGCGGCGAGGGGGTCGCCGCCGGTGGGGAGGTCGGCGGGAACGTCACCGGTCCAGACGAGCCCGCCGTCGACGACGGTGAGCGCGGCTGCCGACCGCGCCCCGACGAACGACCACCGTGACCACGACCGCCCGTTCTCCGCCGACTCCAGCAGGAACGTGCCCGTGCGGTCACCGGCCAGCTTGCGGTAGACCCCGACCGGGGTCTCGTCGTCGGCGAGCAGGCGTCGCGTCACCGGGATGACCCGGTGACCGGCGGCGAGCGCGCGGAACTCCTCGCGGCTGGGGGTGACCGTGCCCAGGACGGGGGCGGCGGTGCTGACGGTCATGCCCTGCATTGTCGCAGCCCCACTCCCGGTGAGGAGAATGGCGGCGTGACGTCGAGCGTGGGGCCGGGACCGGGACGACGGCGCGGGCGACGGCCCGGTGGCACCGACACCCGCGGACAGCTGCTGGACGCCGCGCGCGTCGAGTTCGCCGAGTGGGGTTACGAGAAGGCGACGGTCCGCAAGATCGCCGAGCGGGCCGGCGTCGACGCGGCGATGGTCAACCACTGGTTCGGGGGCAAGGAGGCGCTGTTCACGGCGTCGCTGGACATCCCGGTCGACCCCACCGAGATCCTGGCGACCATCCTCCCCGGCGATCCGGAACACCTCGGCGAACGGGTCGTCGAGATGTTCCTGACGGTCTGGGACGCCACCGGCGGCGGCCCGCTGGCCGCGATGGTGCACAGCATCGCCAGCCACGAGGAGGCGGCGCGGATGATGCGGGAGTTCATCGTCAACGTGCTGGTCGGACGCATCGTCGAAGCCGTCGCCCCCGACCAGCACGACCTGCGGGCCGGGTTGTGCGGCTCGCAGGTGTTCGGGATGGGCATGGTGCGCTACGTGCTGAAACTGGAACCGATGGCCTCGGCCGACCACGCGACGCTGGTGGCGGCGGTGGCCCCGACGATCCAGCGCTACCTGACGGCCCCCCTGACGACCTGACCCCGAACCCCGCGAGTCGGCGGTTCCCCGCCCGCGAGTCGGCGGTTCCCCGCCCGCGAGTCGGCGGTTCCCCGCCCGCGAGTCGGCGGTTCCCCGCCCGCGAGTCGGCGGTTCCCCGCCCGCGAGTCGGCGGTTCCCCGTGCGCGAGTCGGCGTCCCGGAAGCGGGCGACTCGCGCTCCCGAAAACGCCGACTCGCGCACTCGGGTCAGGGGGTCGGGGGGCGGTGGGGGTCGATGAAACCCGACTCGTACGCCGCCACCACCGCCTGCGTGCGGTCGCGGGCGCCGAGCTTGGCCAGCACGTTGCCCACGTGCGTCTTCACCGTCTCGACCCCGAGGACCAGCTCGCGGGCGATCTCCGCGTTGGACAGACCGCGCGCCACCCAGCGCAGCACCTCGCCCTCCCGGTCGGTCAGGCCCGCGCCGCGCAGCGCGTCGCCGCCGCAGCGGCCGCGGGTGGCCACCAGGTCGCGGACGGCCGCCGGGAACAGCAGCGACTCCCCCGCGGCCACCGTGCGCACGGCCTGCACGATCTCGGCCGGGCGCGCCCGCTTGAGCAGGAAACCGGTGGCCCCGGCCTGCAGGGCGTCGTAGACGTACCCGTCGTTGCCGAACGTCGTCAGCACGAGGACACGGGGCGGGCGGACCATCGTGGTGACGAGGTGGTGGGTGGCGGCTATGCCGTCGACGTCGCGCATCCGGACGTCCATCAGCACGACGTCGGGCTCCAGCCGGCGGACGAGCCCGGGCACCTCGGAGCCGTCGGACGCCTCACCGCGGACCTCGAGGTCGGGCTCGGCGTCGAGGATGACCCGCAGGCCTGCGCGCACGAGCTCCTCGTCGTCGACGAGAAGCAGCCCAATCATGGACGTCATGGTGCCAGCGGGAGGCTCGCGCGCACCCGCCACACGCCGCAGTCGGCCCCGGCGTCCAGCTCGCCGCGCAACACCGCGACCCGTTCGCGCATGCCGGCGAGCCCCCGGCCCCCGCCGCGCGGTGTGGACGCCCCGACGGGATTGCTCAGCTCCAGCTCCACGACCCGCTCGCCCACGTCCACCCGGACGGCCACCGGCACGGGCCCCGCGTGACGCAACGCGTTGGTGAGACCCTCCTGCACGATCCGGTAGGCCTCGCGGGAGACCGCGGGAGACCGCGGGAGGCACGGCGGACGGCGCTCCCCCGACGTCGGCGGTCACGACGACGCCGGCCGTGCGGGCACCGTCGAGCAGAGCGTCGAGGTCGCGGAGGTCGGGCTGGGGCGCTCGCTCCCCGGTGTCCCCGTCGCGCAGCACACCCAGCACGTGGTCGAGCTCGTCGAGGGCGCTGCGGCCGGCGTCCGCGATGGCGTCCAGGGCCGCGGCGACGAACGCGGGATCGGAGTCGAGCACGCGCGCCGCGGCCCCCGGCCTGCAGCGTGGTGACGGTGAGGGCGTGGCCGATCGAGTCGTGCAGCTCGCGGGCGAGCCGGTTGCGCTCCGCAGCGGCCCGCTCGGCGCGCCGCGACCGCTCGAGCTCGGCCGCCAACCGGTCCGCGGGCGACGGCCCGAGGAGCGCCGGCGCCAGTCGCGCGAGGCCAGCGCCCATCCCGGCCAGCACCTCCACGAGGACGACGAACAGCAGCAGGCCCGCGAACGGGGTCCACGCCGCGGCCGCACCGGTGGGGAACGGCGGGAACGCCACCCACCGGGCCAGCACCAGACCGACCGCCCACGGCACGGCCAGCAGCGCGAGCAGCGCCGCCACCCCGCCGAGTACCGCGACCGGCACCAGCCACGCGGCCGCCCGCCGCCGGGCCGGCCACGTGTCGGGTCCCGGGTCGGGCAGCGCGACGTCCAGCAGCGCGCGGGCCGCGGCGATCTCCAGCGTCCGCACGCCGGGGACGAACGCCACCCCGATCCCGACGGCGACGGCGGGCACGGCCAGCGCCACGATCTCGGCGACGCCCAGGTGGGGCACCGACACGGCGAAGATCCAGCCGAGTGCGACGTAGGGCAGCAGCACCACGGCGCCCAGCAGCAGGTGCAGCGCGCGCCGGTAGGTGACGCCGGACCGGAGGTTCGTCTGCACGGGCCGATCCTGACAGGGCCGCGGTGGCCGGGCCTCCCCCGCAGGAGGGAGCCGGGTTGGCCCGCGAGCGGGAGGTGGCGTGCCTCCCGCGCCGTGAAGCTCTCCCCATGACACGACACCTCCTCCCCTGGGCCGCCGCTCTCGGCACGCTGCCCTACCTGACGCTCAAGGCCATCTGGCTCACCGGTGGCGACGTCGCCACCACCGATCCGGCTCTGGTCCACAGCCCGACGCTGGCCGCGTTCAACGCCGTCACCGTCGCGCTCGACCTGCTGCACGTCGTCCTCGTCGCGGAGGCGGTTTCGGTGGCCGGCGGGCTGCAGGAGGCGGTCAGCACCGCCCTCGCCGTCGCGGGAGCCGCCGGGTCGTCGCGCTGGTCCGCGGCACGGGACACCGCCGACTCGCGGTCGTCGCCGCCTGGACCGGCAGTGCCGCGATGTTCGCCTGGGGCCTGTGGACGCTCACGGTCCTGCTGACGGCGTCCGGCCTCGCCGCCCCCGACGCGGTGGCCGGCATGGCCCACCTGACGGGCTTGCTGGGCGGCTTCGCCCTGGCGGTGGCGGGCCTGATGACGCTGCTCCCGGCCCGTTCCCCCCGCCGCGAGTCGGGGTCTGAGAGCGCGCGAGTCGCGGCCTCCGTGCGCGCGAGTCGCGGCCTCGCTGCGGACCGGGCCGGCGCCCGACGCAACCCGCCCGACCCGGACGCGCGCAGGGCCCGACTCGCGCGCATCCAGACCCCGACTCGCGCGCACGTAGAGCCCGACTCGGCCGCAACCAGGCCCCGACTCGCGGGGCTACGGGGTGAGCAGCGCGTCCGCGTCGAAGCAGGTGCGGGTGCCGGTGTGGCAGGCCGGACCCGTCTGGTCGACGGTCACCAGCACCGTGTCGCCGTCGCAGTCCAGGCGCACCTCGTGCACCTGCTGGGCGTGGCCCGAGCTCTCGCCCTTCACCCAGTACTCCTCGCGCGAGCGCGACCAGTACGTGGCCCGGCCGGTGGTGAGCGTGCGGTGCAGGGCCTCGTCGTCCATCCAGGCCACCATCAGCACCTCGCCGGTGCCGCACTGCTGGGCCACCGCGCACACGAGGCCGTCGGCGTTGCGCTTGAGCCTCGCGGCGATCGCCGGGTCCAGCTGGGAGGTCTCGACCCTCATCGCACCTCGATCCCCTCGACGCGCAGGCTGTCCTTCACGTCCTTGATCCGGAAGTGTCCGAAGTGGAACACCGTGGCGGCGAGCACCGCGTCGGCCCCGGCCCGGACGGCGGGGGCGAAGTGCTCCACCTCGCCGGCACCGCCACTGGCGATCACCGGCACGTCGACGGCGCGGCGGACGGCCTCGATCATGCGGAGGTCGAAACCCGCGCGGGTGCCGTCGGCGTCCATGGAGTTGAGCAGGATCTCCCCGACGCCCAGCTCCTGGCCGCGCGCGGCCCACTCGACGGCGTCGATGCCCGTGCCGCGGCGGCCGCCGTGGGTGGTGACCTCCCACCCGGACGGGGTGGGCTGTTCCCCCTCGGGCACGGTGCGCGCGTCCACCGACAGCACGATGCACTGCGCACCGAAGCGGCGGCTGGCCTCGTGCAGCAGCTCGGGCCGCAGGATCGCGGCGGTGTTGATGCTGACCTTGTCGGCCCCGGCGCGCAGGAGCACGTCGATGTCGTCGGTGACCCGGATGCCGCCGCCCACCGTGAGCGGGATGAACACCTGCTCGGCCGTGCGGCGCACCACGTCGAGCATGGTGGCCCGCTCCCCCGACGACGCGGTGACGTCGAGGAACGTCAGCTCGTCGGCGCCCTCGGAGTCGTAGACGCGGGCCATCTCGACGGGGTCGCCCGCGTCGCGCAGGTCGGCGAAGTTGACGCCCTTGACGACGCGCCCGGCGTCGACGTCGAGGCAGGGGATGACACGGACGGCGACGGACACGCTACGAGCCTACGGCGCAGGACTTCGCGGCCTCCACGACCGCGTCGTCACCCGGGAAGGTGCTGGTGACGACGGCCGTGCCCACCGCGTCCGACGTGCCGCCGGTGCCGCTGACGAACGTGGCACTGCCGTCGGAGAACGACGCGGCGGCCGTGTCGGTGCTGAACGTGGCGACGGTGATGCGGTTGACGCCCTTGGGCAGGTCCCTGCGGGGTACGTCGATCGACACCGCGGCGACGCCGCCGGGCGGGGCGTCGGGCAGGGGGGCGACGGTGGCGCCGGGCGCGGCGGCCTTCAGGCAGGTGAACAGCGTGGCGGCGTCGGGTGTGACCGGGCCGGCGGTGGCCGGGACCGACACCGCGGGCGCCGGCGTCGGAGCAGGTGCGGGGGCCGCGCACCCCGTTGCCGTCAGCAGCAGGAGAACGGGGAGCAGCCGCCTCATCCGGCGTTCCGGGCTCCGGCCCGGGCGTCGACGTCGCGCATCGCCGCGAGCGCCTCGGGGAGCGTGAAGCGACCGGCGTAGAGCGCCTTGCCGACGATGGAGCCCTCGATGTTGGCGCCCGCGGCGGCGGCCTCGGCCAGCGCGACGAGGTCGGCGACCTCCGCGATACCCCCGGACGCGATCACCGGCGCCGTCGTGGCCGCGGCGACGTCGCGCAGCAGGGCGACGTTGGGGCCGCTGAGCATGCCGTCCTTGCCGACGTCGGTGACGACGTAGCGGGCACAGCCGTCGCGGTCCAGACGCGCGAGGGTCTCCCAGAGGTCGCCGCCGTCGGTGGTCCAGCCGCGGGCGGCGAGGCGGTGGCCCTGCTCGGTGATGCGCACGTCCAGCCCGACGGCCACCCGCTCGCCGTACCTGGCGATCGCCGACGCGCACCAGTCGGGGTTCTCCAGCGCCGCCGTACCGAGGTTGACCCGCGCACAGCCCGTGGACAGCGCCCGCTCCAGCGACGCGTCGTCGCGGATGCCGCCCGACAGCTCCACCTTGACGTCGAGCTCCCCCACGACACCGGCCAGCAGTTCGGCATTGGAGCCGCGGCCGAAGGCGGCGTCGAGGTCGACGAGGTGGATCCACTCGGCGCCGTCGTTCTGCCACTGGAGCGCGGCGTCGCGGGGCTCGCCGTAACCGGTCTCGGTGCCCGCCTCGCCCTGGACCAGGCGCACGGCCTGGCCGTCCGCGACGTCGACGGCGGGAAGCAACGTGAAGCTCACGGTGGGTCACCTTAGGTGAGCGTGTCGCGCGGGATACGCCCGCCCGCCCTAGCGTGACCGCATGGAACTGAACGGGACCCGCACGCTCGTGGCCGGTGCGACCGGGGTGCTGGGTGGCGGCATCGCCCGGTCCCTGCAGAAGGATGGCGCCCGACTGGTGCTGGCCGGCCGCGACGGCGACCGGCTGAGCGCGCTCGCCCGCGAGCTCGGCGACGTCCCCACCGCCGGGTTCGAGGCCCTCGACCTCGAACGCTGCGCCGCCGTCGTCGACGAGGCGGCCGACCACCTCGGCGGGCTGGACCTGCTCGTCGTCGCCTTCGGGGTGGCCGCGTTCGGACCCGGCGAGGAGGCCGGCGACGTGATCATCGAGCACCTGCTCACCGTCAACACGATGGCGCCGATGGCGATGGGTCGCCGTGCCGTGCAGAGGATGGACGGCTCGGGGACCCTGGCCGTGATCAGCGCGATCCTCGCCGACGTGCCCACGCCCGGGATGGCCGCCTACTCCGCCAGCAAGGCCGGGCTGTCGGCCTGGCTGACGGCGCTGCGCGGTGAGCAGCGACGCAGGGGCGTCACGGTGTTCGACATCCGGCCGCCCCACATCGAGACGGGCCTGGCCGGCCGCGCGCTGGAGGGTGAGGCCCCGCCGATGAAGGAGGGCGCGACCCGGGACGAGCTGGTCGGCCTGGTGGTCGACGGCATCCGCGACGGGCGCCGCGAGCTGGCCTTCGACCTGCAGAAGCGGGAGTGGACGGGCCGCTAGCCCACGACGTCACGGAGCCAGTTCCGCAGCACCGTGGCGCCGGCGTCGCCGGACTTCTCCGGGTGGAACTGGGTGGCCGACAGCGCCCCGTTCTCCACGGCCGCGACGAAGTCCTCACCGTGGTGGGCCCACGTGACCAGCGGCGGCCGGAGGATCTCCGAGGGCTCCATCTCCCACCGCCGCACCCCGAAGCTGTGCACGAAGTAGAACCGCGTGTCGGCGTCGAGACCGTTGAACAACGTGGTGCCGGCGGGGGCGCGCACGGTGTTCCAGCCCATGTGCGGCAGGACGTCGGCCTTGATCCGCTCGACGGTGCCGGGCCACTGGCCGCAGCCCTCGGTGCGCTCGCCCCACTCGATGCCGAGGTCGAACAGCACCTGCATGCCCACGCAGATGCCCAGCACCGGACGGCCACCGGCGAGGCGGCGCTCGATGATGCGCGGCCCGTCGACGCCGCTCAGGCCGGCCATGCAGGCGGCGTAGGCGCCGACGCCCGGGACGACCAGGCCGTCGGCGTTGAGCGCCGCGTCCCTGTCTGCGGTGACGGTGACGTCGGCGCCCACCCGGCGCAGCGCGCGTTCCGCGGAACGCAGGTTGCCCGACCCGTAGTCCAGCACGACGATCGACGACACCTGGCAAGAGTAACGGCCTTGACCTCAACCCGGGTTCACGGTGCACGGTGCGGACATGACGACGGTGCTCGACGGCAGGATGCGTGCCCTCACGGCGGGCTCGGTGGCGCTCGTGTCGCTGGCGGCGTTCGAGGCCGTGGCCGTGGCCACCGCGATGCCGACCGTGGCCGTGGCGCTGGACGGCCTCTCCGGCTACGCGCTCGCGTTCGGCCTCCCGCTGGCGACGAGCGTGCTGGGGATGGTCGTCGCGGGCGCGTGGAGCGACGCGCGGGGGCCGGCGTGGCCGATGCGGGTGGGCGTCGGGCTGTTCGTGACGGCGCTGCTCGTGGCGGGGCTCGCGCCGTCGATGACGGTGTTCACGGCGGGGCGCGCGCTGCAGGGGCTCGGGTCCGGGCTGTTCTCCGTGGCGCTCTACGTGGTGGTCGGGCGGCTCGTGCCGCCGGAGCGGCGGCCCCGCCTGTTCGCCGCGTTCGCCGCCGCCTGGGTGCTGCCGGCGGTGGTGGGGCCGCCGGTGGCGGGGTTGCTGGTGACGACCGTGGGCTGGCGGTGGGTGTTCCTGCTGGCCGCGGGGCTCGCGGTGCCGGCCACGCTGCTGGTGGAACCCGCCCTGCGGGGGTTGCGGGCCGAGGCGGCGCCCTGGTCGGGGAAGCGGGTGCCGTGGGCGGTCGGGGCGGCGGTCGGCGCGGTAGGGCTGCAGGAGGCCGGGCACCTGCCGGCCGGGGCCGGGGTGGTGGTCGCGGTGATCGCCGCGGCCGTCGTCGGGGTCTCGGTCGTGCGGTTGCTGCCCGTCGGCACGGTGCGGGCCCGCGCCGGCCTGCCCGCGGTGGTGGCGCTGCGCGGGCTGGCGTCGGCGGCGTTCGTGGCGGGTGAGGCGTTCCTGCCGCTGCTGCTCTCCCGCGAACGGGGGCTGCCGCCCGCCCTGGCCGGCCTGATCCTCACCGTGGCCGCGCTGACCTGGGCCACGGGCTCGTGGGTGCAGGGCCGCGACGCCGCTCCCGCGCGTCCGACGCTGCTGCGGGCCGGCACGACGTCGATCGCGCTCGGCATCCTGGGCGCGACGTCGCTGCTGGTCCCGGCGGTGCCGCTGGCCGTCGGGGTGGCGGGGTGGGCGCTCGTCGGGCTGGGCATGGGCATGACCTACCCGACCCTGTCGGTGCTCACGCTGGAGCTCTCGGCGCCGTCGGAGCAGGGGACGAACACGTCCGCGCTGCAGATCTCCGACGCCCTGTTCGGGGCCGTGGTGCTGGCGCTGTCGGGGGTGCTGTTCGCCGCGCTCGTGGACGCCGGCCCGGTGGCCTACCTGGCGGGGTTCGCCGTGGCCGCGGTCCCGGCCGCCGTCGCGGTGGTGGTGGCGGGCCGGGCCACGCGTCGCACCTGAGAGCGCGGCCGCCGAGGCAACCGTCCCCGCGAGTCGGGGTCTCCACGCGCGCGAGTCGGGGCCGGCGTGTGCGCGAGTCGCGGTCTCCATGCGCGCGAGTCGCGGTCTCCATGCGCGCGAGTCGCGGGGTGCGGGCGCGCGAGTCGCGGGGTGCGGGCGGGTGGGTCACGCACGCAGGCCCCGACTCGCACGCACGCACGGCCCGACTCGCGCACATCCAGAGCCCGACTCGCGCGCGCACACGGCGCGACTCGCGGATTCGGGGCCGTCAGCAGCTCGTCGGACGCCGGTGCCAGAGGTCGCCCTGTGTCTCGCCGCCGCGGAAGCCGGCCGCCTCGGCCAGCACCGCCGCCTCGCGGAAGCCGTGGCCGGCCGCGTCGGGGTGGTGGGCATCGCTGCCGAACGAGACGGCCTCACCGCCCGACTCCACCCACCACCGGATGATCTCGGCGGCCAGCGGCACCCGGGTGTTGATCTCCAGTGCCCGTCCGCTCGCGGCCAGCGCCACCAGGGTGGCACGCAGGTCGTCCTCGAAGTCGGTGGCCCGGAAGACGCCCGGCCAGTAGCGCGCCGGGTAGTCGATGTGGGCCAGTACCTGGAACGGGGCCTCGGAGGCGGTGAGGGCCCGGATCTCGGCCAGGTACTCGCCCATGACCGCCTCGACGGGCCGGTCGTGGAAGGCCAGGTCGAGCGGCCGGTTCCCGAGGTCGGTGCGCACCGCGTGCACGGAGCCCAGCACGCGGTCGAACCGGTCGCCGTCGAGCAGCCCGGCCAGGCGTGCGAGGTGCCGGTGCGGCTCGCTCATCTCGATCCCGGCCCGGATCCGCAGCCCCGGGAACCGTTCCCGGCAGCGCTCCACGCAGCTCAGGTAGCCCGCGACGTCCAGCTCCGGTGGCACGAACTCCCCCGACGGCCGCAGCCAGCCCCGGGCGTGCGGCGGGATCGCACCGACCTCGTCGGCGGTGACCGAGGACGGCGTGAGGTCGACGTGCTCGGTGAACGCGACGGCGGGCAGCCCGATGGCCACCGCCCGCGCGCAGGTGGCGGCCATGTCGCCCGCGACGGCGTCCCACGACCACTCGCTGTGGACGTGGGAGTCGGCCGGGAGCACCGCTACAGCGTGCCCTTGGTGGACGGGATGCCGGTGAGCCGCGCGTCCGGCTCCACCGCCGCGCGCAGGGCCCGGGCGACCGCCTTGAACTCGGCCTCGGTGATGTGGTGGGGGTCGCGGCCGTCCAGTACGCGGACGTGCAGCGCGAGGTGGCCGTGGAAGGCCAGCGACTCGAACACGTGCCGGTTGAGCACCGTCGGGTAGTGGCCCCCGACGACGAACCCCCGCATCATCTCGGGCTCGCCGGTGTGCACCGTGTAGGGCCGACCGGAGACGTCGACGACGGCCTGGGCCAGCGTCTCGTCCATCGGGATCATGGCGTCGCCGAAGCGGCGGATGCCCTTCTTGTCACCGAGGGCCTGCAGCAGCGCCTGCCCGAGCACGATCGCCACGTCCTCGACCACGTGGTGCACGTCGATGTGGACGTCGCCCTCGGCGCGGACCGTGAGGTCGAACGCGCCGTGCTTGCCCAGGGCGTCGAGCATGTGGTCGTAGAACGGCACGCCGGTGGAGATGTCGGTGGTGCCGGTGCCGTCGAGGTCGATCTCGACGACGACCTTGGACTCCTTGGTGACACGCTCGACGCGGCCGACCCGTCTCACGAAACCTCCTGCTCCACGACGTCCGCTGCGACCTGCAGGAACGCGTCGTTCTCCTCCGGCGTGCCGACGGTGACCCGCAGGCGCCGGGGGATCCCGACGTCCCGGATGAGCACGCCGCGGTCCAGGAACGACCGCCAGGCGCGGGGAGCGTCGGGGAACTGCCCGAACAGCACGAAGTTGGCATCGCTGGGCACCACGTCGTAACCCGCGGCAACCAATGTTGCCACGACCCGGTCGCGTTCGGAACGCAACCTGGCGACGGATCCGAGGGTGGCGTCGGCGTGGCGCAGCGCGGCGCGGGCGGCGGCCTGGGTGAGCACCGACAGGTGGTAGGGCAGCCGGACCAGCTGCAGCGCGTCGACGACGGCGGGCGCGGCGGCCAGGTAACCCAGCCGGCCACCGGCGAACGCGAACGCCTTGCTCATGGTGCGCGACACGATCAGCTTGTGACCGTGCGTGGCCAGCAGCGAGATCGCGCTGGGCTCTCCGGAGAACTCGGCGTAGGCCTCGTCCACCACGACGATGCCCGGCGCGGCCTCGACGAGCACGGCGACGTCGGCCGCGGGCAGCGACTGCCCGGTGGGGTTGTTCGGGCTGGTCACGAACGTGACGTCCGGGGCGCGCTCGCGCAGCAGGGCGGCGGCCGCGTCGACGTCGAGCGAGAAGTCGTCGCGGCGGGGCGCGGGCAGCCACTCCGTGCGCGTGCCGCCCGCGATGATCGGGTGCATCGAGTACGACGGCTCGAACCCGAGGGCCGTCCGCCCGGGCCCGCCGAAGGCCTGCAGGATCTGCTGGAGCACCTCGTTGGAGCCGTTGGCGGCCCAGACGTTGCGCTCCGAGAGCACGACGCCGGTGACGCTCGTGAGGTACGCGGCCAGGTCGGTGCGCAGTGCCACGGCGTCGCGGTCGGGGTAGCGGTGCAGCTCGGCGGCCACCTCGCGCACGGCTGCGGTGACGTCCTCGACGAGCTCGGGCGGCGGTGGGTAGGGGTTCTCGTTGGTGTTGAGCCGCACCGCCACGTCGAGCTGCGGGGCGCCGTAGGGCGACTTGCCGCGCAGGTCGTCGCGCAGCGGGAGCTGGTCGAGGGTGACCTCTCCTCCCACGGTCTCCAGCGTGCCGGTCACGCAACCCCCTCGTGAGCGGATATCGGGGTCAGGGCACTGATTTCCGCGCACGGGCGGCGGAGCCGCATCACGCGAACCGCGCGGTGACGGCCTGCCCGTGGGCCGGCAGGTCCTCCGCGACGGCCAGCGTCACGACGGCGTCGGCGGTGTCGCGCAGGGCCTGCTCCGTGTACTCGATCACGTGGACGCCGCGCAGGAACGTCTGCACCGACAACCCCGACGAGTGCCGCGCGCAGCCGCCCGTGGGCAGGACGTGGTTGGAGCCCGCGCAGTAGTCGCCCAGCGACACCGGCGCCCACGGGCCGACGAAGATCGCTCCGGCGTTGCGGACGCGCCGGGCCACCTCTCGGGCGTCGGTCGTCTGGATCTCCAGGTGCTCGGCGGCGTAGGCGTCCACCACGGCGACGCCGTCGTCGAGGTCGGCGACCAGCACGGTGCCCGACTGCGCCCCGGACAGCGCGGTGGCGATCCGTTCGCTGTGCTTGGTGAGCGGCACCTGCTGGTCCAGCTCGGCGTCGACGGCCGCGGCCAGCTCCTCCGACGTGGTGACCAGCACCGACGCCGCGTTGGGGTCGTGCTCGGCCTGCGAGATGAGATCGGCGGCGACGTGCACGGGATCGGCCGTGTCGTCGGCGAGCACGGCGATCTCGGTGGTGCCGGCCTCGGAGTCGATCCCGATCAGCCCGCGCAGCAGGCGCTTGGCCGCGGTGAGATAGATGTTGCCGGGCCCGGTGACGATGTCGACGGGCTCGAGGTCGCCGCCGTCGGTGTCGGTGCCGCCGTAGGCCAGCAGCGCCACGGCCTGCGCCCCGCCCACGGCCCACACCTCGTCGACGCCCAGCAGCGCGGCGGCGGCCAGGATCGTGGGGTGCGGCAGCCCGCCGTGCTCGGCCTGCGGCGGCGACGCCACCACCAGCGACTCGACGCCCGCGGCCTGCGCCGGCACCACGTTCATGATCACGCTGGACGGGTAGACCGCCAGGCCACCGGGCGCGTACAGCCCGACGCGACGCACCGGCACGAACCGCTCGGTGACGGTTCCGCCGTCGACCACCTGCGTGACGACGTCGGTGCGGCGCTGGTCGGCGTGCACCTTCCGGGCCCGCTCGATCGAGAGCTCCAGGGCCTCGCGGACGGCCGGGTCCAGCGCCGAGAGCGCGCCCTTCAGCGTCTGCTCGGGCACCCGGACGATGCTGGGCCGCACCTTGTCGAACTGCTCGGCGTACTCCAGCGCGGCCTCGACGCCCCGGTCGCGCACGGCCTCGACGATCGGCCGGACCTGGTGCACCACCGCGTCGACGTCCATCTCGGCGCGGGGCAGCAGCCCCCGGAGCGTGGCGGTGCGGGGCAGGGGTTCGGCGCGGAGGTCGAGTCGGCGGAGCATGGCCCCAGGGTACGGGGGTGGGCCAGGCCTCAGAGCTCGCCGGTGAGGAACTGCGCACGGCCGTGACCGAACGACCAGTCCTCGTCGCTGTTCACGGTGATCGAGACCACGAGGTCCTCGGGCCGCAGCTCGCACTCGCGCTCCAGCGCCTTCGCCAGACCGGCGTAGAAGGCCTCCTTCTGCTCGCGGTCGCGCGGGCGGGAGGTGACCGAGACGACCACCACGTCGTCGGTGCGCTCGATGCCCAGCCCGGTGTCCTGGACGACGAGCCGGTGGCGCGGGTGCTCGTGGACGATCTGGTAGCGGTCGCGCTCCGGCACGCCGAACGCCGCCACCATCTCCGCGTGCAGGGTGTCGAGCAGGTGCGTGACCTGCTCAGCGCTGCGACGACCTTCGACGAGATCGATCCTGATCAGGGGCATGGGGTCGACGGTAGGCGGGCGTCGCCGGTCCCGCCGCCTGATCCGACGCCGAACGTGTCACAGGCGCGGTGCGGGCAGCGCTCACGACACGTTCGGCGTCAGGTCGAGGCCGAGGTCGAGCGCCGCCACCGAGTGGGTCAGGGCCCCTATCGAGAGGTAGTCCACTCCCGTCTCCGCGTACGCGCGGGCGTTCGCGAGCTGCAGTCCCCCGGACGACTCCAGCCCCGTCGGCCTGCTCCCCCGCCGCCGCACGGCCTCGCGGGTGCGCTCCACGTCGAAGTTGTCGAGCAGCACCAGCTCGGCGCCGAGGGCGAGCACCTCGTCGAACTGCTCGAGGGAGTCGACCTCCACCTCGCACGGCAGATCGGGGGCGTGGGCGCGGGCCGCCTGCAGGGCCGCACCCACCGAGCCGGCCGCGGCCACGTGGTTGTCCTTGATCAGGATCGCGTCGCCGAGGCCGAGGCGGTGGTTGAACCCCCCGCCGCACCGCACGGCGTACTTCTCCAGCAGCCGCAGGCCCGGCAGGGTCTTGCGGGTGTCGCGGATCCGGGCGTTCGTGCCGGCCACGGCATCGACCCAGGCCGCCGTCGCCGTGGCCACCCCCGAGAGGTGGCACAGCAGGTTCAACGCCGTGCGCTCGGCCGTCAGCAGGCTGCGGACCGGCGCACGGACGACCAGCGCGGCGTCGCCCGCGGCGAGCCGGTCACCGTCGGCGCGCCGGGAGAGCACCTCGTAGTCGCCGACCACCGTGTCGAGCACCGCCAGCGCGACGGGCAGACCCGCGAGCACCCCCGGCTGCCGCGCCGCGAAGGACGCGACGGCCACCGCGTCGGCGGGCACCGTGGCCGCGGTGGTGGCGTCGGGGCCGTAGCGGAGGTCCTCCTCCAGCGCCGTGGCGACGACGCGGCGCAGGTCGTCGAGATCGGGGCCGGTGATGGTGCTGGTCATGCCACGTACTCCTTGGTCTGCACCACCGGACGACCGGTGGCGTCGAGGGCGATCTCCAGGCTGCGGCGCTGCCACACGTCGTCGCGGTCGGGGAAGTCGGTGCGCAGGTGGCAGCCCCGGCTCTCGGTGCGCTCCCCCGCGGCCGCGAGCACGGCCCGGCCGAGCAGCGTCAGCGCCGCGTCCTCGATCCCGGCGCGGTCGACGGGCACGCCGACGGTGGTGGCGGCCTCGATCGCGTCGGACGCCCCGGCGAGCCCGGGCCCGTCACGGCCGATGCTCGCGGCGCCGGTCATCGCCCGCTGCACGACCGCGCGCGGCGCGAGGGGCACGGCGGGCGACGGGGCGAGAGCGGCCCCGTCCCGGAACGCGGGCCGGTCGGCGACGACCGCGGCGGCGGCGCGGGCCCCGACGACGAGCCCCTCCAGCAGGCTGTTGGACGCCAGCCGGTTCGCGCCGTGCAGGCCGGTGCGGGCCACCTCGCCCGCGGCGTAGAGGCCGGGCACCCGCGTACGGCCGTGCACGTCGGTGACCACACCGCCGCACGAGTAGTGCGCGGCCGGCGTGACGGGGATGGGCTCGCGGACCGGGTCGATCCCGGCCGCCCGGCACGCGGCGAACACGGTCGGGAAGCGACGGGCGAAGTCGCCGAGGGTGCGGGCGTCGAGGTACATGCAGTCGGCGCCCGTCTCGATCATGCGACGGGTGATGGCCGCGGCCACGACGTCGCGCGGAGCGAGGTCGGCGAGCGGGTGCACGCCCTCCATGAACCGGGTGCCGGCCCGGTCGAGCAGCACCGCGCCCTCCCCGCGGACGGCCTCGGTGACCAGCGGCCGTTGCCCGATGGCGGGAGCGGCGCTGATTCTCGACCCCGCAAGCGGGTCTTCGACGTAGAGCACGGTGGGGTGGAACTGCACGAACTCCAGGTCCGCGGCGGTCGCGCCGGCGCGCAGGGCGAGCGCGATGCCGTCGCCCGTGGAGGTCTCGGGGTTGGTGGTCGAGGAGTAGAGCTGGCCGTACCCGCCGGTGGCCAGCAGCACCGCGGGGGCGCGCAGCACGCCGGGGTTGCCGGCGTCGTCCAGCACGGCGAGGCCGGTGACGTGGCCGCGCACGTCCCGCACGGCGTCGACGGCGACGTGGCCGGTGAGCACGGCGAGGCCCCCCGCCGCCGCGACCAGGGCCCGCTCCACCTCGGCGCCCGTCGCGTCGCCGCCCGCGTGCACCACCCGGAACGCGGAGTGCCCGCCCTCCCGGGTGCGCGCCAGCCGCCCTCCCGGCCCGGGGTCGAACACGGCCCCGCGCGCCCGGAGCCGGACCACGGCGGCCGGGCCGTCGCGCAGGATGGAGGCGACGGCGTCGGGGTCGCACAGCCCGGCGCCGGCCGTGAGCGTGTCGGCGACGTGGGCGGCCACGGTGTCGCCGGGGATGTCCCCCACGACGACGGCGACGCCCCCCTGCGCCCACCGGGTGGACCCGGAGTCGACGGCGTCCTTGGTGACGACGACGACGCGCAGCCCCGCGGCGGAGGCATCCAGAGCGGCGGTGAGACCGGCGACCCCGGACCCCACGACCACGAGGTCGGCGGCTGCGTCCCAGCCGGTGCTCACTGCGCACCGACCCGGTTCAGGAAAGCCACTTTGCTGTCGCGAGGCGTCGGGAAAGTGGCTTTCCTGAACCTCGCCCTCTGCCCGTTCACTCCCCACCACCGGGGCGGCCGATGGCGATCATGCGCTCCACCGCGGTGCGCGCCTTCGCCGCCAGCTCCTCGTCCACCACGACCTCGTCGCGGTCCTCCCGCAGCGCCCGCAGCAGCTTCTCCGGCGTGATCATCTTCATGTAGCTGCAGCTGGCCCGGTCGTTCACCGCCTGGAAGTCGATCTCCGGTGCGGCCTTGCGGAGCTGGTGCAGCATCCCGACCTCGGTGGCCACCAGCACCTTCTTCGACTCCGAGGCGCGGGCCGCGTCGAGCATGCCGCCCGTCGAGAGGATCTTGACGCGGTCGGCGGGCACCGCGCCCGTCCCGGCCAGGTAGAGCGCCGACGTGGCGCAGCCGCACTCGGGGTGGACGTAGAGCTCGGCGTCGGGGTTGTCCTCCGCCTTCCTCGTGAGCGTGGCGCCGTTGATCCCGGCGTGCACGTGGCACTCCCCCGCCCAGACGTGCATGTTGTCCCGCCCGGTGATCCGCCGGACGTGGGCGCCGAGGAACTGGTCGGGCAGGAACAGCACCTCGCGGTCGGCGGGGATCGACGCGACGACCTCGACCGCGTTGGACGACGTGCAGCAGATGTCGGTCTCGGCCTTCACCGCCGCGGTCGTGTTGACGTACGACACCACGACCGCGTCCGGGTGCTCGGCCTTCCACGACCGCAGCTGGTCGGCGGTGATCGAGTCGGCCAGCGAGCAGCCCGCGTTCGCGTCGGGGATCAGCACCGTCTTCCCGGGGCTGAGGATCTTCGCGGTCTCGGCCATGAAGTGCACACCGCAGAACACGATCGTCGACGCCGGTGACGCCGCGGCGATCCGCGAGAGCGCCAGGGAGTCGCCGGTGAAGTCGGCGACGTCCTGGATGGCCGGGAGCTGGTAGTTGTGCGCCAGCAGCACGGCGTCCTTGCGGCGCGCCAGCTCCCGGACCTCGTCCGCCCAACCCGGGTCAACCCCTGCCGGCAGCAGTTCCGACACCGTCATCATGGCCTCCCGGCGTTTTCGCCTATCAGTCGTAAACAGGTTGCAGACTATCAGTCGAGAACCCGTCGGCACACCCCCCGCGTGACGGGGACCTCATCGCCCGGCAACCCGCCGTTCACCTCGCGGGCGCCGCCCGGGCCACCGGAACCGCACCCCTACGATCCGCCCATGGCCCGACGCCCGACCGAGCACGAGGTTCTCGCGGCCGTGCTCCAGGTCCGCGACGGGGTGCTGCAGGTGCTGGCCTGGCGCCGGGCGATGCCCCCGGACGCCGGCCGCTGGGCCCTCCCCGGGGGGCGGCTGGGCGACGACGAGGACGTCGAGGCGTCGGTGCTGCGCCAGCTCGCCGAGAAGGTCGACGTCCGTGAGGTCACCCATGTCGAGCAGATCTCGGTGTTCTCCGCGCCCGACCGCGTGCCCGGTCCGCGCACGATCGCCACCGCGTTCCTGGGCCTGGTGCCCTCCGACGCCGACCCCGCGCTCCCCGAGGACACGGCCTGGCACCCGGTCGACGCGCTCCCCGGCACCGCCTTCGACCACGCCGTCATCGTCGACGCGGCGCGCGAGCGGCTGCGCGCCAAGCTCTCCTACACCAACCTCGGCTTCGCGCTGGCCCCGCGCGAGTTCACCATCTCGGCGCTGCGCGAGCTGTACGCCGCGGCGCTCGGCCACACCGTGTCGGCCACCAACCTGCAGCGCGTCCTGACCCGCCGCGCACTGCTGCACCCGACGGGCGGGGTCGCCCCGCCGGGGCCGTCCGGGGGTCGGCCCGCTGCTCTGTTCGGATTCACCGACAGGTCGATCCGGGTGACCGACGCGTTCGCGGTGTTACGGCCGCCGGGCGAACACACACGCGGAGCCGTACCGTAGGGCGGTGGCCGAGACCCTTCCGCTGTTCCCCCTGGGAACGGTTCTGATGCCGGGAGCCTCGCTGCCGCTGCACATCTTCGAACCGCGGTACCGCCAGCTCACCGTCGATCTCGTCACCGGCACCGTGCCGGGCAGGGAGTTCGGTGTGGTGGCCGTCCGCGAGGGCTGGGCCCCCGACGACGACGGCATCGACGGCCTGCACACGATCGGCTGCACGGCCGAGCTGCGCGACGTCCGGCGCCTGCCCGACGGCCGCTACGACATCGTCACCCGCGGGGCGCGGCGCTTCCGGCTACTGAGCCTCGACGCGGGCTCCAAGCCGTACCTGATGGGCTCGGTGGAGTTCCTGCCCGACGCCCCGACCGACGCCGAACGGGGTCCCGACGCCGCCGGCCTCACCACGATGCTCAGCGCCTCGGCCCGCGCGGCCCACCGGCGCTACTGCTCCACGGCCTGGAAGACCGGCGACTGGTCGGAGCCGGAGGACGACGTGGACGCGGGCAACCTGCCGCACGTGCTCGCCGCCGACTGCCTGCTCCCCATGGACGACCGCCAGCGCCTGCTCGAGCAGACCTCCCCCACCGAGCGGCTGCGCCTGGTGCGCACCCTGCTCGCCCGGGAGACCGGCCTGCTCACGCAGCTGCGGGCGGTGCCCGCACCGATCACGACGTTCGCCGTGGAGACGAGCAACAACTAGCTCCAGCCGAAGCGGCTGCGCAGCTCCCCCGCCACCCGGTCGAAGCGCTGCCGGTCGAGCACCGCACCCTCGCGGCGGATGTCGTGCTCGCCGATCTCCAGCACGCGGTCGAGCCGGATGAACGACTCGCGCCCCTCACGGTCCCAGTCGCCCGAGCCGATGGACACCCAGTCGCGGTCGTCGGCCCGGCTGTGCTGGCTCGACAGCATGAGCCCGAGCAGGTCGCCGTCCCCGCGCCCGACGACGAGCAGCGGCCGGTCCTTGCCGCGCCCGTCGTTCTCCTCGAACGGCACCCACGCCCAGACGATCTCGCCGGGGTCGGCGGAGCCGTCGAGGTTCGGGGCGTAGGTGATCGCGCGCGCCCGCTCGCCGGCCGGGGCGCTGCGGGCCTGCGTGCGGGGCGGGGCCCCGGTCGCGTCCTGCTTCTTGCTGCCCGAGAGCAGGTCCATCCCGATCTTCACGGCCTGCTGCAGCAGGTTCCCCCAGTTCGCCATGGCGGCCAGCATGGTCTACCCGATCGGGACAGGCACTCCGGGCCCCGTCGATCATGCTCGAACACTTGCGAGCGACGACCGCGAGGCGCTGAGGGTGCTGGTCACGCCGTAGAGCGCGCCACAGCGACGACGTCCACGAGTCGGTCCGCTCCCGCGAAGGCGTCCGGGTTGCACGTCAGCAACGGAAGCCGGGCCGCGCCTGCGGTCGCCGCGATCTGCAGGTCGAGGCGGCGGTTGCGGCCGGTGGCGCGGACGAGGTGGCCAGCACGCCGTAGGACTCTGGCTCCTCGACGCCGTAGGCCAGGACCTCGTAGTCGGTCAGCGCTTCGCGGAACAGCCGCTCGCGCTGCTCCTGCTGATCGGGACCGCCGAGCTGGAGACCGGACGCCAACTCGCCGCCACCGACGGCGGTGAGCACCGGGATCCGCTCGCCGAAGGAGCCGAGATCCACCCGGTCGGGATCGATGTACACCGACGTGTCCAGCACGTAGTACACGGACACGTCAGTACCCGATGCGGTCGTCGCCGAAGATCAGATCGTCCGCTGCCTGGAGCTCTCCCAGGGTCATCCGGCGCTTCCCTGTTGCGGCATGCGGTGTGACGTCGGCGACGGGCTCGCCGATGCGGGTGACGACGAAGCTCTCGCCCGCCTCCACCCGCCGCATGATCTCGGCGTTGTCACTGCGCAGCTCCCGCTGTAGCGAAATGTGCTACACCTCCCACCCGTTCCGGTCCACCCGCCCCACCGGCCAGTCGCTCCGCGACGCCAGCACCGGCAGCACCATCGACACCCCGCCGTAGAGCTGCACGCTGCCGTCCGACCGCACCATCCGCGTCGGGCTCTCCACGCGCACCCAGCCGGCGCCGGCGTAGAAGCCCTCGACCTGCTCGCCGCAGGTCAGGAACCCGAACGGCATCTCCAGCTCGCGCAGCCCCCCGGCGGCCCGGCGCAGGAGTTCGCCGCCGACGCCCCGGCCCTGCGCGACGGGATCCACGGCCACCAGCCCCACGTCGCCGACGAGCTGCGCCCGCCCGTCGACCTGGAGGAAGCGGCGCAGGATCCCCAGGTGCGCCACGACCCGCACGCCGTCGCGGCCGACCAGCCGCAGCTCGGGCCGCCCGCTCGACCAGCTGCGGAACCCGGTGAACGGCGTGCGCGAGCGCGGGAAGCACCGGGAGAACAGCACCGCCAGCGCCGCGTGCTCGTCCGGCGTGAGGTCGTCCTCCCAGGTCAGGGACCAGGAGACGTCAGGCGCTGGTGCGCTCACCATGGCGGCTGCACTTCGCCGTCCACCCCGTGGGCGTCACCTGGACGACCATGCGGCGGGCGCAGTCGGCGCAGTAGCGCGGCGGTTCGAGTTCCCGGCGCGCGGCGCAGCGCGGGTGGTCGCCCGCCTCCTTGCCGCACTGCTCGCAGTAGGCCATCAGAGCGTGTCGTTCAGCGCCTTGATCGGCATCTGCAGCTCGCCGAGCAGGTCGATGTCGGACTCGGCCGGGCGGCCCAGCGTGGTCAGGTAGTTGCCGACGATGACGGCGTTGATGCCGCCCAGCATGCCGCGGCGCGCGCCGAGGTCGCCGAGGGTGATCTCCCGGCCGCCGGCGAAGCGCAGCACGGTGCGCGGCATCGCCAGCCGGAACGCGGCGACGGTGCGCAGGGCGTCGGGGCCCGCCATCGGCTCCAGGTCGCCGAACGGGGTGCCGGGCCGCGGATTGAGGAAGTTCAGCGGCACCTCGTCGGGCGTGAGCGACGCGAGCTGCGCGGCGAACTCCGCGCGCTGCTCCAGCGACTCCCCCATGCCGACGATGCCGCCGCAGCACACCTCCATGCCGGCCTCGCGCACCAGGCGCAGGGTCTCCCAGCGCTCCTCCCACGTGTGCGTGGTGACGACGTTGGTGAAGTGCGACTTCGCCGTCTCGAGGTTGTGGTTGTAGCGGTGCACGCCCATCGCGGCGAGCTGGTCGACCTGCTCCTGGGTGAGCATGCCCAGCGAGCAGGCGATGTTGATGTCGACCTCGTCCTTGATCGCCGCGATGCCCGCCGCGACCTGCGCCATCAGGCGCGCGTCCGGGCCGCGGACGGCGGCGACGATGCAGAACTCGGTGGCCCCGGTCTTGGCCGTCTGCTTGGCCGCCTCCACCAGCGAGGGGACGTCGAGCCACGCCGAGCGCACCGGGCTCTCGAACAGCCCCGACTGCGAGCAGAAGTGGCAGTCCTCGGGGCAGCCGCCGGTCTTGAGCGAGATGATGCCCTCGACCTCGACCTCCGGCCCGCACCAGCGCATGCGCACCTCGTGGGCGAGCTCGAGCAGCGCGTCGAGCTCGGAGTCGGGCAGCCGGAGCACGTCGAGGACCTGCGACTCGGACAGACCCACGCCCTCGTCGAGGACCTGGGTGCGGGCGAGGGCGAGGATGTCCGACTGCGTTGTGGTCACGGTTTCGGAGTGTGCCATTCGCCCCCCAGCTCTGCCGCCAGGGTGTGACGCGCAACCCGGACGAACTCCGCGGGCCCCAGCGCGCCGGACCCGTCCGGGAGCGCCCCGAGCAGCGGCACCCCGGTGACGACGGGCAGGTCGGCGAGGTTGCAGCGCGCCGCGAGGTCGGGCTCAGCGGGCCACGCACCCACCACCACGCCGGCGCAGGTCAACCCCCGTGTGTGCAGGGCTTCCGTGGTCAACGCCGTGTGGTTGAGCGTGCCCAGCCCCGCCGCGGCGACGACCAGCACGGGCGCGTCCAGGGCGGCGGCGACGTCGGCGAGCGTGCCCTCGTCGTCGAAGCGGACGAGCAGCCCGCCCGCCCCCTCGACGATCACGAGATCGTGGTCGGCCGCCAGCTCCTTCGCCGCCTGCACCGCGTCCGCGGGCGTGACGGGGGCGAGCCCCGCGCGGCGGGCGGCCGTGGCCGGGGCGAGCGGCTCGGGGTAGCGCCCCAGCTCCCGCGTGGTGACGCCCGGCACGAGCCTCGCGACGTCGGCGAGATCGCCCGGCTCGCCGGGCGCGATGCCGGTCTGCGCGGGCTTGAGCACCGCCACGCGCCCGGTGGCGAGTGCGGCGACGGCGGCGGTGACGACGGTCTTCCCGACGCCGGTCCCGGTGCCGGTGACGACGAGCACCCGCCCGCTCACCGGTGCCCCACCCCGCTGATCACGGCGGGATGGTGACGGCCATCCGCCCGTGGTCGCCGCGCGGCGCACGTGACGGCCCCGCCCTGGGCGATGGTGTGCGGCCGGCGGCGATCACCACGCGGGCCGCCGGCGGCGATCACTGCGCCACCGCCGGCGCCAGGACGTCCGCCAGCACCGTGCCCACCAGGGCCAGGTCCTCCTCGGTCAGCGTCGCGCGGGCCGTCAGGCGCAGCCGGCTGGTGCCCTCCGGCACCGACGGCGGCCGGAAGCAGCCCACCCGCACCCCCCGCTCGGCGCAGCGCTGCGCCGCGGCGAACGCCACGTCCGGCTCCCCCAGCACCACCGACACCACCGACGACGCCGGCACCTGCACCCCCGCCGCGGCGGCCAGTGCGGCCGCCGCCCGCAACACACGTCCGGGCAGGTCCGGCTCGGCACGCAGGACCCGCAGCGCGGCGAGCGCGGCGCCCACGCACGCGGGCGCGAGGCCGGTGTCGAAGATGAACGAGCGCGCGGTGTCCACGAGGTGCGCGGTGACCGCGGACGGCCCCAGCACCGCCCCGCCCTGGCTGCCCAGCGCCTTCGACAGCGTCACGGTGGCCACCACGTCGTCGGCGCCGGCGAGCCCGACGTCGGCGAGCACGCCCCGCCCGCCGGGCCCGCAGACGCCCAGCCCGTGCGCCTCGTCGACCACCAGCACCGCCCCGCGCGCCCGGCTCACCGCGTGCAGCGCGCGCAGCGGCGCGATGCCGCCGTCCACGCTGTTCACCGAGTCCGTGACGACCAGCGCACGCGGCTCGGTGCGGGCGGCCAGCGCGGCGTCGACCGCGGCGACGTCGTCGTGCGGGACCACCACCACGCCCGCACGGGAGAGCCGGCAGGCGTCCACCAGGGAGGCGTGGTTCGCCGCGTCGGAGACGATCAGCGCGTCGGGCCCGGACAGTGCCGTGAGCACCCCGAGGTTGGCCGCGTAACCGGACGAGAACACGAGCGCGGCCTGCGCCCCGCAGAACGCCGCGAGCTCGGACTCCAGCTCCGCGTGCAAGGCCGTGGTGCCGGTGACCAGCCGCGAGCCCGTCGAGCCCGCCCCCCAGACGCGCAGGGCGTCGATCCCGCCCTGCACCACCCGCGGGTCGGTGGACAGACCCAGGTAGTCGTTGCCGGCGAGGTCGACGACGGGGTCCCCGGCCGCGCGCGGGCGCAGCTCGCGGCGCAGGCCGGCAGCCCGGCGGCGGTCGGCCTGGGCATCCAGCCAGGCCAGGGGGTGGGGGACATCGCCGGGGGGCGGCGGCAGCGACGGTGACGGCACGAGCCCCACGCTAGCCGTCGACTCGCGCGCCCGAATCGGGCGACTCGCGCACGGGAAACCGCCGACTCGCGGGCCAGAGGGTGGGGACGTAGGTGACGGCGCGGCTCGCCACGCCGTAGCCGGCCCGGGTGTAGACGCCGAGCGCGCCCGTCGCGTTCTCCTCGTCCACGGTCAGCGACGACGAGCCGAAACCCTGCTCCTGCGCCCGCAGCAGCGCGTGGGCGAGCAGGGCGCCGCCGATCCCGCGGCCCCGCCAGGGCTCGAGCGTGCCGACGGTCATGACGTAGAGGTCGCGGTTGCCGGTGGCGGCGGTCCGGGCGTCGAACTCGAACGCCAGCAGGAACCCGACCACCTGGCCGTCGGGGGTGCAGGCCGCCGCCGAGCACTCGGAGCGGAACGCACGGCTGCCGGTGCGGTGGTGGGCGAACGTGTCCGCGCTCTCGGGCGCGGAGCCGAAGTGCCCGGCGAACGAGGCGTTGCGGGCGGCGCGCAGCGGCTCGTCCCAGCGGACGGCGTCGTAGCCCGGGCCCAGCAGGTGCAGCTCCAGCCCCTCCGCCAACGGCGCCGGCTCGACGGGCCGGGTCAGGTCGCGGTGCAGCGTCGACCACCACCGCGCCGCCACGAACCCGGCCCCCTCGGCGAGCGCGACGGCGTCGGCGACGTGTGCCGGCACCCGCACCTGCAGTCCGGCGTCGAGGTCGCCCGCGCGGCGTTGCGCGAGGTCCAGCAGGTACGACCCGAGGCCGCGGGCCCGGAACGCCGGGTGCACGCCCCCGTCGGTGTGCACGACGTTGCCGTCCGGGCCCGCCCGCAGCCGCAGCACCTGGTAGGCCACCGGCCGCCCGCCGTCGAGGACCAGGACGCTGTCGTGGTCGAGATCGAGGTCGGGGTCGGCGAGCTCCCGGGCGAGGTCCGCGGCGGAGTGGTGCTCGCCGGTGCCGTCGACCTCCTCGATCACGGCCAGCAGGTCCGCCCACGCCGGCGCGTCGTCGGGGTGCATCGGTCGGTGCTGCAGTGCGGCGGGCAGGACGGGCGGCGGCACGGGGGAACCGTAACGACGCCCGTCCACCCCTTGACGGGGCCCGGGACTCGTCGCCGTCGAGCACGCGATGGTCAGGGGCTCTCCGACGGCCGCGAGGGGGCAGGCGTGCTGGGTGGGGCGGCGCTGGGCACGCGTGATCGTCATCTCCGTGCAGTGGGGTGTGAGGGGCGGGCGCCTCGATGCACCGCGCCCGCCCGACGCGCCACCGCTCGCGACCGTTGCACCCGTTTCGCCCGGTTACCGGCGCGTCAGCTGAGCGTCGCCGTGCTCTGGTCGGAGGGTCGGTGCAGCTCCGTGTGACGCGGGTCCGAGTGGATCTCCGTGTGGCTCGTCACGGCCGCGAGGACGCCCGCGGTGATCGCGGCCACGTCCTCGGCGGTGCAGACGTAGGGCGGCATCGTGTAGATCAGGTCGCGGAAGGGCCGCAGCCAGACGCCCGCGTCGACGGCGGCCGCGGTGGCCGCCGCCATGTCGATCTCGCGGTCGAGCTGGACCACCCCGATGGCGCCGAGCACCCGCACGTCGACGACGCCGGGCAGGGCCCTCGCGGGGGCGAGCCCGGCCGTCAGCGCGGCCTCGATGCCGCGCACCTCGCGGCGCCAGTCCCGCTCCTGCAGCAGGCCGACGGACGCCCCCGCGACGGCGGCGGCCAGCGGGTTGCCCATGAACGTGGGGCCGTGCATCAGCACGCCGGCCTCGCCGTCGCTGATCCCGCGCGCGACCTCGGTGGTGCACAGCGTGGCCGCCATCGTCAGGTAGCCGCCGGTGAGGGCCTTGCCGACGCACATGACGTCGGGCGCGATGCCGGCGTGGTCGGCCGCGAACATCTCGCCGGTCCGCCCGAAGCCCGTGGCGATCTCGTCGAACACGAGCAGCACGTCGTTGGCCTTGCACAGCTCGCGCAGCACGTGCAGGTAGCGCGGGTCGTGGAACCGCATGCCCCCGGCGCCCTGCACCACCGGCTCGACGATCACCGCGGCCAGCTCGTCGGCGTGGGTCTCGACCAGTTCCGTCAGCTCGGCGACGTAGGCGGTCTCGAACTCCCGCGGGGGCGCCGAGGCGAACAGCTGCCGGGGCAGCACGTCGGTCCACAGCGAGTGCATGCCGCCGTCGGGGTCGCAGACGCTCATCGCGCCGAACGTGTCGCCGTGGTAGCCGCCGCGCCAGGTCATCAGGCGGTGCTTCTCCGGCCGGCCGCGGGAGCGCTGGTACTGCAGGCACATCTTGATCGCGACCTCGACCGACACCGAGCCGGAGTCGGCGAGGAACACGTGCTCCATCCCCGCCGGCGTGACGTCGACGAGCAGCCGGGCCAGCTCCACGGCCGGCCCGTGGGTGAGGCCGCCGAACATCACGTGGCTCATCACGCCGAGCTGGTCGCGGACCGCGGCGTCGAGGACGGGGTGGCGGTACCCGTGGATCGCGGCCCACCACGACGACATGCCGTCCACCAGCTCACGGCCGTCGTCGAGCCGCAGCCGCACCCCCTGCGCGGACTCCACCACCAGCGGAGCCACCACCGCGGGCATCGGCGCGTACGGGTGCCAGACGTGCTCCCGATCGGTCTGTCGCAGGTCGCCCATGGGCCTAGAGACTAAGCTGGGACGTCATGTCCGCCGCCGAGTCACTCGTCCCGCACCCCGCGCTGTCCCGGCGCCGGGAGCTGGGGGCCACGAGCGCGCGCTCACTCCTGCTGACGGTGCTCGGCGAGTTCGTCCTCCCCCGCGCCGAACCGGTGTGGACCCAGGTGCTGATCGACGTGCTGGGCCTGCTGGAGGTGGAGCACAAGTCCGCCCGCCAGGCGCTGGCCCGCACGGCCGCCGAGGGCCTGCTGGTGTCGGACCGCTCCGGCCGCCGCGTGCGCTGGTCGCTGTCGGAGCAGGGCACCCGGCTGCTCACCGACGGCGCCGCCCGCATCTACGGCTTCAGCGCCGCCACCCGGCCGTGGGAGGGACGCTGGCTGGTGCTGCTCGTGAGCGTGCCCGAGGCCCGCCGCCAGCTGCGCCACCGCCTGCGCACCCGACTGGCCTGGGCCGGGCTGGGCTCCCCCGCCCCGGGCGTATGGGTCACCCCCGACCCGTCCAAGCAGGACGAGGCGGCCGACGTCATCGCCGACCTGGAGCTCACCGGCGTCGCCAGCTCGTTCGTGGGTCCGTTCGGCGCCATCGGCGAGCAGGACGCGGTGGTCGCGCAGGCGTGGGACCTGGCCGAGGTGGAGGCCGCGTACGAGGAGTTCCTCGACGCGTTCGCCGACGCGGATCCCGGCACCCCCGCCGAGGTGCTGGCCCACCAGATCCACCTGGTGCACGCCTGGCGCCGCTTCCCGTTCCTCGACCCGAAGCTGCCCGCCGAGCTGCTGCCGGAGCAGTGGGCCGGCACCCGGGCCGCGGAGCTGTTCGACACCCTGCACTCCCGCTGGGACTCCCGTGCCCGCAAGCACTGGCAGCACCTGGTGAGCACGGCCCGCTGAGCCCCGCTCACCCCGCGAGGTCGAGGTCGTCGGGATCGAGCGGCGGCGTCAGGCCGTCGAGGTCGGCGATCGCCGCCCGCAGCCGGGCCACCTCGGCGTCGAGCCGGGCGAACCCGGGATCCTCGTCGCCCAGCAGGTCCGCGGCCGGGACCAACAGTTCCTCGGCGCGCCGCAGATGCCGGCGGGCCGAGGAGATCAGCCCGTTCACGCGCCGGTCCAGCCGGTGGCAGCGCCGGTCGACCCGTCCGAGCGCCCGTTCACACCGGCGCAGCACCCGGCCCCGCAGCCCCGGTCCGTACACCTCGTCGTGGACGACCATCAGCGGGGCCACCACAGCGGACGCCAGCATCACCAGGCCACCCGCCATCCCGACCGCGTCGTCCTGGACGTCCGTCGCCCACCGGTAGGACGCCGTCCCGACGAGGGACTGCATCCCGGCCAGCGCCATCGCCTCCACCACCGTGACGACCGAGAGCCCCGCGGCCGTCTCCCGGCCGACGAACGGCAGCAGCCGACGACCCAGGTCGAACGCCAGCCCGACCTGCACCCCGGTGACGGCGAGGGCCAGCACCGACGACAACCAGCCCGGCCCGGCCGGCGCACCCTCCAGCCGCCCCAGCACGACGGCGAGCGCCACCGCGTTGACGACGACGAGGCCGCGCCCGACCAAGCGCATCGCCGGGCGCCCCATCAGCGGGCACGGGCCGCGCGCGACCGCCAGCGACGCGGCGAGGCCGCGGATCTCGTCCACCGTCCGCCGCTGCCGGCCCAGCCGCACCCGGTCCGCTCCTACGCGGGTCAGCGCCTCGCGCAGGGCCCACACGCGAGCCACCAGCGCCAGACCCGAACGGGTCTCCGCCGCGACCCGCCGAGCAACCCGGACCCCACGCCCTCGTTCACCTGATGACTGCCGTGCTGCGTTCATGTCAGCCCCCGACACGCCGGGCCCGGTGGGTCGGACCGACCGGACTCACCGCTAGGGTCGCACGGGAGCAACACCGTACGACAGTCCCTCCGTGCAATCCCGTACAAGATTGTCAGAGAACATTGTCATTGAGACTTCCCGGGCCGGTGTTCCCTGGATCTTGGAGCAGGGCTACGGTGGCGGATTCCGGTAGGAGGGCAGGGCGATGGAGACCACGAGCACGGGGCCGCTGATCCCCCGTCGACTCCTGGGCGCCGCCTTCCGTGAGCTGCGGGAATCCCGCGGAGAGACGCTGCAGCAGGCCGCCCAGGCGTGCCTCTTCTCCCCGTCCAAGCTGAGCCGGATCGAGAACGGACTGGCGGGCGAGCCGAACCCCCGCGACGTGCGCGACCTCGTCGCCCACTTCGGAGTGGACGCCGACCGTGTCGCCGAGCTGGAGGCGCTCGCCCAGGCCGGGCGCGTCCCGGGGTGGTGGCAGGTCCCGCCCTACGACATGCCCTCTCGGGTGGACACGTTCATCTCCTACGAGAGCACGGCCTCACGCATCCAGGTGTACGAGCCCGCCGTGATCCCCGGGCTGCTCCAGACACGGGACTATGCCGAGGCCGCTCTGACCCACCTTGCGCCATGGCTTGACGCCGACGCGGTAGCACTCCAGGTCGACATCCGCATGCGACGCCAGTCCGAGCACCGGCTGCGTAGCCCCCGACCCAGCACGCTCAACGTCCTGTCCGAGGCGGTGCTGCGCCGCGGTGCCGGACACCCGGCCCTCATGCGCGACCAACTCGACGCGCTGATAGAGGCGAGCACAGACCCCCTCACCGAGTTGCACGTCCTCCCGTTCAGCGCCGGCCTGCACCATGCGGTCCAGCTGAGCACCACCACCGTCTTCAGCTTCGACAACGCCGACGATCTCGACGTGGTCGCCATCGAACGGGACAGATCCGTCCAGTTCCTCGAGAAGTCCGACAACGTGCGTCACTACCGCGACGTGATCGCTGGGCTCGCGACGTACTGGCTCGACGAAGCCGGTAGCCGCTCCTTCATCGCCGACATTCGCTCCACCATCTGACAGGAGAGCACGTGAGCACGTTGTCCGACCCGCCCTACCGCATCAGTTCCTTCTGCGGCAGCGGCCACTGCGTGGAGGTGGCGCCGCTCCCCGACGGCACCGTCGCCCTGCGCGACTCCAAGGACCTCACCGTCCCCGAGCACCGCTACACCCCCCAGGAATGGACCGCCTTCATCCAGGGCGTCAAGGCCGGCGAGTTCGACTTCGGCCTGCCCACCGGCTCCCCCCACAGCTGAGCACCCCGGCGTGGGCCGAGTGCGGCACTCTGCCCACGCCGGTAATACCAACGCTATTCTTGCTTCATGCGCATCACCAGCAAGGGGCAGATCACCATCCCCCAGCAGGTGCGCCGCGAGCTGGGCCTGGAGCCCGGTGACGACGTCGAGATCGTCGTGCGTGACGGCGTCGCCACCATCCTGCCCACGAACGGGCCCATCGGCCGGGGCCGCCGGATCGTCGAGTCCCTGCTCGGACGGGGGGACGTCGCGCTGAGCACCGACGAGATCATGGCTCTGACGCGTGAGCCCTGAGGGCGGCACGTTCGTCGACTCGAACGTCCTCCTGGACCTGTTCACCGAGGATCCGATGTGGGGTGAATGGTCGGCCGCCCGTCTGGTCGAAGCGTTCGACCGCGGCCCGGTCGTGATCAACCAGGTCGTCTACGGCGAGGTCTCGCTGCGCTTCAGCCCGGTCGAGGCGCTCGACGAGGTGCTCACGCCCGACCGCTTCGTGCGGGCGAACCTGCCATGGGCCGCCGCGTTCCTCGCCGCCCGCGCTCACCGGGACTACCGCGCCGCCGGTGGCGTGCGCACCTCCACGCTGCCCGACTTCGTCATCGGCGCCCACGCGGCCGTACTCGGCTTGTCTCTCCTGACCAGGGACGCCGCCCGCTACCGCACCTACTACCCGACGGTGCACCTCGTCGCGCCATGATCAGCGCGGACGTCAGCCCAGGCAGCCCGGGCCCAGCAGTGCCTTCAGGTCCCCCATCAGCGACGGGGAGTGGGTGACCTTCAGGGCGTCGTCGAGCCGCAGCACCTTGGTGCCGTTGCCCCCCACCAGCGCCAGGTGCACCTCGGACGTGCCGGGGTGGCTCGTGAGCACCTGCTTGAGCTTCGACACCCGCTGCGGGGTGCACAGCTCGGTGCGCATGTGGACCTTCACCGGGGCGCCGGTGCCGTTCGGGCCCGCGTGGCTGAGATCGGGCACCGCCAGGTCGTTGACGATGATCGAGACCTTGTCGTCGCGCCGGTTGACCCGGCCCTTGACCAGCACGATCGCGTCCTCGGCGACGTCGACGCCCACCACCTGGTAGCAGCGCGGGAAGAACAGCACCTCGATGCCGCCCGCGAGGTCCTCCAGCTGCGCCGACGCCCAGGGCTCGCCGTTCTTGTTCACGCGCCGGTTGACCCCCGCGAGGATGCCGCCGAGGGTGACCTGGTGGCCGTCGGCCACGTCGCCCTCGACGATGGCGGAGATCGGGGTGTCGGCCTTCGCCGCCAGCACCTGCTCCACGCCGTGCAGCGGGTGGCCGGAGACGTAGAGGCCCAGCATCTCCCGCTCGACGGCCAGCTTGTGCTTGGTGTCCCACTCGTCGGTGGGCACCTTGACGTCGAACACCGCGTCGAGCTCGGACGGGCCGGAGCCGTCCATGGAGCCGAACAGGTCGAACTGGCCCATCGACGCGGCCTTCTTCGTGCTCATCACCGCGTCGATCGCGTCGGCGTGGACGAGCAGGAGGCCCTTGCGGGTGTGGCCGAGCGAGTCGAACGCGCCCGCCTTGATCAGCGACTCGATGACCTTCTTGTTGCAGGCCACGGCGTCGACCTTGCGCAGGAAGTCGGAGAAGTCGGTGTAGTTCCCCTTCTCCTTGCGCGCCTTCACGATCGCGTCGACGACGTTGGCCCCGACGTTGCGGATACCGCCCAGCCCGAAGCGGATGTCCATGCCGACCGGGGCGAAGTTGCGCACCGACTCGTTGACGTCGGGCGCGAGCACCGTGATGCCCATCCGCCGGCACTCCGACAGGTACAGCGCCGCCTTGTCCTTGTCGTCGCGCACCGAGGTGAGCACGCCGGACATGTACTCGGCCGGGTAGTTGGCCTTGAGGTACGCCGTCCAGTACGAGACCACGCCGTAGGCGGCGGAGTGCGCGCGGTTGAACGCGTAGTCGGAGAACGGGAGGAGGATGTCCCAGAGCGTCTTGACGGCGCCGGCGGAGTAGCCGTTCTTCTTCATGCCGTCGGCGAAGCCGGCGTACTCCTTGTCGAGGATCTCCTTCTTCTTCTTGCCCATCGCGCGGCGCAGCAGGTCGGCCTTGCCGAGGGAGTACCCGGCCAGCACCTGCGCGATGGCCATGACCTGTTCCTGGTAGACGATCAGGCCGTAGGTCTCGCCGAGCACCTCCCGGAGCGGCTCCTCCAGCTCCGGGTGGATCGGGGTGACCTCCTGCCGCTTGTTCTTGCGGTCGGCGTAGTCGTTGTGGGCGTTGGCGCCCATCGGGCCGGGCCGGTAAAGCGCGCCGACCGCGGAGATGTCGTCGAACTCGGTGGGGGCCATGCGGCGCAGCAGGTCGCGCATCGGGCCGCCGTCGAGCTGGAACACCCCGAGGGTGTCGCCGCGGGCGAGCAGGTCGTAGGTCTTCTGGTCGTCGAGCCCGACGTCCTCGATGACGAGCTTCGGCTTGCCGTTGAGCTCGATGTTCTCCAGCGCGTCGTCGATGATCGTGAGGTTGCGCAGGCCCAGGAAGTCCATCTTCAGCAGGCCGAGCGTCTCGCAGGCGCCCATGTCGAACTGTGTGATGATGGCGCCGTCGGAATCGCGGCGCTGGATCGGGATGACGTCGATCAGCGGCTTGCTCGACATGATGACGCCGGCCGCGTGCACGCCCCACTGCCGCTTGAGGCCCTCCAGGCCCCGGGCGGTGTCGATGATCTCCTTGACCTGGGGGTCGGCCTCGTAGAGGGCGCGGACCTCGGTGGCCTCGGAGTAGCGCTTGTGGGTGGGGTCGAACACGCCCGAGAGCGGGATGTCCTTGCCCATGATCGCCGGCGGCATGGCCTTGGTGATGCGGTCGGCGACGGCGTAGCCGGGCTGGCCGAACAGCACGCGCGCCGAGTCCTTGATCGCGGCCTTCGCCTTGATCGTGGAGTAGGTGATGATCTGCGCGATGCGGTCCTCGCCGTACTTCTCCGTGGTGTAGCGGATCATCTCGCCACGCCGACGCTCGTCGAAGTCCATGTCGATGTCGGGCATCGAGATGCGCTCGGGGTTGAGGAACCGCTCGAAGAGCAGCTTGTGGTGGATCGGGTCGAGGTCGGTGATGCCCAGCGCGTACGCCACGAGCGACCCGGCGGCGGAACCACGGCCGGGGCCGCAGCGGATGCCGACCTTCTTGGCGTGCTGGATGAGGTCGGCGGTGACGAGGAAGTAGCCGGGGAAGCCCATCTGGATGATGACGCCGACCTCGTAGTCGACCTGCTTGCGGTACTGCTCGGTGAAACCGTTCGGGAAACGCATGTGCATCCCCCGCTCGACCTCCTTGACGAGCCAGCTCTCCTCGCTCTCCCCCTCCGGGACGGGGGCGCGCGGCATCAGGTCCTGGCCCTCGGTGAAGTCGATGCCCACCCGCTCGGCGATGGCGAGCGTGTTGTCGCACGCCTCGGGGAACGCGTCGTCCCACTGGGCGCGCATCTCCGCGGGCGACTTGAGGTAGAAGTCCTGCGCGTCGAACCTGAACCGGTTGGGGTCGGCGAGGGTCTTGCCGGTCTGCACGCACAGCAGCACCTCGTGCGGCTTGGCGTCCTCGGCGTAGGTGTAGTGCAGGTCGTTGGTGGCCAGGCCGGGCAGGTTGAGCTGCTTCTTCAGCCGGTGCAGGTCGTCGCGGACCTGGCGCTCGATGCCGATGCCGTGGTCCATCAGCTCGCAGAAGAAGTTGTCCTTGCCGAAGATGTCGCGGTAGTCGCTCGCGGCCTGGACGGCGGCGTCGTACTTGTCCTGCTGGAGCAACCGCTGGACCTCGCCCGACGGGCAGCCGGTGGTGGCGATGATGCCCTTGCCGTAGGTCTCCAGCAGCTCGCGGTCCATGCGGGGCTTGTAGTAGTAGCCCTCGAGCGACGCCAGCGAGGAGAGGCGGAAGAGGTTGTGCATCCCCTCGTTGTTCTCCGCCAGCAGCGTCATGTGCGTGTACATCTCGCCGGGGTTGTCCTCCCCCGACTTGCCCCCGGCCAGCACGGCGCGCTTGCGCTCGTGGCGGCTGCCCGGTGCGAGATAGCCCTCCATGCCGATGATCGGCTTGACCCCGTGGGCCTTGGCCTTGCGCCAGAACTCGTAGGCGCCGAAGACGTTGCCGTGGTCGGTCATGGCCAGCGCGGGCATCTCCATGCGCGCGGCTTCCTTGAACAGGTCGTCCAGCCGGGCGGCCCCGTCGAGCATGGAGAACTCGGTGTGGGTGTGGAGGTGGACGAAGCTGTCGTTCGGGCCGGCCATCGGGGTGAGGTGCTCCCTTCCGGCGCGCACAGGGCGAGCTCGACGAGAAGTGGGGGACGCCCGGCGGGCGACCACCGGGAGGGCCAAGATTAACCCCGCCCACCGACAGTTCCTCCGCAACGGGTGGCGAAGCGCCGAACGCGCTGCTCACCCCACCGAACGGCGTGTCGACGAGTACCGGCGCGGCCACCGGTCCACCCTCCATGACCGTGAACCCGTTGATCGTGGACCCTGCCGGACAGCCGTACGCTGCAGACCAGCCCGGGGGTCACGCCCGACCCGGCCGACTGGCGCACCGACCTGGTGTCCGGCTCGCCGACTAAGCTCCCTCCGATGACGGCCCGCTCCCCCTACGCGTCGCTGGTCGACCAGGTGCCGGTCCGGCGCAGCGAGCTGGTCCTGCGCGGGAGCACCACGCGGATCTGGACCTACGGCCCCGACGACGCCGCCCGCACGGTGCTGTTCCTGCACGGCCTGCGCGGCGACCACCACGGCCTGGAGCCGATCGTCGCGAACCTGCCCGGGGTGCGCGTGGTGGTGCCCGACCTGCCGGGGTTCGGGGAGTCCACGCCGCTCGTCGGCGACGCCCACGACATCGCCGGGTACGCGGCCTGGACGCGGGACCTCCTCGACGCCCTCGACCGTGACCCCGTCCTCGCCGGTCACTCCTTCGGCTCGGTCATCGCCGCCGCGGCGGCCCCCGGCCTGGGCCGGCTGGTGCTCGTCAACCCCATCGCGACGTCCGCGCTGGCCGGCCCGCGCCAGGGCATGACGAAACTGACCGTCCTCTACCACCGGCTCGCCGCGGCGCTGCCCGAGCCCGCCGGCACGGCGCTGCTGCGCAACCCGCTGGTCACCCGTGTGGCCAGCGTCGCGATGGTCACCACGCCGGACCGGGCCCTGCGCGGCTGGATCCACGCCGAGCACGACCGCTACTTCTCCACGTTCGCCGACCGCCGGGTGCTGCTGGAGGCGTTCCACGCGTCGATCGGGCACGACGTGGCCGAGTTCGCGGCCGCGGTCACGGCGCCGACGCTGCTGGTGGCCGCCGAACGCGACGACATCGCCCCGCCCGCGGCCCAGCACGCGCTGGTCGGACGGTTCCCCGACGCGCGGCTCGTGATGATCCCGGGCACCGGGCACCTGGCCCACTACGAGGCGCCCGCGGCCGTCGGAGCGGCGATCAGCGGGTTCCTCGGATGAGGGTGCTCGTCGACTGCCGCTACACCAGCGTGCCCGTGCACAACGGCATCAGCCGCTACACCGCCGGGCTGGCGGCGGCGCTGGCGGAGATCCACCCGGTGGAGATGCTGATCCACGACCGGCGCCAGCTGGACCTGCTGCCCGACCTCCCGTGGCACCTGGTCAGCGCGCCGACGAGCATCCGTGAGCCGTGGGTGGCCCGGCAGGTGCGCAGGCTGGGGGCCGACGTCGTCTTCTCCCCCATGCAGACGATGGGCACCTGGGGCCGGGACTACCGCCTGGTCCTGACGCTGCACGACCTCATCTACTACCGCCACCCCACCCCGCCGCCGGAGTTCGCGGCGCCGATCCGGGCGCTGTGGCGGCTCTACCACCTCGCGTGGTGGCCCCAGCGGCTGCTGCTGAACCGCGCCGACGCCGTCGCGACGGTCTCGGAGACCACCGCGGCGCTGATCGCGCAGCACCGGCTCACGGCGCGGCCCGTCACCGTGGTGCCCAACGCGCCCGACCCCGCCCCGGAGGTCTCCCGGCTGCCGCGCACGCACGCGCTGGTCTACATGGGCTCGTTCATGCCCTACAAGAACGTCGACGTGCTCGCGCGGGCCATGGCGGGGCTGCCCGGACACGAGTTGCACCTGATGAGCCGCGTGTCCCCGGCCGAGCGCGAGCGGCTCATCGCGCTGGCTCGCGGTGGCCGGCTCGTCTTCCACGACGGCGCCGACGACGCCACCTACCGCGAGGTGCTGCGCGGGGCGACGGCGCTGGTCTCGGCGTCGCGGGACGAGGGCTTCGGCATCCCGCTGGTGGAGGCCATGGGGGTCGGCACGCCGGTGGTGGTCAGCGACATCCCCGTGTTCCGCGAGGTGGGCGGGGACGCCGCCACGTACGTGGCCCCCGACGACGTGCCGGGGTTCGTCCGCGCCGTCTCGGCCCTCGACGACGAGACCCGCTGGAAGGAGCTGTCGGAGGCCGCCCGCGAACGGGCGGCCCACTACAGCTGGGAGAACTCCGCGCGGGTCCTGCTGGCGCTGCTGGAGCGCCTGACCTGATCAGGCCGCGCGGCTGATGTGCACGCGATTGCGCGCGGCGAGGCTGCGGTAGAGGTCCTCGAACGTGTCCAGGGTGGCGCCGATGGCGTGCTCGGCCACGATGTCGAGGCTGGCCGCCCCCATCCGCCGGCGCACCGCCGGGTCCGACAGCAGCGCGGCGAGGCGCGTGGTCAGCTCCGGGACGTCGCCGGGGGTGTAGAGCCAGCCGTTGCGGCCGGGGCGCACCAGGTGCGGCAGCGCCATCGCGTCGGCCGCCACCACCGGTGTGCCGGACGCCATGGCCTCCAGCGTGACGAGGCTCTGCAGCTCGGCGATGCCGGGCATGCAGAACACGTCGGCGCGGGCGTAGGCCTCGACGAGCTCCTCCTCGGAGACGAACCCCCGGAAGCGCACGCGGTGGCCGACGCCGAGGGTCTCGACGAGCCCCGTCCACGCCTCGCGCTCGGGGCCGTCGCCGATCAGCTCGAGCCGCGCGTCGACACCCGCGGGCAGGGCGGCGAACGCCCTGATCAGCTCGTCGACCCGCTTCTCCTGGTCCATGCGGCCCACGAACAGCACCGTCGGAACGGCGGCGGGGTCCGGCATGGCCCCGAAAGTGGCACAGTGGTAGCGCTCGGCGTCGATGCCGCAGGAGACCGGGAAGGCGTCCTTCAGCCCGGCCGAGCGCACCAGCAGCTCCACGGCACGCGGCGTGGGCGCGGTGACGGCGTCGGCCTTGCCGAAGATCCGCCCCAGGTCCTTCCAGGCGATCTTGTAGCCGATGCGCTGCAGCGGGCGCGGGATCGGGGTGTGGGCCGCGAGGTTCTCGGGCATGAAGTGGTTGGTGGCCACGAGCGGGCGGCCGGTGCGGCTCGCCGCGTGCACCACGTAGCGGCCGACCACCATGTGCGCCTGCGTGTGCACGACGTCGGGGTCGATCTCCTCCATCAGCGCGGCGACGGAGGGGCTCGCCTCCCAGGGCATGCAGACCTGGAAGTCCGGGCGCATGAAGTAGCGGTGGGAGCGGACGCCGTGCACCGTGACGCCGTCGGCGCTCCGGCGGAACGGCGCGCCCTCGGGTGAGGGCGTGACCACGTGGATCTCGTGCCCGCGCCCGGCGAGGCCGGTGGCCAGGCGCTCGGCGAAGCGGGCGGCCCCGTTGACGTCGGGTGGGTAGGTCTCGGCGCCGATGAGAACGCGGAGCGGCTTCACTGGAGTGGTTTCCTCTCGGAGTCTTCGCGGGGAGCGAGCCGGGATCACCGGCGGGGGAGGAGGTCGGACCGCCGCGTCGAGATCGACGAGCGGGACGGCGACGGGGCCCCGGAGCGGGCCGCGGCGTCGGGATGGTGACGGGCCAGCGCCACGACACCCGCCGTGGCGACCAGACCCGCGGTGATCAGCAGCGCCCAGGTGCCGGCCGGGGTGTGCGCGCCCTCACCGAGCAGGACGACGCCCAGCAGCACGGCGACGATCGGGTCGACGACGGTCAGGCACGCGACCACCACCTCCGGCGGCCCCGACGCGAAGGCCTGCTGCACGAGCCAGCCGCCCGCGACGAGGGCGACCACGACGCCGAAGACCGTGGCGATGACGGCGGGGTCGAGCACCGAGCTCTCCCCGGAGGTGATGGTCTGCGACACGGCTCGTACCAGCGCCGACACGAGCCCGAAGGCGACGGCCCCGGCCATGGCGCAGAAGACGCACCTCAGCCAGCCGGTGCGGGCGTAGCCGAGGACGGCGAGCAGCAGCACGATGCCGGCGACGACGAGCCCCGCGAACAGCGTGGCGCCGTTGGGTGCGGGTGTGCTGACGGCGGTGCCGGCGGCGGTGCCGACGAACGCGGCCACGCCGGCGACGCACACGGCGACGCCGACAAGCACCCCGGCCGCCGGACGACGGCGGGTGCCGATGGCCGTGAGCACCACGGCGATCGGCACGGCCAGGACCCCGACGGGCTGCACGACCGAGAGCGGGGCCAGCACGAGCGCCACCGCGTGCAGCGTGGAGCCGCCCGCGGCCAGCGCGAGCCCGAGCAGCCAGCCCGGGCGCTTGGACACGTCGCGCATGCCGCGCAGCGACAGGGCGTCGCTGCTCGCGTCGTCGGAGGTGGTGTCGGTCTGGGCCGCGACGGCCCGGTGCTGCAGGACGGCCGCACCGGCGAAGCCGACCGAGGCCGCGACCGCGAGACCGATGGCGAGCACCGGCACGGTGGCGGTCAGCTGGCTGGACAACTGGACGGTCAGGTCGCTCATGCCACACGTCCGATGTCGGTGGGATCGTGCAGGACGGCGTCGGTCGTCACGCCGGCGGTGTTCGGGGCGTCGTCGACCGCGAGCCGGACGGACCGGGCGGTGACGAGCAGGACCAGCATCACTGACGCGTAGAGAACACGTTCCACCCCACCAAGGAGGGGAAATCCCGGTGACGTGCCGATAACGATCGGGACATGACTCAGCAGGAATCCGGCGCTGAGCACCGCCGTGGCGCCCGCGACCCCGGTCAGGCGGGGTGCCAGCGCGCGCCAGCCGTCGACCAGGCGGGCCCTCCGGGCCACCATCCAGCCGGCCAGCGGCAGGGACGCGAACACCCAGCCCCCGGCGACACGGTGGATGGTGGCCACCATCCCGGCCGGGGTGTCGGGCGCGTTCGTCGGGAACACGGCCACGAGCACGAGCGCCGTGCTGCCGCTGAGCAGCAGGCGGGTGGGCGGCGCGGGGTCGGGCAGGCCCGCGGGGGCGAGCCCCGCCGCCAGCGCGACCGCGCCGGCCGCCGGCGCGAACGCCGCCAGCGCGAGCAGCACGTACCCCCCGGGCACGTTCACGTAGTCGCTGATCGTCGCGTCGAGCGGATCCACGGTCGCCGCCCCCGCGACGTGCAGGAATCCCATCGTCACGAGTGCGACGGCGATGCCGCCCGCCACGACGGACCCTCCCGTCCATGTCCCCCCGGGCCGCGGCCCGGTCCCCCCGGTCGTCGTCATGCGTCCACGGTGCCAGGAGGCGGCTGAGACGCACATCAGGTTCCCCACCGAGTCCAGGGTGGGGTGATCCCTGAGTCCCGGGGTGGGGGTACCACCCGGTCGAGTGATCACGATCCGGCCACGACCCCGTCGTCGGGCAGCGGGTCGGCCCGTCCGGTCTGCCCGGGGAGCAGTGGGGACAGGGCCAGCTCACGGGGGGTGGTGCCGGGCGGCGCGGCGTCCAGCGCACGGACGCCGGCACGGTCGGCCACCTGCCCGAGCACGGCCCCGTCACCGTCGACGACCAGCGCGAGCACGCACCCGCACTGCGCGACCGCGAGATCCCGGGCCTCCGCCGCGGCGACGGCCTGGGGACGCCCCGTCAGCCGGCCGGCGTCCGTGCTCGCGGCGGCCGCGGCCCGTTGCCGCGCGTTGTCGAGTGCGGTGGCGGCGGGCACGCCGGGTTCCAGTGCCTCGAACCGCAACGCGGTCTGCACGCGCGGGATCTCCACCCGGAACACCGCGGTGACCGGCGTGGCCCCGGCGACCGCGGCGAGCGCGGCGGTGGGCGTCTGCTCCGGGCCGAACTGCACCAGCGCCGGTGCGACGACCCCCGCCGGAGGGCGGGTGGCCGGCAGCGACGCCAGGTAGCCGGCGACGTCCTGCCCCGGCTCGGGGCCCAGGTGCACGGACCCGGCCGGCGGCAGGGGGGCGGGCGGCGGGGAGCGCAGGGCGGCGTAGAGCGCGACGACCATGGCCACGACGACGCAGGTCAGGAGCACCCCGACCCGTCCGCGTACCGTCACCCACCGCTCCAATCACTGGGCCAATCACTGGGCCATTCGTGGTCCCAGTGTCGACGGCGCGTCCGACGCAGGTGGAGGCGGGGTCCCGGATCAGTCGCGCAGGAGCTCGAGCGCGCGCTCCAGGTCAGCGGGGTAGGGACTGGTGAACTCCACCCAGCGACCGTCGGCGGGGTGGGCGAAACCGAGCGAGCGGGCGTGCAGCCACTGCCGGTCCAGGTGCAGCCGCTTGGCCAGCGTCGGGTCGGCGCCGTAGGCCAGGTCGCCGACGCAGGGGTGGCGCAGCGCGGAGAGGTGCACGCGGATCTGGTGGGTGCGGCCGGTCTCCAGGTGGATGTCGAGCAGCGACGCGGCCCGGAACGCCTCCACCGTGTCGTAGTGGGTGACGCTGGGCTTGCCGTCGGCCACCACGGCGAAGCGGTAGTCGTGCTTGGGGTGGCGGTCGATCGGGGCGTCGATCGTGCCGCTGGAGGGATCGGGGTGCCCCTGGCAGACCGCGTGGTAGCGCTTCTCCACCGTGCGCTCCTTGAACGCGCGCTTGAGCTCGGTGTACGCGTGCTCGGAGGTGGCGACGGCCATGACGCCGGTGGTGCCGACGTCGAGGCGGTGCACGATGCCCTGGCGCTCGGCCGCGCCGGACGTCGAGACGCGGTAGCCCAGGGCGGCCAGCCCGCCGACGACGGTGGGGCCGGTCCAGCCGGGGCTGGGGTGCGCGGCCACGCCGACGGGCTTGTCGACCACGACGATGTCGTCGTCGGCGTAGAGGATGCCCAGCCCGGCCACGACCTCGACGGGCCCGCTGATGGGCGCGGGTGCCTCGGGCTCGGGCAGCTCGATCTCGAGCCACGAGCCGGCGGTCAGGCGGTCGGACTTGCCGGCGGCGCGCCCGTCGACCGCGACGTGGCCGTCCTCGGCGAGCGCGGCGACGACGGTGCGGGAGAGGCCGAGGAGACGGGACAGCCCGGCGTCGACGCGCATGCCGTCGAGCCCGTCGGGGACGGGGAGCTGGCGGGTGTCACTCATTCTCGGTGTCGTCCTTCTTGGTGCGTGCGTTGCTGCCGTCCATCTCCCGGCCCAGCAGGGCCAGCAGGACGAGCAGGAGGCCGCCGCAGGTGATGGCCGAGTCGGCCAGGTTGAACACGGCGAAGGCACGGCCGTCGGGCGCGAACGGCGAGACCATGTCCACGACGTGGCCCTGCAGCGGGCCGGGGGCGCGGAAGATCCGGTCGGTGAGGTTGCCGATCGCCCCGCCCAGCACCAGCCCGAGCGCGACGGCCCAGCCGGTGGAGCGCAGCTTGCGGGCCACCCGGATGATCACGACCACCACAGCGATGGCGACGATGGTCAGCACCCACGTGTAGCCGGTGGCCAGGGAGAACGCGGCGCCCGGGTTGCGCAGCAGCTGCAGGTAGATCAGCCCGCCGAGGATCCTCACCGGCTCGCGGCCCTCCAGCTGGGCCACCGCGACCGTCTTGGTGACGATGTCGAGGGCCAGCACGAGCACCGCGATCCCGGCGAGCAGCCGGACCCGCGGGTTGGCGGCGGCGCGGGTGGTGACGGGGCGATCCTGGGCGCTCACACCCTCATCATCCATGAAGCCGCTCCGCGGCCCGTGCGTGGATATCGGTGCCCCGGCACTGATATCCGCTCACGACCGTTCGGCGCCCGGCTCGTCACGGTTCCAGCGGGCCAGCCGGCCGCGCCGGTCGACCGCCCGGATCCGCTCCTCCGCCGCCGCCCGGGCCGCCGCCGTGGTGACGACGAGCAGCTGGTCGCGCTCGCGCAGGCGCGTCTCCAGCGTGGGGGTGAAGGCCTCCTTGTCGCGCACCACGAGGCTGACGGTGGCCCCGTGCGGCAGGCGCAGCTCGCGGAGGTAGACCCCGCGCAGCCGCGACCCGACGGGCACCCGGACCTGCAACAGGTCGGCCCCGAGCTCGTCGAGCGGTGCGGCGTCCACCTCGATCTCCTCGGCCTGCCCCTCGCGTGCCACGCCGAGCAGCTTCGCCACGAACGGCAGCGTGGTGCCCTGCAGCAGCGTCAGCACCACCACCAGCACGAACACGACGTCCACGAGCGTCGTCGCGCCGGGCGCACCTTCGATCAGGGCGATCAGCGCGAGCACGATCGGCACCGCACCGCGCAGCCCCGACCAGGACAGGAACGCCTGCTCCCGCCACGGCACCCGGAACGGGGTGGCGGCCACGACCACCGACAGGGGCCGGGCGACCAGCAGCAGCACGCCGCCCGCGATCAGGGCCGGCACCACCGCGTCGAGCAGCCGGAACGGCGACGCGTAGAGCCCGAGCAGCACGAACAACCCGATCTGCGCGAGCCAGCCGGTGCCCTCGGCGAACGAGCGGACGCCGCCGCGGTGCGGGAGGTCGGCGTTGCCCAGCACCAGGGCGGCGACGTAGGTGGCCAGCAGCCCGGACGCGTGCGCGAGCTGCCCGCCGGAGTAGGCGAGCACGCAGACCGCGATCGCGGCCAGCGGGTACAGGCCGGTGGACGGCAGCGCCGCGCGTCTCAGGGCCCAGGCGCCGCCGAGGCCCAGCAGCGCCCCGATCAGCGCTCCGGCCAGCAGCTCGTAGACCACCAGCAGCGGCGTGGTCCAGGTGATCGCGTCGTCGGAGGCGAGCAGGATGACAGCGATGACGACCGGAGCGTCGTTCATGCCGGACTCCAGCTCCAGCGCGCCCTCCAGCCGCTTGCTCACCCCCACCCCCCGCAGGACGCTGAACACGGCGGCCGCGTCGGTGGAGGACAGCACGGCGCCCCAGAGGAACGCGGTGCGCCACTCGAGGTCCAGGGCGAGGTGCAGCGCCACCCCCACCACGCCGATGCTGACCACCACCGCGACGGTGGACAGCGCGATCCCGATGCCCAGCGCGGGCCGCACGGCGTCCCAGCGGGTGGTGATGCCGCCCTCGACCAGGATCAGCACCAGCGCGGCGAGGCCGAGCGACTCCGTCAGCCGCGCGTTGGAGAACTGGATGCCCAGCACCGACTCGCCGAGCAGCACCCCGATGCCCAGGTAGAGCAGCAGCGAGGGCAGGCCGATGCGGACCGACACCCGCACCGCGACGACGCCGATGAGCACGACCGCGGCCACGACGCCGAGAAGGATCTCCAGGCTCATGGTCACCTCCGCCCGGGGCAACCCTATCGACGCAGGTGACGGTCCCCACGCCCGGCACACCCCGCGAGTCGGCGGTTTCGCGTGCGCGAGTCGGCGGTTTCGCGTCCGCGAGTCGGCTGTTTCGCGTGCGCGAGTCGGGGTCTGCGTGCGCGCGAGTCGGGTCAGGGATGCCAGGCCACGGTGGCCGCCACGCGCGGGCGGACCAGCTCGTCGAGCGCCGCGTCCACCTCGGGCACCCGGTCCGACGGCAGGCAGAGCCGCCGCGTCACCCAGACGGGGTCCTGGCGCGGCGGGGATCGGCGCTCCCACCACGTCACGGTCGGCTCGATCCCCAGCTCGCCCAGCACGGCGACGGCGTCGTCCGTGGTGGCGGGCGGCGGGCGGTGCAGCCCGTGGAACCGCTCCCAGAGCGGGTCGAGCCACGCCATCGGATGCTGCCCGAGCATCTCGACGACGACACCCCGCCGCGCCGCCGCGGTGAGCGCGAGCAGGAACGGCGGCAGGTCGACGACGTTGTGCAGCACGTGGTGGGAGACCACGACGTCGGCCGGGCCGGCCTGCTCCGCCGCGTCGGGCCAGGGCCCCAGGACCGTGCGGAAGGCGACCCCGCGGGACCGCGCCGTCGCGGTGAAGACGTCGAGCATGTCCTGCTGGCGGTCGACGCCGGTGACGCGGATCGCCCGCTCCACCAGCGCGAACGCGGCGTCTCCCCCGCCGCAACCGACGTCGAGCACGGAGCCCGGTGTGTGCAGCAGCGCGAGCCCCGCCGCGCGCGACGGCGTGTCGGCGGGCACCTCGGGCGGTACGAAGTAGGTGGCGTCGTGGTGCCAGGGATCATGCTCGGCCCGAGCCAGGATCTCGGGGGGAATCCCCCGGCCGCTCTGCAGTTCCGCCCACCGCTCCGCCGCCCCACCCACGAGGCCACCCAACCACGTCGGGCGGGTCGAGTCCGCCCCACCCCGGCTGCCCGGGCGGTCCCGCGACCGAGCGGAGAGCATGATCGGCGGAAGTGGGCGGCGGCGGCCATTCCTGGCGCCGCGTGCCCACTTCCGGTGATCACGGGGTTGGGGCCGCGCGGTGCGACGGCCCGCAGCGGCCGTGGTCGGGCGTTCTGCCCGCGGAAGGCGAACTCGCGCGGCGAGTCGGCGAACTCGCGCGTGGACGCCCCGGCCCGGGCACGCTCACGGCGCGACTCGCGCGCACCCACGCCCCGACTCGCGGGGTCAGGCCCGGGTGACCCCTGCCCGCACCTCCACCGCACTGCCGTCGGGGGCCAGCACCGAGCCCACCGACGTCGGCTCCGCCACCGGACCGTGGGTCACCGTCGTGGCCAGCACCTCGCCCGCCACGAACTCCTCGTGGGCGCGGACCGCCTCCGCGACCTCCGCCGCGGCGTCCAGGACCAGTGCGATGCGGTCGGAGACGTCGAGGCCGGCGTCGCGGCGGGCCTGCTGCACGAGCCGGACAACGTCCTTCGCCGTGCCCTCGGCCGCGAGCTCCGGGGTGACCGCGGTGTCCAGCACGACCAGGCCGGTGTTGCCCGGCAGCGCCAGCGCCACGGTGTCCTCCCCCACCCGCCCCGTGGCCACCAGCTTCTCGACGAACTCGCCCGGCAGCAGCGTGATCCCGGCGGCCGTGACCGTGCCGTCGGCGCCCTGCTCGAACTCCCCCGCCTTGACCGCGCGGATCACCTTCTGGGTGTCGCCGCCGAGGCGCGGCCCGCACGCGCGGGCGTTGACGGCGACCTCGAACCGGCCGTGCGCGGCGACGTCGTCGGTCAGGACGACGTCCTTGACGTTGACCTCGTCGCGCAGGATGTCGGCGAACGGCGCGAGGGTGTCGGCGTCGGTGGCGGCCACCGTCAGCGTGGCCAGCGGCAGCCGCACCCGCAGCTTGCGGGCCTTGCGCAGCGACAGTGTCGCCGACGCCACCTGCCGCACCCGGTCCATCGCGACGACGAGTGCGTCGTCGTGCGGCAGCTCGTCGGACAGCGCTGATGGGCCCTCCGCTGACGCTCCGGTCCGCGGCCAGTCGGCCAGGTGCACCGAGCGGCCGCCGGTGAGCCCCTGCCACAGGCGCTCCATCGTGAGCGGCAGCAGCGGCGCCGCGACGCGCGCGGTCACCTCCAGCACCGTGTGCAGCGTGTCGATCGCGTCGGCGTCACCGGCCCAGAACCGGTCGCGCGAGCGCCGGACGTACCAGTTGGTGAGCGCCTCGGCGTGGTCGCGGAGCGTCTCGCAGGCACCCGCGATGTCGTAGACGTCCATCGCCGCGGTGACGCTGTCGACCAGCGCCGCCGTCCGGGCGAGGACGTAGCGGTCCAGTACGTGCGTGGAGTCGGTGCGGGTCACGCCGGTGCGCCCGGCCGCCCCCGCGTAGAGCGACAGGAAGTACCAGGTGTTCCACAGCGGCAGGATCGCCTGCCGGACGCCCTCCCGGATGCCCTGCTCGGTGACGACGAGGTTGCCGCCGCGCAGGATGGGCGACGCCATGAGGAACCAGCGCATGGCGTCGGAGCCGTCGCGGTCGAACACCTCGTTGACATCGGGGTAGTTCTTGCGCGACTTGCTCATCTTGAGCCCGTCGTCGCCCAGCACGATGCCGTGCGCCACGCAGGACTCGAACGCGGGACGGTCGAACAGCGCCGTGGCCAGCACGTGGAGCGTGTAGAACCAGCCCCGGGTCTGCCCGTTGTACTCGACGATGAAGTCGCCCGGGTAGTGGTTGTCGAACCACTCCCGGTTCTCGAACGGGTAGTGCACCTGCGCGAACGGCATGGATCCCGACTCGAACCAGCAGTCGAGCACCTCCGGCACCCGGCGCATCACGGACTTCCCCGTCGGGTCGTCGGGGTTGGGCCGCGTGAGGTCGTCGATGTAGGGGCGGTGCAGGTCGGCCGGGCGCACGCCGAAGTCGCGCTCCAGCTCGTCGAGCGAGCCGTAGACGTCCGTACGGGGGTAGGCGGGGTTGTCCGACATCCACACCGGGATCGGCGAGCCCCAGTACCGGTTGCGGGAGATCGACCAGTCGCGGGCGCCCTCCAGCCACTTGCCGAACTGCCCGTCCTTGACGTGCTCGGGCACCCAGGTGATCTCCTGGTTGAGCTCCACCATCCGGTCGCGGAACGCCGTGACCTGCACGAACCACGAGTCGACGGCGCGCTGGATCAGCGGGTTGCCGCAGCGCCAGCAGTGCGGGTACGGGTGGTCGTAGGTCTCCCGGCGCAGCAGCACGCCCTGGACGTGCGGGGCGCCGTCGCGGAGGTCGGTGATGATGTGCGGGTTCGCGTCGAACACGAGCATCCCGGCGTAGGGGGCCACGCGCTCGTCGAACGTGCCGTCGGCCGCCACGGGCACGACGACCTCGATGCCCGCCGCGTCCGTGACCACCTTGTCCTCCTCACCGAAGGCCGGTGCGATGTGGACGATGCCGGTGCCGTCGTCGGTGGTGACGTAGTCGGCGGCGAGGATGCGGTGGGCGTTCGGCCAGCCGGCGAAGAAGTCGAACGGCGGGGTGTAGCGCGTGCCGACCAGCTCGGAGCCGCGGTAGGTGGCCAGCAGCGTCGGCTCCTCACCCAGCTCGCGGGCGTACGCCGCGACGCGGGCGGCGGCCAGCAGCCAGCGCTCCCCGTTCGCCTCGACCAGCGCGTACTCGACGTCGTTGTTGACGGCCATCGCGAGGTTGGACGGCAGCGTCCACGGCGTGGTGGTCCAGATGAGGGCGAGCGCGCCGTCCAGCTCCGGGCGTTCCGAGGACAGCCGGAACCCGACGGTGACGGCCGGGTCCTGCCGGTCCAGGTAGACGTCGTCCATCTTGGTCTCGGTGGCCGAGAGCGGCGTGCCGTCGTGCCAGCAGTACCAGAGGACGCGGAAGCCCTGGTAGACGAGGCCCTTGTCCCACAGCGACTTGAAGGCCCACATGACGCTTTCCATGTAGTCCAGGTCGAGGGTCTTGTAGTCGTGGTCGAAGTCGACCCAGCGGGCCTGCCTCGTGACGTAGTTCTGCCACTCGTCGGTGTAGCGCAGGACCGACGTGCGGCAGGCGTCGTTGAACGCGGCCACGCCCATCTCGTCGATCTCGTGCTTGTTCTTGATGCCCAGCTCGCGCTCGGCCTCGGTCTCGGCCGGCATGCCGTGCGTGTCCCAGCCGAAGCGGCGCTCGACGTGCTTGCCCTGCATGGTGCGGAAGCGCGGGACGACGTCCTTGACGTAGCCGGTGAGCAGGTGACCGTAGTGGGGCAGGCCGTTGGCGAACGGCGGGCCGTCGTAGAAGACGAACTCGTTGCTGCCGTTCTCCCCGGCCGGGCGCTGCCCGACGGACGCGACGAAGGTGTCGTCCTTGCGCCAGAAGTCGAGCACCTCGCGCTCCACCTCGGGGAACGACGGGTGAGCGGGGACGGTGGGGTAGGACATCGGGTACTCCTCGTGCGTGCTGGCGGACGCACGGGGACGACGCTCGCACGCCGCGGTACCACCCCGCTTGCCGATCGTCCGGGGACGAGCGGCCTCTCATCGAACGGCTGTGACGGGCCGAACCCGTCCGGTTCTACTCCAGGCCACGTCCTGCTCCTGCTGGCCTGTTTCTTCCGGAGGCTCCCCGGTGATGGCCGGATCGGTGCCTGTACGAACCAGGGTAGCCCCGTGGGGCCACCCGGTTTCTAGCGGGACGCGGTCTGGTGCCGGCCGGCCAGCGTGCGGTCGGGCGAACACCAGCCGCAGGGCGTGAAGCCCAGCTCCACGGCCTCGCGGACCGGCAGCGGGATGACCGCGACCGCAACCAGCGCCCGGCACTCCGAGACGTGGTAGCGCGGCTGCTCGTCGACGACGACGACCTCGTCGTCCAGCTTGCCGACGATCTCCGCGGCGACGGGGTCGCGCGGCTCCTCGGGCGCCTCCTCGACGGAGGCCTGGGCGGGAGGCGTCTGGGCGGGAGGCGTCTGGGCGGCCGGCGTCTGGGCGGGAGGCGTCTGGGCGGCCGGTGCCTGCTCGACGGGCTGGCGGACCGGCGCTGCGCCGAACAGGTCGACGTCCTCGGCCGGGGCGGACACCGTCGGCTCGGCCGGGGCGGACACCGTCGGCTCGGCCGGGGCCTTGGTGTGCGCCTCGACCTTCACCGTGGACTCGGCGTCGGGACCCGACGGGGACGTGCCGGCCTCGGTGGCGGCCGGCTCGGACACCACCGGCGCGGCGGCGTCGGCGCCGGGAGCTGCAGATCCGGGAGCTGCGGATCCGGGAGCTGCGGATCCGGCGACGGCGGACTCGGAACCCGCGGACGGCTCGGACACCGGAGCTCCGGCACCCGCCGCGGGTACGACGTCCCCCGCCTTGCCGGCCGGCTCGTCGCCGGTCTTCCCGTCCTCCGCATCGTTCCCGGCGTCCCTGGCGGGCCCCTCCTTGGTGAGCGAGGGGGCCTTGTGGAGCGAGGGGGACTTCTCGTCGGGCTCGTCGTCGGCCTTCCGACCGGCGGCGACGGCACCGGCCGCAGCCGCCGCGGCGGCACCCGTGGCGGGGCCCGCAACCGCGGCCGACGGAGGCTCCGCGTCGCCCGTCCCGAAACCGGGATCCGAACGATCAGCCTCCCCGCTGGTTACGGTCGGTGACGAAATTGCACTCGATGAGGTGACAGTGGGATCAGCGCCGGACGGTCGGGCGGGAGAGCCGGACGGTTGCACCGCCGGCATGACGACCGTCTGCTGGGCATCGGACGGACGTGCGTCCGGCTGCTTCGGGGCCTGCGCCGCGACCGTCTCATCCTCTCTCCGGGAGGAGGACGGGACGACCGGCAGCACCTCCGTGGCGGGATCCATGTCGGCCATGGGAGGTCGTCCCATGCCCGGCGGGAAACCCATCGGAGGGCTGGCCAGGGGGGCGGGCGCGCCCGCTGCCGGCTCGACGGCCGGGGCGGCCCCGGCCTTCACCGCCGCGCGGCGCTGCAGCCAGTCGACCAGCAGCACCACAGCGGCGACGACGCTCACGCCGACGGACACCCAGGCCCACAGCACACTGCCCGAGAGCAGCGCCACCACGAGCAGACCGAAGGCGATCACAACGAGGATCAGGACCAGCAGCAGCACGATTCACTCCGTGTGCGGCGGTGCGGCTCGTCTGGGCCGCACCGCCCGTGTAGGTCTTCGGGCAGGGTGGTTCAGCTACCGGCGTCGGCGCGCTGGCCGTACCCGGTGGCGGCGTAACCGCCGTTGGAGCTGGACCGGCCGTCGGACGGTGCCGCGGAGCCACGCTCCCCGAGGTCCCTGAGCTGGGACTCCAGGTAGGTCTTCAGACGGGTGCGGTACTCCCGTTCGAAGGTGCGCAGCTCGTCGATCTTCTTCTCGAGGACCGACTTGTCGCGGGTGATGGAGCCGATGATCTCGGCCTGCTTGCGCTCGGCGTCGCCGACCAGCGTGGTGGCCTTGTCCCGGGACTGACGCTCGAGGGTCTCGGCACGCGTACGTGCGTCGTTGAGCATCGTCTCGGCCCGGGCGCGGGCGTCGTTGGTGAGGCTGTCGGACTTGGTCCGGGCCTCCGACAACAGCTGCTCGGCCTTGGTGCGCGCGTCGGTCAGCATCGTGTCGGCCTCGGACTTGGCCTCGGCGGTGAGCCGCTCGGCCATCTCCTGGGCCATGCTGAGGACCTTGGCGACCTGTACGTGGTGGTCACCACCCTGGTCGCCCTGGTCCGCCGCGACCGGCGGAGGCGCAGCCATCGCACGCTGCGGCTCCATGGGCCGCTGGGGCTCCATGCGCTGCATCGGCGGGGGCTCGACCGCACGCTGGATCTGCTGCGTGGGAGGCGACACTGCGCCACCCATCGCGGCAGGTGGGCGCGAACGCGCCTCCTCCAGGTCGGCCTGCGCGTTACCGAGTCGCTGTTCGAGCGCGGAGACCTGCTCGCGCAGGTCCTCGTTCTCCTCGATCAGTCGAGCCAGTTCGGCCTCGACGAGATCGAGGAACGCGTCGACCTCGTCCTCGTTGTACCCCCGTTTCCCAATGGGGGGTTTGCTGAACGCGACGTTGTGAACGTCGGCGGGAGTCAGCGGCATCGGATCACCTCATGCAGTCCTCGGCGGCGGAGCTGTGCGACTGGGGCTCGCTACAGCACCGGCTGGGCAACGTTCATCAATATGAACACGACCAGCAGCAGAACCATAATCGACAAGTCCAGTCCTACGCCGCCGATCCTGACGACCGGGATCACTCTCCGCAACAACTTCACGGGGGGATCGGTGGCGGTGAAGATCAGCTCCAGCGCCACCGCGCTCGGTCCGGCCGGCACCCACTGGCGCGCGAACGACCGCACGAGCTCGGCGACGATCCGGCCGATGAGCAGCAGCCAGAACAGGAAGAGCACGTAATAGACGACGAACTGGATCGCGAGTGCCACGCCCGCGATCCTAGCCGTCAGTCGACCCCGGGCCGCCCGCGCTGGGCGAGCTTGCGCGCGTCGTCCGCCGACACCTCGACGTCGGCGGGAGTAAGCAAGAACACCCGGTTGGTCACCTTGTCGAAGCCGCCGCGCAGCGCGAAGACGAGCCCGGCCGCGAAGTCGACGAGCCGCTTGGCGTCCGCCGCGTCGAGCTCGGTGAGGTTCATGATCACCGGGATGCCCTCGCGGTAGCGCTCGCCGATCTCGCGCGCCTCCTTGTAGCTCTGCGGGTGCAGCGTGGTGATCCGCGAGAGCGCCGAGGCGGGCGGCACGGGGCGTTCCCGCTGCTCAGGGACGGCAGCAGGCACCGGCGGCCGCACCGGCTCACGCAGCACGTGCTCCTGGTGGAAGGCGTCGGTGTCCATCGCCAGAGCACCCCGCACGGCCGACGGTCCGAAGCTGGCGCCACCTCGTGAGGGTTCCCGCGACAGTTCCCGTGCGGCCACGGAGATCGGCCGCTCGACGCCCGTGGGACGCGCCGCGCGGCGCTCCCAGTCGTCGTCGTAGGAGTCCCGGGTGTCCCGGGACTCGACGCCTCCCTCACGCGGGAACCGGTCGTCCCAGCGCTCGTCGCCGTACTCGCGGGAACCTCGCTCCGGACGGCGGGACACCGCGTACCGGTCGTGAACCGGTTCGTCGGAGTACTCCTCCAACTCCTCGGCGGGCACCATGCCGAAGTAGGCCTTCAGCTTGTACATCGCGCCCATCCGCGCTCCCATCCTCGATGCCCCCGACTGCCGACCGCTCCCCAGCGGCCAGGCGATCACCGGGAGGTTAACCGCCGTTCCCCCACAAGAGCCGTTCCGACACGCACCACGTCCGAACCATGACGGATCGCGACCTCGAGGTCACCGCTCATACCGATCGACAGGGTCCTGGCCTGCGGATGTGCGGCGCGCAACTGCTCCGCGGCGGCGGCGACGGAGGCGAATGCGGCGTCCGGGTCCGCGCCGAGCGGCGCCACGGCCATCAGTCCGTCCAGCTGCAACCCGGCGCAACCTGCGATGTGTTCGGCGAGCGGGCCCAGACCGTCGCGGGTCACACCGCCCCGATGTGGATCACCGTCGACACTCATCTGGACCAGCAGACGGAGGATCCCGTCGCGCTCGCCGGTGTCCAGCGCGCGCCGGACGGCGACGTCGAGGGCGTCGGCCAGCCGCACCGAGTCGACCGATTCCACCCGATCGGCCCAACGGACGACGGCGCGGGCCTTGTTCCGCTGCAGCCCGCCGACCACGTGCCAGCGCGGCCGGGCGTCGGGGCGGAGCGCGGCGACCTCCTCGACCTTGCGCCCGGCCTCCTGCACACGGTTCTCCCCGAAGGCCACGCAGCCGAGATCGAGCAGCGTCGCGACGTCGGCGGCCGGGACGGTCTTGGTGACGGCGAGCAGGTCGACGGAGCCCTGCGGACGCCCCGCGGCGGCGCAGGCGGCGTCGATCCGCTGCCGCACGACGGCCAGCCGGCGCGCGAGCTCCTCGGGGCGGGTCTCCCCGCTCACGACGGGTCGAGCCACGTGATCGCGGCGAGACGGCCGGTGCGGCCGTCGCGACGGTGGCTGTAGAGCGTGCGCTCCTCCATCGTGCAGCGCGGGTCGGCGTCGATCCGCGACACACCCAGGTCGGTGAGCTGCTGGTACAGGCCCGCACGCAGGTCCAGGCCGGGCGTGCCCTTGCGGGTCCTCACCGCGCTGCCGGGCAGCCGCGACTCCACCTGGGCGCGCATCGCGGCCGGCACCTCGTAGCAGAGGCCGCAGACCGCCGGTCCGAGCAGCACCTCGAGTGCCTCCGCGGACGCCCCGAGCCCCACCATCGCCTCGACGACGGCCGGGATCACCCCGGCGGCCGCCCCGACGCGCCCCGCGTGGGCGGCGCCGACGACCCCGGCGACGGGGTCGGCGAGCAGCACCGGCACACAGTCGGCGGCGAGCACCGCGACCCCCACGCCGGGCAGGGCCGTGACGACGGCGTCGGTGGCCTCCCGGTCCGGCTCGTCCGGGCCCGGGACCGCGTCGATCACGGCCACGCGGTTGCCGTGGATCTGCTCCAGGAACACGACGGGCACGCCGAGCTCCGCGGAGAGTCGCCGCCGGTTGGCGGCGACGTCACCCGGACGGTCGCCTACCCCGATGGACAGGTTGAACGACGAGTACGGCGCGGCGGACCGCCCACCGTCCCGCGTGGACACGACCCGGCGAACACGACCTACCACGCGGCCACCGTACGTCGATCACGGCGGGATGGTCGCGCCCCGGACGTGCGGCACGACCATCTGCCCATGATCAGCGCTTCATGAACGGCGGCACGTCGACGTCGTCGTCCAGGTCACCCTGGTCGGCGGCCGGGGCCGCGGGAGCGGTCGGGGCGGCCGGCGGGGTCGGCGGCGTGTAGAGCGGCGGCTCGGCAGGAGCCTGCTCCACGACGCGGGCCGGCTCGGGCTGGCGCGGGGCCGGCGGCTGGTACGCCGCCGCCGGGGCGGCCGGCGGCAGGGTGCCGGTCTGGTTGGGCACACTCGCGCTGGCCGTCGGGAGGTTGGTGGACAGCGGCGCGGACCCGTTGCCGTTCCCGTTGCCCGACGACGGCGTCGACGACGGTGCCGTCGTGGTGCCGCTGACCCCGGGCGCGATGGCGCCGGACGACCGGGACCCGAACGCCTGCGGCTCGAGCTTCTTGTGGGTCGGCCCACCGGACTCGAAGCCCGCGGCGATGACGGTGACGCGCACCTCGTCGCCGAGCGAGTCGTCGATCACCGTGCCGAAGATGATGTTGGCCTCGGGGTGCGCGGCCTCCTGCACCAGCGACGCGGCCTCGTTGATCTCGAACAGGCCGAGGTCCGAGCCGCCCGCGATGGACAGCAGTACGCCCTGCGCGCCGTCCATCGACGCCTCGAGCAGCGGCGAGTTGATCGCCTTGCTCGCGGCCTGCACGGCGCGGCCCTCCCCGCGGGACGAGCCGATGCCCATGAGGGCGCTTCCAGCACCCGACATGACCGACTTGACGTCGGCGAAGTCGAGGTTGATGAGGCCGGGGGTGGTGATCAGGTTCGTGATGCCCTGGACACCGGAGAGTAGCACCTCGTCGGCGGAGCGGAACGCCTCCATCAGCGAGACGCCCACGTCACCCAGCTGCAGCAGGCGGTCGTTGGGGATGACGATCAGCGTGTCGCACTCGGTGCGCATGCCGCCGATCCCCTCCTCCGCCTGGCCCGCGCGACGGCGGCCCTCGAAGGTGAACGGGCGGGTGACGACGCCGATGGTCAGCGCGCCGAGCTTGCGGGCGATCGACGCGACGACGGGCGCGCCGCCGGTGCCGGTGCCGCCGCCCTCCCCCGCGGTGACGAAGACCATGTCGGCCCCCTTGAGGACCTCCTCGATCTCCTCGCGGTGGTCCTCGGCGGCCTTGCGGCCGACCTCGGGGTTCGCGCCGGCGCCGAGGCCGCGCGTGAGCTCGCGGCCGATGTCGAGCTTGACGTCGGCGTCGGACATCAGGAGGGCCTGGGCGTCGGTGTTGACCGCGATGAACTCGACGCCCTTGAGCCCGACCTCGATCATCCGGTTGACGGCGTTCACGCCGCCGCCGCCGATGCCGACGACCTTGATCACGGCCAGGTAATTGTGTGGGGGCGTCATGGGGCGCACCTTCCAGTCGAGCTCGGGTCCGTTCCCGGAGGTCCGGGCCAGCGGTTCGAACGCTAGGTCGCGTAATGGCTGCGGTCCAGCAGGCGCGCCGTGTGTGGGAAGCGCCTAACCGGGCGTGCGCTCCTGGTCGGCGAAGCGAACGGCAGCGTGCTAACGCCGGATGGTCGGCAGATCCGGGCTGGTCACGTCGAAGACGTGGCCGGGTTCGGTGAGCAGCGGCACGATCACGGCGGCCTTGTCGGCCGCCCGTTCGACCGTGCCCCACAGCACCTGACGGTCGTCGGTCAGACCGAACGTGACCTGCCCGGGTGCCCCGGCCGTGACGGCGACCGACACCGTCTGGACCTGCTTGCGGACCGCCTCGGGCAGGGTCGCCAGTGCGGTGACGGCCGCGCGGGTGGCGGGGTCGTCGGGCCCGACGGCACCGAAGGTCAGCCGCGGCAGGCCGGGGCCGGGCGTGCCCGGGTAGACGACGCCACCCGCGTCGACCAGCGCCACGCCCTTCGGTGTGGCCACCGACGCCACCGGGACGCGCTCGACGACCGCGACCGTGACGGTGTGCGGCCAGCTCCGCCCGACCGACACCGTGGCCACCGACGGCAGCGCCGCCACGCGCGCGGCGATCGCGGCGGTGTCGACGTCGGCGAGCGGGCCTCCGGTGGTCACGGCGGCGGCGCGCCGCACGTCGGCGGACGTGATCGTGGCGAGCCCGGTGATCTGCACGTCCTGGACGTCGGCCAGCCCGGAGTAGAGCAGGGCGCGTACACCGAACCCGATCCCGACGAGGATCCCCACGACGACCAGCGCCGCGATCAGCCGGCGTCTGCGGTAGGTGCCCGTCGACGGCCGCGGCGTCCGCGCGGCGGGGCTGGGCCGCCGCCGCTGCGGGCGGGGCCCGACCGGCTCCGACGGCCGGACCGGCTCCGTCGGACGGGCCGCCGGCCTGGTCACTCCCGCTTCTCCAGCTCCAGCAGGATCTCCGGGGCCAGCACGGTGACGTCACCGGCACCCATCGTGATCACCAGGTCACCGGCGCGGGCCAACCCGGCCACCACCGCGGGCACGTCGGCCCAGCGCGGCACGTAGTGCACGTGGTCGGCGGGCAGCGTGACGGCGTCGACGACGAGCTGACCGCTGACCCCGGGCTCGGGGTCCTCGCGGGCGGCGTAGACGTCGAGCACGACCACCTCGTCGGCGATGCCGAGCGCCTCGCCGAACGCGACGGCGAAGTCACGGGTGCGGGAGTACAGGTGCGGCTGGAACGCGACGACGACGCGGCCGGCGCCCACCACGTCGCGGGCCGCGCGCAGCTGGGCGGCCACCTTCGTGGGGTGGTGGGCGTAGTCGTCGTAGACCGCGACGCCGGCGGCACGGCCGCGGAACTCGAAGCGGCGGCGCACGCCGTCGAACGCGGCGAGCCCCTCGAGCAGCCCCTCGACCGGCGCGCCCAGCTCGACCCCGGCCAGCAGCGCGGCCAGCGCGTTGAGGGCCATGTGCTCGCCGGGCACGGACAACCGCAGCCGGTGCTCCACACCGTCGTGGCGCAGCACGATGCGGGCACCCGGGCCGTCGGGGCGGAAGTCGAGGAGCACGGCGTCCGCCCCGGTGTCGCGGCCGTAGCGCCGCACCCGGATCCCACGGCTCCCGGCGTCCCGGGCCAGCTGGGCCGATCCCGGATCGTCCGCGCACGCGACGAGCGCCCCACCCGCGACGATCCGGTCGAGGAACGTGCCGAACGCGGCGACGTAGGCCTCGGCGGTGCCGTAGTGGTCCAGGTGGTCGGCCTCGACGTTCGTCACGATCGCGACCGTCGGGGAGAACGCGAGGAACGACGCGTCGCTCTCGTCGGCCTCGGCCACGAAGATCTCGCCGGTGCCCTCGTGGGCGCCCGAGCCGGACGCGGCGAGGTCGCCGCCGATGGCGAACGACGGGTCGAGCCCGCAGTGCTGCAGGGCGACGGTGAGCATCGAGGTGGTGGAGGTCTTGCCCGCCGTGCCGGTGACGGCGGCGAGCGTGCGGCCCCGCGTCAGCGCGGCGAGGGCCTGGGCGCGGTGGGCCACCGGGATGCCGCGCTCGCGGGCGGCGGCCAGCTCCGGGTTGGCGGCGCGGATCGCGGTGGACACCACGACCGTGGCCGGGGCCTCGGGCAGGTGCGCGGGATCGTGGCCGATCTCGATGCGGGCGCCCAGTGCGCGCAGGGCCAGCACCGCGCGGGAGTCCTTGGCGTCGGAGCCCGACACCGTGACGCCGCGGGCCAGCAGGATGCGGGCGATGCCGCTCATGCCGGCACCCCCGATACCGATGAGGTGGACGCGGTCGGCCAGCTCGACGGGGTCGGTAGGAGTCATGACGCGTGCTCCCGGACGGTGCAGGCGGCCCCGACGAGAGCCGTGACGGTGGGGGGCCCGTTCATACAGCGGCTCCGCCGCCCGTGCGCGGATATCCGTGCCCCGACCCTGATATCCGCGCACGACCGTCTGCGGCCTCGAACACCACCCGGGCCAGCCGCTCGTCGGCGTCGGCGTGGCCGGAGGCGCGGGCGGCGGCGCCCATCGTCGCGATGCGGCGGGGGTCGGTGAGTATCGGCAGCAGCTCGGCCAGCGCCCGGTCGCCGGTGAGGTCGGCGTCGTCCACGAGCACTCCCCCGCCCGCGGAGACGACGGGCCCGGCGTTGAGCGCCTGCTCGCCGTTGCCGTGCGGCAGCGGGACGTAGACGGCCGGCAGCCCGACGGCCGACACCTCCGCCACCGTCATCGCCCCGGCCCGCCCGAGGACGACGTCGGAGGCGGCGTAGGCGAGGTCCATCCGGTCGATGTAGGGCAACGGCACGTAGCCGAGCTGCGGTGGGCCGGCCCGGGTACCGCCCTTGCCGTGCGCGTGCAGCACGGCGATCCCCGCGCCGAGCAGGCCGGGAAGGGCGGCGGCGACCGCCGCGTTGAGGGTGCGCGCGCCCTGCGACCCGCCGAACACCAGCAGGACCGGGCCGTTCGGGGGCAGCCCGTAGGCGGCGCGGGCCTGGGCCCGCAGCGCCGGGCGGTCGAGCGAGGTGACGGAGCGGCGCAGCGGGATGCCGAGCACCTCGACGGCGACGTGGTCCTTCCCGCGGAGCCGACCATCGACACAGGCGTCGAGGCCGCTGCCGGGGACGGCCGCGACCACGCGGGCGGCGAAGCGCGCGCCGACCTTGTTGGCGATGCCGGCCCGTGCGTTCGCCTCGTGGACGACGATCGGCACCCGGCCGCGCGCGCCGAGGTAGGCGGGCAGCGCGACGTAGCCGCCGAAGCCCACCACCACGTCCGCCCGGACGTCGGTGAGCACCTCGCGCACCCGGTTGACCGCGGTGCGCACCCGCAGCGGCAGCCGCAGCAGGTCACCCGAGGGCTTGCGCGGCAGCGGCACCGGCGGGATGAGCCGCAGGTCGTAGCCGCGGGCGGGGATGAGGGTGGTGTCCAGGCCGCGCTCGGTGCCCAGCGCCGTGACGCGGGCGTCGGGACGCAGGCGGCGGACCGCGTCGGCGAGGGCGAGGGCGGGCTCGATGTGGCCCGCGCTGCCACCCCCGGCGACGACGACGGAGAGGGTCATCGGACGGCACCCCGCTGGGCGGGCGGCCGCACGGCCGCCGGCTTCTTGTACGGCTGCGGCATCGGCAGGGCCAGCAGCCGGGCGACCCGGCCCTGACCGTGCTGGCGCAGGGCGGCGATGGCCTCGGGCTCGTGGCGCGCCGCGTTGGCGATCACCCCGAACACGAACATGGTGACCACGAGCGACGTGCCTCCCGAGGAGATCAGCGGCAGCTGCAGCCCGGTGACCGGGAGCAGCCCCACGACGTAGGAGATGTTGATGGCGGCCTGGCCGACCAGCCAGGTGGTGGACACCGCGACCACGATCTTGAGCCACGGATCGGCGTTGCGGGCGGCGATGCGGAACCCGGTGTAGGAGAGCGTCGCGAACAGCACGAGCACCGCGAACCCGCCCAGGAACCCCAGCTCCTCACCGATGATGGCGAAGATGAAGTCGTTGTGGGCGTTGGGCAGGTAGTCCCACTTCGCGTTGCCCTGGCCCAGCCCCACGCCGAACAGCCCGCCGTCGGCGAGCGAGTAGAGAGCCTGCTGCGCCTGGAAGCCCGACGACTGGATGTCCGAGCCGTCGGAGTTGAGGAACGAGGTGATGCGGGCGAGGCGGTAGCTGGCGGTGAGCCCGAGCACCACGGCACCCAGCAGCGCGCCGCCCGACAGCGCGAGGATCAGCCGCATCGGGGCGCCCGCGAAGAACAGCAGCGCCACCAGCACGATGCCCAACGTGATGGCCCCGCCCAGGTCGGGCTGCAGCACCACGAGCATGAGCAACAGCAGCGCGACCGGCACCACCGGCGACAGGGCGTACTTCCAGCGGTGCATCACGGCGCGGCGCGCGGCGAGCACGTGGGCGCCCCACAGCGCGAGCGCGACCTTGACGCCCTCCGCGGGCTGCACCGAGAACGAACCGATCGCGAACCAGCCGCGCGACCCGCCCCGGTCCACCCCGACGAACAGCACGGCCACGAGCAGCACCACACCGATGACGAGCAGCCCGGGCGCGAGGGCCCGCAGCCGGCGCGGCGAGATCCGCAGCCCGACGTAGAACATGATCAGCCCGGGGACGCAGAACAGCACCTGCCGGGTGAACACCGAGTAGGTGGAGCCGTCGGCGGTGTAGGACTCGACCGCCGACGCCGAGAGCACCATCACCAGCCCGAACAGCGTCAGCAGCCCGAACACGCCGAGGATCAGGTGCAGCGAGGTCAACGGCCGGCGCAGCCAGAGCCCGAGTGCGGTGCCGGTGCGGCCCACGGCGGTGCGGAAGGCGCCGGGCGGCGGGGATTTCCGGGCGGTGCGGGTCACAGCTGCACCACCGCCTCGGCGAAGGCGCGCCCCCGGTGGGCGTAGTCGACGAACTGGTCCATCGACGCCGCCGACGGGGCCAGGACCACGACGTCGCCGGGGCGGGCGAGGGCTGCGGCGCGCCGCACGGCAGTCGTCATGACCTCATGGTCGCCCGTCGCGACCTCGACGACGGGGAGATCGGGCGCGTGTCGCGCGAGAGCGGCGACGATCTCCGAGCGGTCGGTGCCGATCACGACGGCGCCGCGCAGCCGCCGGGCGTGGGTGGCGACGAGCGCGTCGACCGACGCCCCCTTGAGCAACCCGCCGACGATCCACACGACCGGTTCACCGCGGGCGGCCAGCGCGGCGCCGGCGGCGTGGGGGTTGGTGGCCTTCGAGTCGTCGACGTAGGTGACGCCGTCCACCTCCCCGACGACGGCGCTGCGGTGCGGGCCGGGGTGGAAGTCGTCGAGCCCGGACCGGACGGCGTCGGGCCCGACGCCGTGGGCCCGGGCCACCGCGGCGGCGGCGAGGGCGTCGGTGAGACCGGAGGGCCCGCCGGGGTGCACGGCGGCGACGTCGGCGAGCTCCAACGCCGATTCGCCCTCCGCGTCCGCTCCGGTCGGGCCGCCGAAGGCCCGGTCGACGAGCACACCGCCGACGATGCCGAGCTGGTCGGCGCCGGGCTCCCCCAGCGTCACCCCGACACGGCGGGCGGCGGGCGACGCCGCGAGCAGGGCCGCCGCGGCCGCGTCGTCCACCCCGGCGACGGCGACCGGGCCGCGCAGGGCCTGCGCCTTCGCGGCGGCGTAGGCGGCCATGGAGCCGTGCCAGTCGAGGTGGTCGTCGGCGACGTTGAGCACACAGCCGACCGCCGGCACCACCGACGGCGACCAGTGCAGCTGGAAGCTCGACAGCTCCACGGCCAGCACCTCGTGCCCGCCTCGCACGGCCTCGACCAGCGGGAACCCGATGTTGCCGCAGGCCACCGTGTCGCGGCCGGCGGCGCGCAGGATGGCCTCCAGCATGCCCACGGTGGTGGTCTTGCCGTTGGTGCCGGTGACGGCGAGCCAGGCCGGGGGCCGGGGCAGGGTCTGCCCGATCCACCACGCCAGCTCCGGCTCCCCCACCATCGGCACGCCCGCGGCGGCCGCGGCGAGGACGAGCGCCTGGTCCGGGCGCCGTCCCGGCCCGGTGACGACGAGCTCGGTGCCGGCCGGGACCGCGTCCGGGTCGGGAGCGGCGGTGGCGCCGTCCGGGAGATCGGTGAGCGCCGTGGGCCGCGAGTCGGAGACGGCGACGACGGCCCCCAGCTCGACCAGCACCCGCGCGACGGCGAGGCCCGACACCCCGGCGCCGGCGACGAGCACCCGCGTCCCCGCCAACGCGATCACCGGATCCTCCACACGGTCCCGTGCGGCTGTCGCGGGGCCCCGTCGCACCGCCACAGGTGACCATGTGGCGGAGTGGGGTGGGGGGCGGCGGCGCTGGTCATCCCTGACCCGACGCCGCCGTCAGCCACTCGCTGTAGAACAGGCCCAGGCCCAGGGCCGCGCACATCGCGCCGAGCAGCCAGAACCGGATGATCACCGTGGTCTCGGCCCACCCGGCCAGCTCGAAGTGGTGGTGGAACGGGGCCATCCGGAACACCCGCCGGCGGGTGGTGCGGAAGACCGCGATCTGCAGCGCCACCGACAGCGCCTCGACGACGAACACGCCGCCGATCACCACGAGCAGCAGCTCGGTGCGGGTGACGATGGACAGCCCCGCGATCAGCCCGCCCAGCGCGAGCGAGCCGGTGTCGCCCATGAAGATCCGGGCCGGGGCGGCGTTCCACCACAGGAACCCGATGCAGCCGCCCATCGCCGCGGCGGCGACCAGCGCGACGTCGAGCGGGTCGCGCACCTGGTAGCAGCCGGCGGCCAGCGTCAGCGCGCAGTTGTTGCGGAACTGCCAGAACCCGATGATCACGTAGATGGCCAGCACGATCGCCGACGTGCCGGCGGCCAGCCCGTCGAGACCGTCGGTGAGGTTCACGGCGTTCGACCAGGCCGCGATGATCAGGTTGGCCAGCAGGACGAACCCCACGACGCCGAACGAGAGCACCGTGATGTCGCGGACGAACGACAGGTTCGTCGAGCCCGGCGTCAGGTCCTGGGCGTTGGCGAACCGGAGCGCCAGGATCCCGAAGACCGTGCCGGTCAGGACCTGCCCGACGATCTTGGAGGTCTTGTTCAGGCCCAGGTTGCGGGCGCGGCGCAGCTTGATGAAGTCGTCGAGGAACCCGACGACGCCCAGCGCGGTGGTGAGGAACAGCACCAGCAGCGCCGAGGGGGTGATCGGTTCGCCGGTGAGCACGTGGGAGATCAGGTAGCCGGCCCAGATGGCCAGCATGATCGCGACGCCACCCATGGTGGGCGTGCCGCGCTTGGCCTGGTGGCTCTGCGGGCCGTCGGCGCGGATCTCCTGGCCGAAGCCCTGCCGGGCGAAGAACCGGATCAGGTACGGGGTGAGCAGGATGGAGACCGCCAGTGCGACCCCCGCGGCGATGAACACGCCCCTCACGGCGACACCAACTCGTCTCTCAGTAGCTGTGCGGCGATCCGGTCCAGGCCGGCCGAGCGGGACGCCTTCACCAGCACCACGTCACCGGGCACGAGCTCGGCGCGCAGCAGCGCGACGGCGGTGTCGACGTCGGCGACGCGGCGGGCGTCGGCGTACCCGTCGCTGCCCACCGCGACCAGCTCGTCGACGCCCAGCTCGCGGGCCAGCGCCGCGATCGCCGCGTGCTCGGCGTCGCCGTCGGGCCCGAGCTCGGCCATCGGGCCCAGGACGGCCCAGGTCCGCCGGCCGGAGGCGAGCGCGGTGAGCGCGCGGAGGGCGGCGCGCATCGAGTCGGGGTTGGCGTTGTAGGCATCGTTGACGACGGTGACGCCGTCAGCCCGGTCGGTGACGTCCATCCGCCAGCGCGACGCGGGGGCGAGGGCGCCGAGCCCGGCGGCGATCTGCTCCGGGGTGGCCCCGAGCTCCAGCGCGACGGCGGCGGCCGCCAGGGCGTTGCCCACGTGGTGCTCGCCGACCAGGCCCAGCGCGACATCGGCCGAGCCCTGGGGTGCGACGAGGCGGAACCGCGCGCGTCCGGCGTCGAGGGTGACGTCCTCGGCGCGCACCGTCGCGTCGGGCGCCCTGCCGAACGTGACGACCCGGGCCCGCGTGCGCGACGCCATGGCGGCGACCCGGAAGTCGTCCGCGTTGAGCACCGCGAGACCACCGGCGGGGACGGCCTCGACGAGCTCCCCCTTGGCCCGGGCGATCCCGTCGACCGAGCCGAACTCGCCGAGGTGCGCGCTGCCGACGTTGAGGACGACGCCGATGTGCGGAGGTATGGCCGCGGCCGCGGCGGCGATGTGGCCCGCGCCGCGGGCGGAGAACTCCAGCACGAGGTGGCGGGTGTCGGGGCCCGCGCGCAGGGCCGTCCAGGGCAGGCCGAGCTCGTTGTTGAACGACTCCGGCGGCGCGACCGTCGGGCCGAGCGGGGCCAGCAGCGCCGCGAGGAGATCCTTCGTGGACGTCTTGCCGGAGCTGCCGGTGATCCCGACGACGGCGAGGCCGGTGAGCGCGCCGACCGAGTGCGACGCGAGGCGGGCCAGCGCGGCGAGGACGGCGGCGCCGGAGCCGTCGGGATCGGCGTCGGCGAGGTAGGTGCCCGCCACCCGGGCGACGGCCGGGACGACCACCGCCGGGCCGTCGACCTCGCGGGCGGCCAGCGTGGCCACCGCGCCCCGGTCGGCCGCGGCGGCGGCGAAGTCGTGGCCGTCGACGTGCTCGCCGGGAAGCGCGAGGAACAGCCCTCCGGGCCCGACCTTCCGCGAGTCGAACTCGACGGCCGTGACCAGCGCGTCGGGGTCCGCCCCGTGCAGGCGGCCTCCGGTGACGGCGGCGACGTCGGCCAGCCGCATGGGGATCACGGTTGCCATCCGATCATGTCTCGCTGGGGCACTACCGCGCACCCAGGGCGGCCAGCGCTGTACCCAGTTCGGCCGCGTCGTCGAAGGGGTGCTTCACGCCGTGGATCTCCTGGCCGGTCTCGTGGCCCTTGCCCGCGACGACCAGCGCGTCACCCGGGCGCGCGGCCGCGACGGCCGCGGCGATGGCGGCGCGGCGGTCGCCGATCTCGAGGACCTCTCCGCGACCCGGCGCGGCCTGCGCCCCGGCGAGCACGGCGGCGCGGATCTCGGCGGGGTCCTCGGTGCGCGGGTTGTCGTCGGTGACGACGAGCAGCTCGGCCCGCGACGCCGCGGCCGCGCCCATCAGAGCGCGCTTGCCGCGGTCGCGGTCGCCGCCGCAGCCGAGCACCACCAGCAGCCGGCCGGGTACCTCGGCGCGCAGCGTGTCGAGCAGGGCGGCGACGGCGGCGGGCTTGTGGGCGTAGTCGACGACGGCGAGGTAGGGCTGGCCGGCCTCCACGCGCTGCATCCGACCCGGCACGGTGACGCGGGCGATCCGCTCCAGCGCCACGGCGGCCGGCACCCCCACCGCGTCGAGGCAGGCCAGGGCGACCAGCGCGTTGGCCACGTTGAACGCGCCGGGCAGCAGCAGCCGGCCCGGCAGCGCTCCCCCGGGCCCGAGCACCGTGAACGTCTGCGTGCCGTCGGCGCCGGTGACCATGTCGGTGGCCCGCCAGTCGGCGTCGCCGGTGGTGGACACCGTGACCGCGGACGGCGTGCGCGCGGCCAGCCTGCCGCCCCACTCGTCGTCGACGCAGATGACGGCGTGCTCGGCGCGGCCGTCGAAGAGCCTGGCCTTGGCCTCGAAGTAGTCGTCCATGTCGCGGTGGAAGTCGAGGTGGTCCTGCGACAGGTTGGTGAACGCCCCCACCGCGAACCGCGTGCCCGACACCCGGCCCAGCGCCAGCGCGTGGCTGGAGACCTCCATCGCCACGTCGGTGACCCCGGCTTCGGCCATCACCGCGAACAGCGCCTGCAGGTCGGGCGCCTCCGGCGTGGTGAACGCGCTGGGCAACGTGCGCCCGTCGATGCGCGTGCCGACCGTGCCGAGCAGGCCCGTCGTGCGCCCCGCCGCGGCCAGCCCGGCCTCCAACAGGTGCGCGACGGTGGTCTTGCCGCTGGTGCCGGTGACGCCGAGCACCGACAGCCGGGCCGTCGGGTCGCCGTAGACCAGGGCGGCGACGGCGCCGAGCACCTCGCGCGGGCGCGGGTGCACGAGGACGGGCACCCCGGCGAGGCCCGCGCGCGTGGCGCCGTCGGGGTCGGTCAGCACGGCGACGGCGCCGGCCTCGAAGGCGTCGGCGGCGAAGTCGGCGCCGTGGGCGCGGGCGCCGGGCAGGGCCGCGAACAGGTCGCCGGGCCGCACCTCGGCCGCGCGCAGGGTGACGCCGGTGACCGCGGGCTGCACCCCGGACCAGGGGGCGACGTCCAGGGCGGAGGCCAGCGCGCGCAACCCGATCGGGCGCGTCGTGCGCGGCCGCGGGGGCGCGGCGGCGATGGCGGGGCCTGCGGGGGACATGGGCCGGAGGTTACCGGCGACGACCGGACCGCCCGTGCCCGCACCGCCCCCCGCGCGTCATCACCGGGAGCCGCCCGGCGCACCCGTCGGTCCGGTCGGCGAACACCGCCCTCCCCGACGTCCGGACCAGCACCGATGATCGCCCGGACCCCACCGATGACCGCGAGGACGTTCACCCGATCAGCGGACAACCAGCCCACAGACCCCCAAGCCCGGTCACCGCGACAAACCCCCCACCCACCGATCCCCCATCCCCGCGAGTCGGGCCCTGCATGCGCGCGGGCGGGCTGGTGGGCGGGTGGGCCTACGGCCAGATCTGGAGGGTCTGGATCGGGGTGGGGTCCGGTGACACCGGGATCTTGTCGCGCTGGGCCAGGTAGCTGGCGATGTCGTGGAACAGCGGCGCCGCGCTGGTGCCACCGCCCGGGGCGTCGAGCATGATCCCGACGACGAAGTCCGGGTTCTGCTCGGGCAGCATCCCGGCGAACGTGATCCAGTACGTGGACGAGTAGTAGCACCCGCACGCCGGGTTCACCTGCTGCGCCGTGCCGGTCTTTCCCGCGACGTGGTAGCCCGGCACCGCCGCGGCCGCTCCGGTGCCCTTCTGCCCCGGCGCGTTCTGGGTGACGGCCATCAGCATCTGGCGCACGGTCGCCGCGGTCTGCGGCGAGACGACCTGCACCCCCGGCGGCTGCGGCGTCGGGACGCGGACCCCGTCCGGCCCGGTGGTGGACTCGATGATCCGCGGCGGGATCCGCAGCCCGTCGTTGGCGATGGCCTGGTACATGCCGGCCATCTGCAGGATGGTCATCGACAGGCCCTGCCCGATCGGCAGGTTGCCGAACGTCGAGCCCGACCACGTCGAGAGGGGTGGCACGACACCGGCGCTCTCGCCCGGCAGACCGACGCCCGTCGGCTGGCCGAGCCCGAACTTCGTGAGCATATCGGCGAAGCGCTGCTCCCCCAGCTTCTGCGCGGTCATGATGGTACCGATGTTGGACGACTTCGCGAGGACGCCGGTGAGCGTGTAGTGGTCCAGGCCGTGCACCCAGTCGTCGTGGATGGTGCGGTCGGCCACCTTGATGCTGCCCGGGACGTCCAGCACGTCGGTCGGCTTCGCGATCCCGTCCTCGATCGCCGCGGACATCGTGACGATCTTGTTGACCGAACCGGGCTCGAACGGGTTGCTGACCGCCGGGTTCGACAGCTGCGCGGGGGTGGCCGCGCCCAGGTTCTTCGGGTCGAACGTCTCGCCGGTGGCCAGGGCGAGCACCTGGGCGGTTCTCCGGTCCAGGACGACGACCGACGAGTCGGGCTTCGCACCTGACTTCTGGATGTAGGCGCTCAGAGACTGCTGGACGTGGTACTGGAGGTCGGAGTCGAGCGTCAGCTGCAGGGTGGAGCCCTGCACGGCCGGACGGACGAAGGACTGACTGCCCGGGATGACGTTGTTGCTGCCCTCGGGGGTGTCGACGACGCGCAGCCCGTCCACCCCGGTCAGCAGGTTGTCCTGCGAGTACTCCAGACCGACCCGCCCCGAGAGCCGGGCGGGCGTCGTGTCCAGGTTCCACGTGGAGGAGCCCACGATGTTGGCCGCGATGTCGCCCGCCGGGTACTGCCGGTCCTCACGGCGCTCGAGCGCGAGCTCCGGGAACTTCTTGCGCAGCCCCGCGGCGACGTCGGGGTCGACGTTGGGCGCAAGCACGACGTAGGCCGCGTCCTTGTCGAGCAGAGCCTGGACGTCGGCCTGCTGGAGACCCGCGGCCTGCGCCACCGCCGCCGCGATCGCCGCCGTGTAGGCGGGCGCGTCCGTGGGGTGGACCTGCCGGATCTGCCGTGGGTTGGTCACCACCGCGCTGGACTCCACGCTGAACGCCAGCGCGTTGCCGTTGCGGTCGAGGATCGGGCCGCGCTCGGCGGGCAGCGGGATCTTGGTCTGGGCCTGACGGGCCGAGGCCGCCGACAGCGCCGGCGCCTGCACCGTCTGCACGACCACGAGCTTGAGCGTGGCCACCGCGAGCACCGCCACCAGGACCAGCCGGCCGATCTTGTAACGGGCGTTGTCGGCCCGGGCGAGCCGGCCCCGGGGCGGAGCCGGTCGTCGCGGGGGCCCGCCGGAGCGGGTTGCACCGGACGGCCGGGACCGCGGCCGTGGCGGTGCCGTCGTCATCAGCCGTTACCCGTGCCGGTGGCCCGGGCCGCCGGTGTGGGCGGAGTAGACCGAGCAGGCGGGGCGGCCGGAGCAGACTGGGCGGCCGGAGCAGACTGGGCGGCCGGAGCAGACTGGGCGGCCGGAGCAGACTGGGTGGCCGGAGCAGAGTGGGCGGGCGGAACAGGCTGGGCGGGCGGCTGGGCCCCTCCGGCCTGGGCCGCCGCCGGTGCGCCACCGCCGGGTCCGGCGTTCGGGTCGGTCACGTCGGTGACGGCGGTGACGCCGACGGGGGCCGCCGGGGTGCTGCCCGGCTTCGCGGCCGGCGGGGCGACGGGCACCGGGGCGACGGCGGCCTTCGGCTCGCCCACCACCGTGACGGCCCCGGACGCGTCGACGACGAGCCGCGCCGGGTCCTGCACCGGCACCATGCCCAGCTGGGCGGCCCGCGCCGCCAGCGCCGGCGCCGAGCTCATCTGGGCGACGTCGCGGTGCAGCCGCTCGCTCTGCGCGGTGAGGGCCTGTGCGGCGGCGCGGGCGTCCTGCAGCCGGTAGGAGTCCGACGCCGCGGCCGTCGACAGCCACAGCGTGGCCACGAGCCCGGCGGTGAGCAGCACCATCACCAGCAGCACGAACTGGGCGCGGCCGGCCGGTGCGGCGGGCCGGGTGGACCGCACGCGGCCCGTCCCCAGCACCCGCTTGAGCCGGTCGTCGCGGCGCGCGTAGGCCTTCTTCGTCGACGTGCCGACGGTCTCGCGCGGCGCGGCGGTCCGCTGGGCCGGGATGGTGGCGGTGCGGGTGCGTGTGGCCGTCCGCTCCTTGACCGATGCACTCATCGTTGTCCCCCTCGTACGACGTTCATGACGCTTCCCGGATGCGCTCCGCCGCCCGCAGGCGGACCGAGGCGGCCCGCGGGTTGTCGGCGATCTCGTCCTCGCCCGCCTGCTCCGAGCCCCGCACCAGCAGCCGCAGCTCCGGGCCGTGACCCGGCAGCTCCACCGGCAGGTCCATCGGTGACGTCGACGTGGACCGGGCCGCCAGCTCCCGCTTGACGATCTTGTCCTCGAGCGACTGGTAGGCGAGCACGACGATCCGCCCGCCCAGCGCGAGCGCGTCCACGGCCGCGGGCATCGCGGTCTCCAGCGCGTCGAGCTCGCCGTTGACCTCGATCCGCAGCGCCTGGAACGTCCGCTTGGCCGGGTGGCCGCCGGTGCGCCGCGACGCCGCGGGCACGGCCTCGTAGAGCAGCTCCACCAGCTCGCCGCTGCGGCGGAACGGCGTCTGCTCGCGCCGCCGGCCGACCGCGGAGGCGATGCGACCGGCGAAGCGCTCCTCGCCGTACTCGCGCAGGATCCGGGCCAGCGCCGGCACCGGGTAGGTGTTGAGGACCTCGGCGGCGGTGGGCCCGGTGGTGGGGTCCATGCGCATGTCGAGGTCCGCGTCGCGCGAGTAGGAGAAGCCGCGCTCGTCCGCGTCGAGCTGCAGCGACGAGACGCCCAGGTCGAACAGCACGCCGTCGACGCGCGGCAGCCCCAGCTCCGCGAGGACGTCGGCGATGCGGTCGTAGACCGTGTGGACCAGGTGCAGCCGGTCGGAGAACGCCGCCAGCCTGCGCCCGGCCATGGCCAGCGCGTCGGGATCGCGGTCGAGGCCGACCAGGGTGAGCTGCGGGTGGGCGGCGAGCAGGGCCGCGGCGTGGCCGCCGAGGCCGAGTGTGGCGTCGACCAGCACGGCCGGCCGGTCCGCCAGCGCGGGCGCGAGCAGCTCGGCGACGCGAGCCAGGGAAACGGGAACGTGCCTGGCCCCAGCCGGCCCGTTCCCTTCGGGGTGCTGCCCCACAGTCACCCACCTCCCTGCCCCGTGTCGCCGAGCTGCCCAGCACCCGACCCGAGCCCCAGCCGGGCCGCCGTCGATGTCCCCACCCGGCAGACCTGGCACCGGGGAAGGTGCGCCAGGGCTGCCGGGTGGGGACACCGGCGGCACGTCCTGCGGTGCGCCGGCCTAGATCAGGCCGGGCAGCACCTCCTCCTGCGCCTGGGCGTAGGTGTCCTCGTGTTCGTCCTGGTACCGCTGCCAGGCCTCGGCGTCCCATATCTCGGCGCGCGTGAACGCGCCGATCACCACGCACTCCTTGGTGAGCCCCGCGTAGCGGCGCAGCTCGGGCGTGATGGCGATCCGACCCTGGGAGTCGGGGTTCTGCTCGTCGGTACCGGAGAACAGGTTGCGCTGGAACACGCGCGCCGACTCGCTCGTGAGCGGCGCGGACGCCACCTTCTGAGCGAGCTCGCCGAAGGCGTCCCTGGTGAACACGTACAGGCAGTGGTCCTGCCCCTTCGTGATCATCAGTCCGCCTCGCAGCTCGTCGCGAAATTTCGCGGGCAGCGTGAGCCGCCCCTTGTCGTCGAGTTTCGGGGTGTAGGTGCCGAGGAACACCGGCTCCACCTCCACCCGAAGCCCCGTTGTGCCCCAGCGATCACCACACTACCCCACTTCCCTCCACCGTCAACAACTCCTGACCCGGCGTGCGGCCGCCTCGAACCGCATCACTGCAGCTCAGAGCGGGTGGAGGGAAGTGGGGGGCGACAACGCTCCACCCACTCGCGCTACACGCTCCGTGTCGCGGAGGGCGACGAAAGCCGACGGTTCGGTGACGCAGAGCGCACATCCAGGCCTGCCGGGGCCGGAGTCGGGGCGGTGGGGGGCGTAGTGGGGGATCCGTGGGGAGGACGCCCCTGCCGGGGTGGGGCACAGTGGGGATGGACACCGAGGGGATGGACACCGAGGGGCGCGACCACCCGACCGGGGAACCCACCGGTCGCTCTTTGACAGAATGGTCCCGTTCTGGCACCCAGCAAGGACGACAACGAAGCAACGACCGCGAGGAGTTCGGGTGACCGCGACGAGCAGCCGCCCCGGTATGGAGTACCCCGGGGTGGAGGGGGCCGTCGGCCTCGCGGAGGTCGCCGACCTCGCCGGCCGCATCGCCACCAACATCCAGCGCGTCATCGTCGGCAAGCCCGACGTCGTGCGCGTCGCGCTGGTCACGCTGCTCGCCGAGGGCCACCTCCTCGTCGAGGACGTGCCGGGCGTCGGCAAGACGTCGCTGGCCAAGGCGCTCGCGCGGTCCATCGACTGCTCGGTCAGCCGCGTGCAGTTCACCCCCGACCTGCTGCCCGGCGACATCACGGGCATGTCGGTGTTCAACCGGCAGACCACGGAGTTCGAGTTCCGTCCGGGGCCGGTGTTCGCCAACGTCGTCATCGCCGACGAGATCAACCGCGCGTCGCCCAAGACCCAGTCGGCGCTGCTCGAGTGCATGGCCGAGCACCAGGTCACCGTCGACGGCGCCACCTACGCCCTCGCCGCGCCGTTCATGGTCGTCGCCACGCAGAACCCCATCGAGATGGACGGCACCTACCCGCTGCCGGAGGCCCAGCGCGACCGCTTCACCGCGCGCGTCAGCGTCGGGTACCCGGACGCCGCGGCGGAGCTGGCCATGGTCGACGAGCACGCGACCGCCGACCCCCTGGAGAACCTGCGCGCGGTCACCGACGCGCGCCGCGTGCGCGCGGTCGTCGAGGCCGTGCGCCGGGTGCACCTGGGCCCGGAGGTGCGGCAGTACTGCGTCGACATGGTCAGCGCCACGCGCCGGCTGCCCGAGCTGCGCCTGGGTGCCTCCCCCCGCGCCACGCTGCAGCTCGTCCGGGCCGCGAAGGCCCAGGCCGCACTGGCCGGCCGCGGCTTCGTCGTCCCCGACGACGTGCAGGCCATCGCCGTGCCGGTGCTGGCCCACCGCCTGCTGCTGGCCCCCGACGCGGTGGCCGCGCGCCGCAGCACCACCGACATCGTGCGCAGCCTGCTGGGCCGGCAGGCGGTCCCGGCGCCGGGCCGCGCCGGAGCCTGACGCCGGTGGCCGGCCGGGAGGGCCGCTTCTCCGGCCTCACCACCCGCGGTCGCTGTCTGCTCGCCGGTGGCCTGGCCACCGCCGCGTGCTCGGTGGTGCTCAACGAGCGCGACCTGCTGCGGGTCGGCGCCTTCGTCGCCCTGCTGCCGCTGTTCGCGCTGCTGCTCTCCGCCCGCACCCGGCGCACCCTGCGGGTCGACCGGGTCCTGACCCCCGCCCGGGTGTCGGTGGGCTCGGAGGTGTCGGTCGAGCTGCACCTGCGCGGCGCCGCGCTGCTGGGGTCGATGCGCCTCGCCGACACCGTCCCGGACGCCGCGGGCCCCCAGCCTGCGGCCCCGCCGCGCTTCACCGTCCACCGCTTCACCGGACGCGGCTCCGCCGTCATCACCTACCCGCTGCGCCCCGTGCTGCGCGGTGTCCACACCGTCGGACCGCTGTTCGGCAGCGCCACCGACCCGCTCGGGCTCGCCGAGTTCGATCGCGCGCTGGCCGGCCCCGACCAGCTCGTCGCGCTCCCCCGGGTGGTCACCCTGCGCGGGCTGCCCGCGGCGCTGGGCTCCGGCGACGGCACCCCCGGTGCCGCCCGCGCCCACCAGGGCCACGGCAGTTCCGACGTCCTGACCAGGCCCTACCGCCAGGGCGACGAGCTGCGCCGGGTGCACTGGCGCAGCACCGCCCGCTACGACGAGCTGATGGTGCGTCTCGAGGAACGGCCGTGGCGCGGCGGCATCACCGTGCTGCTGGACCGTCGCGACGCCGCGCACCGCGGCCTCGGCGCGGCGTCCAGCCTCGAGTTCGCCGTCAGCCTCACCGCCAGCATCTGCGCCCACCTCATCGCCCGCGGGGAACCCGTCACCGTGGTCACGGAGGACGGGGCCGCGCTCACCGGCCCGTCCGAGGTCCCCGGGCTCGACCCGGTCCTCGACGCCCTCGCCGCGCTGCGGCCCTCGGCCCGCACCGACCTGGGCGGACCGGAGCTCTCCCGCGACACCGACGTGCTGGCCGTGCTGGGCGCGGTCGCGCCGGGCCAGGTCGAGGGGCTGCTGGCCCGCCGGCCCACCGGCGGCCACGCGATCCTGCTCGACACCCCCACCTGGGACGCCGTGCCCGCGCCCCGCGGCGCCGGCTCGACGGCGGGCACCGCCGCGGTGCTGCGCCGGGCCGGCTGGCAGGTCACCGTGGCCGGCGCCGGGTCGGCCCCCGACGTCGTGTGGGGCGCGCTGACCTCCGGCGCCGCCCCGGACGGCATGCAGGTGACTGTCTTGTGACGCCCACCACCATCACGGCCCCCGTTCCGGCCGCGCCACCGGCTCAGGAGCACCCGGCCGCATGAACACCACCCTGACCCGCACCCCCGCTCCGGCCTCCGCTCCCCCGGCCCGCCCTCCGCTGCCGTGGACCACCGCCATCGCGGCCGGCGTCGCCGTCCTGCTGGCCGGGGTCCCCGTCAGCGCCGTCGTGCAGGGCGCCACCTGGGTCGGCGACGCCGTGCTCGTCGTCGGCGCGGTCGTGATCGTGGGGTTGCTGCTGCACCGCGCGGGGGCGGTGGTGGTGGCGGCCGGCCAGCTCGTCGCGGTCCTCCTCGTCCTGACCGCCCGGTTCACCGCGTCGGGCATCGCCGGCGTGGTCCCGGGGCCCGCCGCGTGGGGCGAGTTCGGCGGGCTCGTCGCCGGGGCGGGCGAGCAGATCTCGGTGGGCGTCGCCCCCGTGGCGCCCACCCCGGAGATCCTCTTCCTCGTCTCGGCCGCGTTCGGGCTGGTGGCGATCGCGGTGCAGCTCGCCGCCGTCGGCGCCCACGCCCCCGCGGCGGGCGGGGTGCCCCTGCTCGCCATGTTCGCCGTGCCCGCCGCGCTGGCCGACGACCTGCTGCCGTGGTGGACCCTCGTCGGGGCCGCGGCCGGCTTCGGGCTGCTCCTGCTCGCCCGCGAGGGCGCCCGCCGCGAGCTCGCGGGCGGCTCGGCACTGGTCGCCGGCGCGGTCGTGGTCGCGCTCGGGGTGGGGGCGGCCGCGAGCTTCATCGGCACCACCGGCCGTTTCGAGGGCACCGGGGGCGGCGGGGGCGGCGGCTCCATCGGGCTGAGCCCGTTCACCGCGCTGCGCGGCCAGCTCAGCCAGAACACCCCCACCGAGCTGTTCCGGGTACGGGGCCTGCCGCAGGCCGCCTACCTGCGGGCGCTCACCCTGCGCGACTACGTGCCCAACGCCGGGTGGAAGGCCACCCGCCCCGACCCGGGCCCGGCCCTGCCCGGCACCGTCCTGCCGTCCTTCGGCGGGCCGCAGACCACGATCGACATCGAGAACACGGCTTTCCGCGACTACTGGCTCCCGGTCTACGGCGTCCCGGTCGCCGTCACCGGCCTGCCCGCCGGCCAGTGGGCGTACGACGAGAGCAGCGGCACCGCCTACACCTCCCGCCCCCGCGAGGACGGCCAGTGGAGCGAGCGCGCGTCGCTCGCGCAGCCCACCGCCGAGCAGCTGCGCGCCGCCGACGGGCCGGGCAGCCCGGGCAACGAGTACCTCAACGTGGGCGGCGTCGACCGCCGGGTCACCGCACTCGCCCGTGAGACGACGGCCGGCCGGACCACCGCGTTCGACAAGGCCATGGCCCTGCAGGACTACTTCGCCGGGCCGACGAGCCAGTTCCGGTACAGCCTCCAGACCGCACCCGGGGGCGGGGACGACGCCCTCGTCGAGTTCCTGACGGTCGGCAAGGCGGGCTACTGCGAGCAGTTCGCGTCGGCGATGGCGGTGATGCTGCGCACCGTCGGGGTGCCGGCCCGGGTCGCCGTCGGGTTCACCGGTGGCGTCGTCAAGGGCGACTACCGCTCGATCACCACCGCCGACGCCCATGCCTGGGTGGAGGCCTGGTTCCCCGGCATCGGCTGGACCACGTTCGACCCCACCCCGCTGGCCGACGGCCGCACCATCACCCCGCCCTACGTCGCCGAGGCGCAGGCGCAGGCCGACCCGGGCGGCACCGACGGCCAGGACCCCGCGACGCAGGACGCCCGTCAGCGGCCGGTGCCGACCACCGCGCCGGCCGCGCCGGACCCGGTCGCCCCCGACGTCACCGCGCCCGATCCGGCCACCACCTCCAGCGTGCCGGCCTGGCCGTTCGTCGTTCTCGCCGCGGTGCTGCTGCTCGGCGGCGCCGCCCTGGTACCGGCGGGCCTGCGCGTCCGGGACCGCCGGAGGCGGCTGGCCGCGGTGGACGGCGGCGGCCCGGACGCCGCCGCCGCCGCGTGGGCCGAGCTGATGGCCGAGTCGCAGGACCGTGGGGCGCCGACCCCACCCAGCGACACGGTCCGGTCCGGCGCACGGCGCCTCGTGCACGAGCACCAGCTCGACGGCGGCGCCCAGCAGGCCCTGCGCGACCTCGTGGGCGCGGTGGAGGCCAGCTGGTACGGCGGCGAGCAGCCTGCCCCCGGCGAGCTCGCCGGGCCCCTGGGCACGGTGCGCACGGCGATCGCCACCGATCGGCGGCTCAGCCTGCGGGAACGTCTGCTCCCGCGCTCGGTGACCCGGAGGAAGCGGACCAGCGTGTGACCACGCGAAAGCCGCCGCACCCGAGGGTGGCGGCGGCTCGTCGCGTACTGCCTTATTCCTGCTCGAACCGGCGGCGGAAACGCTCTTCCATCCGGCCGGTGAAGCCGTTCTTGTCCGTCTCGGCCGCGGGCGCCTGGCCCGGGGCCGAGGACGCTCCGACGGAGGTGACCGCGAGCACGGCCCCGCCGAGCATCGCGACGAAGCCGACCACGCTGACCACGGGGATCGCCGGTACGAGCGTCAGGAGCGCCGGGACGGCGATACCGAGCACGAGAAGAGCGAGACCGACGACGAACAGGGCGACGCCCTGCACACGACGCCGACGGGTGGGTTTGCGCAGCCGGCCACCACGGACGGTCGATGCGAACTTCGGGTCCTCGGCGTAGAGAGCGCGCTCGATCTGTTCGAGCAGCCGCTGCTCGTGCTCGGAGAGGGGCATGGCTTCGCCTCCGGCACTGTGTTCGTTCCTGTCGGGTCATCTTCCATGGTGCCGGAACGACGCGACAACCGCCCGGGAGTGGGCGCCTGCTTCAGAGGATACGAGTCTCACGGCCCGACGACTACCCGGACTCGTCGAGCGGACGGGCCGATCTTTCGGAAGAAGAGGGCCGAAAGGGTGTGAGCTGCGACGCACCGCCCGAATCAGGCGGTCATCCCGACCGCCGGGCGAGCGCGTGCAGACGCGCCGAGAGGTCGAGCAGGGCCGGTTCGGCCGCCGCGAGGGCCTCGAGATCGGCGACGGAGCGGGCCCCGGCCGGGCCGCCGTCGCGCACCGAGCCCGGCACCCAGCCCTCGAGCACGCCGTCGCCCTGCAGCAGCTCGAGCACCAGCGAGCCGTCGGCGGCCAGCAGCGCCTTCAGCGCGGCGGCGTCCAGCCGCCGGCGCACGACGTCACCCGGACCGTAGCGGCCGTCCGGGTCGGTCAGCAGCGTGCGTGCCTCGGTCAGCCGGCCGGCCACCGTGCGCGCCAGCACCGCCCCGTAGCGCCCGGCCACCAGCACCGACACCGCGCCGCCCGGGGCGGCCGCGCTGCGCAGGGCGGCCAGCGCCGCCGCGGCGTCGTCCACGATCTCGAGCAGGCCGTGCCCGAGCACCAGGTCGGCCCCGCCCTCGGCGACGACGTCGGCGAGCGCGTCGACGTCACCCTGCACCGGGGTGACCAGCCCGGCCACGCCCGCGTCCCGCGCCCGGCGGTGCAGCGCGGCGAGCGCGTTGGGGCTGCTGTCGACGACCGTGACGGCGCAGCCGGCGAGCGCCAGCGGCACCGCCCACGCGCCGCTGCCCCCGCCGACGTCGAGCACGCGTGGGGCCCGGGCGGCCGCCCGGGCCCGCACCGCCGCCAGCTCCGCCGCGACGGCACGGCGGACGGCACCGTCTCCCGAGCCGGGAACCGTGGCGGTGTTCTCGGTCACCGAGTGCTCCCGACCGACGGCGCGGCGGAGACGAGAGCCGTGATGGTGGTGGCGGCGGTGAGCACAGACATGCCGCTGAGCGTAGTGGGCCCCACCTGGGGGTAGGTTGATCGACGTGCAGGTGGTCGCCACGTTGAGCCTCAAGGGCGGAGTGGGCAAGACGACGGTCGCGCTCGGCCTGGCCGGCGCCGCCCAGCAGCACGGTGTGCGCACCCTGGTGGTGGATCTCGACCCCCAGGCCAACGCCACCATCGCCCTCGACGTGGGGGCCACCGCCGCCACCGTGGCCGAGGTGCTCGACAACCCCGCCCGCTCGGTGATCCGGCGGGCCATCGCCCCAAGCGGCTGGGGCGAGGGCCTCGACGTGCTCGTGGGCGCCGAGCAGACCGAACGGCACAACCATCCCGATCCCAGTGGCAAGCAGCTCAACAAGCTGGTCCGGGCCCTGGAACGGCTGGACCCGGCCGACGCCGACGATCCCGACGACGGCTACGAGACCGACGAGCCCTACCGGCTGGTGATCGTCGACTGCCCGCCGTCGCTGGGCCAGCTCACCCGCAGCGCGCTGGCCGCCGCCCACCGGGCGGTGCTGGTGACGGACCCGACGATGTTCGCGGTGTCGGGCGTGCAGCGCGCGTTCGACGCCGTGCAGGCCGAGCGCCAGCGCGCCAACCCGGACCTGCAGCCGCTCGGCGTGCTGATCAACCGGGTGCGTCCGCGCAACACCGAGCACGAGTTCCGGATCGCCGAGCTGCGCGAGCTGTTCGGCCCGCTGGTGCTCTCCGGCGTGATCCCCGACCGTTCCGCCATCCAGCAGGCCCAGGGCGCCTGCCTGCCGATCCAGCGCTGGGACACCCCCGGCGCCCGCGAGGTGTCGGCCGTGTTCACCACCCTGCTGGGCCGCGTCCTGCGCAGCGACCGCCCGCGCCGCGTGCGCGTGGAGCCGAGCGCCCCGCCCGCGACGCGCTGACGCCGGGAGATCAGCGCAGCGGGATCGACTCCGACACGATCCCCACGAACTGCTCCGCCTGCCGCAGCAGGTCGTCGGCGTCGCGTTGACCGACGAGCCGGGCGATGCCGGCCTCGGCCGCGGCCCGGGTGGCCGAGCACGCCGCGAAGAACGCCGCCCACTCCGCCAGCTCCGGCGCCACCTCGCCGAGCAGCTGCCAGGCGTTGCGGGTGGCGCCCCGGCGGGGCTGGGGCGTGGCCCGCACCGCGAGCACGGCCGCGGCGGCCCGCAGCGCCGCCAGATACGCGGCCGGGTAGCGCAGCAGAGGGTCGGTGTGGCGGTGGGCGTCGGCGAGCCCGTCGGTGGCCTGCCGGAGCAGCCCCAGAGCCGCACGGGACGTGGGCGCGGCTCGGGGGCTGGGCACCCGCGCGCTGGTGGTGACGGTCATCGAAGGCTCCTTCCGCTCTTCACCGCGATCATGCACGGGACCACCGACAGTCTCGGGCCCACTACTCCGCCACCCGGACGAGATCCCACACCCCGGGCCCCGCCCGCATCCGCAGGACGAACTCGCGTCCGGAGTCCTGCGGCTCGTCGGTGGACTGCGCGACGACGCGCCAGCACCGCATCCGGTCGCCCCCGACCGGCATCGGCGACGGGAACGGCCACGGCGACTCCTCGATCCACCGCTCCCGCACGTCGGTGACCAGGAACCGCGGGCCGCGGCGGGCCGGCCTGCGCTGGAACTCGACGGGCTCCCCGTCCTGCCAGCGCACCTGGATCGGGGTCGGCTGACGTCCGAACACCCGGCTGAAGGCACTCATCCCCGGCACTCCCTCCACGGCCGGCGCACCCGGTGGCGGGGCGCTTCCCCCGCCCCACCGACCGGGGCACCCTGATGATCGAACACATGTTCGATCGGGTTCCAGTAGAACCCGGAGCGGCGCCGACGTCAAGTCGTGTTCCGCACCGGAGGGCTCCTCGTGGTGTGATGGACGACGTGACCACGGCCCCCGCTCGCCACCTCGTCCAGCTCGGACCGGGCGAGATCACCGAACGGCTGAGCGAGGCGCTCGACGTCTACGTCACCGCGATGGGCTACCCGCCGAGCACCGCCCGCCAGCGGCGCGCGCTCTGGCTCGACCACGTGCGCAGGCCGGGCTGGCGCGCCGTCGGCTGGGTGGACGCGGCCGACCGGCTGCTCGGCGTCGCCTACGGCTACACCGGCGGCCCCGGCCAGTGGTGGTTCGAGGAGGTCCGGCGCGGTCTGCGCGCCCGCGGCGGCGAGACCGAGAGCTGGCTCGGCGACTACTTCGAGCTCACGGAGCTCCACGTGCGGCCCGACGCGCAGGGCGGCGGGCTCGGCGAGGGCCTGCTGCGCGCCCTGCTGGCCGGCACCGACCGCTCGCACGTGCTGCTCTCCACCCCGGAGTACGGTACCCAGCCCCCAGGCCGCGCGTGGCAGCTCTACCGGCGCACCGGCTTCCGCGACGTGCTGCGCGAGCACCGGTTCACCGGCGACTCCCGTCCCTTCGCCGTGCTCGGCCGGGAACTGCCCGTCCCACCCCGGTGAGCCGGGCGCGCCAGCCGCGCTTGTCGGGCACAACGGGCATCGGATGGCACGATGACCGACGTGCCACCGACGCGCCGGAGCCCCCGACGACCTCTGCCGTTCCTGCTGATCCTGGTGCTGCTGGTGGGCGGCCTGCTCGGGGGCTGTGCACGCGTCCGCACCGCGCTGGCCGTGCAGCCCGACGACACCGTCACCGGCGAGATCGTGCTGGCCACCCCGGAGAAGTCGCCCGACGACAAGGGTCCGACGGTCACCCTGCCGCCCGACCTCGCATCGGACCTCGACGTCGCCCCCTACCGTCAGGAGGGCTACACCGGCTCCGTGCTCACGTTCTCGGGGCTGAGCTTCGACCAGGTCGGCCGCCTGAGCTCGGCGATGGGCCCGGCCGGCAGCACGGTGCAGTTCAGCCTGCGCCGCGCGGGCGGGCGGGTGCTGGTCACGGGATCGGTGGACCTCACCTCGGTCTCGGTGGACAAGGCCGACTTCCAGCTCAAGATGAGCTTCCCGGGCCAGGTCGTGGAGTCCAACGGCGAGATCGACGGCAGCACCGTCAGCTGGACGTTCGACGCGGGCAAGGCCGCCGACGTCACCGCCGTGGTGGCCTACGCCGACCCCGGGGCCCCCTCCGTCCTCAACTGGACGCTCGGGCTCGCCGCGGTCGTCGCGCTGGTGGCCCTCACCGTGGTGCTGCTGGCCCGCCGGGTGCGCAACCCGCCGATCGGTCCCCCTATCCGCTGACCACGGCCCGTCGCGTCCCCAGCCCGAGCCGCTCCACGAGCTCGATCGTGGCCAGGGACCGGTTCAGCGTGTAGAAGTGCAGGTTCCGCACGCCCTCGGCGAGCAGCCGGGTGCACAGCTCGGCCGTGACGTCCATCCCCGCGGCCCGGAACGACGCGGGGTCGTCGGCGTAGGGCTCCAGGCGCTCCAGCAGGGCCGGGGGCACCGGCGCGCCCGACAGCTCCGGCCCGCGGTGCAGCGTGCGCACCGTGGTGAGCGGCATGATCCCCGGCAGCACCGGCACGTCGCAGCCCACGGCGGCGAGGCGGTCGCGCAACCGCAGGTAGCCGTCGGGCTCCAGGAACAGCTGGGTGATCGCGAAATCGGCCCCGGCACGGATCTTGGCGACGAGCCGCCGCAGGTCCTCGTCGGGGTCGCCGGAGCGCGGGTGGCCGTACGGGAACGCCGCGACGCCCACCGAGAAGTCCCCCAGCCTGCGCACGAGCGACACCAGCTCGTCGGCGTAGGTGAGGCCCTCGGGGTGGGCGACCCACTCGCCCAGCGGGTCGCCGGGAGGGTCGCCCCGGATCGCGAGCACGTTGCTGATGCCCGCCGCGGCGTACGCGCCGATCACGTGGCGCAGCTCCGCGACGGTGTGCGAGACGGCCGTGAGGTGCGCCATCGGCACCAGCGTCGTGTCGGTGGCGATCCGCGCCGTGGTGCGGATGGTGCGGTCGCGGTTGGACCCGCCCGCGCCGTACGTCACCGAGACGAACGCGGGGTCCAGCGGCTCGAGCCGTCGGATCGCCCGCCACAGCTCGGCCTCGCCCTTCTCGTCGTTCGGCGGGAAGAACTCGACCGAGAAGACGGGCCGGTCCTGGTCGATCCGCTGGGTGACCTTCACGATCACAGGGTAACGGGGGCCCCGGTCAGCGCGCCGACCTCGGCCGCCGCCGATACCCTCGGGGCGTGACCCGCACCGTAGGCACCGACGGACCACCCGCCAGCGCCACCGACGGGGGCCTGACGACCGGCATCGAGGCAGCCCTGTCGGTCTACCTGGAGGGCCGCCTCGCCGACACGTCCGCGATCGATCCCGCGTTCGGCCGGGCCACCGAGTCGCTGGCCGACTTCGTGCTCAGCGGGGGCAAGCGGCTGCGCCCCACGTTCGCCTGGTGGGGGTGGCGGGGTGCGGGCGGCGCCACGGACGCGCCGGAGGCGGTGGCCGTGCTGCGCGCCGTCAGCGCGCTGGAGCTGCTGCAGGGCGCGGCCCTGATCCACGACGACCTGATGGACGCCTCGGCCACCCGGCGCGGGCGTCCCACCGTGCACGTCGCGTTCGCGCGTCGGCACGCCGACGCCGGCTGGCAGGGCAGGCCCGCGCGCTTCGGCGCGGCGGCGGCGATCCTGCTCGGCGACCTCGCGCTGGTGTGGGCCGACGACATGTTCCGCGGTTCCGGGCTGCCGCACACGGCGCTGGACCGCACCGCCGAGCCGTGGCAGGCGATGCGCACCGAGCTGCTGGGCGGCCAGTTCCTCGACGTGCTCAACCAGTCCACCGGCGACACCTCCACCCGCGCCGCCCTGCAGGTGGACCGCTACAAGACCGCCGCCTACACCGTCGAGCGCCCGCTGCACCTGGGCGCGGCCATCGCCGGCGCCGGGCCCGACGTGATCGCGGCATACCGCCGGTTCGGGGCCGACATCGGCGTGGCGTTCCAGCTGCGCGACGACCTGCTGGGTGTCTTCGGTGACCCCGAGGTCACCGGCAAGCCGGCGGGCGACGACCTGCGGGAGGGCAAGCGCACCGTGCTCATCGCCACGGCCGTCGAGCGCGCCGAGCAGCGCGGCGACACCGCCGCCCGCGACGCCGTGCTCGCCGCCGTCGGTGACCCCGATCTCGACGCCGACGGCCTCGAGGCCGTGCGCGGGTTGCTCACGGAGCTGGGTGCCGTGCAGGCCGTGGAGCAGCGGATCGCGTCGCTCACCGGGTCGGCGCTGGACGCGCTCGGCACGGCCGACATCGCCGAGCCCGCCGCCGCCCGGCTCGCCGACCTGGCCGTCACGGCCACCCGCCGGCACCGATGACGCTCCGCACCGTCAAGGGCCCGACCGACCACGTCGTGGTCGTCGGAGCCGGGTTCGCGGGACTGACGGCCGCGCTGCACCTGCTGGGCGCCGGCCGTCGCGTCACGGTCGTCGAGCGGGGCGGGCACCCGGGCGGCCGGGCCGGACGCCTGGACCTGCAGACCGAGCGGGGCACGTTCCACGTCGACACCGGGCCCACCGTCCTGACCATGCCGAGCCTGTTCGACGAGGCGTTCGCGGCCGTCGGGGAGAAGCTGGTGGACCGGCTCGACCTCGTCGAGCTCGACCCGGGCTACCGCACCCACTTCGCCGACGGCTCCACCATCGACGTCCACACCGACGGTGCGGCCATGGAGCAGGAGGTCCGCGCGGTGTGCGGGCCCGAGGCCGCCGCGGGTTACGTCCGGATGCGCGCGTGGCTCACCGAGCTCTACAAGGCCGAGATCGACACGTTCATCGGCTCCAACTTCGACTCCCCGCTCGACCTGCTGGGCCGCGACCTCGTCAAGCTCGCGACGCTCGGCGGGTTCGGCCGGCTGGGGCCGAAGGTGGCCTCGTTCCTGCCCGACGAGCGGCTGCGGCGGATCTTCTCCTTCCAGGCCCTCTATGCGGGCGTGCCGCCGCAGACCGCGCTCGGCGCGTACGGCGTCATCGCCTACATGGACACCGTCGCGGGCGTGTTCTTCCCCAGGGGCGGGATGCGCTCGATCGGCCAGGCGCTGGCCGACGCGGCCGTCGCCGCGGGCGCCACCATCCACTACGGACGCACGGTCACCGGGTTGGAACGCGGAGCGGGCCGGATCACGGCACTGCGCCACCGGGCCACCGCCGAGCCCGACGGCGCCACCGAGCGGCTGGCCTGCGACGTCGCGGTGCTCACCCCCGACCTCCCGATCGTCCACGAGCTGGTGGGCCGGGCACCGCGGCGGGCCGTCCCGCTGCGCTACTCCCCCAGCGCGGTCGTCCTGCACGCCGGGCTGCGCCACGCGCATCCCGAGGTCGCGCACCACACCATCTCGTTCGGTGCGGCGTGGGAGAGCACGTTCCGCGAGATCATCAGCGACGGCCGGCTCATGAGCGATCCGTCACTGCTGATCACCCGGCCCACAGCGTCGGACCCCGGGCTCGCGCCGGAGGGCTCCGACCTGCTGTTCGTCCTCGCGCCGTGCCCCAACCTCGACTCCGGGCCGCTGGACTGGGCCCGGGTCGGCCCCGCCTACCGCGACGAGCTGCTGGGCGTCCTCGAGGCGCGCGGGCACCCCGGCCTCGGCGACGTGGCCGGCGACATCGAGGTGTCGCGCCTGGTCACACCGGCCGACTGGGCCGCGGAGGGCATGGCGGCGGGCACCCCGTTCTCCGTGTCGCACACCTTCGCCCAGACCGGCCCGTTCCGGCCCCGCAACCTGGTGCGCGGCCTGGACAACGCGGTGCTGGCCGGATGCGGCACCACGCCCGGCGTCGGGATCCCGCCGGTGGTGCTGTCGGGGAGGCTCGCAGCCCAGAGAATAACGGGGCTGCGGATCACGGGAGCGGTGTGAAGCAGGGGCCCCAGATCTCCCCCACACCGGCCGTGGCAGCATGGATCGCGTCATGAGCACCACTGCACCCGTCGAAGAACCGACGCTGCCCGACCCCCCACCCGCCCCGCGCCCGGTGCCGGCGGGACCTTTCGGTGCCCGCTTCGGCAACCCGCCCCGGGGCCCGCTGCTGATGGGTCTCGCGGCCGCCGTCATGCTGGTCGTCGGCGGTTTCGGCGCCGGCGGCGTGCTCATCCGTGACCCCCTGATGACGAACTCCGCGGTCGGCTTCTGGCGCTACGGCCACGGCCACGACCTGGCCGCGTTCCTCATGTACGCGGGCGTGGCCCTCATGGCGTGGGCCTGGATCCGGCTCGGCCGCGAGGTGCTCGCGCAGCGGATCGGCGGCCGCGCGGTGCTCACCACCGCACTGGTGTGGATCGTGCCGATGCTGTTCGCACCGCCGCTGTTCACCCGCGACATCTTCAGCTACCTCGCCCAGGGCGCCCTGCCCCTCAACGGTTTCGACCCGTACGCGGTCGGCCCCGAGGCGATGCCCGGCATCCTGTCGGACAACGTCCACTACTTCTGGCAGGACACCCCCGCGCCGTACGGGCCGCTGTTCATCCTGATCGCCAAGGGCATCGCCTGGCTGATCGGCAACAACATCATCCTCGGCGTCATCCTCATGCGGCTCGCGCTGCTGCCCGGCCTGCTGCTGCTGGTCTGGGCCCTGCCCGAGCTCACCCGCCGCCTCGGCGGGCGTGTCCCGCTGGCGATGTGGATCGCCGTCGCCAACCCCATGATGGTCATCACGATGATCGGCGGCGGGCACAACGACCTGCTGGTGGTGGGGCTGCTGGCCGTCGGGTTCCTGGCGGCCCTGCGGGCGGGCGACGGGCTGCGGGGCGGCCACGCGCTGGGCATCGCGCTGATCACCCTGGCGATGGCGGTCAAGGCCAGCGCCGGCGTCGCACTGCCGTTCGCCGTGCTGATCTGGGCCGCGCACATGACCGGCTCGCGCCTCGTGCGCATCGTGAAGGCCACGGCCGCCGGTGTCGCCGTGTTCGCCGTCGTGTTCGCGGTGTGCACCCTGGTGGCCGGGGTCGACCTGGGCTGGCTGCCCGCGCTCAGCGCCCCGTCGATGATCGTCAACTGGATGTCGATCCCCACCGCGGCCGGGCAGATCGTCGGCGGCATCCTGAGCCTGTTCGGGGCCGACTACCAGCTGTTCATCAACATCTTCCGCGGCATCGGCATCGCGGTGCTGCTCGCGCTGGCGGGCCGCCAGTGGTGGGCCGCCCGCGACGGCGGACCTGACGCCGTGCGCCGCGCCGGCATCGTGCTGTTCGCCGTCTCGGTGCTCTCCCCCGCCACGCTGCCCTGGTACGTCAGCTGGGGCATGGCGCTGCTGGCCATGACCCCGTGGACCGCCCGCGGGCTGCAGTACATGGTGTTCGCCTCGGTCATGCTGATCGTCGTCTACTACCCCAACGGCGAGGACGGCCTCTACAACTGGGGCTACCTCGCCGCCTGCGCGGCCGTGGCGGCGCTCGCCGCGGTGTCGCTGCTGCGCGAGGACCCCCTGCGGCTGCGCCCCGGCGCCCGCTCCACCACCCGCGTCACAGCCCGTGTCGCCGCCCGGACAGGCTGAGCTCGACGCCGCCGGCATCACCGATCCGGTGCTGCGGGAGGCCTACCGGGGGTGCCGGGAGCTCAACGCCCGCTTCGGCCGCACCTACTTCCTGGCCACCCGGCTGCTCCCCCGGGGTCGCCGGCCCGCCGTGCACGCGCTCTACGGCTTCGCCCGCTACGCCGACGAGATCGTCGACGACCTGGCCGACGGCGCGCCGGTCGCCGAGCGGGCGCTGCGCATCGACGCCCTGACCGCACAGATGGACGCGGCGCTGGCCGGCGGGCCCGCGGCCCACCCCGTGCTGGCCGCCCTGGCCGACACGGCCGACCGGTACGCCATCGACCACCGCCACTTCACCGACTTCATGACGTCGATGCGGATGGACATCGACGTCACCTCCTACGCCACGTTCGACGACCTCGGCGTCTACGTGCACGGGTCGGCCTCGGTGATCGGCCTGCAGATGCTCCCGGTGCTGGGCACCACCGTGCCGCGCGCGGAGGCCGAGGGGCCGGCGTCGGCGCTCGGGGTGGCGTTCCAGCTCACCAACTTCCTGCGCGATGTCGGGGAGGACCTCGACCGCGGCCGCGTCTACCTGCCCTCCGACGAGCTGGCGGCGTTCGGGGTGGACCGCGACCTGCTGGCCTGGTGCCGCCGCACCCGGCGCCCCGACCCCCGCGTCCGCCGGGCCCTGTCCCATCTCGTGGCCCACACCCGCGCGGTCTACCGACGGGCCGAGCCGGGCATCGGGATGCTGGAGCCGGTCTCCCGCGCCTGCGTGTCCTGCGCGTTCACCCTCTACCGCGGCATCCTCGACGAGATCGAGGCGGCCGACTACCACGTGCTCCACAGGCGCGTGTCGGTCCCGTCCCGCCGTCGGGCGGCGGTGGCCCTCCCCGGCCTCGCGAAGGCCCTGGCGGCGAGAACCCGAACCTGACCCCGCGAGTCGGCGGTTTCCCGCGCGCGAGTCGGCAGAATCCCGCCCGCGAGTCGGCAGATTCCCGCTCTCGCCGGAGTGCCGACCCGCGCGCGAAAGTGCCGACTCGCGCCCGCGGAACTGCCGACTCGCGCGCGCGAAAGTGCCGACTCGCGGGGTGGGCGGGCGGGCCGGTCTTGACGGCAGGGGTGGGGCGCGGTCTGCTGGCGCCGTGATCGTCGACGAGGGACCGCTGGCCGACGTCGTACGGGAGCTGCGGCTCGTGGACCACCACGTGCACGGCGCGGCGACGGCCGATCTCGACGCCGCCGCGTTCGAGGACGGGCTCACCGAGTCGCCCTGGCCCGCAGCCCCCGGCACGTCGCACCTGGACTCGCAGGTGGGGTTCGCCGTGCGCCGCTGGTGCGCGCCGGTGCTCGAGCTCCCACCGCACGTCGACCTCCCGGCCTACCTGGCCCGGCGCCACGAGCTGGGCACCGCCGAGGTGACGCGTCGTTTCCTCACCGCCAGCGGCATCGGCCGGTTCCTCGTGGAGACCGGGTACCTGCCCGACCAGGTCCTCGGCCCGGCGCAGATGGCCGCCGTCGTCGGCGGGGAGACCGCCGAGGTCGTGCGGCTGGAGACGGTGGCCGAGGAGGTCGCCGCCGCCCGACCCGACGCCGGCCGCTTCGCCGACGCCTTCGCCACCGCGCTCGCCGAGCGGGCCCGGACGGCCGTCGGGCTCAAGTCCGTGATCGCCTACCGCCACGGCCTCGACGTCGACCCGGCCCGCCCGACGCCCCTCGAGGTCCTCCGCGCGGCGGGCCGGTGGCTCAAAGCGGGCGGGCGGCTCACCGATCCGGTGCTGCTGCGGCATCTGCTGTGGGCGGGCGTCGAGCACGGGCTGCCGCTGCAGTTCCACGTCGGCTACGGCGATCCCGACCTCACGCTGCACCGCTGCGACCCGTCGCTGCTCACGCCGTTCATCCGCGCCGTGCAGGTCCCGGTCATGCTGCTGCACTGCTACCCGTACCACCGCACGGCCGCGTACCTCGCCGGCGCGTTCCCGCACGTGTACCTCGACGTCGGGCTGGCGATGAACTACACCGGCGCCCGCAGCCGCGCCGTGCTCGCCGAGACGCTCGAGGTGGCGCCGTTCGGCAAGGTCCTCTTCTCCTCCGACGCCCTGGGCCCGCCGGAGCTGCACCACCTCGGGGCGGTGCTGTGGCGCCGCGCGGTCACCGACGTGCTGGGCGGGTGGGTCGCCGACGGCGACTGGTCGGCCGCCGACGCCGTGCGCGTCGCCGAGATGATCGGCAGCGGCAACGCGACCAGGGTCTACCGCCTGTGACGGAACGACTGGTCAGGTTTCTCTACGGCGACCCCAGCGGCGTCATCCGCGGCAAGCAGGTGCACCGCTCCCGCTTCGACGACGCCGTCGTCTCCGGGCTCGGTCTCACCCGCGCCCAGAACGCGATCAACGTCCTCGACGACCTCGTGCCGGTCGAGGGCATGGAACCGGTCGGTGAGATCCGGATCGTGCCCGACATGGACACCTACCAGGCGCTGCCGTGGCTCGACGGCGTCGGGAGCGTGTTCTGCGACCAGGTCGGCCACGACGGCACCGACTGGGGCGGCTGCCCGCGGTCGTTCCTGAAGCGGGCGGTGGGCCGGGCCGGCACGGCCGGGTTGAGCGTCCAGGCGTCGTTCGAGAACGAGTTCTACCTGGCCGAGCGCACCCCGTCGGGGCCGAAGCCGTGGGGCGACGGGCCCGTCTACTCCTCGGCCGGGCTCGACCGCGCCGCGCCCGTCGTCAACGACATCGTCGACGCGCTGGTGGAGCAGGGCATCGAGGTGGAGCAGGCGATCAACGAGTACGGGCCCGGCCAGCAGGAGATCTCGATCCGCCACGCCGACGCGCTGCGCGCCGCCGACAACCAGCTCCGCGTGCGCGACACCGTCCGCGGCATCGCCGGGGTGCGTCACGGCCTGCTCGCGTCGTTCGCGCCGAAACCGTGGGCCGACGCGATCGGCAGCGGCTGCCACCTGCACTTCTCGCTCCGGGACGCCGACGGGGAGAACGTGATGGCGCCCGCGGACGATCCGCAGGGACTGTCCGACACCGCCCGGGCGTTCCTGGCCGGCGTCCTCGACCATCTGCCCGCCCTCGTCGCGCTCACCTGTCCGTCCTACCTGTCCTACGCTCGGCTGCGCCCCGGCGCCTGGGCCGGGTCCACCGTCTCCTGGGGGTTCGACAACCGCGAGGCCGCGCTGCGCGTCGCGTCGCCGTTCCGCGGTCGCGAGCGGGCCAGCGCCAACGCCGAGCTCAAGACGTGTGACGCCAGCAGCAACCCGCACCTCGCCCTGGGCGGGCTGATCCTGGCCGGGCTGGACGGGCTGGAGCGGAAGCTGGAGCTGCCCGAACCCGCGGCGCACGACCCGGCGTCGCTCCCGGGGTTCCGGTCGCTGCCGGCCACCCAGCTGCAGGCCCTGGCCGAACTGGAGGCCGACACCGTGCTCACCGTCGGGCTCGGCGACCTGCTCACCCGCTGCATCCTGGCCACGCGGCGCTCCGAGTACGCCCGCTGCGCCCAGATGGGCGACGACGCGGTACGGGCCGTGACTTTCGAGGTCTTCTGAGGGGACCATCTGCCGATGACGACCACGCTGCGGCGGGAACTGGGTGTGTGGCAGGCGGTCGGACTGTCCCTGGCTCTGATGGCCCGGTCCATGGCCGCCAACATCAACCCCGCAGGGCACGGCCGACGCCGCGGCCCTGGACAGCCTGGGGATCTGGACGAACCAGCCCGGAAAGGGCCGGCTTCCTCGTCGCCGCGCTGTTCTGAACTGAGGTGGGAGGTCTGGGACACCACCGTCTCGGCGATGCGCTCACTGATCCGTCCCGCCGCGAGCAGCGCGCCGACCCCGGTCAGGTCGCTGTTCAGAGCGCGGGCGACCCCGAGGCGCCGCGATCCGTGGAACGGCGACACCTTGCACACCAGCACGATCTGGTCGGCGATACCCCGCCCGAGCGCGACGGGGATCGAGCCGGCCTGACCCCACGAGCGCGATCTGCTCCTCGACCTGCTGACGCCCGAACGCCACCATCTCCGCGTACTGCGCGGCGGCGAGCGCGGACCGGATCTGTTCCATCACCGCGATCCTGTCGATCCGCTCAGCCCCGGTGGCCGGGGCGGGCGACGTGGCATGGGCGGTCAGCTCGGCGAGCGTGCCGAGCAGCCCGGCGGCGACGTGGTCGACCGCCTCACCCGCTCGTTCCGTATCGCTCGCATGTTCGAAAGAGTACCGGCGAGCACCGACAATCTCGGCGCTCGATGAGTCCAGGCCGTGGGTCGGGTCTGCCCTGGCATGATCTGAATCATCGCCGAATCCCGGTCACCCTCGACGGATTCGTCACCGGCCCCGACCCCGGCTCGGACAACGGTCCGGGCACCAGCGGCCAGGCCCTGCACGCCCGGGCGTTCTCCGACGACCCCGACGAGCGCCGCCTCCTCGTGAGGCGACGGCCCGCTCCGGCGCCGTCATCGTCGGCCGCCGGCTCGTCGACCTCGTCGACGGGCCGGACGGATGAACGACGCCGCCACCCATGAGCCGGCCCGCACCACCGCCGAGAGCATGGTGAGCGCCGACTTCTGGCCGCATAGACCCCGGGATCGTGCGGCGCGACGTGCCCGGCGAGATGGTGACGATCGCGCGGTGACGTCGACGACCAGGGAACGTCCCCGGCGCGCGTCAGTTCAGAACGCCATCGCCTGCGCTCGGCGCTTGACCTCCCGGTGCCGGCCCGCCTTCAGCTGCTCGACGGGCGTGCCCGGCAGCGACTCGTCGTGCTCGTAGAGCCAGCGCAGGATCTCGACGTCGGTGTAGCCACCGTCGCGCAGCAGGATGATGGTGCCGGACAGACCCTTGACGATCTCCTCGCCGTCGAAGAAGTCCGCAGGCACCACCACGTCCTTGTCGCGGCGGAAGGACAGCAGCTGGCCGTCGCGCACCAGCTGGGCCACGCGGGAGGTGGGGATGGACAGGAGCTGCGCGACATCCTCGGCGGACAGGGTCGCCACGTCCTCGGACAGCACGGACACGTCGTTCACGACGGCACACGATGCCACACCTGCGGGCGTTCCGGGACCACAATGAAGCGGACGGTACCGTCGGGGCGTGAACGCCCCTCCGAGCGCAGGCACGCTGCTGGACGCGCGCTACCGGGTGGGGTCGGTCATCGCCCGGGGCGGCATGTCCACCGTCTACCGCGGCACCGACACCCGGTTGGACCGCCCGGTGGCCGTGAAGATCATGGACCCCCGGATGGCGGCCGACCCGGCGTTCCGGATGCGGTTCGAGCGTGAGGCCCGCTCGGCGGCCCGCATCGACCACCCGGCCGTCGTGGACGTCTTCGACCAGGGCGCGGAGATCGGACCGGACGGCGACACGCTGTTCCTCGTCATGGAGCTCGTCGAGGGCTGCACCCTGCGCGACGTGCTGCGCCAGCGCGGCGCGCTCGGGGTCCCGGCCGCGCTGGCGGTGCTCGAACCCGTGCTGCTCGGCCTGGCCGAGGCCCACCGCCTCGGCATGGTGCACCGCGACGTCAAACCGGAGAACGTGCTGATCAGCACCGCGCGCGAGGTGAAGGTCGCCGACTTCGGCCTCGTCGTCGCCGCGGCCGAGGCCGGGCTCAGCCACGCCGGACTGATCATGGGCACGGTCGCGTACCTCTCCCCCGAGCAGGTCGCGACGGGCGCGGCCGACGCCCGCAGCGACGTCTACTCCGCCGGGATCATGCTCTACGAGATGCTGACGGGCACCCCGCCCTACAGCGGCGACACCGCGATCTCGGTGGCCTACCGGCACGTGAACTCCGACGTGCCGCCGCCGTCGCTGATCGCCGGCGACGTCCCGCCCGAGCTCGACGCGCTGGTGCGCCGCGCCACCCACCGCGACCCCGCGGCGCGCCCCGCCGACGCCACCGCGATGCTCGCCGAGCTGCGCCGGGTGGCCGCGGCCCTGGAGGTGCCACGGGTGCCGCCGCCCGGGCCGCCGCCGCGCCCGGTGGAGGAGCAGGCCACCGTCCCGGCCGCGCCGGTCCGGTCACCGGCCCGCTCGAACGGCACACGGATGCTGGAGCGCGGCGCGGCCGCCCCGCCGGAGGAGCCGCCGACCCACCTGGCGGCCCGGCGTCGCAGCCGCCGCGTGTTCGCCGTGTGGATCGCGATCGTGCTGGTCCTGGCGCTGGCCGTCGGGGTGTCGGCGTGGTGGCTCGGCGCCGGGCGCTGGACGGCCATGCCGTCGATCGTGGGCCTGCAGCAGACGGCGGCCGAGAAGCTGCTCGCCGACGCCGACCTGGTGCCCACCTCCACCGACAGCTACGACGACTCGCTCGCCGCCGGCCTCGTCGCGCAGACCGACCCCGGACCCGACGCCCGGTTGCTGCGGGGCAGCACCGTGCAGATCGTGGTGTCCCGCGGGCGGCCCGTCGTTCCCGCGGTGGCGCCCGGCACCAGCGTCGCCGACGCGCAGGCCGCCATCCGCAACGCCGAGCTCAACCCGGTGCAGTCCACGACGGCGGCCGAGTACAGCGCGACGGTGCCGCAGGGTGCGGTGGTGCGTACGAATCCGGCGGCCGGCACCCCGCTGCCCAGCGGCGGCGCGGTCACCCTGGTGCTCAGCCGCGGCGCCGAGCCCCCTCCCCCGCCCGCGGAGGTCGCGGTCCCGGACGTGACGGGCAAGAGGTTCGGCGACGCCGCGAAGACCCTGCAGAAGCTGGGCCTCGACGCCGAGCAGGACTCCGGCTTCCTCGGCGGCCGGGACAGCCGCGTGCAGTACCAGGACCCCGAACCCGGCAGCCAGGTCCCCCCGGGCACCACGATCACTCTCCACACCGGCTTCTTCTAGCCGGCCTGGTCAGCCGCGCAGCATCTCCGCCACCAGGAACGCCAGCTCCAGGCTCTGCTGGGTGTTCAGGCGCGGGTCGCAGGCCGTCTCGTAACGACCGGCCAGGTCGGCGTCGGAGATCTCCTGCGCCCCGCCGAGGCACTCCGTGACGTCCTCGCCCGTGACCTCGACGTGGATGCCGCCCGGGTGGGTACCCAGCGCCGCGTGCACCTCGAAGAAGCCCTGCACCTCGTCGACGATGCGGTCGAAGTGGCGGGTCTTGTAACCGGTGGTGGACTCGTGGGTGTTGCCGTGCATCGGGTCGCACTGCCAGATGACCTTGTGCCCGGAGGCCTCGACCTTCTGGATGATGCCGGGCAGCACGTCGCGGACCTTGCCGTTGCCCATCCGGCTGATCAGCGTGAGCCGGCCGGGGGTGTTGCGGGGATCCAGCCGCTCCACGTACTCGACGGCCTGCTCCGGCGTGGTGCCCGGGCCGATCTTGAGGCCGATCGGGTTGGACAGCAGCTCCGCGATGGCGATGTGGGCGCCGTCGAGCTGGCGGGTGCGCTCGCCGATCCACAGGAAGTGGGCCGAGAGGTCGTAGAGGCGCGGGTTGGCCTCGTCGCGGACGTCCATGCGCAGCATCGCGCGCTCGTAGTCCACGAGCAGCGCCTCGTGGGAGGCGTAGAACTCGACGTTGTGCAGGGCGTGGTCGTCCACCCCGCAGGCGTCCATGAACCGCAGCGCGCGCTCGATCTCCGACGCGATGGCCTCGAAGCGCGCGCCGGCCGGCGAGGTGCGGACGAAGTCCTTGTTCCAGTCGTGCACCATCGTCAGGTCGGCCATGCCGGTGGCGGTCAGCGCGCGCACGAGGTTCATCGCGGCGCTCGCGTTGGCGTAGGCGCGGACCATGCGCGACGGGTCGGGCACGCGCAGGGCCGCGTCGGGCGTCAGGGCGTTGACGATGTCGCCGCGGTAGGACGGCAGGCCCAGCGCGTCGATGCCGGAGCTGCGCGGCTTCGCGTACTGGCCCGCGATGCGCCCGATCTTGACAACGGGCAGCGACGCGCCGTAGGTGAGCACGATGGCCATCTGCAGCAGCGTGCGGATGGTGGCCCGGATGTGCGGCTCGGTGTTGTCGACGAACGTCTCGGCGCAGTCGCCGCCCTGCAACAGGAACGCCTTGCCGTTCGCGACGTCGGCGAGCCGGTCCTGCAGGCGGTCGACCTCGGGCGGGAGCGTCACCGGGGGAACGCTCTCCAGCACCGTACGGACGTGCGCGACGTGCGCGGCGTCGGGCCAGTCGGGCTGCTGCGCAGCCGGCAGCGCGAGCGCGTGGTCGAGACGCTCGCGCAGCTCGGACGGCAGCGGGGGCAGCTCGGGCAACACTTCGACCGGGGCGTCGACGGTCCAGTTCACGGGGCCAGACTATGCCGTGGGGCCGCCGGCGGGCCGCAGACCCCGGCGCTCCGGCGGACGCCGGACACGCAGCGTCACCCGTTCGGCCCGATTCCACTGTGGAGTGGCCGGGAACCCCCCGTCATGTCAACCATTCTCTGGATCATCGCCGTCGTCCTCGTGATCGCCGGCATCCTCGCGCTCTTCCGCCGTCAGCTGCTCTGGGGCGCCGTGTTGATCATCGTCGGACTCCTCGTCGGCCCCGGCGGCGTGAGCATCTTCACCTGATCTACCGGGAACGATCTACCGGGCGGCCACGGCCGCCTCGATCACGTCCCACCGCGACCGGTTGAGCCGGGCGTCGGCCAGGGCGTCGTGGGCGTCGGACGTGGGCGGGGGCAGCGGGGGCCTGCCCGCGTCCTCCCAGCGCTGCCGCAGCTCACGGGTGAACCGCGGCAGCGACCGGGGCAGTGCGGGCATTGCGCCCCACAGCTGGCACAGCGCCACGTGGTCGTACGCGGCGATCCACGCCCACAGCTCGACTTCGCCCGGCGCGCCGGTCAGGAACTCCAGCAGGTCGGTACGCAGCCGTTCCCGGGAGCGCCACGCCTTGTCCGCCGGTGAGGGGAGCTTGGGCAGGACGTTGGCGCGCACCCAGGACCCCGCGCGGTCGGGGTCGAACTCCGTGGAGACCGCGTAGAACTCACGCCCGTCCTCGCCGACCACCCCGATCGAGACGAGGTCGATGGTCGTACCGTCCTCGATGAATTCCGTATCGTAGAAAAAACGCACGACGCCGAGATTAGCCCGGCGGTTCGGGGAGCCATGAGGAGCACACGCACGGCCCTACCTGCTGTTCGCTCCCGGTCCTCTCGGGGTGGCCACGTTCCCGGTGCTGCACGTTCGTCGGGCCCGACGCCGTGGCCGCCGTCGGCCGTCGGTGCTTGCTCGACGGCGCCGGGCCGGGGCAGACCTTCCGCGCGATCACGCTGCCCCTGCAGCGCCCGACGCTGTTGGTCGGGCTGGTCACGGGCGTGATCTCCACGTTCCAGACGTTCGACGCCGTGTACGCGCTCACACCGGAGGGTGGGCCGGCGGGCGTCACCGACGTGGTGGCGGGCCGGATCTACCACGAGGCGTTCCCGAACCGGGCGGGCGGGCAGGCGGCGGTGATGGCCGTGGTGCTGTTCGTGCTGCTCGTGGCCGTCACGCTGGTGCAGCAGCGGTGGTTCGCCCGCCGCACGACTTACGACCTCTCGACGTGAACCGCCGCTCCGCTGCTGGTGGTCTTCCTGCTGTTCCAGCGGCATCGTGATCCGGTCGATCACGATCACCGGGTTCCGCTGGCGTGGCGTCGTGCCGCTGTCGATCTCCGAGGACCCGGGTACCGGTCTCGTCGCGGTCACGCTGACCGACGCCGACGGTGGGGTGGTCCAGACCCGGGTGGTGTCGGCCGAGGAGCTGCCCCGGATCGCGGCCCGGGCGCGCGCCCTGGTGGCGCGCGGTGACGCGGCCGCGTTCGTCACGCTCGACGATCTGGTGGACGACCGGGACCCTCCCGGGTGATCCCCTCGTCGCGGTGGGCCCGGGTGGAGCGCGGCGTCGCGAACGGCGACCAGCGCGGCACCCACACCCCGAGCAGCGCGGCCGCGAGCAGCCCCACCGACCCGATCGCGACGATCCCGGCCCCGAGTCCGGCGGACAGCGCCACCACCGACACGACGACGGGCCCGGCCGCGTTGCCGGAGTCGGAGAACAGCCGCCACACCGACAGGAACCGCGCGCGGGAGTCGGCCGGGGCCACGTCGGCGCCGAGCGTCATCATGATCCCGGAGCCGATGCCGTTGCCGAAACTCATGATCATCGCGACGAGCGTCAACGTGACGATGCCGTGCGTCAGCGGGATCGCCATCATCGCCGCGCCCAGGACCAGCATCGACGGCAGTGCGATCGCGAGCCGGCCGTAGCGGTCCATGACCTTGCCCGACGGGTAGAACAGCGCCATGTCCACGGCACTGGCGATGCCGAAGATCAGGCTGGTCTGGCCCGCGTCGAGCCCGAGGTGCTCGGCCCACAGCGGCAGCACCGTCTGGCGCGCGGCGCGCACGGCCCCGACGGCGAGCACAGCCAGCCCGAGCGTGGCGAACAGGCGGCGGTAGCGGTGCAGCATCGTCGCTGCCCCGACTCCGCCGCGGACGGCCCGCGACCCGGCCGGCGGCGCGACGTCGGGCACGACGACCAGCAGCACGGCGGCGGCCACGACGGCGACCATCGCCACCACGTAGGCCCCGCGCAGCCCGACCAGCGCGATCGCCCCCGCACCGACGAACGGCCCGAGGAACAGCCCGATCCGGTGCGAGCCGCCGAGCGTCGACATCGCCCGCGCGCGCAGCGTCACCGGCGCCACCTCGGTGAGGTAGGACTGGCGGGCCAGGTAGTAGGTGGAGTTCGCCGCGCCGATCACGAGCAGCGCCGGGCCCAGCACCAGCAGGGACGGCGCGAGGAAGCACGCGACGAGGGCCACCAGCGCCACGCCGGCCGCCAGCAGCATCGCGTGCCGGTCGCCGATGCGGTCGGCCAGCCGCGCGGCCGGCACGTCGCCGAGGATCTGGCCGATGCCCAGCAGCGCCAGCATGAACCCGGCGGTGCCCGCCGAGGCGCCGAGATCGAGCGCCGTCAGCGCGATCACCGGCGCGATCGCCCCGTTGCCGATCTCGAAGACCAGCGCGGGCAGGAACACCGACGGTGCGATCGACCGCAGGGTGACCGGGGCGGTCACGATCCCGTCCCCGGTTCGCCACGCGTCGCACGACGGCTCTCCCACGTGCGGCCGGAGGCGACCACGGCAGCGGGCCGGCCGGCGTGATCCGCACGGGCCGCACCCCTGCGCCCCGGTCGGGGCCGTACGGTGCGCCCCGTCGCGATCACGGGGCGGGTGATCCGCCCCGGGGACGCGGCCCGCCGGGCATCGTGGTCGACGGCCGCCGGCGCGGTGATCATCGCCCCGGGACCGCGGACCGCATCACGGACGGCTGAGCGTCCCGAACCCGTGATCATGGCCGTCGCCGTCCCTGCGGACGAGGCGGGTCCGCGCGCATGCCGCACTCCTTCCGAGGTGATCCGGTGATCGACCTCCAGTACATTCCTCCCACGTTCTCGTCGCCGGGTGGGGGCCCGAACGAGAAGAACGTGCCGGGCCGCCGGGGTCACGGCCCTGCCGGCGCTGGCGGCGCGCTCGCCCGCCCCGCGCGACGACGGGCCGCCTACCCGGACATCAGGGTGCAGCCCGACCTGGCGCCCCGGCTACTTCACGAACCTTCCGCTCGACGTCTCCGGTGGCAACGCCGACGACATCTGCTGGCTCAACACCTCTCCCCGACGAGAAGGCGGGCCGGCTGCCCGCCGCGGTCATGCAGTACGCGCGCAACGGCAAGGTCCGTGGCGTGCCCGCGCTCACCGACGGGCGCAGCGCGCTGTTCTACAACACGGCGATGGTGGCCGCCGCCGGCGTCGATCGGCGACCCTGACGCGGAGAAGCTCACGAAGGACTCCGCGGGCGCCACCGCCGACCAACCGGCCGGCGGGCCCAGGACACGGGCAACGCGGCGCTGCGCCGAGTGCCGCTGCGCTGGTGTCCTTGCGTGTCCTTGCGTGTCCTTGCGCTGGGTGTCACTGCGGCGGCGTCGGGTTCCGCGCCGTGCTGCCCGCCTGGTTCGCCGCGGGGCACGACGTGGTCGCCGACGGCGTGCATCCCTGCGCCGGGGTCAGGTCGATGAACCCGTTCGGCTTCGTCGTCGTGGCGGCCGCGGCCACCTTCGTCGTCGTCGCCGCTGCGGCCGTCTGCTTCACCGTCGTGGTCGCGACCAGGGTCGGCGCCGGCTTCGGCGGAACAGCCGGGGCCGGGGTCGGCCTGCTCGCCTTCCGCGTCGCGGCGGCGGGAACCGGCGTCTCCTCCGCCGGCGTGGCGGTGAGCGACGACCCGGCCGGCACCGGCATCTGCGAGACGACGACGGGGGGCGGCGTCGCGTTGGCCAGGAGCGGGCCCTCGGCGCCGCGCAACGTGGACGCCCACGCCGTGGTCGCGGCCACCACGACGATCGCCACCAGGCCGAACCCGGCCCAGGGCAGCAGCGTGCGCAGCCGGCTGGGGCGGCGGACGATCGGCACGATCGTCGTCCGGTCGTCGAGGAGGCCGGCGGGCGGGACGATCCGGGTGCGGCCGTCGACGCGGCCCGCCGCCGGGACGACCGTGGTGCGTCCGTCGAGGTGGTCGGTGCGGGGGACGAACCGGGTGCGGTCGTCCGGTCCGCCGGGCAGGGGGGAACCGTCAGCGCTGGGGAGCACACCGGATCATCGGGCGCCGGACGCCAGGCATTACACACAGCAACTACCGCTGCCCCGAACGAGTGAAATCAGCTCGCCCGTCGGTCCTGCTGGTCGGCGACCGCGGCCGCCTTCTGGGCCGCGGCCGCCCGCTCCTTGACCGACGCGGCGTACATGTCGACGTAGGTCTGCCCGGTGAGCTCCATGAGCGCGTACATGATCTCGTCGGTCATCGAGCGCTCGATGAAGCGGTCCCCGGCCATGCCGTCGTAGCGGGAGAAGTCGAGCGGCTCGCCGATCTTGATGTGCACCTTGCGCGGGCGCCACATGCGCGAGCCGATCGGGTTGACGCGGTCGGTGCCGATCATCGCCACCGGGACGACGGGCACCTCGGCCTCCAGCGTCATGCGGGCCACGCCGGTCTTCCCCTTGTACAGCCGCCCGTCCGGCGAGCGGGTGCCCTCGGGGTAGATGCCCAGCAGCTTCTCCTCGCGCAGCAGCCGCACCGCCGTGGCCATCGCCGCCTGCGCGGCCGACCCGCCCGAGCGGTCGATCGGCACCTGCCCCACGCCCGAGAAGAAGATCCGCTTGAACGCCCCGATCAGACCGGGCTGGGTGAAGTACTCCCGCTTCGCGAGGAACGTGATGCGCCGCGGCACGAGCAGCGGTAGGAAGAACGAGTCCACGACGGCGAGGTGGTTGCTCGCGAGGATGGCACCGCCCCGCTCCGGGACGTTCTCGAGCCCCTCGATGGTGGGCCGGCAGAACATCCGCAGCAACGGACCGAGCAGCACGAACTTGGACCACCAGTACAGCACCTGGGCGTGCCCCCTCCGGCTCGACCGCGTCAGACTACGGACGGCCCGCCCGCGACGACAACGGGCCGTGACACACCGGACGCCGACACCCGGAGTGCGTGCTGCCCTCCGGGCCCGCGCGTGCCAGGATGGGGCCAGCGCCCGGGCCCTCACGCCGGGGCGGGCGCACCCTGCGGCCGGTTCCGGTCGGGGCCGATCGGTCGAGGAGGCGGCGTGCACCGCGAGCCCGATCCGGACGGCCCCGAGCTCCCCGACGACCGGCTCGTCCCCGATCCCCCGCTGGACGAGTTCGACGCGATCGTGGCCGGGTGGCGCGCCGACGGCGACGTCCCCCGGTGGCCCGACGAACCCGACGGCGAGCACCCCGAGCCCGGTGACCCCCGACTCGACGTCGCCCTCGACACCGAGGTCGAACGGCTCGCCGCCCCCCTGTTCGACCCCCCTGCCACCCCACCCCCGGCGGCCTCGCCCGAACCTGCGTCCATCGAGCCCGAGGACGAGCACTTCGTCCCGCCCGAGCCGCCGCCGCTGCCGCGGATCGGCCCGCCGGCCTTGGTCGGACTCACCCTGATCGTCCTGGGCATCGTCCTGATCGCGGCCCCGGGCTGGATCGGCGTGCCCACCCCGTACGGCGTGCCGCTGGGCCTCGTGAGCATCGCGTCCGGGCTGGGCTGGCTGGTGTTGCGGCTGTGGCCCGACCACTCCGACCACTCCGACGGCTCCTACGACGACGGGCTCGACGAGGACGACGACGGCGCGGTCCTCTGAGGTCCTCCCTCAGTGCCCGTTGACCTCGCGCGCCAGCTGGGCGGCCCCCACCACGGCCGCGGCCTCACCGAGCTGCGCGGTGCGGATCCGGGCGAGCGGACGCCGGGCACCCCCGGTGACGGTCCGTGCGTAGTGCTCGCGGGCCTCGTCGAGGTACAGCGGCGCCGACTCCGACACCCCTCCCCCGATGACGATCAGCTCGGGGTCGAAGACGTCGGCCACGAGCGCGAGGCCCTCGCCCAGCCACCGGGCGAGCTCGTCCATGGCCGCGCAGGCGACGGGGTCGCCCTCACGGGCGGCGGCGGCCACCCGCTGCCCCGTGACCTGCCCGGGGTCGCCGTCGACGAGCCTGCGCAGCACCGGTGAGCGGGCCGGGTCGCGGGCCAGCAGTTCGACGGCCGTGGTGGCCAGTGCGGTGCCGCTGCAGTAGCGCTCCCAGCAGCCGGTCTTGCCGCAGGGGCAGGGGCGGCCGTCGGGCACGACGCGGATGTGGCCCAGCTCCGGGGCGACGCCGAACGCGCCGCGGTAGAGCTTGCCGTCGAGCAGCAGCGCCGAACCGATGCCGGTGCCCAGGGCCACGAACACGGCCGTGGCCGCACCGGACGCAGCGCCGAAGTGCCGCTCGGCCAGCGCGGCGGCGTTGGCGTCGTGCTCGACCACGACGGGGAGCTTGATCCGCTCGGCGATGCGGTCGGCCACGGGGGCGTCGCGCCACGACAGGTGCGGGGCGAACCGGACCCCGCGCCGGTCGGGGGTGATGAACCCGGCCAGCGCCAGCCCGACCGCCCTGATGGGGTGCCGGGCGGCGAGCTCACCGATCACCCCGGCGAGCGCGGCCTCCAGCGCGGCCTCGCTGCGCGGCGTGGGCGTGCGTGCGGTGTCGAGGACGTTGCCCTCGACGTCGACGACGCCGGCCCGCACGGAGGTGCCGCCGACGTCCACCCCGACGGTCAGCACGCGCCCCACCCCCGCGGGTCGGGGTGTGCGAGCGCGCGAGTCGGGGTCCGGGTGCGACCGGGTCGCGTCATCGTTGCGCCCCCACACGCTCGACGTGGATGCGCTGCACCGGACGTGCCGGGGCGGGTGACGGGGTGGGGACGGCGTCCTCCTCGAGCGCGGCGCGGAGCGCGGTGACCAGGCCCGTGGCGTGCTCGGCGAGCCGGACGGCCAGCTCGGGCCGCTCGCCCCGCAGCGCGGCCAGCACCGCGCAGAGCGGGCAGGACGCGCACGAGCTCGGCCCGCTCGCGGGCTCGCTGCCCACCCGCTCCAGCACCGGTTCGAACCGGTCCAGCGCGAGCAGGACCACGGCCCGCAGGTCGGAGCTCAGGCCGCTGTGCCCCGCGCAGCCCGTCACCGGCTGATCCAGAGGGCGGGGTCGGGGGTGAACACGACGCACAGGTCGTCGCCGTCGAGGCGCGCGCCGGTGACGCCGCAGCGGCGCAGCACCGACGGCAGCGCCACCATCCGGCGCACCGGGCCCACGGCCACGGCCAGCTCGTCGCCGACGCGGGCGAGGTCCAGCGCCCCGTCCGCGGCCCCGGGCAGGCGCAGGACCAGCTCGAACTCCGAGTCCCGCGACGTGCCGCTGCCGGCGGTGCGCCGCACGTGCAGCAGCGGCGGGCCCTGCTCGCCGGGCGCGGCCGGGTCGGTGTCGCCGTAGAGGTTCGCGGCCACCTCCAGCAACGCGGGGATGCCGGTGGGCTCGGCCGCGGTGTGGTCGACGGCGCGCAGCGGCACCTCCCCGAGCCCGTCGAGGTCCGCGAGCACGGACTGCTGCTCGTCGTGGCGCTCGCGCAGCCAGCGGGCGGCCGGGCCGCGCAGCGACGGCGGCGGGCCCGGCACCACCCGGTTGACGACGATCCCGTCGACGGCCAGGCCGTGCAGCGCCAGCGCCGTGACGGTGCGGCGGGTCTCGGCGGCCACCACGCGCTCCGGGGTCAGCACCAGCCGGATCGAGGTGCGCGTGTGGTCACCGAGCATCACCCGCAGCCCGGCGAGCTGCTCGGCCAGCGCGTCGAGGGCGTCGACGGTGGCGTCCCAGCCCGGGCCGTCGGCCTTCCCCGCCCCGGCGAGCCCGGCCAGCAGCCCGCGGACCGCCCGGCGGTGCGACGGGAACAGGCGCTCGATGTAGCCGGAGATGGCCTCGGGCAGCCCCAGCAGACGCAGGGTCTCGGCGGTGGGGCCGCAGTCGACGACCACCACCTCCCACAGCCCGGTCTCGGCCAGGCGCCGGACCTCGCCCAGCGCGAGGAGGTCCTCGATGCCCGGCAGCACCGTCAGCTCGTCGGCGACCAGCTCGTCGACTCCGGCGCCGGCCAGGACCGTGCGCAGGTGGCCCTGCAGCTGCCCCCACGAGGAGTCGAGCAGGGCACGGGTGTCGATGTGGGCGGCGAACAGGCCGCTCTCGATCTCGGTGGGCTCCCCGGTGAGCTCGGCCTCGAGCGCGTCACCCAGGGAGTGCGCAGGGTCGGTGGAGACCACGAGCGCCTTGCGTCCGGACCGGGCGAGGTGCGCCGCGGTCGCCGCGGCGAGGGTCGTCTTCCCGACGCCACCCTTGCCCGTGAACAGCACGACCCGCACAACGCCGCAGCCTATCGGCGTGATCGGGTGCGGGCCTGTCAGGCCCCTTTCTCGACTCGTCGCTCGAATCGCCGGACCCCGCGGCCCGAGTCGGCGATGCGCACGTCAGGCGCCCTTCTCGACCCGACGCTTGAGCCCCTTCAAGGCAGTGTCGATGATCACCTTCTCCGCCTTGCGGCGCAGCATCCCGATCATGGGGATGTTCAGGTCGACGGCCAGCGAGTAGGTGACGGTGGTGGAGTCGGGGCCGCCCTCGAGCGCGTACGAGCCGTCCTGGGCCTTCTGGATCTGGCCCTTGACCAGCGTCCAGCTCACCGACCGTCCGTCACCGGACCACCGGTAGTCCAGCGTGTAGGAGTCCTTGATCGGGCCCGCGTCCATCTGGAACTTGACGCGCTCCGCCCGGCCGTCGGCGTCGCTGTCGAGGACCTCGACGCTCTTCACCTGCTCGGCCCACGTGGGATAGGCCTCGAAGTCGGCGATCACGGCCATCACCTGCTCCGGTGGGGCGGCGATGGTGATCGAGGAGGACGTCGCGTCGGCCATGGCGGCAGGTTACCCACAGCCGCGCGCTTCACCAGCGCAGGACGTAGGGCGTGGCGGTACGCCGGAAGTGCCCGACGTTGACGCACTCGGTGCGCCCCACCCGCACGCGCGGCGCGAGCGGCTGGTGGATGTGCCCGAACAGCGACGCCAGCGGCCGGTCACGGTGGATCTTCTCCAGCAGCGACGGCGACGAGGACTCCTCGCGCCGCGACACCACGTCGTAGGCGAGCTCCGGGACGCCCGGCGGCGCGTGGCTGCACAGGACGTCCACCTCGTCGAGCTTGCCCACGGCCGTCGTGTACTCCTCGGCGAGGCGGAGGTGGGGCGTCCACGGGCCGCCGCGCCGGGGCTGCATGCCCGGGGGCAGCGGTGCTCCGCCGACGAAGCCGAACCGCAGGCCGCCGATGTCGACGACGTCGCCGTCGGCCAGGCAGACGCCGGGACGGGCGTAGTCGGGCCAGTACTCGACCATGTCGACGTTGCCGGGGATGGCCCAGGTGGGCGCGGTCATCGCGGCGAAGACCCGGTCGTACTGCTCGCGCACCGCCTCCTCGACGACGGCCGCGGGATCGTCGATGCGCGCCCAGGCGGCGCGGACGTAGGCCACCAGCTCCCCCGGGCGGCCCGAGGTGCGCAGCCGGCCGAACTCGGCACTGACCTGCGGCCCGAGCACCCGGCCGAGGATGCCGGCCGTGGGGTCGGCGTAGTCGACGTAGTCCACGAGATCGCCCAGCACGACGAGCGCGTCGGCGCCGTCGCCGGCCCGGGCCAGGGCTTCCGCGTTGCCGTGGACGTCGGAGACCACGTGCACGCGCATGCCTACGAAGCTACCCGGGGCTCGGGTGGCTCGCCCGGCGCCCGGCCACACTCCAGCCGTGCCTTGCACGCGAACGCGATGGCCTTGGCCGCCCGCTGCCGCCTGCTCGCCTCGGCCATCCCCCGCCGCCACGGCGCCGGGGCGGGGCCGCCGTCGGGGCCCGCGGGGTCGGCCCGCAGGAAGTAGTGCAGCACCGTGCCGTCGAGCACCGGCTCGAGCCACACCTCCATGCTGCCCACCAGCGCACCCGTGATCGTCCACCGGAAGCCCTGGTCACCGCGGTCGGTGACCACCTCCAGGCGCAGGTCGGGCCACAGGCCGCGCCACTGCGCGGGACGGGCGAACTCGGCGGCCAGCACCGCGGGCGCCACGGCCACGAACGTCTCGTCCACGACGTCGACGGAAGGCATGGCGTGCAGCTTGCCGGGCGCCGCGGACCGACCTCAACTCGGACCAAAACGGACACGCCCGGACCCTGCCCGAACGAGCTACCAGGGAGTAGGTTTGCCGGAACCAATGCCGGTGCAGGAGGTCCACTACCGTGCGCGAGTACAGCGTTCCCGCCACCACCCGGGTCGGTGACGACGAGAACATCGTCGACGCCGTCTTCGACAATGCCGCGTCGTACGGGTCCGAGGTCGCGTATCGGCGGCGCGGCGCCGACAAGGTGTGGGTCGACATCACGGCCGCCACGTTCGCGGACGAGGTCGTCGCGGCCGCCCGCGGGCTGATCGCCGCCGGTGTGGCGCCCGGCGACCGCGTCGGGCTGCTCTCGCGCACCCGCTACGAGTGGACGCTGCTCGACTACGCCATCCTCGCCGTCGGCGGCGTCACGGTGCCGATCTACGAGACCTCCTCGGCGGACCAGATCCGCTGGATCCTGTCGGACTCCGGCGCCGTGGCCGTGATCGTCGAGTCCCCGAAGCACCGCGCGCTGGTCGACAGCGTGCGCGACGACCTGGACGCGCTGAAGCGGATCTGGCAGATCGAGCCCGAGGCCGGCGAGCCCGGTGGGGTCGAGCAGCTCGCGCTGCTGGGCGACGCCACCACCGTCGAGGAGGTGCACGCCCGCCGCAGGGCGGTGCGCAGCGACGACCTCGCCACGCTGATCTACACCTCGGGCACCACCGGCCGCCCCAAGGGCTGCGAGCTGACCCACCGCAACGTGCAGTCCGAGGTCCGCACCGTGATCGCGGCGTTCCCGGAGCTGCTGCGCAACGGCGGCTCGGTGCTGCTGTTCCTGCCGCTGGCCCACGTGTTCGGCAAGGCCATCCAGTGCGGGGCCACCGCCAGCCGGGGCATCATCGGCCACACCGCCGACGTCTCCGACCTTCTGTCCGACCTCGGCGAGTTCAAGCCCACCTTCCTGCTGGCCGTCCCGCGGGTGTTCGAGAAGGTCTACAACGGCGCCCGGCAGAAGGCTCACGCCGACGGCAAGGGCAAGATCTTCGACGCGGCCGCCGAGACGGCGATCGCCTGGAGCCGCGCCCAGGACCAGGGCGGAGCCGGGCTCGCGCTCAAGGCCAAGCACGCGCTGTTCGACAAGCTGGTCTACGGCAAGCTGCGGGCGGCCGTCGGCGGCAACGTCGTGGCCGCGGCGTCGGGCAGCGCGCCGCTGGGCGAGCGGCTCAACCACTTCTTCCGCGGCATCGGCCTGCCCATCCTGGAGGGCTACGGCCTCACCGAGACCACGGCGGCGATCACCGCCAACACGCTCGAGGCCACGCGCATCGGCAGCGTCGGCCGTCCGGTGGCCGGGCACGCGGTCCGCATCGCCGACGACGGCGAGATCCTCCTCAAGGGCCCGGTCGTGTTCCGCGGCTACTGGAAGAACGAGCAGGCCACGGGCGAGGCGATCGAGGACGGCTGGTTCCACAGCGGCGACATCGGCGTGCTCGACGACGGCGGCTTCCTCACGATCACCGGCCGCAAGAAGGAGATCATCGTGACGGCCGGCGGCAAGAACGTCGCCCCGGCGGTGCTGGAGGACCGGCTGCGCGCCCACCCGCTGATCAGCCAGTGCATGGTGGTCGGCGACGCGAAGCCGTTCATCGGCGCGCTGGTCACCATCGACCAGGAGGCCCTGCCCGCCTGGCTGGAGAACCACGGCAAGGCCGCCGGTACCTCCGTGGCCGACCTGGTGGACGACGCCGACCTGAGGGCCGAGGTGGCCACGGCCGTGGACGACGCCAACCAGGCCGTCTCCCGCGCCGAGCAGATCCGCGAGTTCCGCGTCCTGCCCGTCGACTTCACCGAGACCGGCGGCGAGATCACCCCCACCCTGAAGGTCAAGCGCGCGGTGGTGGCCGAGCACTTCGCCGACGACATCGCGGGCATCTACGCGGGCAGCAAGCAGCCGGCCTGACCCCGGCCCCTCCCGACGGGTCAGAGGAGCGACCCCAGGTGGGCCACCCGGCCGGGCCAGGTCCAGTCCGCCTGCATCCGGGCGCGACCGGCCTCGCCCATCGCATGCGCCCGGGCCGGGTCGGCGAGCAGCGCCGTGACCGCCTCGGCCAGCCGGTCGACGTCACGGCCGGGCACCACGTGGCCGGTGCAGCCGTCCTGGACCGTCTCCGGGGCTCCGCCGGAGTCGCCCGCCACCACCGGCAGCCCGGCGGCCGCGGCCTCCAGCAGGACGATGCCCAGGCCCTCGACGTCCAGCCCGCCGCCGCGGGTGCGGCACGGCAGCGCGAACGCGTCGCCGACGGCGTGGTGGGCCGGTAGCTCGGCCGCGGGGACGGCCCCGGCGAACACGGTGTGGCCGGCCACGCCGTGCTCGGCGGCGAGCCGGCGCAGCCTCGGCCCGTCGGGGCCGTCGCCCACGAGCAGCAGCCGGGCGCCGGGCACGCGGTCCCGGATCCGCGGCAGCGCCCGGATCAGCACGTCCTGGCCCTTGCGCGCCACCAGCCGGGACACGCACGTGACGACGGGCGCCTGGCCCAGGCCGTAGCGGCGGCGCAGCTCGGCGCGGGCCGCCGGGTCGGGCCGGAAGGTGTCCGTGTCGATCCCGGACGGGAGCGGCTCCAGGGCCGCATCGGGCCCGCAGGCCGCGGCGATCCGGCCCCGGGTCCAGCGGGAGATGGTGGTGAGCGCGTCCGCGTCGGCACCGATGCGGCGCAGGGCCTGTCGCGCGCCGGGCACCATCGACCAGCCCACCTCGTGGCCGTGCGTGCTCGCCACCACGCGCTCGACGCCGGCGTGCCGGCGCAGCCACGGCCCCAGCAGCCCCAGCGGGGCCGAGGCGCCGAACCACACCGTGCTCGCGCCGTGCTCGCGCACCAGCTCCGCGGCCCGCCGGGCGACCCCGGGCGTCGGCAGGATCAGCGACGTCGGGTGGCGGTGCACCGGATAGGACAGGGCCACGTCGAAGGCCGCCGCGCCGGGCCAGGCGGGCGCGTAGACCGCGAGCTCACCCGGGGGCAGCCGGTCGGCCAGGGCGTGCAGGTAGTTCTGGATGCCGCCGTTGCGGGGCGGGAAGTCGTTGGTGACCAGCAGGGTGCGCGGCACGCCGTGACGCTATAAGGAGACGGGCGGCGGCCGGCCTGAGGGCCGGGCGCCGCCCGTGCTCCGGGGAGCGGACGTGATCCGTGGGGCGCTACACGCGCCGCGCGCCGGTGAAGGCGCTCCGGGAGACCTTCTGGTACTTCACGACGTCACCGCTCTGCGGGGCGTCGATGAACGTGCCGTTGCCGGCGTAGATGCCGACGTGGCTGACCGGGCTGTAGTAGAAGACCAGGTCACCAGGCTGCAGCTGATCCCAGGACACGGCCTTGCCCACCAGCGCCTGCTGGCTGCTGGACCGCGGCAGCGTGACGCCCGCCTTCTTGAAGGCCCAGGACGTGAGGCCGGAGCAGTCGTAGCTGTTCGGGCCCTCGGCACCCCACACGTAGGGCTTGCCGAGCTGTGTGGCCGCGGCGCGCAGCGCCTCCACGCCGACGCCGGAGCCGGTGATGTCCGGCGCGTCCGCACCGGGGCCGTTGCGGTCGCGGCGCTGCTGGGGCGAGAGCTGCGCGAGCAGCTTCTCGGCCTCGTCGATGCGCATCTCGGCGTCCTTCTTGCGGGCCCCGAGGTCCTGCTCGGCCTTCGTGGCCTGCGCGACGGCGGCCTGCGCGCGGGCGACGGCCGCGTCGGCGTCGGACTGGGCGGCGGTGGTCTTGTCGACCTCCGCGCTGAGCTGGCCGAGCGCCTCCTTGTACTGCGAGGAGAGACTCTCCAGCGCCGACATCTGGTCGAGGAAGTCCTGCGGGGAGCCGCTGGCGAGCAGCGCGTTGAACTGGTCGAGGTTGCCGCTCTCGAACGTGGCCATCGCGACCGCGTCCACCTGCTTGCGGTAGCTCTCCTCGTTGGCCTTCGCCACGTCGACCGCGGCCTTCGCGGGCCCGACGGCGTTCTGGAAGTTGGTGACGTCCTGCTGGCGCGCCGTGAGGGCGTCCTGCGCCGCGTGCCACTGCTCGGTGAGCGCCTCGGCCTCGCGCTGGACCTGGTCGAGCTGGGCGGCCGCGTCGGTGGCGTTGGTGGGCCTGGGCGGAGGCGCGGGCGTGGTGGCCGGAGCCGCCAGGGCCGCGGCCGCGGCGGCCGGGTCCACGGGAGGCGGGGGGTCGGCGGACGCGGGGTTCACGATGAGCACCCCCGCCACGAGCGTGACGACGGCGAGGGAGCTGCCGGACATCACCCGCCACACCGTAGGGCGGTTGCAGGAGGGGTTACGCCGAGGCGACACCACGCGGCTGGAACTCCTTCCACGATCCGCACGCCGCCCGGCGGGGAGCTGCGTGCCGGAGCGGTGCGTGCCGACCCTGCGACGCCGATCGGGGGAGCGGCTAGCGACCACAAGGTCTCGCGGAGATTACGGAGCCCCCGTCACGGCGTCCACATCACCCCTCCCCCGGCGCGTCGCCACCCGGAGTGTCACTCTCCGGAACCGCGTGACCACGACTACTCGTTACGCGACGGCGTTTTGTCACCCGGCGTCACGGACGGGTCGCCCTCCGTTCTGCTCCGGGGAGTCGCGCCGCGTACGGGTGGCGACGAGACGCAACCGGGGGACGAGGCCCTGCTCGGCCAGAACGTCGAACGCACGCTGCTCCGGTGCGTCGAGCTGCACGATCGGCGCGCCGGACGGCATACCGTTCTCGTCCTCGACGTCGGACTCCCGCGGGGCCGGGGTACCGAGCAGTACGCCGATGACGCAGTCGCCGCAGGCGTGACCGCGGACCTCGCAGCTGTCGCACTCGATGATCATCTCTGCTCCTGTCGACCGTGGGGTGTTCTCCCGGGCACGGCGGACGTTACGAGCACCCACCGACATTCTTGACGCGCTCGCTCCAGCACGATCGGTGCGGGCCGCACGACGACGCCGTGAGGGAGGGCGCTCGCGGGCGGCGCGAAGCGATCACCGGCCGCCCCGTCCACCGTGATCAGCGCGCATCGCACTCACCGCCCCGGCGAGGACGCTCGCGTCCGACACACGACGATCACGGGGGGATCCCGCCGGGCCCCGGGCGCTACGGCCGCCCCAGCCGCTTCACCAGCACCGCCGACGGCACCGAGTAGGCGCCGCGGCGCCGCACGGACTCGACGACGGCGCGGTCGGAGGTGGCCACGGCCACCGGACGGCCCTGGGGCTCGGCGGCCACGAGCGTGCGGATGACGTCGTCGGCGAGCACGCCCTTGTCGCTGAACAGCACGCGCAGCCCGCGGGAGCCGCGCATCGGCGCCACCACCACTCCCGCCCCGTCGAACACCACCGTGATCTCGATGCTCGTGCGGGCGGCGAGCGCGGCGAGCTGGCCGACGAGCCGGGTGCGCTGGTCGGCGAGGGTGAGCTCGGGGTAGGCGGTCTTGCTGACGTTGTAGCCGTCCACGACGAGGTGCAGCGTGGGCACCGAGAGCAGCGAGTCGAGTCCGGAGACGCTGTCGACGGCCGCACCGCCACGGCCCTGCTGCGCCCCGGCGACGAGATCGCCGGGCCGTGGGCCGCCGCCGCCCAGGGCCAGCTCGCGGCGCAGCCCGGCCACCGCGCCCCCGAGGGTGTCGACGAGCAGCGCGAGCCGCACCTCGTCGGCCTGGCGGGCCTCGCGGGCGGCCTGGCGGGCCGCGGCCACCTCGGCCGCGGCCCGGTCGGCCCGGCGACGTTCGGACTCGGCGCGTCCGCGTTCGCGGTCGCGTTCCTCGCGGGCGGCGGTGAGCTCCGCGGCGGCCTCGCGGCGCACGTCCTCGACGGCCTGCTCGGCGGCGGTCCGGGCGTCCAGCGCCGCGCGCAGGGTGGCCCCCTGCTCGGAGACCCGCCGGCGCAGCTGCTGGTACTCGACGTCGCGGGTCTCGCCCGCCGTCCGGGCCTGGGCGCGGGCCTCGGTCAGCTCGCCGCGCAGCCGTTCCAGCTCGACGGTGAGCTTGTCCACCCGCGACAGCGCCTCGTCCCGCTCCGCCCGCAGCTCGACGACCTCACCGCGGCGGGCGGCGACCGCCACGGCCTCGGGGGCCGACGCGTCTCCCAGCAGGATCGCGGCCGCGGCGGCGGTCAGGGGGTCGTCGGCGGTCGGGACGAGCTCACCGGTGCGGTGCTCCTCCCACCACGCGACGACGGCCGAGCGGAACACCGTGGACGACGCCAGCTCGGCGGTCAGGGCCGGGCCGGCGAGCTTGGCCCGCTTGGCCGGGGCGAACCGGGCGAAGCGCCGCAGCGGCACCGGGACCTCGGTGGCGGGCATCTCCCCCAGGGCGGTGGCCGCGATCTCGGCCAGCCGGGCGCGGACGGCATCCGGGAGACGGGCCCACTCCGCAGGGGGCAGCCCGTCGGGGGAGCCGGGCGTCGCGGACATCGCACCAGGTTATCCGCGATCCGGCCGCGGCACAGGCGGCGCGTCGGGCGGATCACCGCGGGAGTGCCCGCTCTGCGCCGAGCATCGCGGGCGCGGCCCGGCGCCGGGCACCTCCACATCCCGCCGCTGCGCCACGCCCCCCGCCTCGCCGACCTCACCGACGACGAGGCCGCCGTTGCCCACTTCCACCAGCGCGTCTTCGTCCGCACCGAGGGCACCCCGCGCGACGTCCCGTGGCACGTGGGCGACGACCGGAGGGGCCGTGCGCGGTGACGACGCCGACAGCGCCGCGCTCTGCGCCCGCCTGCGGTCGCCCCTCGACGCCGCCGATTCTGTCGGTGGCGACCGCTAGCTTCCGCGACGTGGTCGCTCCCCGCTCCCCGCAGCTCTCGTTCGACGAGCTGGGCACGCCCCTGCGCGAGGTCACGTTCGTGGTGCTCGACCTGGAGACCACCGGCGGCGCCCCCACCACCGACGCGATCACCGAGGTCGGGGCCGTCAAGGTGCGGGGCGGCGAGCAGGTGGCCGAGCTGGCCACGCTCGTCGATCCCGGCACGGGCGTGCCGCCCCACATCGTGGCGCTCACCGGCATCACCACGGCCATGATCGCCGACGCGCCGCGGCTGCCCGAGGTGCTGCCCACGATCCTGGAGTTCCTGCGCGGATCGGTGCTGGTGGCCCACAACGCCCCGTTCGACGCGGGGTTCCTGCGGGCGGCCTGCGAACGCCACGGGCAGGCGTGGCCGAAGCCGCCGGTGCTGTGCACGGCCCGGCTGGCCCGCGCGGTACTGAGCCGCGACGAGGCGCCGAGCGTCCGGCTGGGGGCGCTGGCCCGGCTGTTCGGCACGGCCACCACGCCCAACCACCGGGCCCTGTCCGACGCCCGCGCCACCGTGGAGGTGCTGCACCACCTGATGGAGCGCGTGGGCAACCTCGGCGTCCAGAGCCTGGAGGAGCTGCTCGGCCTGGCCCGGGAGTCGGCGCCGCACCGGCCCACGCAGGGGCAGCGGCAGAAGCGGCGCCTGGCCGAGCACGTGCCGTCGGCGCCGGGGGTCTACCTGTTCCGCGGCCCGCGCGACGAGGTGCTCTACGTCGGCACGAGCGGCGACCTGCGCCGCCGGGTGCGCAGCTACTTCACCGCCGGGGAGCGCCGGCGGCGGGTGCGCGACATGGTGGCGCTGGCCGAGCGCGTCGACACCGTCGTGTGCGCCCACGCGCTGGAGGCGTCGGTCCGGGAGCTGCGGCTCATCGCGGCCCACCAGCCCCGCTACAACCGGCGCTCCCGGCGGCCGCACCGCGCCTGGTGGGTCACGCCCACCGCCGAGGCGTTCCCGCGGCTGTCGGTGGTGGCCACGCCGCGCGAGGGCGCGTTCGGGCCGTTCCGGTCGCGGCAGGCGGCGGTGGCGGCCGTCGAGACCGTCCTGGACGTCGTGCCGGTCCGGCCCTGCACCCAGCGCATCCCCGCCCGCGGTGCCTCGGCGGCCCCGTGCGCGCTGCACGAGATGAACCGGTGCGCAGCACCGTGCGCGGGCCTGCAGACGCCCGAGCAGTACGCACCCGCCGTCGCCGCCGCGGCCGCGCTCGTCACCGGATCCGACGACGCGCCGCTGCGCCTGCTCGCCGCCGAGATCGACGGCTTCTCCGAGCAGCAGCGCTACGAGACGGCCGCGCAGCACCGCGACCGGCTCGCCGCGCTCGTCCTGGCCCTGGGCCGGGCCCAGCGGCTGGCCGCGCTGGCCGCGGTGCCGGAGCTGGTCGGGGCGCGGCCCGACGGCCGGGGCGGCTGGGAGGTGGCGGTGGTGCGGTTCGGGCGGCTGGCCGCGGCGGGGGTGGCCCGGCGCGGGGTGGCGCCCATGCCGGTGATCGACGCGCTGCGCCTGGGCGCGCAGACGATCCTGCCGGAGCCCGGGCCGCTGCAGGGCGCGTCGGCCGAGGAGGTGGGCCTGCTGCACCGCTGGCTGTCCGGCGGCGGCACCCGGCTCGTGCACAGCGACCCGCCCTGGGCCGAGCCCGCCCGCGGCGCCGGATCGTGGGCGGGCTGGGCGGCGCGGGCCCGACCGGCGGAACTCGACGTGGACTAGTGTCCGGGCCCTCGAGCCGACCTACCCCGAGGAGTCGACGTGATCACCGCGATCGTCCTGGTGCACACCGCCGCCGACCGCATCCCGGAGACCGCCCAGGCCATCGCGGACCTCGACGGCGTCAGCGAGGTCTACTCCTGCGCCGGCGACGTCGACCTGATCGCCGTGGTCAAGGTGGCCCAGCACGACCAGCTCGCCGACGTCATCGCGGGCCGGCTCAGCAAGGTCGACGGGGTGCAGCGCACCGACACCCACATCGCCTTCCGCTCCTACTCCAGCGCCGACACCGACTCCACGTTCTCCGCGGGCCTGGACTGACACCACCCGCGAGGCACGCCGACCGTGCCGCCGACGACCAGCTCGTGTCCCGGTTCCGGCGGGGACGTTACGTCGCGTGTGCGGAATCGCCGTCGATCACGGATCGACAAGACCACAGGTCAGAGCGCACGAGGCAGGCTGCCCTTATCCGCACATGCGGAACTACGAGCCCGAGACACCCGCAGCTGCCGTTCGGTAACCCGTGACCGGGATCAGCTATACGGGTGACACCTGCAGGTCAGCGAGTCGGCGACGGCCGTCCTCGGTGAGGAACCGGTCCGGTCCGGCCGTGGCGAGCAGCGGAGGCTGCTGCGTGTAGAGGCGCGCCACGTCGGCGGGGCGCAGGCCGAGCTCGCGCGCGGCCTGGTGGGCCTCCAGCTTGTGCATCCGCCCGTCGGGCGCCGCGGCGAAGCGCGCGAGCAGGCCCGCCTCCGCCGCGAGCGGCGCCGGCGCGCTGGACGCGCCGGCCTGGGCCTCGGCCAGCTCCGCCAGCAGGCCCTCCATCTGGCTGCCGAACGTCCGCAGCAGGTGCCGGATCTGCTCCACCCGGTCGACCGGTGCGGCGTCCCCACCCGCCCCCTGCCAGGTGCGCTTGGGGTGGCGGCGCAGGTACTCCTGCTCGAGCTCCAGCATCCGCTCGGTGTGGTGGCGGAACTGGTCGGCCGTGCCGTGCAGGAACACCCAGTTGCGCGTGGCGTGCGCGCGGGTGCCCTGCCGTTCCAGCTCGGCGTCGGAGAGGTCACGGGCGTCCATGCCGACGATTGTGCCCTGGATCTCACTTCTCCGGAGGGCTCAGGACCGAGCACCTCCGGCGCCGCCGGGCCAGGAGCCCGCCGCCGTCTCGATCCAGGCGACCCCGAGGGTTCCGGGCTGCTGGTGAAACGGATCGTGGCGGTGGGCGGCGACAGCGTCGCGATCGAGGACGGCGTCCTCGTCGTGGCGGGGTCGCGCGTCGACGCGCCCTGGGAGGACAGCCGGAACCTCGACGGCGTCTACCTCGGCCCGTTCGTGGTGCCGGCCGACGAGGTGTTCGTACTGGGCGACAACCGCGGTGAGTCGGTGGACTCGCGGCGCTTCGGCGCGGGGCCGCCGGGCGCGGTGGCGGGGCGGATCGTGGTGTGGTTGTGGCCGGCGCCGGGCGCTGTCTAGTGGCTTGTCACGCAGCCCTGGCCGGGTAATCGGTCCAGGTTCGGATCGGTGAGTCGGTGGCGAAGTTGACCTTCGGTGTGGCTCGGGTGTTGTGCCAGCGGACGTAGCCGGCGATGGCGGCGTT